>JAABUK010000862.1_pt1 | contig 61201 bp, 63 predicted proteins | sample 5559141 | NCBI WGS metagenome assembly JAABUK01 (sample SAMN10711869, study PRJNA513367) | rock metagenome | isolation source: Antarctica rocks | place: Antarctica: Victoria Land, Pudding Butte nord | collected 2016-01-03
ACCCGCTCACCGAACTGATCGGCGGCACCACGACCACCGATCAGAGGAAAGGCGCACACGCTAACGACCTGCCCAGCAACACATTCGGCGAATTCTAAGAAGGAGTCCAGTTAAGCAGATAAGCAGTCTGCGCAGCCATCCGATCGTCGGAGACGCGATGTTGGCTGCGCTGGTTTTCGTGCTCAGTGTGGCCACGGTGGGGCCGGCGACCCATCCGGTGGCCTACCTGATGCTCAGTGCTGCGCTCTCGGCACCGCTGGCGATCCGCCGGCGCCGTCCTGAGCTGGCTGCTGCGACGGTGCTCGTCGTGGGGGCGGGGCAGCTGTTCCTGATGCCCGGCCTCGTGCTCGCGCCCGGTGACCTCACCCTGGCCATCATGCTGTACACGCTGGTCAGCTATGTGGGCCGTCGCGCCGCCTCGCTGTACAGCGCGGGCCTGCTGGTCGGCACCGTGCTGTGGGCGACGTGGCGGGCGTTCTCGCTCCTCGACGTCCTCATGCCGCTCACGGCGTTCGCCCTGGCGTGGATACTTGCCGAGTTCGTCGGGGCCCGCCGGGCGTATGCCGCCGAGGTGGAGGTGCGCCTGGCCGAGGTGGAGCGTGAGCGGGACCGACGCTCTGCCGTCGCCGTCACCGAGGAGCGGACCCGCATCGCCAGGGAGCTGCACGATGTGGTTGCGCACGCGGTCAGCATCATGGTGGTCCAGGCCGACGGTGCGTCCTACGTCCTGCCCCGTGACCCGGCAGCTGCGGCCGACGCCCTGCAAACGATCTCGCGCACCGGCCGGGAGGCGTTGACCGAGCTGCGCCGCACCCTGGAGCTGCTGCGGACCGACCACGACGGTGCCTTGACGCCACAACCGGGAACCGCCGGGCTCAGCGCACTCGCCGCCCGGATGGATCGGGTCGGGCTTCCGGTGCGGCTGCGGCTGCACGGCGACCTCGACACGGTGCCGACCGGTCTGGCGTTGGGGGTCTACCGGATCGTGCAAGAGTCGCTGACCAATGTGCTGCGCCACGCCGGTCCGGACGCCGAGGCGGAGGTTCTCGTCGACCGCGCCGATGCCCAGGTTCTGGTGGAGGTCACGAACTCCGGCCACAGTAGCGACACGTACTCCGACGGGTCCGGCAACGGGCTGCTCGGGATGCGCGAGCGGGTCGCCGTGCTCGGTCGTGCCATCACGTACGGCCCGGGGCCGGGACGGGGATGGACGGTACGCGCGGCGTTGCCGCTGGAGGCGCGGGCTTCGGCGGAGCACCCCCTACCGTGAGCATCGTGACAACAGCCGAGCCCACGACGGTGCTCCTGGTCGACGACCAACAGCTCATGCGCGTGGGTCTGCGTATGGTGCTGGACTCGCATCCCGACATCAGCGTGGTCGGTGAGGCCGGTGACGGCGCAGTGGCCGTCGAGGCGGCACGACGACTGCACCCCGCGGTGGTGCTGATGGACGTGCGGATGCCAGTGCTCGACGGCGTGGAAGCCACCCGGCAGATCGTGCACGCCGAGTGCTCCAAAGTGTTCGTGATGACTACCTTCGACCTCGACGAGTACGCCCTCGCCGCCTTGCGGGCCGGAGCAAGCGGATTCCTGCTCAAGGACACCCCACCCGACGAGCTGGTCGCCGCGGTGCGCAGCGTCGCCAGCGGTGACTCGGTGGTGTCGGCGAGTGTCACCCGTCGGCTGCTCGATCGCTTCGTGGCCGCAGCTCCGGAGGTGGCGGTGGACACCACGGCGCTGCAGGCGCTCACCGAGCGCGAGCGAGAAGTGTTGGAGCACATGGCCCGCGGGAGGTCCAACAGCGAGTTCGCCGGCGCTCTGTTCCTCTCGGAAGCCACGGTCAAGAGCCACGTCGGCAAGGTGCTGGCCAAACTCGGGTTGCGCGACCGGGTGCAGGCCGTGGTGCTTGCCTACGAGACCGGTCTGGTCCGTCCCGGCACCTGAGCCCGAACCCTCTCTCATCCTCCAGGATGAGCACACTCAGGCCCCCAGGTGGAGGACAGTGCAGGAACGCACAGGCGAAGATAGTCCCATGATTGAAGTCAGCAACCTGTCCAAGTCCTACGGCTCCACCAAGGCCGTCGACGACCTGACCTTCAGTATTAAACCGGGCACCGTGACCGGCTTCCTCGGCCCGAACGGGGCGGGGAAGTCGACCACCATGCGGATGATCCTGGGCCTGGACCGCCCCACCTCCGGGACCGCCACCATCGGCGGCAAGGCCTACGCCCAGCTGCAGCAGCCCCTGCGTGAGGTCGGCGCACTCCTCGACGCCAAGTGGGTGCACCCCAACCGTTCGGCCAAGGCGCACCTGCAGTGGATGGCCGCAGCCAACCGCATTCCGCGCTCCCGCGTGGACGAGGTGCTGGCGCTGGTCGGCCTCACCGCCGTGGCGGGCAAACGCGCGGGTGGGTTCTCCCTCGGCATGTCCCAGCGCCTCGGCATCGCTGGTGCGCTGCTAGGTGACCCGAAGGTGCTGCTGTTCGACGAGCCGGTGAACGGCCTGGACCCCGAGGGCATCGTCTGGATCCGCCACTTCATGCAGGGTCTGGCGCGGGAGGGCCGCACAGTCCTGGTGTCCAGCCACCTGCTCTCGGAGATGGCGCTGACCGCTGAGCACCTCATCGTGATCGGCCGGGGACGGTTGATTTCCAACTGCACCACGCAAGAGTTCGTCGACCACGCCAGCGACTCCACGGTCCGTGTGCGCAGCCCGCAGCTGGGGGCCCTACGCACCACCCTCACCGGACGCGGGCTCGCCGTCCGTGACGACGGACCCGACGCGCTGCTGATCAGTGGATCGACGACCGAGCAGGTGGGCGAGCTGGCGGCTGCAGGCAGTGTCGTGCTGCACGAGCTCAGCCTGCAGCGCGGCTCCCTCGAGCAGGCGTTCATGCAGCTCACCAGCGGAGACGTGCAGTACCACTCGGCGCCCGCGCCCAACCCCAACTCCGGCATCGAAATGAGCAAGCAATGAGCCTCCTCAACGTCGAGCGCATCAAGCTCACGACGACCCGTTCGCCCTGGTGGTGCACCGCCGTCGCGGCACTGATCAGCTTCGGCTTCGCGCTGTTGTTCGCCCTGACCTACCGCAACGGCATCCCCAGGGAGGCGCCCGACTACAGCTTGTCACTCATCGAGAGCGGCACGGCAGGGTTCGGCATGTTCGTCATCATGATCATGGCGGCGCTGAGCATCACCACGGAGTACCGGTTCAGCATCATCCGGACGACGTTTCAGGCCGCGCCGCGCCGCTGGCAGGTGTTGTGCGCCAAAGCGGCGTTCCTCGGGTCGGTCGGACTTGTCCTCGGGGAGATCTTCGCCTTCGGCTCGGTCCTGCTGGCCAAGGGGCTCAACAGCATGCCGCTGACCTTCAGCTCCGCTGCCGACTGGCGCAGCGTCGCCGGAATCGGCGTGGTGTATGCGCTGGCCGCCATTGTCTCCGTTGCGGTGGGTGCCTTGCTCCGCCAGTCGGCCGGGGCCATCGCCCTCGTGCTGCTGTGGCCGCTGCTGGTGGAGAACCTGGTGGGCATCATCCCAAGCGTGGGTCACGGCATCCAGAAGTGGATGCCATTCCTCAACGCCAGCAACTTTCTCGGCCAAAATTCGGGCGCAAACTTCTTGAGTCCCTGGGCAAGCCTGCTCTACTTCGCCGTGGTGGTCGCCGCGATCTTCAGCTTCGCCGTCTTCATGGTCGAGCGCCGCGACGCTTGACGGAGAAAAATCCGGTCAGACAACGTTGTACAGGTATACAACGTCGCCCGCGACGTGGAGGAGTCCTGATGCCGATTCTGATCTTTATCGTGTTTGTGGTCGCCGAGTTGGCCGCCGTGATCTGGGTGGGCAGTGCCATCGGTGTGCTGGCCACCCTCGGGCTGCTGATCCTCGGGTCCCTGCTCGGCGGTGCGCTGCTGCGCCGTGAGGGTCGGCGCACCCTGCAAGCGCTGCGGGCGTCGCAAAGCACGCGGAACTCGCCGGCCACCGAGCTCGCCGACGGCGCCCTGCTCGGCGTCGGTGCGTTCCTGCTGCTCATACCGGGCTTTGTCAGCGACCTGTTCGGGATCTTGCTGATCCTTCCGCCGACCCGCGCCCTCCTTCGTCCCGTGGTCAAGGCGTCCGTGGCCCGGCGGGTACACGTGGTGGGCAGTGGACTTTGGGCGCGGTCCGGGCGCGGGCAGGTGATCGATGGTGAGGTGATCGATCCGGAGGTTCCGGCGCCGAAATCGTCCAAATTGGGGTTGCGCGGCGCGCCTGAGCCCCCATTTGGGCGATCTCGGCCGTAGCGAGGCCCAACTGCCTCGTGTTGGGGATGCTCGGGCAGACTCCGGCCACGTGAGTACGCAACTCCTGCTGGGCGGGCGGATCTACAGCCCGGCCTCGGCCGATTCCACCGCCATGGCTGTCGCCGACGGCACCGTGGTGTGGGTGGGCGCCGACGGCCCAGCCCGTGCGCTGTACCCCGATGCTCAGATCACCGAGTTGCAGGGGCGATTCGTCGCGCCGGGATTTGTCGACTCCCACGTGCACTGCACCTCCGCTGGGCTGACCCTGCGCGGGCTCGACCTGAGCGCCAATACCAGTGGCGCGCAGTGCCTGGAGCAGGTGCGCCGGTACGCCACCGAGCACCCCGACGGCATCGTGTGGGGGCACGGCTGGGACGAGTCGCAGTGGACGGAGCAGCGCGTGCCGAGCCGTGCGGAAATTGATGTCTGCGCCCCCGGCCGCGAGGTGTACCTGTCGCGGGTCGACGTGCACTCGGCATTGGTTTCGACGCCCCTGCTGGCGCGAGCGGCGGGGGTACACCAAACGGACGGGTGGGCGCAGGACGGCCCGCTGAGTCAGCACGCCCACCACCTGGTCCGTACCGCTGCCCGCGACGGCCTCACATTTTCTCAACGCAGCGCTGCGCGGGCCGGCTTCTTGGATCACGCTGCCGCGCATGGGGTCGTGTGCGTGCACGAATGCGGCGGAGCGGAGATTTCGGGAATCACCGATTTTCGCGAGACGCTGGCGCTCACGCACAGTGTCGAGGTTCGCGGCTACTGGGGCGAGCTGGTGACCAGTACGGCCCACGCCGAGGAGGTGTTGAAGCGTACCGGGGCGCATGGGCTGGCCGGCGATGTCTTCGTCGACGGATCGTTGGGTTCACGGACCGCCTGGTTACACGAGCCCTACCGCGACGACCCGCGCTCGCCCACCAACACCGGTGCCGCCTACCTGCAGGTGCCGAAGATCGTCACGCATCTACGCGCGTGCACCGAGCTGGGAGTGCAGGCGGGCTTCCACGTGATCGGGGACGCCGCAATGCAGGCGGTGGTGCGCGCGTTCGCCATAGTCGTGGCGGAGCTGGGCGGTCCGCGGGTTGCCGCGTGCGGGCACCGGTTGGAGCACGCGGAGATGGTGAACGCCGAGGACGCGGCGCAGCTCGGCTCGTGGGGGGTGTTGGCCAGCGTCCAGCCGATGTTCGATGCCCTCTGGGGCGGCGACGATGGGCTGTACGCCCAGCGGCTGGGGGCTGTGCGTGCCGCTCGGTTGAACCCCTACGCCACCATGGCCGCTGCCGGCGTCGGACTGTGCATCGGTTCCGATGCGCCCGTCACACCGCTGGACCCATGGCGAGCCGTGCAGGCCGCCGTGCATCACCGCACCGCGGGCAGCGGGATCTCCCCGCGCGCGGCGTTTGCTGCCGCCACCCGAGGGGCGTGGCGGGCCGGGGGAGTGCGCGATGGCGTAGCCGGCACGCTGGTGCCGGGCGCACCCGCGTCGTATGCGGTGTGGGATTGCGAGGAGCTGGTGGTGTCCGCGCCCCGAGACTCGGTCCAGCGGTGGTCCACCGACCCGCGGGCCGGAGTGGCGCCGTTGCCCCGGCTGGACCCTGGCAGTGTCCTGCCGCAGTGTGCGCGCACCGTGCATCACGGGCGGACGATCTTTCAGCGCTGACTGCGCCCGTACGCTGGCAGCATCCAACGCCTCCGGAGGTGTTCCATCATTCGCGTGCCTCGCCGTGCCGTCCTCGTGCGCTGTGTGGCCTCGGTGGCCGGGGGCTTGCTGCTTTTCGCCAGCTTCCCCCCGCGTCCGCTCTGGTTCCTGGCCCCCGTGGGGATCGCGGTGCTGTTCCTGACGCTGCGCGATCGGAGTGCTCGGTCGGGTTTCGGTTATGGCTACCTCGCGGGCCTGGGTTTTCTGGTACCGCTGCTGCCCTGGATCGGCGTGTATGTCGGTCCGCTGCCGTGGCTGGCCCTGGCCGCTGTCGAGGCGCTGGCCGTAGGGCTGTTCGGTGCCATGACGGCGGTGCTCACCCGAGTGAGCGGGGCACCGTTCTGGGTGGCCTGCGCGTGGGTGGCCACCGAGTACCTGCGGTCGACGGTGCCGCTCAACGGGTTTCCGTGGGGAAAGCTGGCGTTCGGTCAGTCGGACGGAGCGCTACTGCCACTGGCCAGTCTGGCCGGCGCTCCGGGACTCACGTTTGCCGTCGCGTTGATCGGAACTTCGCTCGCCGCCATGGTGTTGCACGCCCGGCTTCGCCGACGCATCGCTGCCGGGCTTTGCGCCACCGCGGCTCTGGCGCCCGTCGTCCTCGCCCTCGCACTGATGCCGGGCATGCGAGCCACCAACCACGACGGCAGGCAAACCACCGTGGCGCTGATCCAGGGCAACGTGCCGCGCCTGGGCTTGGAATTCAACGCCCAACGCCGCGCTGTGCTGGACAACCATGTCGCGGAGACCAAGAAGCTGGCCGCGGAGGTCGCAGCCGGGCGTATGCCGCAGCCGCAGCTGGTCATCTGGCCGGAGAACTCCTCCGACATCGACCCGCTGGTCAACCCCGATGCCGCCCAGGTGATCAACGACGCGGCCCGGGCGATCAAGGTACCCATCCTCGTCGGAGCGGTGCTGATCAACGGCGACGGCACCACCGGCAACGTCTCCATCGTCTGGGATCCGACGACCGGGCCGGGGGAGGAGCACATCAAGCGGGTGCTGGTGCCCTTCGGGGAATACCTGCCTGCCCGATCGTTCTTCAGCCGCTTCTCCTCCTACGCCGACCTGGCGGGACGTTTCGTCCCCGGCCACGGTAACGGGGTGGTCACTCTGAACGGCGTACCGATCGCGGTGGCCACGTGCTACGAGGTGGCCTTCGACAACCTGGTGACAGACTCTGTCCGCGCCGGCGCCCAGCTCATCACCGTGCCCACCAACAACGCGACCTTCGGGCGCACCGAGATGACCTACCAGCAGCTGTCCATGTCGCAGGTGCGTGCGGTGGAGCACGGCAGGGCGGTCGTCGTGGCCGCCACCAGTGGGGTCAGCGCGGTCATCGCACCCGACGGCACCGTGCAGTCGCACACGTCACTCTTCACTGCCGACGCGCTCGTTGCGCAAGTACCGCTGCGGACTACGACTACGCTGGCTACTCGGCTCGGGGCAGGTCCGGAGATCGTGGTGAGCGTTCTCGCGGTGCTGGCCTTTGGAGCCGTCTTGCTGCGACCGACCATCGGCGCGCGGGGGAGCAGGGCCGATGAGCTGGTGGCTGCCAACGAGGAGGACGTTCATGTCGGAGCACGAACTCCCGCGCGAGGCTGATGGGGTGCGTGCTGAGACGCCGAGCAGCAACGTGCTGGTGATCATCCCCACCTACAACGAGCGCGAGAACCTCGCTTCCATCGTGGGCAGGTTGTTGGTGGCGGTACCGCAGGCTCATGCCCTGGTGGCCGACGACGGCAGCCCCGACGGGACCGGAACGCTGGCCGACGAGTTGGCCGCCACGGACCAGCGGGTGCACGTCCTGCACCGCACGGAGAAGGCAGGGCTCGGCGCGGCCTACATCGCGGGGTTCCGCTGGGCGCTGGAGCGCGGTTACCAGGTGATCGTGGAAATGGACGCCGACGGTAGCCACGCGCCGGAGCAGCTCCCCCTGCTGCTGAGTCGGATCGACGGCGGCGCCGACTTGGTCCTCGGTTCGCGCTATGTCCCCGGCGGCAGCGTCGTCAACTGGCCCAAGCGGCGCGAATGGCTCTCCCGTGGGGGAAATCTCTACTCACGTCTCGCCCTCGGTGTAAGGATTAATGACATCACAGGGGGCTACCGCGCCTACCGCAGCGTGGTGCTGGAGGCGCTCCCCCTTGATGCGGTTGCGTCGCAGGGCTACTGCTTCCAGGTGGATCTCGCGTGGCGCGCAGTGCAGCACGGGTTCACCGTCGTCGAGGTACCCATCACGTTCACCGAACGCGTGCTCGGTGAGTCGAAGATGAGCGGTGGCATCGTCCGCGAGGCGTTACTGCAGGTCACCGGTTGGGGTGTGCGCAACCGACTGCACCGGCGACGCACCGCCCCGACCGCAAAGCGATCGTCTAAGACGAGCGTCGGCGGGCCTTAAGCAGGTCCAGCCGCTCGTTGAGCAGTTCCTCCAGCTCGTCGGTGGAGCGTCGCTCCAGCAGCATGTCCCAGTGGGTGCGCGGCGGCTTGACCTTCTTGGCCTCGGGAGCGGAACCACCGATCAGCTCAGATGTGGCACCGTGCAGCCGGCATTCCCAGGTACCGGGGAATTCGGCATCATCGGCGAAGGGCACATCGAACTCATGTCCCTTGGGGCACCCGTAGCGCGCTGCCTGGCGGGGCGCCAGGTCGTGGTCCCTGTCCGTCTCGTAGCTGACGGCTCCGAGCCTGCTGCCGCGCAAAACGCGATCGGCCATGGTGTGTCCTCTCCTGATGCTTCATGCACACGCTTCATCCATTGATCTCAACGCGGCAAGAGGCGTGCGCGTTCCCGCTGGGGTCGCGGCAGTGTCGACGATCTGTATCACCCAGTGTCGCAAGTCGAGGGGAGCACGCGCAAACAGCGCCCCGCCGTAGCCTCCATGACCGTGGCGAAGAAACGGGAGCTCTGCCTGTGGTGCGGTCGCGAGGTCGTCGGCACGCCGATCGGCCGACGACGGCGATATTGCAAGCCATCCTGCCGACAACGCGCCTACGAACAGCGGCGGCTGCTGAAGAACACCAGCTTTCCCGATGACGCCGTGGTGCTCACGGCGTCCGAGCTGGCGGACCTCGCCGACAGGGTCTTCAGTCTGCGCTGCGCGGCCGAGGACGTCGCTACAGCGGTTGACGATGGTGCGGACACTGCCGAGCTCAGGCCGCTGTGCGCCACCCTGCTCGAGCTGGCGGCGCAGGCGGAACGCTGGCGATAATGGGCTGAATCGCATTGGTGTCATTCGCGGCGGCGTGTTGTCTTGTGTTACTTGTGAGCGCAGGAGATGCTAAATAGTTTCACTGTTGCTCTTGTGACCAGAGCGCAGAGTGGTTACATTGTGATCTGCCCGTGATCCTTCCGCCGCGTTTTCGGGCGCGGTGAACCACCTGGAGCGATGTGCCCACTTTCACAGTTCGACGGTTGTTCGCTGCCGCGTTGGCCGTCGCCTCGGCGTTCACCGTGTTCACGCTGATCCCCACCGCGGCCGCCAGCGCCGACCCCAGCGGCAACGACTGGGCGCGCGTCCGGATGTGCGAGTCAAGCGGCAATTATCGGATCGTCGATGGCAGCGGCGCCCACTTCGGCGCCTACCAGTTTGATCAGGGCACGTGGAACTCCGTTCGCGGAGTGGGCCGCCCTGATCAAGCCAGCCCCGCAGAGCAGGACTATCGCGCGCTGTATCTATACCGACTACGCGGCTGGCAGCCATGGCAGTGTGCCGATGCGTCACACCTGAACCTGCGAAACGATGTGGATGGCGCCCGCGGGCGCATCCCGACCTACGCGCAGTCGGCCTACATGGGCGGCGGCGGCCCGGTAGGGCCACCCGTTTCCACCCCGCCGCCAGCTCAGGTGCCCCCTCCGCCGCCCTCGCTGCCGCCATTTCCACCGATCAACTTCGTCATCCCGCCGCCCGGTTCAGGTGCCCTTGTCGAGCCTGAGATCCCCATCCTCACCATCTCCTCTGGGGCATGCTCCCCAGTGCTGACCCTATGGCAGCAGCAGATGAACAGCTTCGGCTACCGCCTCGCGCCTACCGGCTGTAACAGCAGTGCCACCCAAGCTGCTGCCCACGACCTGCAGTACGCCAACGGGATCCGGCAGACCAATTCCATTGGACCCCTGACCTTGGTCGCAAGCTTCCTCGGGCGGAAGCCGCGGTAGCGGTCTGTACAACTATCGTCAGCGCTGTGGCGTATAGCAGGTCTTGGCCATGACATTGAATACGTCACTGTGGCGTAAGTGGGACGCCCGGCGGAGAGGACGTGTTTCGCGAAGGAGCGCGGTCATCAGTTTGGTACGAACGACAACGCGGTAGTCCAGGCCTGGCCAGGATGCGCACGTTAGCCCACATGGCGCGGACTGATCTCGGCCGATCGAGTTTCCCAGGGTGTGACACCACGCGATGCTGCTCCAGTCAGCGACGGCGAACCACTGAATCCACCCAATGCATGCACCGCAGTGCCGATTAATGCCGATAACCTACATTATGACATATCGGGGTTAGTTCCCGCCGAGTCTCGTCGGGGCCATCTGGGAGCGCCCGGCGTTGTGCACGCAGACGAACAACACTTCCGGGATGGTGCTCACGAGCTGGCCTCCACACCAGTCGGGGTGCTGGCCGGCCAGTGCAGGCGCCGGCGCAACCACAGCGCCACGTAGACCAGCCCCACCAACACCGGCACCTCGATGAGAGGGCCGACGACCCCGGCCAGGGCCTGACCGGAGGTGACGCCGAAGACGCCGATCGCCACGACGATGGCCAGCTCGAAGTTGTTGCCGGCCGCGGTGAACGCCAAGGTCGCGGTCTTGGCATACCCCAGGCGCAGACGGTGGCCCAGGGCGAAGGAGCCGCCGAACATCACCGCGAAGTACACCAACAGGGGCAACGCGATGCGCACTACATCCTACGGTCGGGTGGTGATGGTGTGACCCTGCAGCGCGAACAGCACCACGATGGTGAACAACAGCCCATACAATGCAACTGGACCGATCTTCGGCAAGAATCGGTGTTCGTACCAGTCCCGGCCCCTGCGTCTCTCCCTGACGGTGCGGGTCAGGAACCCTGCCAGCAATGGGATGCCGAGGAACACCAACACGCTCAGCACGATGGTGCCGACGGAGAATCCGGCGCTGACCTGATCCAGGCCGAGCCAGCCGGGCAACACCTGCAGGTAGAACCAGCCCAACAGGCCGAAGGCGAGGATCTGGAACACCGAGTTGATCGCCACCAGCACGGCACCGGCTTCGCGTCCGGCCCGATCACCCAGTTCAACACCAACGACGTGACCAACAGCTGCTTGTCGCCGGTGACACGGTCCAGCTAGCGGTAACGCACCTTGGCCAACACCGGATACATCATCAGCAACAACCCCACGGCGATGGGCAGGCTCACCGACCCCACCTTGACCGTGTCCAACGCGGCGGCCAGGCCGGGGATCGCTCGGCCCAGACCGATACCGAGGGCCATGGCAGCGATGATCCACACCGGCAGGAACCGGTCGAGGGTGGACAGTCGCTTCAGGAGGGGTGCGTCGGGGTTGGGGACTGCGGTATCGATGACGAGATCACTCGAAGCGGTGGCTCTCCACCTGCTCGAATGCTGCTCAGGCGGTGGGCTTGGTCGCGCGAACGATGGCCCCATGCATACCGGGGGCGGCTTCGTGGGTGAAGACCACCTGGGTGTCGACGAACCCGGCCGCGATCAGCCCGTCGAGGTACTCCTGCCGGCTAAGGGCACCGGCGATGCACCCAACGTAGGAACCCCGCTCGGCGCGGTCGGCCGGGGTGAGATGGTCCTCAGCGACGACATCGGAGACCCCGACCCGACCACCCGGGGCCAACACCCGAAACATCTCGGTGAGCACTGCAGGCTTGTCGGTGGACAGGTTGATCACACAGTTGGAGATCACCACGTCCACCGCTCCGTCGGGCAGGGGAAGGTCCTCGATAGTGCCCTTGCGGAACTCCACGTTGCGCGCACCCGCCTTGGCGGCGTTGGTCCTAGCCAGTGCGAGCATCTCCTCGGTCATGTCGACGCCGTAGGCGAACCCGGTCTCGCCGACGCGGCGGGCGGACAGCAGCACGTCGATACCCCCACCCGAGCCCAAGTCCAGCACGCGCTCCCCGGCACGCAGCTCGGCGACGACCAGTGGGTTGCCGCAGCCCAGGCTGGCCGCGACCGCCTCGGCGGGCAACTCCCCTTGCTCGCCAGCGGAGTACAGGGCGGAGCCGAACGCCGCATCCACCGCACCGCCACCACCACAACAGGACGCGTTCGCTTCCGCCGCCGAGGGGGTGCAGCACTGGTCGGCATCGACCACCGCCAACGCCTCACGCCCGGTGGCATGCACCGCGGTCGCCGCCGCCGCGTAGCGCGCCCGAACCTGCTCCCGTACGTCTGCATCAGCCATGACAACCCATCCTCCGATTGAGGGAACTCGATGCATCGAGGATGTCCTATGTATCGACGGATGTCAATGCACGTGGCAGACTGGGCGCATGCCCACATCTGCTGTGCCCTTGGTCGACGACGTAGCTGCCTGCTGCAGCCCGGTCACCGGTGGTGTCCTCAACCTGGCCGCCGCCGAGCGCCTGGCCCGCATCTTCAAGGCCCTCGGGGACCCAACCCGGGTCCGGCTGGTGTCCCTCATCGCCGCCCACGCCGACGCCGAGGCCTGCGTCTGCGACCTCACCGACCCAGTCGGCCTGAGCCAGCCCACCGTGTCCCACCACCTCAAACAACTCGTCGACGCAGGCCTACTCACCCGCGAACAACGCGGCCGCTGGTCCTTCTACCGCGTCGTCGACGGCGCCCTCGACAGCCTCGCCGGTGCGCTGCGCCCCCCGGTACTGGCCTGATCCTGCGCGCGACCGCACCTACTCACCAGCCACAGTTGCCTGTACCGCTGCTACTCAACCCCGGTTCCCTGCTTCGTTGAGCACCTGACTGGGTCCCGTAGGTGGCGCTATAGGCAAAGGCCAGCCGTATTGTCCGGTTGCCGAACATATGATGTGCAGTGACGCGATCACAGACGACCGTCAGCCGAGGGGGAACCGGTGCACCGTCGAGCACGATTGGTCATGGCCGGGGGCGCAGTCGTCGCCATGGCGATGATGGGCACTGCCTGTGGAAGCAACGAGGCTGCTGCTCCCCCACCGACGTCAGCCACGACGTCGACAAGCGCGCAGCCCGCGCCGCCGCCGTCAGCGGCGTCTTCTTCCGGCGCGGCTCCGGCATCCACCTCCACGGTGGATACCAAGTTCACGACGACCACGGTCGGCGGCAACCGCTTCATCGTTGGCCATGCCATCAAGGCGCAGATGCCCTCCGCGTGGGTGATCTACAGTCCCGAGAGAGTGTCCACGGACCAGACAACTTACGAATGGGCTGCCGGGTTGCCCGAGGGCACCCAGCCGCTTCCTGCCGGGGTTCAGTTCTCCATGGGTATCAGCGGTAAGGGGGTGCAGATCGACACGTTGCCCGCGGGGGTGCGAGCATTGGCCGAGCAGGCCCCCGGTTACAAGTTCCTCGACGCAGGCAATGCCGCGGTGCCTGGTGCCCAGACCGCCAAGTTCTTGCGCTTGGAGCGTGACATCCAGTTGTCCACCGGATCGAGGCATGTGGAGCAGGTGAGCCTTTTCGTTCAGGTCGCGCCTGGTGTCACGTCCACGATTCGCTTCATCGCGGCGTCAGGCGACTGGGACAAGCAGATGAAGCAGGTCTACGACTCGGTGCAGGTCATCAAGAACTGACGGCGCCAGGTGGTTGGTCCAGCAGGGTTCCATTGACGACAGTGCCGTCCAGCTCGTTGGATCGAGCCACCCGGGCGCGCAGTCCGCTGCGAGCGACGGCGTCAAGCGTGTGTGGTGCCTGGCGCTCGCTGGTCTCGATCAACAGGTGGCCACCCGGTGCCAGCCACTCCGACGCCCCAGCCGCAACGCGATGCTGGACGTCGAGTCCATCGGTGCCGCCGTCGAGCGCTGCACGAGGTTCGTGTAGGCGTGCCTCGGGCGGCATCGTGGCGATCGACTCGGTGGGCACGTAGGGCGCGTTGACGACGAGGATATCGACGCGGCCGCGCAGGGTCGCGGGCAGTGGCTCGTACAGATCGCCTTCGAACACGCGGCCCACCCCAACGATGTTGCGGCGGGCGCACCGCACCGCGGCGGGGTCAATGTCCGCGGCGTACACCTCCGCCCGGGCCAGGCGTGCGAGCAGCGCGGCGCCCACTGCGCCCGACCCGCAACACAGCTCGACCACCACTACCCCTGCCCGCTCGCCCGCGAGGACCTGGGCCTGGCGCACGAGCAGCTCGGTCCGACGGCGGGGTACGAAGACTCCGGGCTCCACGGTGATCCGAAGGCCGCAGAATTCGGCCCAGCCGAGGATCTGCTCCAGGGGCACTCCGACGATGCGGCGCTCGACCATGGCGGTGAGCTCGGCCGGCGTGCGTGCTGCGGTGATGAGCAGCTCGGCCTCGTCCTCGGCGAAGACGCAACCAGCGGCGCGAAGCCTGGCGACGATGGCGGACTGAGAGTGTGGCATGGGCGCGCATCCACGATACCCGAGCCACCGCAGTGAGACAGTGCCCGCATGGACATGGCCGAGCACTTCCGCGTGCAGGCCGCCGCGTGCCGGCGCTCGGACTCCCCCATGTATGCATCGCTGCTGCGCCGGGTCGCCGAGGACATCGCTGAGGGTGGCGTGTGCTGTACCGTCCTCAGTGGACACGACCACGATTCCGGCCCTTCGGCACTGGCCTTGCGTCTCGCCGGCAGCGTGCACCGTCTGGTTCTCAGCAACGAGGCGCCGGAGCTCGCGAGGTACTACCCGAGCGTCGGTGGTGCGTGGGACGCGGCCGCGGGATGGCTCGCATTCGAGGCGGTGCTGCGGACGCGGGCCGGGGACGTCTGGCGCTGGCTCGACCATCCGCCGCAAACCAACGAGGTGGGCCGGGCCGCTGCGCTCATGGGTGGGCTGCTGCGCATCGGCGAGACCATCCGCCTCCCGATCCGGCTATTTGAGCTGGGATCGTCGGCCGGACTGAACCTTCGCGCCGACCACTTCGGCTACACCGATGACGCCGGTAGCGCCTTCGGCGACCCCACCAGCGCCTTGGTGCTGCACGAAGCCTGGCGCGGACGGCCGCTACTCCCCTGGCCCGGGCTCTCGATCACGGAACGGCTCGGCAGCGACGTGCGGCCGGTCGACGTCAGCAACGCCGGCGGGCGGCTCACGCTGCGCTCCTACGTCTGGCCGGATCAACGAGCCCGCCTGGAGCGGCTCTCCGCCGCGTTCGAGGTGGCGGCACGAATCCCCTTCCGGGTCGTGCGCCAGGACGCGGCGGCCTTTGCTCGGGAGCTCCAACTGCAGCGAGGCACGACCACCGTGCTCTGGCACAGCGTCATGTGGCAGTACCTGTCTGCTGCCGACCAGGACGCGATCACCGCCAGGGTGTCGGAGCTGGGCGCGTCGGCGACGGACGAGATGCCATTCGCTCACCTGTCGCTCGAGCCGACGCGCCGCACGCCCGCGGCCCGGCACGAGTTCCTCGTCGTGCTGCAGCTGTGGCCCACAGGTGCGCGCACGATCATCGGCACCTCGGTGGCCCATGGCGTGCCCACGGTGTGGGAGTAATCCCCTCGACGCCGCCGGATCTCCGTGCGAGGGTGACAGCAACCATCCCCACCAGAGGAGGCATCGATGGTCGCCGACAACACCACTGAGGGCTTACGGGCCAAGATGCGGGCCGCGCTGGAGCGCAAGCAGAGCAACGACCGCGGGGTCGAGCACAAAGACCATGCATGCGGTAAGGCCCCCGAGACGCACGGCGCAATCGGCGCCAAGCGAGAGTTCCGACGCAAGAGCGGGTAAGTCCTGCCGGGGTCACGCTTAGGCTAGGCCGGTGACCGACACCCAGCCCGACCTCGCCGGAACCAGCGCGATCATCACCGGCGCCAACTCCGGCATCGGCTACTTCACCGCACTGGAGCTGGCCCGCCGGGGCGCCGTGGTGACCTTGGCGCGCCGTAGTGCCGAGAAGGCAGCAAAGGCGGCAGCGAAGATGGCCGCCACCGCCCCCGACGCGCAGATCGAGGTGGCCGCGCTCGACCTCGCGAGCCTGTCATCGGTCCGTTCGTTCGCCGGTGCCTGGAGCCGGCCGCTGGACCTGCTGGTGAACAACGCCGGGGTGATGTACCCCTTGCGGCGCACCGAGACCGCGGACGGCTTCGAGTTGCAGCTGGGCACGAACCACTTGGGTCACTTCGCGCTGACCGGCCTCCTCCTGCCCCACCTGCTGGCGGCCGCAAACCCACGCGTGGTCACGGTGTCCTCCATCGCCCACAAGCAGGGCCCACAGCTGAACTTCGACGACCTGCAGCTGACCGCGGGATACCTGTCCCCGCTGGCGTACGCGAACTCCAAGCTCGCGAACCTGTTGTTCGCGCTGGAGCTGCAACGCCGGTCCGACGGTGCCGGCAGTGACCTGGTCAGCACCGCTGCCCACCCGGGCCTGTCGTCCACCAAGCTGTTCAGCAGTACCGACGGCATGGGCAGCAACCCGGTGCTGCGTTTCGCCGCGGGCGCGATCACCAAGCTGGTTCTGCAGTCGCCCAAGGCAGGCGCCCGACCGTCGCTGTACGCGGCCACCGAGGCCGCTGGTGGCTCCTACACGGGCCCCAGTCTGCTGATGGAGTCCCGCGGGGCGCCAAAACCGGCGACGATGTCTGCGCAGGCCGCTGATCCGGTGTTGGCCGCTCGACTCTGGGAGGCCAGCGTGGAGCTGACCGACGTTCGTTACGACTGGGCTGCGGCAGCCTGAGCGGCCTGCACCATGCGCCCGATCATGGCGGTGACCCGCTCCGTCGGCCAGCGCGGTTGCATGAGGTGGCTCAGTGTCAAGCGCACCACGGCGTCCATCAGCTCATGTAGGTGCGCAGCCGGAACTGCCTGCTCGCCCCAGTGCTCGTCGGCGAACGTGGTCATCATCGCCACGGCCGACTCCAACACCGGCTCGGGCCGCACGGTGAGCAGAGGCAGCAACACGTCTTCGTTGCCGTGCCCGGCGGACACCACCGCTTTGATCAGCGGATTGTCTTCGCCCAGGTCCAACGCGGCTTGAACGGCGGCCATGATCGCCGCCGTCATGTCGGCCTGGTTGGCGAGTAGTCGCAGCTGCACCACGGCGAGGAAACGATCGCTCTCCCGGGTGACCAGGGCGACGGCGAGCTTGTCCTTGCTGCCGAGCTCGTTGTACACGCTCTGCCTGCTGATCTGCACCGCCGCGGCCAGGCGGCTCATCGTGACGCTCGACCATCCGTCGCTGACCACGATCGCCGTGGTGGCGTCGAGCAGGCGATCGCGGCGACCTGCGCGGGTGTCGCTTCGCACGTCGGTGTCGGTCACGGGTAGACGTTATCGCGAGGCCGCGTCGGCACCGCCGCTCAACCCGGCTCGCGGTTAACCAGCGCCAGCAGCGCGCTCATCGCCCGACGCTTGGGCAGACCGCGCCAACGCTGCTCACTCAGTGCCGCTCGGGCGGCGTTCAGCCCACACACCCCGTGCACCCCGCCCCCGGGATGTGCCGCTGCGCTGCCGAGGTACAACCCGTCCACCGGGGTCTCGGCTCGTCCAAGCCCGGGGGTCGGCCGGAAGATGAGCTGCTGCTGCAGTTGCGCCGTTCCTCCGTTGACGTTGCCTCCGATGAGGTTTGGATCGTTTCCGTGCAGGTCGCTCGGCCGCTGCACGACGCGCCCGACGACATGCGTGGCGTACCCGGGGGCATGCGCCTCGAGCACTTCGTCCACCCGGCCGGCGAGGATGTCCGCCGACTCGTCGTCGGTGATCCCCCGCGGCAGATGGGTGTAGGCCCAGGCGCTCTCGGTCCCTTCCGCAGACCGGCTGGCGTCGCTGGTGGTCATCTGCCCGAACAGCATGAACGGCGTCCGCGGAACTACCGCCGTCCCGAGATCAGCCATCCAGCGCACCAGACCGCGCTCGTCGGCCCCCAGGTGCACCGTGCCTGCGCCGTGCAGGTTCTTGGCCCTCCACGGTATCGGGGCGTCCAACGCATAGTTGACCTTCACCACCGGGGTGTCCCACTCGAAGTGCTGCAGGTCGGCCAGGATGCGTGCGGGCACGGCATCGGCGGGCAGCAGGTCGCGGTACAGGCTCATCGCCGAGGTATCGGCGATGACCGCGCGCTTGGCCTGCACGCGCATCCCCCCCACGGTGCGTACCGCCACCGCGCGGCCCCCACTGACCTCGACCGCCTCCACCCGTTGTCCGGTGTGTATCTGCACACCCCCCGCCTCCGCGCGCCTGGCCATGGCCTGGGTCAGCGCACCGGCACCCCCCCTGGGCACGGGGTAGCCGACGTCTTGGGCGAGCATGGTGAGCAGGAATCCGAAAGCCCCACTGACCGGCGCATCCACCGGGACGTCGGCGTGCATGGCGTTGCCCAGCAGCAGCAAGCGTGCGGCCTCGCTGTAAAACAGCTCCTCGGCCATGCGCTTGGCGGGCAACATCATGAAGCGCAGCAGGCGCAGCGACTCGGTGGTGCCGAGCGCTCGCAGCATGCCCACCGGTCCCCGTACCGGCGGGACCGGTTGGAACAACGTGTTCAACAACGGCTGCTTGATCCGGTGCCACTGGTCGACGAGTTCGAGCCACGCCCGTCCGTCCCGCGGGTCGTGCTGCGCCAGCACGGCCGCGGTCTGCGCCGGGTCGCGGTGCAACACGGCACCTTCGGTGTCATCGGGCCCGAAGGGATGGGCAACGACGGACGGCGCATGGCACCAGCCCAAGCCATGGTCCTCCAGCCCCAACGAGGAGATTGCGGTCGAGGCAGCAGCAAGGGGGTAAAACGCGCTGAACAGGTCGCTAGTAAATCCCGGGACCAGCTCGGCGGAGCGAACAGCGCCCCCCACCGTGTCGGACGCCTCGAGGACCACGACGTCCCAGCCGGCGTCCGCCAACGCATTCGCGGCCACCAAGCCGTGGTGCCCCGCCCCGATCACCACGGCATCTGCGGTGGCGGAGCTCGTCGCCATCAGTTCCCGAGCAGGTCGTTGAGGTCGTCGGCGTGCTCTTCCTCTTCCTCGAGAATCTGCTCCATCAGCCGCCTGGTCGTCGGGTCGCTGTCACCGATCCAGCGGGCGATCTCCTGATAGCTGGTGATCACGATGCGCTCGGCGACCAGGTTCTCCTCCAACATCTTGGTCAGGTCGGTCTCCGCGGTCTGCACGTACTCGGTGTGGCTGCGCTCGGCCAGGGTGGCCGGATTGAAATCCGGAGTGCCGCCCAGCTGGCTGATGCGCTCCGCCGCGCGCAACCCGTGCTGCAGCTCCTCAGCGGCGTGCTCGGTGAACTCTGCGGCCACCTGCGCCCGATCGACCCCGGAGGCGACGATGGCGTGCTGGCTGTAACGCAGGTAGCAGACGATCTCGGTGGCCACCACATCGTTGAGCACGTCGATGATGGCTGGCGTGTCGCCGGTGTTGCCCTTGGTCACCGCGCCCTCCGACATTTTCGCGCGAGCGTCGTCACGGATCTTGGTCACGTCAAGAGCGAACTGGTTGGCCATGGTGATCTCCTCGTCTCGAATGTCTATACGTCATCGTGGCCCGTTCCGCAGCGCTCCGCCAGCGCAGCTACACCAAGCCTTCAGCTTCGGCGACCGACTGCGCAGACGTATTCGTCGCGGCGAAGACGTCGAGCATGAAGTCGGCGTCGGTGTATCCGCCCGTCCAGACCACACCATCGGTGTTTCGCGCGGCCGCGTGCACCGCGTCACCCGACTGCGGATAGTCCGCCACGGGATGACGCCAATGCGCGCACAGCAGGGTGCCGCCGGGTTCGAGCGCCGCCACTGCCGCGTCCAGCGCCCCGCGCCATGCCTCGGCGTCGAGGTAGTAGCCGAGCTCGCTGAACACGATCAGGTCGAAGGTGCGCTGCGGCCAGGAGGTGCCCAAGGCCCATTGCTGCAGTTCGACGGCGCAGTCGGTGTTGGCCGCGGCCAGCCGGACGTCCGCCCTCTGTAGCGCCACGGCGGCGACGTCGGCGGCCAGGAGCGCGTCGCAACGGGTGGCCAGCATCGCCGTCAGCACCCCGACCGAACAACCGGGCTCGAACGCATGGCGGTAGCGCTGCCGGGGTAGCGCGGCCAGGGTGAGCGCGTACTTACGTTGCTCATACCAGCGGCTGCCGAAGCCCCAGGGATCGTCGGACTCAGCGTACATCCGTTCGAAGTAGCTGGCGGGCAACGAGTTCGGATTCATGAAAAGACCAGCTCCCAACTGCGCAGCAGCCGCTCCAGCATCGGTGGCGGCAACACCGCGGCGTCGGCCGGATCGTCCGACAACGGTCTGATCTGGGTGCTAAAACACTGCGCCGCAGATTTTTTCGCCTGCTCAAGCTCGGCAGGGAGCACGATGGTGCGGGCACGTTCCCAGGGCACCGTGGGGTCGTCGGGCTTCGCCCAGTGCCACGCCCACACCGGGTATTCCAATAGCCGGGCACCCGTCGCGGTGCAGGCAGCGGCCGCGGCGCGACCCGTGGCTTCGTGGTCGGGATGACCATCGAACCGCGCGGTGGCCAGACACCAGGTGCCCGTCGGGTCGCCGGCGAGCAACGACCGCAGCGCCTCGGTCACCTGAGGTTCGTGCCGCCGCACGCGTCCGTCCGGTACGCGGAGTCGGGTAGTAGCCGCGCTCAGGCCGAGTGCTAGCAGGGCACGGGCCGACTCCGCGGGGCGCAACCGGGCGAGCTCCGCCGGGGTGACCGTGGGTGAACCCGGATGCGAAGCGTCACCGTCGGTCACGGCCACGATGTCCAGTTCGACGCCCGCGCCCACGGCCGTGGTCATCAACCCACCGACGCCGAGAACCTCGTCATCCGGGTGCGGCGCGACCACTACCAGTCTTCGGCACCCGGCAAGCTCCAGCGGGGGGAACACCCGAGGCCAGCTGCGCCACCGCCACTCCGGGGTACCGCCACCGTGGATAACCGGGGTGGCGCTCACCAGGGCGCACCGTGCTCGACGACGTGACCGCCCAGCGTGGCCAGGTCGCGCTCGGCGTGGCTCTGCCGCAGATACACCGTCAGGTCGGCCACCCGATGGGCGTGCGCTGCATCAGTACACAGTGGACCGGCGCCCAGTGCCCGTCCGACGTGCTGCATGGTGTCGGTCGCCGCGGCCTCCACCACCGCGCGGACCCGGTGGGCGCGGCTCTGAGCCATCCGTGCGTCGTCATAGGGGTCTGCGTCTACCTCCGCGGCGGCGGCGTCCAACGCCCACCGGGCACCGCTGAGCACGCTCGCCACGTGGCCCAGATGCGCCAACGCATGCTCGTCGACTCCGCCGCGAGCGGCCCTGTCGACCAATGCATCGGCCACCCCGCACGCACCGCCGTACCAGGACGCGGCCACCCCGATGGCGCCGTGCCAGAAACCCGGTCTGCTCAAGTACGCCCCTGGCGTGCCGACCAACACCGCCGCAGCCTCGTCGAACACCACAGCACCGGAATCGCTGGCCGCCATGCCCACCGCGGGCCAGCTGTCCGGTACGGGCGCCACGCCGGACTGGGAGAGCTCGACGGCGAAGAGCGCACGCTGCTCCCCCGTCCGCGCCGTCATCAACGCATGCGTGCAGCTGTGCGCCCCCGAGCACCACAGCTTGGTTCCACGCAGCTGCCACTGTGCGCCGACGCGATGGGCAGTGACCACGGGCGTCGGGGCCTCCGCCGCCCACACTCCCCACAACTGTCCGGCTTCCACCGATCCTGCGCCGAGCTCGAGGAGGATGGCTGCGGCATCGGTGTGCGCCTCAACCAGACGCCCCAGCACGACGTCCTCCCGAGCGAACGCGGCGAGCGCGGCCCAGCGGCTGCGGGTTGCACCGCACCCGGGGAGGGGCAGCTGCAAAGCGCCGGACTGCACGAGTTCGCGCAACCGTTGCCAACTCATGACACCAGCACGTTCGGCTGCGCCTCGAGTGCCCGCAGGTGCGCCGCGAAGCCCTCGGGTGCGCGTCCCTCAAGTCGGCTGGACGTCCGCACTGGGAGCTCGGCCGACCAGCAGACTGGCGCCCCCGCCGCACGCACGCGATGGACCAGGTCGACGTCCTCACCGGTGTTGAGCGCGGCAAAACCACCGGCGGACCAGTAGGTGTCCGCACGCAGTCCGAGGTTGGCGCCGTGGACGTGCCGATGTCCGTCGACGCTGCGATAGCGCCGGCCGTACCGTTCGCGGACCTGCGGCGAGTGCGGCCCCCAGCTGTCGACGACGACCGTGCCCAGCACCATCTGCGCGCCAGCGCTGGCGCGGCGAAGCTGGGCGCGCAACCATTCCGGACCCACGACGGTGTCCGCATCGGTGGTGGCGAACCAGGTTTCGGAACCGCAGCGCCCGCCCGCCGCAGCAAAGCCTGCGGCGCGCGCCGCTCCCACATTGCGCTGGTCGATCACCACAATTCGCGCCCGGCGATCGACCACCGACGCGGTGTCATCCGTGCAGGCGTCGAGTACCACCACAAGCTCGGTCGGAACCGGTATTGCGTGCGCCGACAGCTGCAGGGCACGCAAGCACTCGTCCAGCAGCTCCTGTTCATCGTGCGCGGGCACCACGACGACCACCCGCTCGACCGCGGTCACCCTGAGTGCCGCTCGGCAAGCAAGGCCAAGCGGCGCAAGCATTCCCGGTTGCGCGGCGCGATGGCTGACCACACCGCTTCCGGCGATGCCGAGCTTGAACGGCTCACGGTAACCACCAGCACCTCCAGTCGGAAAGACACCCTCTCGTCGGGCGACGGATTCATCGGTAGCACATGTCGTCGCCGTACGTGTCACCTGAAGTACATCGCAATGCGGGCCCTTCCGCACGCGCGACGAAACTCCAGGTTCAGGCGCGCCGGTCAGCGGTCAGCCGCCGGATCGCGCGAAGGGCAACGATCACGGAGAGGGCCGCCAGCGGCAGCTCCACCCCTGCCGCGGACACGATGGCCACCACAAGCGCGCCGCCACGGGCCGTCACGACGTCGAACCACGCATCGGCCAGCAGCAGCGCCGCAGTACCTGCGGCTGGTAGGACGACGTGGGGGCTCCGCTTGATCACCAACGCACCGGTGAGCAACAGTGCGACGGCCAAGCCGGAATCGAAGCCGACCCACGCGATGTCGTAGTGCACCGCGAGCCGGCGACCAGGCAGCTTGAGCGCGAGACAGACCACCCACACGACGAGTCCCACCGCCATCAACAGGAAGAATCGCCCCACCCTGTCGACCCGCCGACGCAGCGCTGCGCTGAGTTCACTCACGGCGTTGTTCGGTTCGTCAACATCGACTCGGTCGTCGATCATCTGGCACCCGCCTCTGTCTGGTATGGCTCGGTCGCCCACCCAACGGGTCTAGTATTCAGCCAGAGGGCAACTCGTACCTCCGGCGGCGTCGAGCCCCTTATCGAAGGTGTCCACGCCATGCCCGGGATTCAGCTCGCAGCCGATGAGCTCAGCCGGCTCGTCGCGGCCCGGCCCAAGGAGACGGCCGACGTGTTGCATCAGCTGCAGCATCCCATCCGCTCGGAGGAGGACCTGCTCGACCTGCTGGAGAGAACCACGCATCTCGCGGTCGAGTTGATCGACGGAGCCGACTGGGCGGGCGTCACCGCGCAGTTCGGTGCCGATCCTTTCACGGCGTCGCGCACGCATGAGCGGGTGCAATCGGTCGACGACGTCCAGTACGCACTGGATGACGGCCCGTGCCTGCGCGCCATGCGGCAGTCCGAGGTGGTCGCGATGAGCGCGACGATGGTGCATCAGGAGTTCCCCGAGCTCTTCTCGGTAGCTCAGCGTCACGACGTCGGATCGTTTCTCGCGGCTCCCATGTCCGCGAACGGCGAGTCGATCGGCGCACTCAACCTGTACAGCGCAGACGAGGCGGCTTTCGAGAGCGCCGACCAAGGCTTCATGACACTGCTCGTGGGGTGCGCCAGCCGGGGACTCTCGGAATACGCGCTGGTGCACTCCACGGAGATCCTCGAGGCGCAGCTGCACCAGGCGATTCTCCACCGTGCTCCCATCGAGCAGGCCAAGGGAATTCTCATGGCAGTGCACCAGATCGGTCCCGACGACGCGTTCACGGTGTTGCGCGAGGAGAGTATGCGACGCAACATCAAGCTGCGCGATCTCGCTGTCGACTTCGTCGCCGACACCGCTGGTCAAGCGGAAACCTTGTCCACGCAATAGAGGAGCGACCAATGGCCGACGACGCCGGGGTGCTGCTCGACATCGACGGAACCCTGTTGGACAGCACCTATCACCACACCCTCGCGTGGGCCCGCGCGTTCCGCCGCCATGAATACGCGGAAGTGACTGTCGCCCAGGTGCATCGGGCGATCGGCCTCGGTGACGACCAGCTGGTTCCGCACCTCATCGGCCACAGTGATGATGCCGTCGCCGACGCGCACAGCGACGAGTACGCCGCGCTGCAGGACGAGGTGCAGGCATTGCCGGGCTCGGCGCAGCTGTTGCTCCGCTGTCACCAGGCGGGTCTGCGGGTGGTGCTGGCCACCAGCGGAAAGGCCAAGGATCTGGACTGGATGCTGCCGCGGATCGGGGGCGCGGAGAACGTTGCCGGATGCGTGACCTCTGAGGACGTCGATGAAACCAAGCCGGCACCGGACCTGTTGCAAACGGCGGCCGCCAACTATCGGCTGACGGCGGAGAACGCGGTGACCATCGGCGACAGCGTGTGGGACGGCAATGCGGCCGCAGCAGCGGGCATTCGCTTCATCGCTGTGCTCAGCGGTGGAGTGTCCGAGGGGGAGCTGCGCGAGGTCGGTGCCGTCGAGGTCTACAGCGACCCAGCCGATCTGCTCGCCCGCTTCGACAGCTCCCTGCTCGCTGACCTGTGAGCAGTCCAGCGCGCCGACATCGGCATGCATGCTGCGCGAGAGCACGGTCATAGGTCACAATCGGCAGATGCGAGCAGTCTGGAAGGGCGCCATCTCCTTTGGTCTGGTCTCCATCGCTGTGCGGCTGTACACCGCCACCGAGGAGCACGACTTCCGGCTGCACCAGGTGCATGCCGCCGACCAGGGCCGGATCCGGTACAAGAAGGTGTGCTCCGTCGACGGCGAGGAGGTCAGCGGGGACCAGATCTCCAAGGCCTACGAGCTGGAGGATGGGCGCCTGGTGGTGTTGGAGCCCGCGGAGCTGGCCAACCTGCCGATCAGCACCGATCGGGCGATCGAGGTGCTGGAGTTCGTCGAACGCTCGGCCGTCGACCCGATCTACTTCCAGAAGAGCTACTACGTCGAACCCGACCCCGCAGCCGAACGCCCGTACGTGTTGCTGCGCCAAGCGCTGGTGAAGTCCGGTCGCATGGCCGTCGTCAAGATCACGCTGCGCCAACGGGAGACCCTGGCCATGCTCCGGGCCCGGGACGACGTGATCGTGCTGCACACCATGATGTGGCCCGACGAGATCCGCAAGCCGGACTTCCCGTTCCTGGACAAGGAAATCGGCACCCGCAGGAACGAGCTGGCGATGGCCGACTCGCTGGTGCAGACCATGGCCGGTGACTTCGAGCCGGAGGAGTTCAAGGACGACTACCGCGATGCCATGGCCGCGATGATCGAAGCGAAGGCGGCAGGTGCCGCCCTGCCTGCGGCCGCGGCGGACACCGGCGAAAAGGCCCAGGTGGTGGACCTGATGACGGCCTTGCAGCGCAGCATCGACCGATCCAAGCCGAAGGCTGTGGAGGCCCCCGCAACGACAGCCGCGAAACCGGCGGCGAAGAAGGCACCCGCGAAGACCGCAGCCCAGAAGACGGCGGCGAAGAAAGCGCCCGCAAAGAAGGCGCCCGCCTCGAAGGCACCGGCGAAAAAGAGCGCTCCGCGCAAGCGCAGCGCTTGAGAGGCTGCGGTGCCTGAGCTCGACCGCCTCGCCACCTATCGGTCGCGCCGCGATCCCTTGATCACCCCCGAGCCCGACGGCAGCGCAGGGCGCGCCGGCAACAAGGGGCCGATCTTCGTCGTCCAGGAGCATCACGCCAGCTCCCTGCACTGGGATCTGCGGCTGGAACACGAGGGCGTCCTGGTCTCCTGGGCCGTGCCCAAGGGCCTGCCCCGCGCGCCGGGTGTCGAACGGCTGGCCGTGCACACCGAAGACCATCCCCTGTCCTACGCGCAGTTCGAGGGGACGATCCCGGCCGGTGAGTACGGGGGCGGCTGGGTACGGGTCACCGATAGCGGCCCCGTGGAGATCACCCGTTGGACTGCCGGCACCATCGAGTTCACGCTGCAGGGTTCGGTGCTGGCCGGACGTCATATCTTGCACCGGAACCGTGGCGACAACTCCGAGCACTGGACGCTGCGCCGGCGCGACCCACCCACCGATCCCGACTACGATCCGGTACCGGCCGAGCTGTCGCCCATGCTCGCGGTCACCGGCAAGCCCGCTACGGCCGCCGGTTGGACGTTTGAGGTCAAGTGGGACGGGTACCGGGCACTGGCGCAGGTCATCGGCGGCCGGGTACGGCTGAGCAGTCGCTCCGGCAAGGACATCACGACATCGGCACCCGGGCTCGCCGGCCTTGGAGCGGCGCTGGCCGACCACGAGGTATTGCTGGACGGCGAGTTGGTGGCTCTGGGGCCGGACGGACGCCCCGACTTCGGCCTGCTGCAGCAGCGCATGGGGACCAAGGCCAACAGCCGCGCACGATCGCGGGGCAGCGGGGAGTCATCGGTCACCTACCTGATCTTCGACCTGCTGCACCTGGACGGGCGATCCACCATCGGCTTGCCGCACGCCGAGCGGCGAGCGCTGCTGGAGGCGTTGGAGCTGAGCGGGCCAGCTTGGTCGGTGCCACCCCTGCTGGCAGGCACGATGGATGAGGTGCTGGACGCCACTCGCGAGCAGGAACTGGAAGGCGTCATGGCGAAGCACAGCGCCAGCGTGTACCGGCCAGGCCTGCGCACCGAGCAATGGCGCAAGCTGGTGAACCTGCGCAAGCAGGACGTACTGATCGGCGGTTGGCAGCCCGGCGAGGGACGCCGCGCCAACGGAGTGGGGTCGTTGTTGCTCGGGGTCGCGGACGACGGCGGAGGACTGCGCTACGTCGGCAACGTGGGCACCGGGTTCACCGACCGCGCGCTGCGCGAGCTGGCGGCCTTGTTGAAGCCATTGCAGCGCAAAGACTCTCCCTTCACCGGCGGGCTTCCGGCCGCGCGGGCCAAAGCGGCACGCTGGGTGGACCCTCAGTTGCTCGGCGAGGTGGAGTTCGCCACCTGGACGGCGGACGGGATGCTGCGCCAACCGCGGTGGAGAGGCCTCAACGATGACTGAGTCGGTGGAGTTCGGCGGTCGCCGACTACGCCTGTCCAATTTGGACAAGCGGCTCTACCCGGGAGCGCACGGCTGCAGCAAGGCGGAGGTCATCTCCTACTACGCATCCATCGCCCCGGTGCTGCTCCCCCACCTTCGCGGGCGGCCCGTCACCTTGCGTCGCTTTCCCAATGGCGTGCAGCACAAGAACTTCGTGCAGAAGCACGCGGGCGCCGACACGCCCGACTGGATTCGGACGGAGCTGGTGCCCGGGCGCAGCTCCGAGCCGGTGCGGCATGCGGTGCTCGAGGAGGACGCCGCACTGGTGTGGGCAGCCAACCTCGCGGCACTGGAGCTGCACGTACCACAATGGCGCTTCGGCACCCGCGGCGCGGCCCGCCACCAGCCGAAGCCGCCGGACCTCATGGTGTTCGACCTCGACCCCGGCGCTCCAGCGGGCGTCGTGGAGTGTTGCGCCGTCGCCGTCACGCTGCGGGAACGCCTTGCCGAGGATGGACTACGGGCGTGGCCCAAGACCAGCGGCGGTGTCGGCCTGCACCTGCTGGTTCCGGTGCGGACCAAGGATGCGGCCGCAACGTCGGCCTACGCCAGGCACCTGGCGCAGGAGCTGACGGGTGAGCTGCCCGAGCAGGTGCTGTGGCGCATGAACCGGGATCAGCGGCCCGGCAAAGTCTTTGTGGACTGGAGCCAGAACAACCCGGCCAAGACCACCGTCGCTCCCTACTCGCTGCGCGGCAGGGACAGCCCGACGGTCTCGACCCCACTGACCTGGACCGAGGTGGAAAGCTGCACAACTGCAGCGAGCCTGACATTCACCGCGTCGATGTTGGCGGATCGGATCGACGAGCATGGCGACCTGCTGGCCGGAATGGCGCAACACGCAGCGGTGGTGCCGGCGACCACGAAAGGACCGTGACGCATGACCGGCTACGTGGCTCTCCTGCGCGGTATCAACGTGGGCGGAAACAAAAAGATCGTCATGGCGGAGCTCCGCGAGCTGCTGACCCGCCTCGGGTACGCCGACGTGCGTACGCACCTCAACAGCGGCAACGCCGTGTTCTTCTGCCCCCGCAGCGACCCGGACCAGCTCGCCGCGCGGATCGAACAGGCGATCTCCGCCGATCTCGGGGTGAATGTCCGCTGCCTCATCCGCGACGAACCGGAGCTGCGCACAGTCATCGCGGCCAACCCCTGGCCCGAGCACGCCGACGAGGGTTCCAAGCTGATGGCGATCTTTCTGTCGGCCACACCGTCTCCCGCACTGCTGCAGGCGCACGACCCGTGCGCGCTGGAGCCGAGCACGATCGCACTCGGGCATCGGGTGATCTACCAGTGGTGCCCGGACGGCATCTTGCAGGCGCCTCCCGCGGGCGGTTTCGCGGAGAAGTACCTCGGCGTCACGGTCACCGCACGCAACTGGAACACCGTCACCAAGTTGGCGCTGCGCGCCTGTGCGTGAAATGGGCCCACGGGCGCAACCTTTTCACGCACAGGGCGCAGCCCCCGCCTTGTCGGTCTGCACCAGGTCGTCGAGGGCCCTCATGCTCGCGTTGATCGCGGGAGCAAACTCCGGCAGCAGGTGCAGCATGGTCGGGTCAAGGTCTGCCGGGAGCTCGCCGCGGAGGTGCAGCCCGAGGGTGACCAGCCGTGGTCCGTATCCCCCACCCATGCAGTAGACCGCGTCGAAGATTTGTCCGCCGATCTCGTGCGAGTCCAGCGTCGTCGCGTGCTCGAACTCGAGGACAGTGGTGTCGCCGGGGCCGGGTTGCAGGCGAAGCTCAATCTCGTCCGGGGCGGGGTCGCCGCCGAGTGCAACGGTGAGCAGGTGCGGTGCCGCACAGCGGCGGATGGTTCCCGAGCCGAAATCTCCCTGCGTGATCGTGCCGCCCTCGCGAAGGTCGCCGGATACAGGTGCGTACCACCGGCTCAGCCGGACCGGGTCGGTACAGGCATCCCAGACGTCCTCGATCGGCGCGTCGTAGGTTCGGCGAAAGATCGCGCAGCGCGCCTCGCCCGACTCGATCTGACGACGCCGAAATTCGTGTTGCGTGCGGTCGGTGCTCATGGTCTCCCTGTTTCGTGTTGGTGAGGGGTGATCTGGCGTCGTCGCTTCCGTCGACCGCGGGCCGGCTCGGTCGACGGGGCGTCGAGTCGTTGGGTCCATAATCGCCGGTACGGAGCGAGCCACACGTCCACTTCGTGGAGCGGATCGGCGTCGACGGCATAAATCCGACACGTGCTTTCGGCACGGATGGTGGCGACGCCGTGCTCGCGGAGCACGTGAAGGTGCCGGGACACAGCTGGTTGGCAGATCCCGAAGTCCGTCCGCACCGCGGCGCCCCAGCGGCGCACTCAGCCTCGGCGACCAGGTCCAAAATCCGCCGCTGAACGCGATCGCATAGGAGGTCGAATGCGTGCACACCACGCAGCGTATCGGCATGCGTTTATATAAGCAACGTCTACAATTACGCCTAGAAGTCGGCCACGGCGGGGATCACCCGTTCGGCCATCACCTCGAGCTGCCGCAGCGCGGTCGCATTGGGTACCCCACCGTGCGCGACCTGGATGCCCAGCTCGGCGAGCTCATGCAGGTGCTCGATCGTCTCGTCAACCCGTTCACCGTTCTCTCCGACATCGAAGCGCAGCTGCACCGTCTTTTCGATGTCGGCATAGTCGCGCCCCTCGCGTTCGCAATGTGCGCGCAGCACGTCGAGCTTGTGGCTCAGCTCAACGGAATCGAAGATGTTGCACGCGTCGGCGTAACGGGCCACCAAGCGCAACGTCTTCTTCTCCCCCGCGCCACCGATCAGGATCGGTGGATGCGGCCTGGCGAGTGGCTGCGGAGAGTTGAGTGTGCGGCCCAGTTGGTAGTGCTGCCCCTCGTACGGCCCGTCGTCATCACTCCACATCTGCTTGCAGATCTGCAGCGCCTCCTCCAACCGCTCGAACCGCTCCGCCGTCGAGGGAAAGAACAGTCCGAGTCCGCGAGACTCCTCCTCGTTCCAGGCGGCGCCGATGCCCAGCATGGCGCGCCCGCCCGACAGCACGTCGAGGGTGGAGACCGCCTTGGCCAACAGTCCCGGCTCCCGGTAGACGACGGCCGTGACCACCGTCAACAGCTTCACGCGCTCGGTCTTGGCGGCAAGGTAACCGAGCGTTGTGTATGCCTCGAGCATCGCGTGCTCCACAGGTCCGACCGGACCGATCTGCCAAAGATGGTCCATCACACTGATCCGGTCGAACCCGGCCTGCTCGGCGACGCGGGCCACGTCTGCGAGGTCGCCCCGCAAGGTGTCCACGCCGCCCTCCCAGGTGAAATCGGGGATGTGCAGACCAAACTTCATGCTCAACGCTCCTCCGGGGTGGTGGTCCTGGCTCTGACTCCACAGTCCCACCCCAGGCGCCCCGGTGCGAATCCATACCGGCAGGCGTGCACGCCGCAACGGCCAGACCGGACGCCGCTGGGTCCACCCCCGCCGCCGTCAACCTGTTTCAGTCCTATGTCCGTCCCCTGCGGCCTTCGACGCGGGATTCCTTCGACGCAGGATTGCAGGAGGTCAGGCCTTCGGGGTGCGCTCGGCGGTACGCAGGTTCTGCAGCCGCACCTGTCCCTTGGCCACCAGCCGTTCGGCGTAGTCAGTGATGCGAACCTCCCACAGCTGCTGGGAGCGACCCCGGTGGACGGGTGTTGCAGCGGCGAAGAGCGTTCCGTCCTTGGTGGCGCGCAAGAAGTCGGTGCTGTTGGAGACCCCCACCACGTGACCGGCATCGTCACCCAGCCACAGTGCGCCGCCGATGCTGGCCAGGCTCTCAACCAGCGTGCAGTGCACCCCTCCGTGCAAAATTCCGTTGGGCTGCAACAGCTCCGGACCAACGTCAAGCTCGGCCCGCACCTCGTCACCGGAAGCGGCAGTGATCGTGAGACCGATCAGCTTGGTGAAACCCGTGTTCAGGCGGGAGTCCAGCTCGGCGGTCGGCTCTGTCGGTGTCACTGCTGCTCCCTCGTCTGCACGCGCGCTCCACGGTTGGAGGCGGTCGCACGGTGAGAATGCCATCAGCGCGGGCGGCAGGCGGGCGCGGGTCGCGACCGATTACTTGACCCGACTCCGCCGTCTCCCGGTTGTAGGGTTCGATGAGAAAACCGCCGTCGAGCAAAGGGCAGGCTCTCTTGATCCACGAGCGCACGGTCGTCGACGCTCACGTGCACGCCCCCCGACTGTCGACCCTCAAGCCGGCGTGGCTGGAGTGGGCCGACACGTTCTCGGGCGAGCATCCCTGGCGCAGCGCCTACGACGAGCGCGGGGACGTGGTTCCGGACAAGTTGGACACATTGCTCGCGGCGGAGGGTGTCGACCATGCGCTGCTGTTCTGCGAGTACAGCCCGCGGGCGACCGGCATCCAGCCCATCGAGGATCTGCTCCCGATCGTGGCGTACAACCCGACGCGGTTCCACTTGGTGGCGAACCTCAACCCACACCTGCATTTCCCCCTCGTCGACGAGCTCGAACGCCAGCTCGACCTCGGCGCCGTGGCGCTCAAGCTGCACTCGGTGCACGGCGTCTTCGACCCCGGCGACAAGGAGCTCTACCCCGTCTACGCGCGGTGCCTTGAGCGGGAGATCCCGGTCATCTTCCACTCCGGGGTGTCCAGCTTCCCCGGGTCGCAGACCAGTTGCGGCAATCCTGAGCTACTGATGGACGCCATGGACTACTTCGGCGACCTCAGCTTTGTCTTCGCCCATGGTGGTCGCGGCTGGTGGTACGACGCAGCCGCCTTCATGGCCCAGACCAAGCCGAATGTGTGGCTCGACCTCGCCGGGTTGCCGCCGAAGAAGCTTCCGGCGTACTACCGCAACTTCGAGCTGCCGCGACTGGCGGCCAAGATGATCTTCGGGACGGACTGGCCGGGCGTCCCAGGCGCGCGATACAACGTGGAAGCCCTTGTCGGACTAGACCTCCCGGATGACATCCTGACCGGGGTACTCAGCGGGAACGCCGCGCGCGTCTTCCGCCGGCTGAACCTCTGAACCACCACAAGTTACCGGAGACAACTATGCCGATCTATCAACTGGACGGGTCCGCACCGCGGATTCACCCCACTGCGTTCATCCACCCCGATGCGGTGCTTATCGGGAACGTCGCCATCGGTGCCCAGAGTTCGGTGTGGCCGGGTGCCGTGCTGCGGGCGGATTTCGGCAAGATCTGCATCGGCAGCCGTACGTCCATTCAGGACGGCACCGTCATCCACACCACCCGGCAATGGCCGACCATCATCGGTGACGAGTGCGTGGTCGGGCACAACACGCACCTCGAGGGATGCACCATCGAAGGCCGCTGCCTCATCGGCTCCGGCTCGGTGACCCTCAACCGCGCGTTCGTCGGCCGAGGTTCCATCGTCGGCGCACAGGCGTTGGTCGCTGAAGACTTCCAGGTACCCGCGGGCAACATGGTTCTAGGCGTGCCGGCCAGGGTGCGTGGACCCATCGACAACACCGCGTGGATCGAGCACGGTGTCGAGGAGTACGTGGCCGCCGCGGCGCACTACCTAAGGCACCTGACGCCCGTATCCCTCACCGAGTGCCGCACCGACGAGAGATGAGCCGGCCCTAGTGGTATCAGCATTGACCACTAGGCGGTTCATGACACTTCGTCTGTCGGATGCCGAGGGCAAGTACCGCTGGTGACTATCGGGAAAAGTGCCTGACGTACCGACGCTGCCAAGGCGTCTCGACCGCCCGCCGGTGGTAGTGCTGCCGGACGTAGGTGATCGCGTCGGTCGCCGGAACGCCGTCGCGAATCGCCAAGCAGGCGAGGGTCGTGCCAGTCCGCCCCCGGCCGCCGCTGCACGCCACCTCGACGCGTTCGGAATCCGCGCGCCGCCACAGCTCGAAGAATGCGTTCCCCGCGTCGCCGCGGTCGGCGGGCAACCACCAGTCCGGCCACCGCAGCCACCGCGACGGCCAATCCACCGGTGGGCGTTTGCCTTGCAGGTACAGCCCGAACTCCGGGGCACCTTCTGCAGGGCCGTGGCGCAGTCCGCGCCCGCGCACCAACCGGCCTGATGGCAGGCGCAGGACTCCATCGCCCGTCGGATCCCACGGCTGCACACGATGGACGGTAGCACACACTAAACTCTACAAACCACTAGACGTGACGTGGCAGCGCTGTAGACTATCGGTAAGCCGCAGATTCGACCGCTGTCCAGGCCGAGAAGGAGACCACTCATGACCACCCAGGAACGAACCGGAGCCGCACCGAGGCCGACGGGCCCGGTCAGCACCATCGACTACAACGAACGCATCCCCAACAACGTCAACCTCGCGGGTGACCGTCGTCTGCAACGGGCGCTGGAGAGCTGGCAGCCGAAGTTCCTGGACTGGTGGAAGACCCTGGGCCCCGAACTGCCGACCAAGGACGTGTACCTGCGCACCGCGATCGCCGTCGGCCGGGACGGCTGGGCGCACTTCGACCACGTCCCGATGGAGGAGTACCGCTGGGGCATCTTTCTGGCTGAGGCGAAGCCGGACCGCGCGATCAGTTTCGGCAAGCACAAGGGTGAGCCGGCCTGGCAGGAGGTACCCGGTGAGTACCGGGCGGAGCTGCTGCGACTGATCACCGTGCAGGGCGACACCGAACCCGCCTCGGTGGAGCAGCAACGCACACTGGGCAACACGGCCCCAAGCCTGTACGACTTGCGCAACCTGTTCCAGGTCAACGTCGAAGAAGGACGCCACCTCTGGGCGATGGTGTACCTGTTGCAAGCCTATTTCGGCCGTGAGGGCCGCGCGGAGGCCGAACAGCTGCTCAAGCGCAACTCCGGCGACCTCGACTCGCCGCGCATCCTCGGGGCGTTCAACGAGGAGACCACCGACTGGCTGCAGTTCTTCATGTTCACCTATTTCACCGACCGCGACGGCAAGTACCAGCTCGGCACGCTGAAGGAGTCGGCCTTCGACCCGCTGGCCCGCACCTGTGAGTTCATGCTCAAGGAAGAGGCGCACCACATGTTCGTCGGCACTACCGGCGTGCAGCGCACCGTCGAGCGCACCGCCGAGCTGATGGCCGAGCACCACACCGACGACATCTGGTCCTACGGTGCCATACCGCTGAGCGTCATTCAGAAGTATCTGAACTTCCAATTCTCGGTGTCGATGGACCTGTTCGGGTCCGAGCAGTCGACCAACGTCGCCGCCTACTACACCGGTGGGCTCAAGGGGCGTTGGCAGGAGACCCGACGCAAGGACGACCACGAGCTCAAGGACGCCACCTACACGGTCCGCATGATCAAGGACGGTCAGCTCGCCGAGGAGGAGGTCCCGGCGTTGACCGCGCTGAATCTGGACCTGCGTGACGAGTACGTCGCCGACTGCGAGAACGGGGTCCGCCGCTGGAACCAGGCGCTCGAGGACGCTGGGCTGGAGCAGCGCCTGTTCCTCCCGCATGAGGGTTTTAACCGCAAGGTCGGCAACTTCGCCGGGCATTTCGTCTCCCCCGCGGGTGCGGTGATCACCCAGGACGAGTGGGAGGCCAACGTTGACTACTGGCTGCCGCTGGCCGGAGACCGCGCCGGGGTTGCCGAGTTGATGGTCGCGCACTACCAGCCCGGTGAGTTCGCCGGCTGGATCGCCGCCCCGAAGACCGGCATCAACGACCAGCCCGTGGAGTTCGACTACGTCCACCTGGCCGAGGAAGCCCTGGCCTAAGCGAAAGCAGATGTATTTCGTGTACTACCGTTCACCTACGGGCAGCGGAACATGGACTGGCCCGATGCGTGCCTGGTCGCAGGTAGAGCTACGCCACCTGGATGGGCTCCTCAGCTTTGACCGTCTTGATGCAGAGATCGCAGGGCTTCCCGTGACTCGACGAGAACCATGGGCACTGCCGCACCGAGGAACGCTGGTTACTGATCGGCGGCTGAGTGGTTGTCCTTTACGCACGAGGGAGGCAACCGCAAGGTCGGCAACTTCGCCGGACACTTCCTCTCCCCCGCCGATGCGGCGATCACCCACGACGAGTGGGGCGTCAACGTCAACCAGTGGCTGCCCCGGATCGCTGGACGGTGCTGCCGGGTAGCGTCGTTCGCGCACACAAAAGCGAACGGCGAGGAATGGGTGGTGGAGGGTGCCGATCCGCGGCGGACTCGAGGCGGCTCTGGAGGAGACCGGACAGGAAGTGGAGGCGGCGCTGCGGACGGCATCGGCGCTGATCCGGGAGCTGAAGAAGGCGAAGGCCGGCACTACCGCGGGGCAGGTTCGCGACCTGCGCCGGGCGCTAAGCGCGGCGTCGGCGACCACCGGCGAGCTTGCCACCGCCGTCCAACGTGCGGTGGGGTCCTTGGACATCGATGAACAGGAGCACCTTGCATCCGGCGCTTACACCAAGGAGCTGTTGGAGCTGGCGGATGCCAAGGGCGTTGCGATGTTCGAGGCGGACGATCGGATCCTCTGCTACCCGTCCCTGATCCGCCTGCTGCCTGCGGATGCGGCCGTCGAGGTCGATCACCGCCGCGAGCGGCGACTGCGGCCGTCGGTGTTGATCGCCCGGTTGGCGAGCGCGCAGGCCCAGCCTCCCCGGTTCCGGCCCGAGCCGTTCCTGGAGAGCCTCGCCGCGGCCTACAGCCTCATCGTCGCCGAGGAAGACAAGCAGCCGGGTGCCGTGGTCCGCCTGGTTGACGTCTGGCGGATTCTCACGTTGCTGCCCGGCCAGAGCCGTGACTACACCAAACCCGAGTTCGCGCGGGATCTCTACCTGCTTGACCAAAACGGGGCCACCACGGTGAAGTCGAGCGGCACGCTGCGCTGGCACGCGAGCACCGGCACCCGGGGCTCCGGGACGCTTACGACTGTGGCTCGCACGGGACAGCAGCAGCTGTACTGGGGGATCTCCTTCAGCGGCGGGGCGTAATGGGGGCGGCGACCGAGTACGAGTCGGGTGCTGCCGTCTTGGGTGGGGCGCCGATGAACGCCGGGGAGTACGCAGCATTCCTGGGTGCGGAGTACCTCGACGGCTACATCCCCTCCGGCGGGGGTTCGGTGAAGGTGACGGTTGTCGGCAATGATGAGGTGGCGATCCGTCTCGAGGCTTCGCTCGCCGCCGTAGCCGCCGAGCGGAATACCTTGTTCGCGGCAGTGTCAGCAGAAGCCACCAAGGCACACATGATCGATCAAGTCTTCTTCGCCGTGTCCCGCCAGGTCGACTGGACGGCCCTCGCAGCAGCGGTACTGGCCGCGGCCTACGACGCGATCGCAGTACCGTCGCGCGACGGACGGCTCAGTGTCGCGGAGGTCGCGGCGGACCACGACCTGGATCCCCGCGAGCTCTACCGCAGCGTCCGTCGTCAGCTCGAGCACACGTTACTGGCCGACCCGACGCTCGCCAGGGAGATGCGCAGGGCGGTACTCAGACTGGCGCAGATGCATTTGCTCAGCGGCGACGTCCACCCGGACGAGGCGCAGGCCGTGCTGGACTGGCTGCACGGTGAGCGGGTGCCTGTCCGCGAGCTGCGGGCTGCGATGATCTACGCCCGGATCGGGCGGCACAATGCTCGGTCGATGTTGTCCTCGCTCGGTCGGCTGCTCCTGCAGATCCGGCGGGGCGGCCTCGTCGTCCAGCTGGATCTGGCTCGGCTGGCCGAAGGACGCCGGCCCGCGCTCGGCGAGCGCACCGGCGTCTACTACTCCAAGGCAGCGGTGTTGGACGCCTACGAGCTCCTGCGCCAGCTGATCGACGCGACTGACGAGCTGCACGGTGTGCTGGTCATCGCGGTGATACCCGCGGAGTTGGTCACCGACGAAGTACGCGGACTGCCCGCATATGGCGCCCTGCAACTGCGGGTTGGCGACGAGGTACGCGACCGAAGGCGGCCGAATCCCTTCGCGTCGATGGTGCGCCTCGAAGTACGGTTGGAGGCCGTGTGAAGGTTACGAGCCGGGCACTGTGGGAACCGGACCGCCTGGCGCGTCGCCGCGCCGTGGAGGCGTTGCGCAGCGGGGTGCCCAACGCGGACGCCGTCGCGGCCCTGGGCTCCGGCCAGAGCGAGATCGAGGACCGTTTCGCCCTGTTACTCGAGAATGTCGCGGAGTCCGGGCCCCAGCAACCCGAGCGGTCCGCGTTGTTGCTCGCCGGAGGATTCGGGGAAGGCAAGAGTCATCTGCTGACCCATCTCGGCCACCTCGCCGCGCTGGAGGGGTTCGTCGTCAGTCCGGTGGTCGTGAGCAAGGAAACCCCGTTGCACGACCCGGCGAAGGTGTTCCGCGCGGCGGTGGAGTCGGCCGTGGCGCCGGGCGGTGTGCACAACGTGGTTTCGGAGGCGGCGGCGGCGCTCGATCCGGACAGTCCGCGATACGCCGAGCTGCTGCGCTGGCTGCACGGTCCGGGCAGTGACCTGAACGAGCGCTTTGATGCCACGCTGTACCTGCACGGCCTTCTCGGCAGCGCCGCCCCCGGTGCCGACGAGGAGTTTCTGGACGCGATCGTGCGCTTCTGGTCCGGAGACCCGTTGCCCATACCCGAGCTCCGACGGCAGCTCAAGGCCGTAGGTGCGGGCAAACGGTATGCGTTCACGCCCATCAAGGCCCGCGAGCTCGCCCGCGAGCGACTGCGATTCCTCCCCCACCTGTTGCGCGCAGCGGGACATACGGGCTGGGTGGTGCTCTTCGACGAGGTCGAGCTGATCGGCCGTTACTCCCTGCTGCAGCGAGGGCGGTCATATGCCGAGCTCGCCCGGTGGCTTGACGGGGGCGATGGTGCGGCCGGGGACCCGTTGGTGACGGTGGTGGCGATGACCGACGACTTCGAGGCCGCGGTGTTGTCGGGCAAGAACGACCGTGCGGTAATGCCCGACAAGCTCCGCAACAAACAGACCCCGGAGTACGACGAGCTCGCCACCCTTGCCCAGTCGGGCATGCGGCACATCGAGCGCGACGCGCTGGCGCTGGTGCCACCTGATTCCGAGGAACTCGACCGGGCGTACCGGACGCTGCGCCAGCTGCACGGGGCCGCGTATGAGTGGGATCCACCCGACGTCACCGGTCTCGAGCGCCTCGGTGCTACGAGGATGCGCCAATACGTGCGAGCCTGGATCAACGAGTGGGATCTCGTGCGGCTCGACCCGGCTTACCAACCGGCTACCGAGGTCCTCGACGTGGTCAGCGACTACGGCGAGCAGGCCGACTTGGACAGCAGCGAGGGCGAGTGAGTCGTCCTCGCGGCTTAGCTTGACGTTGATTCAACTTCCCAGTCATCCCACCGCTCCTGCGCCTGCGGGCGCCAGTGTTCGTGGCAGTCGTGAAAAACCTTGGCCGCGCCGGGGCCGGGCCAGTCGTGTTCGAGCAGACGCGGTGGCAGCGCAGGATCGATGAACGGGAACCGCCGCCAGGCCTGCACCAGGCGCACCTGGGCGACGAATGCCTCGGTGGCGCTGCTCGTACGCAATAACGAGAAGCTGCTCGCAAAGGCGCGGTACTCATCCTCGACCTGATCGAGCGACCACGCCGCCGAGATCAGTTCCTGCTTATCCCCGATGGGCACCCAGCAGCCGATCCACGCAAAGGCCCTCGGTTGCAGCCCCAGTTCGTGCAGCACCTGGGCGAGCTGCTGCTCCTTGTCTGCGTCGGGCACCACCCATAGTCCTGGAGCGGGCGAGCCCATCCCCAACCAGGTCAACTGGGTGCGCAGACGGTGCCGGAGCTGGCGCTGGGTCTCGGGGACCGCCACCGTAACCAGCAGCCACCGCCCGTCCCATTCCCGCTGGTCCTGCATAAAGTGGTAGATGCGCTCGGTGCCCTCCCGCAACAGCGTCGCGCCCGCCTCCGTCAGCGACCAGCGCACCCGGCGGCCGGCCCGTTCGGACGACAGCAACCCCTCCGCGGACGCGCGGGACACAGCTTGGCGCGCAGATTTCTCCTCCACGCCCAGCTCACCAAGGGCCCGCAGCAACGTGGCCGTCCACACCGCACGTCCACGCGGATAGACGAACTCACCCAGCACCGTGAGCAGCAATGAACGGGCACTGCCGGAGCCGAGCGTGCGCCGACGCGAGCCCGCTATGGCGGACACGTTCATCGCGGTCTCGGCGTCGGTCACCACCGCAGCGTAATTCACCCAACTATCTACAACGCTGTTGCGTATCGCGTCCGTGCTGTAGTGTGATCTACACCGCAGAGCAGCACCCACGTCGACAGATCAGCGAGAGGTACCGCCGATGACCGTCACCGACTCCCCGGAGACCACGAGCGCGCCAACGACCTCACCTAAGGTCACCTTCGACCGGGAACCGGCGCAGTACAAGCACTGGACGCTCTCCTTCGACGGGCCGGTTGCCACGCTCACACTCACGGTGGACCCGCAGGCTGGATTGGTGCCCGGCTACGAGCTCAAGATGAACTCCTACGACCTCGGCGTGGACATCGAGCTCTACGACGCAACCCAGCGGCTGCGCTTCGAGCATCCCGAGGTCAAGGCGGTCGTGGTGACCAGCGGGGTGGACAAGATGTTCTGCGCGGGCGCCAACATCCGGATGCTCGCCCAGTCGCCGCACTCGTGGAAGGTGAACTTCTGCAAGTTCACCAACGAGACCCGCAACGGCATCGAGGACACCACCGCGCACAGCGGCCAGACCTACATCGCCGCGGTAAACGGCACCGCCGCCGGTGGGGGTTACGAGCTGGTCGCGGCGTGCGACCAGTCCGTGCTCATCGACGACGGCTCCTCCGCGGTATCCCTGCCGGAGATTCCGTTGCTGGGGGTGTTACCCGGTACCGGCGGGCTGACCCGCGTGGTGGACAAGCGCAAGGTCCGCAAGGACCGCGCGGACCTGTTCGCGACCCGCTCTGAGGGGGTCCGCGGAGAGACGGCCGTCGGCTGGGGCCTGGTCGACGAGACCGCGCCGCGGGCCCGGTTCGACGAGGCGGTGCGGGCCCGTGCGCAGGCTGCGGTCGCGGCATCGACTCGGCCGTCCGACGCGAAGGGCGTCACGCTCAGTCCGCTCGAGCGCACCGAGACCGACACCGAGATCGGCTACCGCTACGTCACCGCCACCCTCGACCACGACCACCGACGTGTGGAGATCACCGTGCGGGGACCGGAGTCCGCTCCCCCGGCCGACGCCCAGGCCGCGGTGGAGCAAGGCGCAAACTACTACCCGCTGCAGCTGACCCGCGAGCTCGACGAACTCATCCTGCTGCTGCGCACCAACGAGAACGAGCTGGGCACCTGGGTGTTTCGCGTCGAAGGTGATCCGGCGAAGGTGCTCGCCTACGACACCCAGCTCGAGGAGCTGGCGCCGCACTGGTTCATCAACGAGGTGCGCCACTACTACAAGCGCACCATCAAGCGGCTCGACGTCACCAGCCGGAGCCTGTTCGCCGTGATCGAGCCGGGCTCCGCCTATGCCGGCTTCCTGCTGGAGGTCGCGCTGGCCTGCGACCGCCAGTACATGCTCGACGGGGTCTATGAGGACATCGATCCCGACGCCACTCCGGCCTACCTCCAGCTGGCACAGTCCAATTTTGGCAGCTTCCCGATGGGCAACGGATTGACTCGCGTCGCCTCACGTTTTTGGGGCCACGACGACGACTACGACCGGGCCCATGGGCAAATCGGCGCTCAGCTAGTTGCCGGTGCGGCCGACGAATACGGACTGGTCACCATGGCGCTGGACGACATCGACTTCATCGACGAGCTACGCATCGTCTTGGAGGAGCGCGCGTCGCTGTCCCCCGACGCACTGACCGGGATGGAATCCAACCACCGCTTCGTCGGGCCGGAGACCATGGAGACGAAGATCTTCGGCCGGCTCACCGCCTGGCAGAACTGGATCTTCATCCGTCCCAACGCGGCCGGCCCCGAGGGCGCCCTGCGCCGCTTCGGTACCGGCGCACGCGCCGACTTCGACGTAAAGCGGGTATAGCGGTGGCCATCCAACTCAACGCCGCCGACTTCCTGCTGCACCGTCAGGTCCGCGACGGGTTGGCCGACAAGACAGCCCTGATCGGGACGCGAACGCGTACCTACGGTGAGCTGGCTGATGACGTGGGCCGGGTCGCGGCGGGACTGCGTCGGCTGGGCCTGCGGACCGACGACCGGGTGCTACTCGTGATGGCCGACGACGTGGAGATGGCGACGAGCATCCTGGCCGCCTTCCACGCCGGGCTGGTTGCCGTACCGATTTCCACCATGTACAGCGGTGTGGAACTGGCCGAGATCATGATCGATTCCGGTGCACGGGTGGTGATCACCAGCGCCGAATTCGGTGCGGCCAGCACGCAAGCGGTGACGCTGGCCCCCGAGGTCGAGTACCTCATCGTCGCCGGCGACTACGCCCCGGACACGGCCGAGCACGTGAGAGTCAGCGCGTGGCCGGACCTGCTCCGGTCCGCTCCCATCGAGCCGGCCGCCACGAGCGAGGATGCCTGGGCACTGTGGCTGTATACCTCCGGCACCACCGGGACACCCAAGGCCGCGATGCACCGGCACGCCAACATCCGGCACGTCTATGAGACCTATGGCGTACAGACTCTGGGCATCCGCCGCGACGACGTCTGCCTGTCGGTGGCCAAGATGTTCTTCGCCTACGGCATCGGCAACTCGCTGTTCTTCCCGCTCGCCGCCGGTGCGACCACAATCCTGGAGCCGGCCCGCCCAACCCCGCCGGGCATGGGTGCGCGCATCGTCGCCGACCGGCCCACGTTGTTCTTCGGCGTTCCCACCTTCTACGCCGCGCTGGTCAACTCCACCCTGCCCGAGGACACCTTCACCTCCGTCCGGCTGTGCGTCTCCGCGGGCGAACCATTACCGGCGGCGCTACAACAGCGGTGTCTGGACCGCTTCGGCGTCGAGATCCTGGACGGCCTCGGCTCCACTGAAGTACTGCACATCTTCCTGTCCAACGTTCCCGGCGACATTCGACCCGGCACCACCGGCAAGGCCGTCCCCGGCTACGACTTGGAGATCCGCGACGAGGACGGCCGGGTGGTCAAGCCTGGGGTCCCCGGCAACCTGTTCGTGCGCGGCGAATCCTTGGCCATCGGCTACTGGCGGCGTACCGACGCGCACCGCTCGGTGTTCGAGGGCCGCTGGATGCGCACCGGGGACACCTACGTGCAGGACGAGGACGGGTACTTCCACTGCATGGGCCGCTCCAACGACCTGCTCAAAGCCGGCGGCATCTGGGTCTCCCCCGCCGAGGTGGAGGCCCGGCTGCTCTGCCACAGCGCCGTGGCCGAGGCCGCCGTGGCAGGCGTCGCAGACGCGGAAGGCTTGGACAAGCCGGTGGCGCTGGTGGTGCTCGCCGACCGCCACGCCTCGGTTACCGAGGATGAATTGATCGCTTGGTGCCGAGAGGGTTTGGCCGCTTTCAAGCGGCCACGAAGCATTGTGTTCGGCGACGCCCTGCCGAAGACGGCCACCGGGAAGGTGCAGCGCTTCCGGGTGCGGGAGCAGCTGGCCGCCCAGCTCGGTGTCTCCGTGCTCGACACCGTGCCGCTACCAAGCCACTAAAGGAGGAACACCCCCAATGCCGTACGTGATCGCGCAACCGTGCATCGACGTCATGGACCGCTCGTGTGTGGAGGAATGTCCGGTCGACTGCATCTACGAAGGAGACCGCAAGCTCTACATCAACCCCAAGGAGTGCATCGACTGCGGGGCGTGCGAGCCGGTGTGCCCCGTCGAGGCAATCAGCCAGGATCGCCGGGTCCCGGAGGAATACACCGAGTTCGTCGAGGACAACCAGGATTTCTTCACCATCACGCTGCCCGGGCGCGACGGGCCGATCGGTACCCCCGGCGGCGCTCACAAGACCGGCCCCCTCGGGGTCGACACACCGATGGTGGTGGACAAGTGAGCGCGCAGGGACGGCCGGCCCGCGAGCTGAGGGACGAGGAACTGGAACACCAAGGCACGCAGGCGCACGCGACCCGTAACTGGGTGTTCCTGCACGGGACGGCGGCGCAGTTCGCCAACCACACGGCCCGGATGATGGAACTGGAGCAGGAGTATCTGCGCCGGTACCCGCAACGCACCTGGCAGGGCTCCGGTGGTGCCCCCACCAAGCCCGGTGACGCGCTGGAAGAGCTGAAGACTGCGTTGGCCGGCATCGTGGTACAGCTGCAGGCCCTGAGTCAGCAGCCGACGACGGTGGTGGCGCGCGGCGCGTCGGGGGTCGACCGCGACCCGGTCGAGGCCTTGCTGTCTCGACTCGTGGATTCGCCCGGCGGCCGGATGGACAAGCTCGAGCTGCACCAGATCGCCCGCGACTGCGGGGTCAGCAGGGAAACCCTCGCCTCGCTCTACGGCGCTCCTGATCCCCTCGTTGTGGCCGAAAAGGCGGACCGCGTCGTCACCGCCCGCGGCCGGGAGCGGGCGGGGCGTTCGCAGCCGCCGACCTAGCCAGTAGCGCGTGCGGATCCTCGCCTCGCCGACCCAACCTGGTCTTCATCGCGCATCTGCCTGAGCATCGTGCTTGATTCAAGGGGTTGACGACGACATCGACAACATCGACGCTGGGATCCCACGCCGTTGCCTACGAACCCTCTTGGAGATTCCTCATGATCACAACGGAAGAAATCAGAAGCGTCACCGACGGCAACGTCCACGGATCGGACGGCGAGAAAATCGGTTCAGTGGGACAGATTTACCTGGACAACAACACCGGCCAGCCCGCATGGGTCACCGTCAAGACCGGTCTGTTCGCCAACAAGGCATCCTTCGTACCCTTGGCCGAGGCCACTGTGGAGGGTAAGGACCTGCGTGTGCCCTACGACAAGCACAAGGTCAAAGACGCACCGAACGTGGACGCCGGCGGCGAGCTCACCCCGCAGGAGGAGGACGAGCTCTATCGCTACTACGGCGTCGAGTCCGGTGGTCAGGACGGTTCTGACCAGCGCTCCGATGCTGGGGACCGCTCGCACTCGGGCCAGGACGAGTCGTCGGGCCGCGATGCGGCCGGAACCGCCGCCGCGGGCGGTGTGGCCGGAGGCGTCGCCGGTCACCGGGCAGAGCACCACGACGATCGGACGGAGCGCCGCGGAGACGAACGCCGCGAGGAGGCCGGGCATCGGGAAGGTCAGCACAATGCCGAGCAGGGCGAACAGGGCCCCGAGGCAGAACAGCAGGAGAAGGGCGCCCACCGCCATGAGGGCGGGAGCGGCTCAGGAGGCGGTAGTGGATCCGAAGGCGGCCCGAACCGGCGGATCCGGCGGTACATCGTGACCGAGGAGGTCGTCACCCGCCGGGAGGAGGAACTACCCGAGGAGGGTGGTCAGCAGGAGCGCTCGGGGGACGCCAACCGCTGACGGATCGGCGCCCACTTGTCGCGCGAAGTTCTCGCGACAAGTGGGCGGCGTGTGGTCAGGGCTTGAACAACACCTTCACGGCGCCGTCCTGCTTTTTTTGGAACATCTCGTACGCCCGCGGCGCCTCGGCCAACGGCAGGGTGTGGGTGGCGAAGGAGTCCACGCCCAACGGGTCACCGTCGGTGAGCAACGGCAGGATGTCGGGCACCCACCGCAGAACGTTGGCTTGTCCCATCCGCAACTGGATCTGCTTGTCGAACAACGTCAGCATGGGCATGGGGTCGGCCATGCCGCCATACACACCGCTCAGCGAGAGGGTGCCACCACGGCGCACGATATCGATGGCCGAGTAGATGGCGTTGAGGCGATCCACCCCGGCGTTCTTCATCATCGGCGCCGCGATGGCGTCCGGCAACAATCCCACCGCTTGGTGGGCCAGCTTGTTCACCGGTGAGCCGTGCGCCTCCATCCCGACCGCGTCCACCACCGAGTCGGCGCCGCGCCCGTCGGTCATGTCCCGAACCACGTCGCCCAGGTCCTTGGCGTGCTCGCGTCGGTCCAGCACCTCGATACCGCGGTCCCGCGCCCGCGCCAGCCGCTCGGGCACCAGGTCGACCCCGATGACCCGCACGCCCTGGTGTTGGGCGATCCGGCACGCCATGTCACCGATCGGGCCGAGGCCCAACACCACGAGGGTGCCGCCCCTGGGCACGTCGGCGTAGGCGACCGCCTGCCATGCCGTCGGCAGCACGTCGGAGAGATAGACGAACCGCTCGTCGGCGGGGCCCCCGGGCACCTTGATGTGCGTGGTCTGCGCCTGCGGCACCCGCAGGTACTCCGCCTGCCCGCCCGGCACCTCGCCGTAGAGCTTGGAGTACCCGAATAGCGCCGCACCCATGCCCTGGTCACGGACCTGGGTGGTCTCACACTGGCTGAACAGCTTCGACTCACACATGTAGCAGTGCCCGCAGGACATCTGGAAGGGGATCACCACCCGGTCACCGGCCTTGAGGTTGCTCACCTCGCTGCCCACTTCCTCGACGACGCCCATCGGTTCGTGTCCGAGGATGTCTCCGGCGCCCATAAAGGGACCCAGCACCTCATACAGGTGCAGGTCCGATCCACAGAGGTTGGTGGTGGTGATTCGGACGATGGCGTCGGTCGGCCGCTGGATCTTCGGGTCCGGGACCGTCTCCACGCGGACGTCGCGCTTGCCCTGCCAGGTCACTGCCTTCATTGCCTACCTCAACTCGCTCAGGGGACGTGGGTCGCGTGCGTGCCGCGGTACTCAACGTTCTCCGATGACACCGCGCCCTGGTGCGTCTGTCAATTTGAACGGTGCTGGCATGCTGACGGCAGCCAACCATCCAGAGGAGATCGTCAGATGCGCACGGCCGTTCGCTGGACTTTGCAGCACGGGCTGCCCCGGGCACTCATGCGCCGAGCTGCGCGCGTGGGTGATCCCCAGGCCCGCCTGATCGTCGACCCCGGCACCAGGGACAACCCGTTCACCCTGCAGGACGAGGTCCGTGCCCGCGGACCCATCGTCCGGGGACGGCTCACCTACATCACCGCGACCCACAGCGTCGTCCGGGACGTACTTCGCAGCGAGGACTTCCGCGCCGGCGACATTTCCGCGGTGTTTCCGTGGCCACTCAACGGGGTGTACGACTGGGCCCACGACGCCACCGTCCTGCACCCGATCGAGCCGCCGTCGCTGCTGGCGGTGGAGCCCCCGGAACACACGCGCTACCGGCGGCAGGTCTCCCGCGTCTTCACCGCCCGCGCCGTCGAGGGGTTGCGTCCGCGCATTCAGGTACTGGCCGAAGAACTGCTGGACGAGCTGGCGGGTACAGGCGCCACCGCCACCGTCGACCTCGTCGACCGCTACGCCACCTTGCTTCCGGTGACGGTGATCGCCGAGATTCTGGGCGTTCCGCAGTCCGAGCGCGCCCAGGTCCTTGCTTACGGCGGTGGTGCTGCGCCCAGCCTGGACCTCGGCCTGTCCTGGCGGCAGTTCCGGTCTGTTGACGCCTCCCTGCGTGGCTTCGACGCCTGGCTGGGTGCGCATCTGCAACGGCTGCGGCGCAGCCCCGGCGAGGACCTGCTGAGCAAGCTCGTCACGCTTGATGACGACGGGGACCGGTTGAGCGAGATGGCGCTCCGAGCGACGGCCGGGCTGCTGCTCGCAGCGGGTTTCGAGACCACCGTCAACCTGCTGGGCAGCGGTACCGAGTTATTGCTGCGCAACCCGGAGCAGCTCGCGCGGCCCCGCGACGAGCCCGAGCTCTGGCCGAACGCCGTGGAGGAAGTGCTGCGGGTCGAGTCGCCGGTACAGCTCACCGCCCGCAGCGCTCTGCGGGACACCGAGGTGGCCGGAATGCGTGTGCCTGCGGGCCAACGCGTGGTCACGTTGCTCGCCGGCGCCAACCGTGATCCCGAGGTATTCCGCGACCCGCACACCTTCGACGTCGGTCGGTTCAACGCCAAAGATCACCTGTCCTTCTCGGGGGGTAGGCACTACTGCCTCGGTGCGGCGCTGGCCAGACTGGAGGGCGAGATCGGGCTGCGGACACTGTTCGGACGGTTCCCGGAGCTTGCCCTGGCGCCGGGCGCTGCCCGTCGACCCACCCGGGTACTCCGCGGGTGGGAGCGCCTGCCGGTAGTGCTCGGCCTACCGAGCCGCGAACCCGTTCATTAGTCAATAGGCTCCCCCCTGACCCCGCGCCAGCCCGCCCAGGAGGACACGTGAGCACCGCAGCCGACACCACGGGAGCTCCGCTTCCCGATCATGTGGACCCGAGGCCATCCGGGAAGTGCTGGACGGCCGTTGGGCGCACGTGCGCCAGGGGGCACGGGTCCAGCTGTCGGGCACCAAGTGGGCGCCGGTGTACGGCGAGGACATCGAGACGGCCAGGACGCGGGTCACCGGGCTGGCCAAGGACTTGGCGAAGACCGGCCAGACGGCGCTCGGCTTCCCCGTGGAGTACGGCGGCGGCGGCGACCTGGGTGCCTCGGTGGCCTCCATCGAGATGATCGCCTTCGCCGACCTCTCGCTGATGGTAAAGGTGGGCGTGCAGTGGGGGTTGTTCGGTGGTGCGGTACAGGCACTCGGCACCCAACGCCACCATTCTGAGCTGATCCCGGACATCATCAGCATGGAGCTGCCCGGCTGCTTCGCGATGACCGAGACCGGCCACGGGTCCGATGTGCAACAGCTGCGCACCACCTGCACCTACGACCCCGATACCGAGATGTTCGACCTGCACACCCCGCACGACTCCGCGCGCAAGGACTACATCGGTAGCGCAGCACGCGACGGTCAGCTGGCGGTGGTCTTCGCTCAGCTGATCACCGACGGCACACCTCGCGGGGTGCACGCCTGGGCGGTGCCCATCCGCGACAAGCAGGGCACCGTCGCACGCGGCGTGACGGTGATCGATGACGGCTACAAAGAGGGTCTGCTCGGTGTGGACAACGGTCGGCTGTCCTTCGACCATGTCCAGGTGCCGCGCGCGGCCCTGCTGGACCGCTACGGCCAAGTTGCCGTCGACGGCACCTACTCCTCCCCCATCGAGAGCGAGAGCGGACGATTCTTCACCATGCTCGGCACCCTGGTGCGCGGGCGGATCAGCGTCGGCGGTGCGTCGGGCAGTGCCACCAAGGTGGCACTGGAAATCGCCGTGCGTTACGCCGAGAGCCGCAGGCAGTTCAGCGCCCCCGGCCACGACCGGGAGGTGGTATTGCTGGACTACCTTGCCCACCAACGCAAGCTGTTGCCCGCCCTGGCAACGACCTACGCGCTGCACTTCGCGCAGGAGGAGCTCACGGTCACCATGCACGAGCTGTTGGGTTCCTCCACTGTGGACCCCGAGCGCCAGCGTGCGCTGGAATCGCGCGCGGCGGGCCTGAAGGCCACCAACACCTGGCACGCCAACCGCACCATTCAGCAGTGCCGGGAAGCCTGCGGGGGTGCGGGATACCTGGCGGAGAACCAGCTGCCGCTGCTGAAGTCCGACATCGACGTGTTCACCACGTTCGAGGGCGACAACACCGTCCTGATGCAACTCGTCGCCAAGGGGCTGCTGACCGGTTTCCAGCACGATTTCGGCGACCTGTCCGGGTGGGGCAAAATCCAGTTCGCGGCCGATCAAGTGGTGGGCGCCGTGCTGGAGCGCACCGCGGCGCGCAGCCTGATCCAACGCCTGGTCGATGCCGTACCCGGCAACGACGAGGAGGCCTCCGTCCGCGACCGTGGCTGGCAGCTGGCGCTGCTGGAAGACCGGCAGAAACACGTGCTGGAGGGCGCGGTGAACCGGCTACGCCGGGCGGCGGATGAGGACAACGACACTTTCGACGTGTTCAACGACGCCCAAGACCACGTCCTCCTCACTGCCAAGGCGCACGTCGAGCGCACCGTGCTCGAGGCGTTCGTCGAGGGCATCGAGCGCTGCACCGATACCGACGCCCGCGCGCTGCTCGAGCGCCTCTGCGATCTCTACGCGCTGCACACCATCGAGGACGACAAGGGGTGGTTCCTGGAACACGGTCGACTCACCCCGGCGCGGAGCAAGGCGGTCACGGCGACGGTCAACCAGCTGTGCAAGGAGCTGCGACCCTTCGCACGCACGCTCGTCGACGCGTTCGCCATCCCGCGCGACTGGCTGAACTGCGCGATCATCAACGAAGAAGCCGCTCGTCAAGAAGCCATGTGGCACGAGGACTCTCGGGTGCGGGCCGACGATCAGCCGGGGGCGCAGGCACCGGAGACCGAGGACACCGTCACCGACGTGCAGGCCGCACCGCGAGACTGACCTCACAGCCTGGCACGCCGGTGTAAGGCGGCGAGCGAGTAAGGTGAACAGCGTCGCACTCGCGGCAGCTCAACCCCCACTGGCACATTCCTTCCGCCCACGAGGCGGAGAGGGACCGTGTGCCTGGCTCGTCTCACCGTGTGGCTGCAAGACAGCTCCCGCTCCGCGACGCGCCGCTGTCCGGAGAGGTATTCCGTGTCTCAGGCTGTCCTGAACTCCCCGCTCGACGACTCAACCGAGTCCATCACCTTCGGCTCGCTCGGCTTGCCCGCTGCCCTGGTGAACGCCCTGGCGAAGACCGGAATCACCATTCCCTCGGCGATTCAGGCGGTGGCGATTCCCGACCTGCTCGCCGGTAAGAATGTCCTCGGCCGTGCGCAGACCGGGTCAGGCAAGACGCTCGCCTTCGGATTGCCGATGCTGAACCGGCTCGCCTACGGCCCCGGCGCCAAGCGTGCCCAGGCCAAGCGCCCGCGCGCGTTGGTCCTGGTCCCCACGCGTGAACTGGCGTTTCAGGTCGTCGACTCCCTGACCCCTTACGCGGAGGCTCTGGGCCTCAGCGTGAAGGGCGCGGTCGGTGGCACCCCGTTCGGTCGCCAAGCTGATCAACTGCGCCGCGGGGTGGACATTCTCGTCGCTACCCCCGGCCGCATCGGCGATCACCTTCGTCAAGGCACCTGCATCCTCGACGCCATCGAGATGACGGCGCTGGATGAGGCCGACCAGATGACCGATCTCGGTTTCCTCCCGGAGGTCCGCGCCCTACTCGCCGCCACCCCCGCCGACGGCCAGCGGCTACTGTTCTCCGCGACGCTGGACAAGGAAATTTAGTCCATCGTCCGCCAGTTCCTGCCCGACCACGTAGAGCACTCCACGCAGGATGCCAGGGCGAGCGTGGACACCATGGAGCACCACGTGCTGCTGGTCGACCGCGGCCAGAAGGATTCCGTGCTCGCGGAGATCGGTGCCCGCTCGGGTCGCACCATCATGTTCGCCCGCACCAAGCTGGGCGTGGAGGGCATCACCGACCGCCTGCGCGCCGTGGGCATCAGCGCCGAGTCGCTGCACGGTGGCAAGGCCCAGAATCAGCGCACCCGCGTGCTCGACCGGTTCAAGCGGGGCCGGACTCCGGTGCTCGTTGCGACGGACGTGGCCGCCCGCGGCATTCACGTCGACGGCATCAGTCTTGTCGTGCACGTCGACCCACCCGCCGATGCGAAGGACTACCTGCACCGCGCCGGTCGGACCGCGCGCGCTGGAGAGTCCGGCACCGTGGTCACCATCGTGTTGCCCAACCAGCGGCGCACCGTCCGACGGATGACGGGCATCGCCGGGATCGATCCCCAAGCCACCAGGGTCACTCCGGGTTCCAGCGAGCTGGCCGAGATCACCGGTGCCCAAGCCCCGAGCGGAGTCGCCCTACCCGCGGCCGAACGTGAGCGTGAACGCCCCCGCAGCGGCGGCTATCAAGGGCGCAACCCCCGCTCCAGCGGGTATCAGGGTTCCCGCGACAACGCCAGGGGACCTCGTCGCGAGGGCGGCTACCAGCGTGAGGGTGGCTTCAACCAAGGTGGGCCCCGCCGACAGGGCGCACCGGTGGGCAGCGCTCGGCGCGATGGCAGTAGCGCACGTCCCGCGCCGGCGCCCAGTTCCAGCGGCTTCCGCAGCCGCACCGAGCGGCGTTCGTATGATGGGTTCGACGGTCCGGCACGCTCTACCAAGGATTGAGGTCACCATGGCGTCGTTGTTCGACAAGGCAGCCGCTTTCGCGCGCAGCCCCAAGGCTCAGCAGATGGCGCAGCAGGCGGTCGCCAAGGGCAAGGAGTTCGCCGCCAAACCGGAGAACAAGCAGAAGATCGACAACGCAGTGGCCAAGGGCAAGCAATTTGCCGCCAAACCGGAGAACCGGCAGCGCATCGAGCAGATCCGGAACAAGCTCAACGGCAAGGACGGTAGCGGCGGCCCGGGCACCACTCCCGGTACCCGCTGACCCGGCCCGGTCGTCGAATTCGGGCAAATGACGGTGCTGCGGCGCCGCCGAACCCCCATGGGGCCGGATTCGGCAGGTGCCCGTCGGTTCAGTCGAGGAAGATGTCCGGCACCAATTGGTCCGCAGCACCCTCGGAGTAGCCGGACAGATCGGTGACTCCGACGGTTGCCAGCACCTCGTCGTCGATCAACGCCTGGCCGGTCGTCGCGCAATCGGTGGTGGTGAGCACCACGTGCGCGGCGTCGGCGACGATCTCTGGGCTCCGGGAGCGCGTCATGCTGTCCTCGCCCCCCAGCAGATTCTGTACCGCCGCAGTGGCGATGATGGTTCGCGGCCACAGCACGTTCGACGCGATGCCCTGCCCGGCGAGCTCGGTGGCCCAGCCCAGGGTCAGCAAGCTCATCCCGTACTTGCTCAACGTGTAGGCGGGATGTGCCCCCAGCCATTTCGGGTCCAGGTTCAATGGCGGTGACAGCGTCAGAATGTGCGGGTTCGTGGCCTTGGCCAGGTGCGGGATGCAGTACTTGGTCAGCAGGAAGGTGCCGCGGACGTTGATCTGCTGCATCAGGTCGAACCGCTTCATCGGCAGGTCGAGGGTGCCGGAGAGGTTGATGGCGCTGGCGTTGTTCACCACGATGTCGATCCCGCCGAACTCGGCGACAGCCTGCTCCACCACCCGCTGGACGTCCTCTTCCCTGCGGACGTCACCCACCACAGGCAGGGCCTGCCCACCGGCGGCGCGGATGTCTTCGGCCGCGGAGTACACGGTGCCCGGCAGACGCGGGTCGGGCTCGGCGGTCTTGGCCATCAACGCGACGTTGGCTCCGTCGCGGGCGGCACGCAGCGCAATGGCCAGGCCGATCCCCCGGCTTCCGCCGGACATGACGATCGTGCGGCCCGCCAGCGATCTCTGCTCGTCCGCCATGGTCCATCTCCTCAGCTCGTCAGGGGAACGTCTGGAGAAAAGGTATCCCGTGGCCGCCCGACACTAGGGTGGCACCCATGACCTCTGCCACAGCTTCGTCGCAACCCCGCGCTCAGATCGGTGTCACCGGACTCGCCGTGATGGGCTCCAACCTGGCGCGCAACCTCGCCCGCCATGGACACACCGTGGCGGTGCACAACCGGAGTACCGCGAAGATCGACACCCTGCTCACCGAGCACGGCGACGAAGGCGACTTTGTGCGGGCGGACAGCCTGGAAGATCTGATCGACGCTCTGGAGAAGCCGCGGCGGGTCCTCATCATGGTCAAGGCCGGCGACCCGACTGACGCCGTGATCAGCGATCTCGCGGCGCTGATGGAACCGGGCGACATCATCATCGACGGCGGTAACGCCCTTTACACCGACACCCGCAGGCGGGAAGCCGAGATGCGGGAGCAGGATCTGCACTTCGTGGGCGCCGGGGTCTCCGGCGGCGAAGAGGGCGCGTTGAACGGGCCGTCGATCATGCCCGGCGGCTCGAAAGAGGCCTACGAGGCACTCGGGCCGCTGTTGGAGTCGATCGCCGCGCACGTCGACGGCACGCCGTGCTGCACCCACGTCGGGCCGGACGGTGCAGGGCACTTCGTAAAGATGGTGCACAACGGCATCGAGTACGCCGACATGCAGCTCATCGGTGAGGCTTACGACCTGCTCCGCAAGGCGCTGGGCAAGACGCCCGCCGAGATCGCCGACATCTTTCGGCAGTGGAACACCGGGGACCTGGACAGCTACCTCGTGGAGATCACCGCCGAGGTGCTCGCGCACACCGACGAGCAGACCGGCAAGCCGTTCGTCGACGTCGTGATCGACGCCGCCGAGCAGAAGGGCACCGGTCGGTGGACGGTGAAGTCGGCGCTGGACCTCGGGGTGCCGGTCAGTGGCATCGCCGAGGCCGTGTTCGCCCGGGCGCTGTCCGGGCACACCGAACAACGTGAGGCCGCACGTGGTCTCACCTCGGGCAGCCTCACGTGGAACACCGACGATGTCGAGCAGCTCACCGAAGACATTCGCCAGGCCTTGTACGCCTCCAAGGTCGTCGCCTACGCGCAGGGTTTCGACCAGATCGTCGCGGGCAGCGTGGAGTACGACTGGGACGTTGATTTAGCCGCCATGGCCACCATCTGGCGCGGCGGCTGCATCATCCGTGCTGCCTTCCTCGACCGCATCCGCGAGGCGTACGAGGAGAGCACCGACCTGCGCTCCCTTATCCTGGCGCCCTTCTTCCGGGAAGCCGTGGAGAACGCCCAGGACAGCTGGCGCCGGGTCGTGGCCGGTGCCGTCACCGCGGGCATCCCCGTTCCCGGATTCTCTGCGGCACTGGCCTACTACGACGGTCTGCGTGCCGAACGGCTCCCCGCTGCGCTCACCCAGGCGCTACGGGACTACTTCGGAGCACACAGCTACCGACGCGTGGGCGCCGAGGGCAACTTCCACACCCTCTGGGGCGCCGAGCGGAACGAGGTATCCGTGTAGCCACAGCGCTGGTATTACCATTGATGCACGCCTGACCGGTTTGTTACCGTCAAAACATGACTGTTCTGGAGGGAATCAACCGCCGGCGCGGAAGCCTGGCGGGGTGGGCAACAGGCCTGGTGGTGTTGACGGCGGTGGCCGGCTGCGGCGGGGGCCAGACGTCGGCCGCCGAGGCACCCCCGCCCACCACTGTGGTCGCATCCTCGTCGCCGAGCCCCTCACCTACCCCGTCCACCGCGACCGAGCAGGCAAGCACCCAACCGACGTCGAAAGCCTCCACCACGGCTGCGTCCTCGACCACCGAGCCCCCGAACACCGAGCCATCGACCACCAAGCCCTCGACCACTGCCCCGGCACCGTCGTGTGGGGTGCGCAAGTCGGCCCCGGAGATCTCCGCCGCCGCCGCGCGGCTGCCGCGCGTTCCGGGTATCGACGCCGGTTGGAACCCAACGGCTTTAGAGAGCAACTACGATCCGTGCGCAACACTGTCGACAGCGCTGGTGACCATTCAAGGTGCGACCGGCAGCTCGCCCATTCAGGCGCTGATGTTTCACGAGGGCAAGTACTTGGGCACCGGGACGACCAAGGCGTACGGGTTCACCTCGCTCAACACGGCCAAGACGACCAGCGATACGGTCGTGCTGGATTACCAGACCGGTAAGCGCTGCACCGGGTGTTCTGACGGTATTACCACCGCGGTGCGTTATCACTGGGACGGTCATCGCGTCGTGATGTTGGACCAACCCCCGCAATGACGGGTCGCCGCAACCCCCACGCCGCGCCGCTCGCTCACTGCGCACTCTCCTTGCTCAATACCTCGCCGCGGAAGAACGCCGGACGGGCGCGGGCCATCCACACCATCACTGGCAGTCCCAGCAGCAACGAACCGACGCCGATGAGGAACACACCCCCAATCTGCCAGTGCGGTGCAAACGGCAGGCTCCACGAGGTGAATCCGGCATCGGGCGCCCACACCGTCACCGCAGTCCAGCCGACCGCGCCGAACAGCAGCACCCCACCGAGGCTGGGCAGCACGCCGCGCACCAAGAGATGCCGGGGGCTCGTCAGCAGGGTTCGGCGGAACAACCAGGTGCAGGCGAAGCCGGTGAGGCCGTAGTAGAAGCCGACGGAGATGCCGATGGCCGTCACCGCGTCGCTGATCACGGCTCCGCCGGAGACGAAGTTGAACGCCACATAGACGGCGGCCGAGACCGCCCCCATGGCGACGGTGGATGTCGTCGGCGTCAAGTAGCGGGGGTGCACCTTGGCGAAGTGATCCGGCAACGCCTTGAACACCGCCATGGCGAACGTGGTGCGCGCGGTCGGCAGAATCGTGGTCTGGGTGGAAGCCGCCGCCGAGGTCAGCACCATCAGCAGCAACAGGTGGGTGAGCACGGTACCGACCCAGCCCGAACCGAACACCGCGGTGCCCACGGCGGAGAGGACATCGCTGACGTTCGCCGGGTTGGCCAGCCCGATTCCGGACGCTCCCACTCCGGCAAAGGCCTGAGCCGCCACCGTCAGCAAGGCGTATAGGCCCACCAGCAGCACGGTGGACAGCACCGCCGCAAGTCCGGGAATGCGATTGCTGTCCCGGGTCTCCTCGTTGACGGACACACTGGAGTCCCAACCCCAGTAGATGAACACCATCAGCAGGGTCGCCTGCACAAAGGACGACGGCGAACCGATCTCCGCCGGATTGAACCAACTCCAGGACGGCTTCAGCGCTCCCGTAGGCGCGCCGCCGGAGTACACCCTGACCAAGGCGACTGCGGCAAAGGCCAGCAGCATCACTACCTCGACGGACAGCAGCACGCGTTGGACTCGGGCGGAGACGTCGAGGCCCCGGACGCACAGCCAGGTCATCACCGCGATGAAGCCAAGCCCCACGGCCAGCACCGCGCCGCTGGTGGCGTTGTGGCCGATACCGTCGGCACCCAGAAACAGGAAGGTGTACTGCCCGGCGATCTGGGCCAGGCTGGCCATCACCAGGACGTCGGCGGCCACGATCGCCCAGCCGCCCATCCAGCCGGTGCGGGGACCGAATGCTCGTGCGGCCCAGGTGAATGTGGTCCCACAGTCCGGGTCGAGCGCGTTGAGCTCACGGTAACCCAGCGCCGTGCACAAGATGGGCAGGAAGGCGAGCACCACGATCACCGGTGCCTGCGCGCCGACCGCCAACACCACCAGGCCGAGTGTCGCCGCCAGACTGTAGGCGGGAGCGGTGGAGGCAACAGCGATCACCACGCTGGACGTCAATCCCAGCGTTCCGACGGGCAGCCCCTTGTCCGGGATCTGCGTGGTGGAGCGCATCGCCGCACGCTCGACCATCGCCACCTCGCCTTCGATCGCCACGGTCCGGCGCCCTCGTGTATGCCGGCCACGAGCAGCCTTTCACGCAGGCGCCGGCACCGCTGCCGGACGGCCCATCGCGTCGGCACGGCGTCGCTCTCGAGAGGTAGGTGGGTTGGGGCGCCGGGGCGGCTCTGCGCATGCCCGCAGGCCGGTAGAGGTGCGTCCGCAAACACAGTGCCTACGGGAGGCCCAGGCGTGAGCAGCCTCTCATGTCGGCCGTGTCCGCCCGACGGACCTGTAGTGTTCAGCCAAGGCAAGTAACCGTTCTGGTTCTCGCCTTCACCGAACCATCCCGCTGCACCGGCCTCACTGGCCGCCGCGCGACGTCCTCGTGACTGTCCACGCCTTGCGTGTGCCACCGGGACGTAACCACGTACCGGAGGTACACCCATGTCTGCACCCACATCTCGCCAGACGCCTTCCCGACGGCGCGGCGGTCGACGCCCCGCAGGCGCCCCCCGAGTCGCCGTCGAGTCCGCGGTCCCCACGCGAGAGGTCGTCGTGGCGGAGGAGAACGAAACCGCCCGCGCGGACGCCACATTCGCGGAAATCGGGCTGCCCGAACCGCTGGTTGTCGCGCTGCTGGCCGAGGGCAAGGTCGCCCCGTTCGCCATCCAGACGGTGACTATTCCCGACTCCCTGGCCGGCCGCGACGTGCTCGGCCGCGCCCAGACCGGCTCGGGCAAGACCCTGGCCTTCGGGCTGCCCATGCTGACCAAGCTCGCCGGCGCCAAGAGTTTGCCCAAACGTCCGCGCGGCTTGGTGCTGGTACCCACCCGTGAGCTCGCCTCCCAGGTCAGTGACGAACTCGCACCGTTGGCCACGGCACTGGGGCTCCGCGTCGGCACCGTGGTCGGCGGCGTGTCCATGGGCCGCCAGATCGAGCAGCTGAGCCGCGGCATCGACCTGCTGGTCGCCACCCCCGGCCGCCTGGCCGACCACCTACAGCAACGCACGGCCGACCTCGGCGACGTGATGATCACCACCCTGGACGAGGCCGACCACATGGCGGACATGGGCTTTCTGCCCCAGGTGACCAAGCTGCTGGACAAGACGCCGAAGGGGCAGCGCCTGCTGTTCTCGGCGACTTTGGACGGCGAGGTCGACAAGATCGTCAAGCGGTACATGACCAGCCCGGTCACCCACTCGACCGCGCCGTCCTCGGCCAGTGTGACCACCATGGAGCATCACCTGCTGATGATCCACCCGGACGACAAGAAGAACGTCGTCGCCCATGTGGCCGCGCGTGAGGGTCGCACCATCATGTTCGTCCGTACCAAGCACGGGGTCGATCGCTTGGCCAAGCAGCTGCGCGCCACCGGTGCGATGACCGGCGCGCTGCACGGTGGCAAGGCGCAGAACAACCGCACCCGCACCCTGGATGCCTTCAAGAACGGCGCCACCCCGGTGCTGGTCGCCACCGACGTGGCGGCTCGAGGTATTCATGTGGACGACGTCAGCCTTGTTGTGCACGTCGACCCGCCCGCCGACCCCAAGGACTACCTGCACCGCGCCGGGCGCACCGCCCGCGCCGGTGACCAGGGCATCGTCGTCACGCTGGTGACCCACCCGGAGCGGCGCGACGTGGAGACCATGACCCGCAAGGCCGGGGTGAAGGCGATCAGCACTACGGTGCGCGCAGGCGACACGGAGCTCGCTCGGATCACCGGCGCTCGGACCCCCAGCGGTACCCCGGTGATGGCTCCGGCACCCGCACAACCGCAGGTCAGCCGCGGCGCAGGGCGGCGCGGCGGGGTCGGAGGAGGCAGCGTCGGACACGGTCGCAACGCAGCTTCGGGTGCACGCCGTGGCGGTCAACGCCGCACGCAGGGTCGCTGAAGCTGCGCAGCAAGCCTGCACCGCCGCTTGCACGCGCTCCGGACTTGGCCTCGCGGGCTACCGTGCACAGTGTCCCGCAGGCGTATCCCACCACCGGGTGCACAAGTACGCACTCACCTGAAGAGGGCAGCGTTACTCGAGGCGCCCGACGGGCAGCAAGGAAACTCTGATGGCTGACACGCTTGCTGGCACACTGCGGAAATTCGATGGCGTCCCACCGCCGTCGGCGGCGTTCCAGCGGGCCATGGCCGCTCGCCCTGATGACATGGCCCAGACGATCGCCCAGCTGTATCAACCGGTGCGTACCGAGGACGAGCTGGTAGAGGTGTTCAGCGCCGCGGCGCACCTGGCGGTCCGGTTTCTGCCCCAGGTCGACTGGTGCAGCATCACCACCCAACTCGACGGCAACCCCCTGACCGCTGCCCACACCGATGAGCGGGCCCTGGTCGTCGATGAACACCAGTACACCCTGGACGACGGTCCGTCCTTGCACGCGATGCGCACCCAAGAGCGGGTCGCTCTCAGCGACGCCGAGGTCAGTCAACGGTGGCCCGAGCTGGCCGCGGCCACCGAGGGCACCAACATTCGATCTTTCTTGGCTGCCCCGCTCTCCGGCGACCCCGCGCCGAAGGGGTCGCTCAACCTCTACGGGAGTGCCCCGCCCCGCACCGACGAGTACTCGGAGGACTTCCTCACCGTGCTCGAGGAGTTCCTCAACCACGGACTCGCCGACTACGCCGTCGGCCACACCGCCGACCAGCAGGTGACCCAGCTCAAGGAGGGCATGCGCAACCGGGCGGTGATCGAGCAAGCCAAAGGGATCCTCATGGCCGTGCACCAGATCACTGCCGATCAGGCGTTCGCGATGCTGCGTACCCAGTCCCAACAGCACAACATCAAGCTCCGCGACGTCGCCGTGAGCTTCGTCCAGGCCCACACCGCCCACCCCGTCACCGACGTCACTGAGAAGGCCGGCACCGGAAGCTTCAGCGACTTCCACAGCGCGTTCGACCACTCCCCCATCGGGACGGCCATCACCGACGTCGACGGGCAGCTGCTGCTGGTCAACCCCGCGCTCGCGCAGCTGCTGCACTCCAGCACCACCGAGCTGGTCGGGAACACCCTCGAGGACCGCGTCGTGCCCGAGCGCCTCGAGGCCGCCAAGGCTGCCATTGACCATTTGCTCTCCGGTGGCGCGGCGATCACCCGCCGACGCACCCGGCTGCGCAGAGCCGACGGCACCCCCGTTCCCGTCCTCAGCTCTGCCGCACTGGTCTACAACGGCGACCACAGCCCGTCCCACCTCGTGGTCCACTACGAAGACGCGACCCACGACCGACCCTGAACACGAGATAGGTGCGAGTTCGGTGGGTGGTGTAGTCGGCGCTCCTCCTGCGGGTGGTGCACCACCCGCAGCAGGCACCGCGGCCCTCCGGCTGTCACTTCTCAACCAGGACGGTCAGGACAGACTCTTCGCCAACTGGCGTCCACGGGCGAATTGATCATTCGAGCTCACGCGGCAGCCGTCACTCCACACTGGACTCCCGCTGCACCGAGGACAGCGGCATCAGCAACAACTCGCACGCGAGTCGCACGTCGAACTCTGCGCGTTGCAGCGTGGCCAGTCCGCTAAGGCAGGACTGCACGATGGCAAACCACTGCTGTTGCAGCAATCGGAGAACCACCACATCATGTTCAGTCGGCTCATGTACATGCGTGGACGCGAGCAGTACCGCCTCGAAGCTGTTGTCGACCCGCTGCACGCCGGGCAACCGCGACACGTGCGCAGCGTTGGCTGCGTAGATCATTGACGACGCCACCCGCGGATGGCGGTACAGCGCGCGCAACGCGCGGATCAGCGCGTCGGTCGCCGACTCAATGGGTCCCAGCTCGGCGAGCCGACCGCTGCGGCGCTCCAAATTGTGGTTCATCTTGGCGATCCCGCTGAGCATGACGTTCACGCGCTTTTCACCTCCCGCGAGGGAGCAACCGTCCGGCTGTCCTGGCCCACCGCCATCGACCGCGCTGCTACCCCGCCAGCGGTACCGAGCAACCGCTCCAACAACCGGGCCGGCTGCGCGCGCAGCTGCCCCACCGTGTTGATACCAACCTCGGTGAGGCGGGCCGCCGCCACCGGCCCGATCCCCGGCAACGCCGCCACCGGCAATGGATCGAGGAACTCCTGCTCCTGGGACCGAGTGACCAACCGCTGCCCGCGAGGCTTCGCCGCCGTCGACGCCAACTTCGCCACCAACTTGGAGCACCCGGCGCCCACCGACACCCGCAACCCGGTGCCCTGCCACACCGCATCCACCACCGCGGCCAACACCCCGGTCACCGCACCGGGGTGGGCGGACACCACCAGGTAGGCCTCATCGATGCTGACCTGCTCCAAAACGTCCGCGAAGCCAGTCAGCACCGCCATGATCGCGGCGGAGTGTTCCCGATAGGCCTGCATGCGTGGTGCGAGGAACACCCCCTGCGGGCAGCGACGCCGCGCCGTCACGGTCGGCATTGCTGAACCCACCCCGAACCGGCGGGCCTCGTAACTTGCGGTGGCCACCACACCCCGCGGACCCAACCCACACACCACCACCGGGGCCAAGGCCGTCGACGGTTTCTGCCGCTGCTCCACCGAGGCAAAGAACGCATCCGCGTCCACATGCAGCACCACCACCTCCGAACCCATGTCCGCCACCCTTGCCCATTCCCCTGGCCAGCACTTTCCGCAACACCGGTGCCGCGGGAGGCCCAGGATGGCGGCGTCATCTCCCCCACCAACTTCTCAGTGTCGTGGCAGCTCCGAGCCCCCCGCCGCCCGCGAACGGACCTGACCGTGACGTAGACACGGACACGCATGCGTTACCAAAGGGCGCGCTTTCGCGGTAATCCGCCTTGTCATTTTCAGAAGACGACTGCATCGGATGCCGAAAGACGGCTGCACTACAGCCGATTTCCTCGCGGCGCCACTGCGGGAATGTTGCCTATGGAGTCCGCCGAACCGGTGAGCGTTCGGCGAATTCAGGCGGTCGTCGCAACGACGGGTGATTCGGGGTCCAACAGTAGGCGTTGCATCGCTTGTGCGGGGGTGATGCCGCCCAGGGTTTTGCGGGGCCGGTCGTTGAGCTCGGTGGCCACC
>JAABUK010000864.1_pt1 | contig 61147 bp, 55 predicted proteins | sample 5559141 | NCBI WGS metagenome assembly JAABUK01 (sample SAMN10711869, study PRJNA513367) | rock metagenome | isolation source: Antarctica rocks | place: Antarctica: Victoria Land, Pudding Butte nord | collected 2016-01-03
GCGGCGGATGGATGGAGGACACATGGTTGGGGGGGAGGAGTGGGAAGGGGGAAGGGGAAGTGGGAAGTGGGAACAGAGGACAGCCAAGGGAGACGACGCTCTTCAAGCTGCCTCTGGACCATCTCGTCGTTCGTCCATTGTCCATCGTCCATCGTCCATCGTCCATCGTCCTTCCATCACGCTTCCAGGGCAGGTTGGCTGGCGTTTTGTGTGATGTGAAAGGGAAAGGATGTGATGGTAGGGGTGAGGTCCGGGTCAGGTTGATTCTGCACCCTTTGTGGCACGTCGTTGCGATCCGATGCTGCATGCACTTCGCCGAATGAGGAGCTGGCTCTCCAGGTTTCCAGGGCCCCGGGTCGTCAAGCCTCTCGCCCATCCCTCGATGCATCCGCAGGTTGAGATGTGCCGAGAAGAAGCGCTTGGGCTGTGTGGTCGCTGTGGTCGGTCTGGCCTGCAGCCTGGAGGTTGCAGCCTGGAGGTTGCAGCCTGGAGGTTGCAGCATGGCCGTTCACCTGGCCCGCTCTACACAACGGCCACCAACTACCTGCATCACTGGCATTTCTGTCACCAGCAGCGCTCCCTCCAGGCACCGGCCAGACCTCCTTGTCGTCGCTCCAGAGAGTCAAAAGATCTATTTCGGACGCACAGCACGAGATCACCTGGACGCTGCATTGCCAGCTGAATTGCGCGGCTCGCCCTCAGGCTGCACGGCAGAACACACTTCATTCCAGACAGCTTGCTAGCTTCTGCACCTATGTCCCACACATCTTCTTTACCTGGCCGTTTTGTGCACTGGAGAACACACATCAATCCCACTCTATGCGCCAAAAATCTGTTCCATAAGGTGAAGTGCTCCGCCTTCACGACAAGTTAAACAGTGGGTGCGGTGTACAGAGAACCATGAGTGCGGCTGAGGCTGAAACTGCACATACGACACCTGATCTCCATACCGCCCAATTTCCTTCTCTCCTTTCTTCTTCTTCTTAGCCCGAGACAATGGAAACTTCGCAGTTACCAAATCCATCAGGCAGGCCGATGCGCTCAGGAGAATTAGTCCGCCGCACTTCCGTTCCATCACGGGGCCGACGTTCGAGATCAACATCCTCCTCATCTGACAATGAATATGCCGCCTTGTACCCCTACACCGGCAGGCGTCATCGCTCTCGATCCCGAGTACAGAGTCCCGTCAGGATATATCTTGGCGCCTACAATAGTCGTCTACCTCGACCTGATTTCAAACAAGGCATTCTCTCCGCATGTCGACGAGGTGCTATCCCTATGCTGGACAAGCTATTCTACGAGGCCGCCCTGGTGCCCGTCAGACCAGACGAGCTGCCCAATACGGACGAGATGGTACTCGAAGCATTAGATGCACCAAGTACCGGCATGCTCTCAGCCATCATCCGGCGAGATCGTACATATAAGTGGAGCGACCTAGCAATCATCAAAGCCATTGAGAAGGATAAAGCATATGATCCCCCATTGTATCTGGACGCTTTTCTCTACCTTGGATTAAGCCCTCGCACAGTATGGGATAAAGAAGTTGAGCATCATGATGCGTTGATGTGGGCGATCAGAAGTGGAAGCGCCGAGTTTGTTGCCATGTTACTCTCTGCGGGAGCTGATCCTAATGGAGCAAAGGTGGGCGAATGATTTTGAAGTATTCAAGTCTGAAGTTTGTCGTGCTAATTGCGATTGTCCGAGCAGTTTCGAAAGGCTTTTGCACATATTGCAGTCGCCACCGGCATTTGGCAGATCGCTCGGCGACCGCAATTTGCTATCGCTTATAACCTTGTCCAGCATGGCGCAAAGCCAAATGGAACTGGTGCGCTGCAATGGGCAGTAGGCATGCTTGCTTTTGAGAAGATTAAAGAGGGACGAGTACCATGGGAAGCTAACAGGATCGCTCAAATGCTCATTGAACAGGGTTATGCTGATGTTAACGAGATTCCGGTTAAGAACGATGATTATCCCACCCTTCGGCATGCTCTAGGTGAAGCCACTTTCTACGAGAACATCGACTTCGTGGAGTATCTGCTTGATCATGGAGCCGATCCATCCATTCGACCGGAGAAGGACGGACTGACTGCTTGGGAGATTGCCGTTTCAGAAGATGGTCTGCCAAGCGTGATTGATGCTCTCGTTGGCAGCGGCATTTCACCAGCAACACTTTGGGGCATTCTCAGACCTTGAAACTAGCACAGCTCTTCTCTGCATGACGAATCAATGATTCTGAAGAGACACGTTCGAGGCTATTTGGACTTTCGGCATTCTTTGGCTTGACGGCTCGGACGTTGGAATAGCTTGAGATTCGTCCTTGTCGACTGCTGTGACAGAAGAGCTATATGGTTCGGCCATCAGCATTATTGAAATGTGGGATAGTTCAAATTTACTGCTGGGCCAATGCTTGCTTAGATGGATGAGCGCAATCCAGCAGTGACTTTTGTAGCTCGGTAAGGTCAGGATTGAGGCGGCGAAAGTGCTCTTCATGCGGCCGTCGACGCTTCCAACGGCACGAAAGACAGACTGAAAGCAAGGCTTTGGCCGATGCCCACCTGACGAAGAAGAGGTCGAAGTTCCCAGGCGGCAAGCGCGCAAGACAAGGTTTCGTCTTTCGACACAATTGCTGCAGTCCTGGTTTACCTCCTCACACATTCCGCATGACAGAGATGCGGAGAGGGTTCCTCGGCAGCGATGAGAAGGGAAAGGAAGGGAAGGGTTTTCGCTTTACCTCGAGACGATTTGCGTGGTCCAGTGCCTCAAGGCTCATCTGTAGACCAGGGACATGAAGCACGATCATCACACAGCTGAGGTAAGCTTTGGTCTCTTGGTAGCCGGCTCAACCATCAATTTGGAGACGTGGTCCCGGTCCGAGGCGGCTCCGGCACTCGGGCGGCAACCTTAAATGAGCGGCTACCACTGCAACCAACCGTCCCTCGTATCGATACGTTGAATTAGCATTTCCCTTCCCAACGCCAACCTCGGCATCCTTCAACTCCTTGCTTGTTCAGAGCAGAAATGGAAGCCTTGATACAGGGCATTGAGATGTGGTGGAATAGTACTGAGGGGATTGGTTGAGCCGGGGGGGAGCACTGTGAGGGGGGGTCGGAGGAACACGCTATGTACGATACACATCTGTACATGTGAAGATTGGATGTACAGAAAATTGGAGATAGATAAGATAGGATAGGATTTTGGTTACGTGCGCACTGGTGTTGCTTGGACAGATATTGTCAGAAGATTAATGGATGTATATCAATACCAGAAAAGAGATGGTGTAAGCTGACCTTTTTAGGTTCCAGCCATTACGCTAACCTTCCAGATTAAAAGTACACAAAGTCTTAGAGCGGACAATATCGGAGCTTCATCAGAAGAAGAAAAGATCAAAGAAGACAAGACAACAGGAACACATCGAGGGGATGGGAGATACGAGACCGAGCAAGAAACGAATGGATAGATGGACTTCTACAGTATACCCCCACCCGTACATGGAGCAAGGAATGCTACGGAGATTCTACGGCTGGTATCTCCGTCGGCTTTAACTAATCGAGAGAAAGGCGGGAAAGGGGCTGAAGCCCGCTTGATTTAGATGAGGAATCACCATCTATCAGGGGTTCCCGGGGCCAATGTGTTGGCTGTCTTTGTCGACGGCTGTCATTGTAGCTGTGGCTAGCTACCGGGTGAGGAAGTGAGAGAGAGAGCGTGTGTGTTGCGAGATGAGCCCTAGGCAGGAGCGTACCGGTAGCTTGAATGGATGAGGCGCAGGGTGTGCTGACGTGAAGGAAAGAGGGCCGAGAAGCGCTTTTCTTGCTGAGATATGGTCCGGCCTGTTGTGTGGAAGACATGCTGGGTCCAAGATCAAAAGTTATTATCTCTTCCCACCACTACCACCACCACTCGGCTTGGTCTTAAAACTCCCCTCAAACCCTGGCCTCCTAACCTTGGCTTTCTTCCCGGCACCGCCTTTCTTGCTGCCCTTCTTCCCCCCTCCACCCTTCTCCTCCCTCCTCTTCGCAAGATTCCCCTCCCTCTTCCTCTGCCTCACCTCCTGACTCTTCGCCACCCCCTCAATCCTACCCTGCCACTCCTTCTCGCTCCTCTTTTTGCCTCCTTCCTGCCTCTTCAGTGCTTTCTTCAATAGACTCGTATCGTCTCTGACCCGCTCGCCGTGGGCTTTCTTCTTCGCGTTCAGCCATACGTCCTTTTGCTCTATGTCGGCTCGTTTCGCTTCGTCGAGTCCAGAGAGACGAGACGCTTTATTCTGAGCTGCTTTGAGCGCGGTGCCAGCATCGGACGCGCCTTTCTTTTTGCGTTGGTCGAGCAACGAAGAGAGACTGGGGTCAGCCTGGGTACCATCGCCAAATGCGACGCGGCCGAAGCTGAAATGATTTCCTGGCTCCATTGGTGAGCGAGGAGATGCGATAAGAGAGCCGGATCCACCGGGGGAGAAGCGTTTAGCTATCTCCTCTTCTTGCTTTCGTGTTTCTTCTTCTTTGGCTTTTCGGCGAAGCTCTTTCTTGTGAGCTCGGCGCTCCTCGTCTTTCCGCCGGCGGGATTCGAGGAGTTCTTGGCGGTTACGAGGTGGGCGGCCGTCGGGACCATCGGCTTTGCGTTCGGCACGGAGGGCATTGATGCGGGCTTCGAGACGTTGCTGGGGTGTAAGTGTGGATGGGTTGACAGGTGTTGAGGGTGTTGGGGCGAATTTGGATGTGGTAGATTTCGGTATTGCTGATTGGTCCAATTGAGGTATGAATGGTGGTTGGATCGAAGAGATTGAAGAGGAGCCGGAATGCAGATGTGGAGACTGTATGGGTGATGTAATCCCAGGAGATGGCGAAGCTGTTGAATGGCGGTCATTCGTAATCGCCTTGTTCTTTTCTTCAAGATCAACCGCATGGACGATTTCCAAATCACCCTCTCCATCCTCAGCTTGACCTGATCCAGTATCCGTCTCGTCAAGTGGCTCATTAGACAATGCTGCCTCTTTTTGTGCCTTTTTCCTTTCCACTTTCTGCTGTGCCTTCAGCTTTTTGGCCTGATTCCTTTCCTTCTTTGCAGCTTTCTTTTCAGCTTTACGCCTTTTTGGATCATCAACCGAAATCAGGTCAGCTTTTCCATCAGCTGTCCCCTCAGATTTCGACTGCTTTTTATCTGTCTTTCTCCTCTTCTGTTCACGATCATACAGCTTCAATCCTTCTCGCTGCTTTTCTGTCGGTCCCTCAAACTCATTCCCACTATCTTCGTCCCGTTTTCGCTTCAAAGTAGCGGCGGCTCGCTCGTCCATTATATCTTTCGCACTTTTCGCGTTGTCTGGATCTAACTTTGCCATCCTAGCTGCTCGTTTTTGCTCTGGAGTTTGTTTCTTACGCTGCCATTGGTCCTGATTCTTGTCAATAACACTATCGTATTTCACGGATCGTAGAGATACTGACACTGACGTCTTCGCCGTAGTATAACTTGGCGGGTATAAGTGATAGTAAGGAGTTAAACGCGCTGGCATGACTTCGAAGCCGTTCCTGAAGGTCTGTGAGAAAATGCTCAATCAACTTGTGCGCAAGTGCACAAACCTCCAACTCGTCAGGCATCTTGACCACCTGAACTTCCGCAACGAGTACGGTGCTGCCTTTCTTTTCTTGCGTCAAACTTTTTCCTGGTCAGGACGGTGTTTTAGACGATTAAGTCCACGATATTGCTGCCAATGTGGGGAAAGATTTCCCACGAAATCTTGGCGTGCCACAGGGCCAAGACTGGAGATAGGGAGAGGTACTCATGCCTCTGTTTTGTCCAATGAGGATTTGTTCTACCAGTTGTCTCTCCTGTGACGACCTTACATACCACTTGAAGACTGAGAAGTTTTGAAATCCGCCTCATACCGTGAATTGCCACACAAATATTTGCCGGCATATCCTTGCAGCTCCTCAATCGAGTTAAGCCGACAGTTGGGTCTGGCCCTGGTCTTGTCACTCCCAAGATCAGGCTGTACCACAATCTCAAGTCAAGTCCTAACACGGGCCCCGACGAAAGCTGAAGGCAGATGAAGGGGGTAGAGGGAAACAGGGAGGACCTTCGACACCACCGACCCAGTATATGAACCTCAGTTCTGTCCACCGTCACCTCCAGAACACACTACTTTCCCGTACGACGGACCCTAGTCTTCCTCTCACATGGCTTCTACTGGTGGTCTGACGCGCCGGAGAGGTGGGGCCACCGTAAACGAAGATGGCGAAGAGTCTCCAAGCAGCAGAGTCGCATCGCCCACACCGAAACAACAACCATCAGAGAGAAGGGTTGAAACCAACTACAGCAACGGCGAGAATGGACACAAGATCGCGTTTGATCCTCGAGATCTTAGCGAAAGTGCAGAGAGGAGTAAACAGCCGAAATTGACCTTGATGGAGGAAATCCTATTGCTGGGATTGAAAGATAAACAGGTAGGCCTGCCAGGGGACCAGCAACTAGATGATTGCAATCTGACGAATGCTATGAAAGGGCTATCTATCGTTTTGGAATGACAACATATCATACGCCTTACGAGGATGCATTGTCATCGAACTCGCTTTCAGAGGCCGGGTGAGTATGCAGAAGGATTCATCGAGAAGGAGATTTCCACTGTCAGACCGGGTGATTGAAGTAATCGACGACACCTTGACCGGAGAGGTATTACTGGACGAAGCTCTCAAAATGATGAAGTCGAGTGAGAAAATGAGTGTCAGTTCATGGATAGATCTTATGAGTGGTAAGACAACCCCCTTCTCTCCGCGACCCCTCATCCGTCGCTCACAAACATTGAATAGGAGAAACATGGAACCTCATGAAAATCGGTTATCAATTAAAGCAGGTGCGAGAACGACTCGCCAAAGGCCTGGTAGACAAAGGCATCCTCCGCACCGAGAAGCGCAACTTCCTCCTCTTCGACATGGCCACCCACCCGGTCGTCGACGCTGCCGCCAAAGACGAGATCCGAAAACGTGTCCGGAACGTCTGTTCGAACCGCACTGTCGTTCTCCCACCTTCGCAATTCCTCCCCGAGGAACTCGAATTCAGATACCTAAGGACGATCAGCATGGTGTGTGCGTCTTATGCGGCAAATGTGCTCGAGAATGCGTTGGTGACTATGAGCCATGAGGCGAGGGAGAGGGCGTTCGCGCAGGTTGATGAGCTGTTAGCGGAGTATAGTCAGTGGCCGTTCGGGAAGAGAGCGGGTGGACAACAGGGGATAGGAGCCAATATTGGGCAAGTGATTGGCGACGAGGTAGAACGGGGTAAGGATAAGGAATTGCAGCTTGAGGTATGTCATTCCATTTGTAACCCCGGATGCCTGGACTAACGATGTCACAGGTCGTTGCGGCATGTTTGAGCGTTTTCACCAGACTTGATTCTCTACTTTGAGAGCTTGGTACGGGGATTTATGGTTGAGTTAAGAAAATGTTCCAGCCTCATACTGTCGCCTTGAATCACATCATGCGGATGCCTCAGGCCATTTTTAAGATCTGCCTTTGGTTCACCCTTTATGTGCAACCCAATTCAACCACTGGATCATTGTGTCACGTCTAGAGCATAGCAAAAGCAAAAGCAAAGTTGCCACAAGCGATTTGAGATCGTGACTGACAGGTGAATTTGACCACATTGCACGACATCCACCCAGCACGCGATCGAGCCTCGGAGCAGAACGCACCACATCCCCAAAGCCACTCGACATGCAAATTTCCGTTGCTTTTCCTGCGTCGTCAGGGACAAAATCCTCGCAGCAGGGGCCGAAGTGATGCCAGATTGTGGATATGTATTTATGCGGCGTGGACGATTCATATTTGCAGCCAGCTAAATCGGCTCAAGCAAAGCGGATCTGCTGGAGTGATAACACCCAATACACGTTTTTAAAAAGCTAGTAGAAACCTTTCGATGGCCCGATCAAGGACGAATAGCCTGATACATGATCATCTGTCTCTCTTCTGGATCCATCTCGTCATCACTCGAATCCCTCCCTATAAATCTGAGCGGAGATGCGGTTGCCCTCGGCGTCGACGAATTCAACGTTGAAACATCCTTCCCCTTCGTCTCTGGACCCTCGGGTACTCCTCTTTCCCTCAGCAGCTGAACCATACCACCGTGCTTGTTGTTCCATGCGCACCCCACCAGCGTCATACCTCTATGACCTTTCACCGTGCTGTCCGCCCCTTTCTCGAGAAGCAACTCAACCATACTCGGGAAGTCATTCCTCACGGCCTCATAGAGTGGCGTACTAATCGTTTCTCTAATGAGCCTTCTGTGCATGAGCGCGTCACTCTCATACCTCTCATTGACATCTGCGCCATACTCCTCGGTTAGCATTCTGGCGAAACTTACGGTCTGCCCTTTCCGTTGCTGATCTGCCGCCAAATTGGGCAGAAGACCGGTTCCCTTGATGGAGGCGCCACGGTTCAGAAGTTCGAGGATGACGCGCTTCTGGTCGGTCCAGATGGGGATTTCTTCTGTGTCGTGGCCGCCGTAGTGGTGGAGTTTGTCGGCTATGCGGATTCGGTCTGAGGCGACGGAGAGGAGGGTGTATGTGCTAACGTATTTCTGGTACTGTGTTGTGGCACTATAAGCGGTTCCACAGACTCCGGGGATCTCTATCGGATTGGCTTACCTTCACCTCATCCACATCAAATGATCCTTTCTGGTCAAGGATCCTCTCGATAAGCTCCCACCTCCCTATTCTCACGGCCCACATCAAAGCATCCCCTTGGTTCCCAAACAATTTCCTCACGTCCAGACCACGGTCTAGGAATAATCTCAGAATATCAACATCGGTCCTCTCACCCTGGATGGCACGATTAATCACATTCGGTCCAACAGCGTTCACATCGACATCCTTCTCAGTAAGATGCCGTGTCCTGCTGACATCGACTTTGAAAAGGTTCGAAATGGCACAGATGTTTTGACAGGCGACAGCGTATTCGACTGTCTCAGTGAAGGTCTCCTTTTGTGATTGGCCCAGTAGATAGACCTTTTCGAGTTCTGTGAGTAGTTCTTCAAAACTGGATAAGGCGGCATTGTAGACCCTCCCTACCATGTACGCAGCTGGGACGTCGGAGTTTGAAGCTATATTGGAGGCTTCGGTATTGTCAGTTGGAGAATGCCTGACGGGATATCTTCTTAGACCAGGACATACAGAAAACGGGAATGCTGGGAATGTCCTTTCGGCGACTTGAAGACATCGTGAGATTTGCTGGGGAAAGTCAAGGTGAAAAAAACGACGCTTTCGATTGGAGAATTCATGTGATGCAAAAGATTTAAGGTAACCATCAAGATTGTGGTCTCGAAGAAGTAGCCTAGAGATTTTGATATTGCGAGGATTCCAGGGACGAGATCTGAGCGAAGATAATGGTAGCTGGGACGATTTCTGGTTCATGAGACACTCGCCATTGACTCGGGTGACTGCATTCAGACAATATTTGAATTTCGTGGTTCGATCACAAATGTGAAGTTGTAGCCGGAAGCAAATGGTCAGGTAATTACTGGTGTAGCCTGAGCAGCCTGGTGGAATATATTTACGTGGACCGTGATTGTCTGATTATCAAATAAAGTATCTAGTTGAAGAACTTTTACACCGTATTTTGGGTGTCAAATCCTCTCAGACCAGTAACACAGAGCTCAAGGTAGTCAGCGACTATCCTTTACAGCTGGTTGATGTACAAATGATTCATCCGCCTCTACTTCCTCCCGCTCTCTCCTCTATTCTTAAACTGTTCATCTCCTCTAGAGCATCCAGCGTTCTGGTCACCATGTTTGTACTGTATGTAGTTCTTCCCTTTTTCGCCTCCTCCATCCTCTGTCGTTGCCCTTCTGCACCCGCATGTCCCAGGACCCCAGCAATCAAGGTGATGGATCTGATCGAGTCGTCATTGGCCGGTATTGGGTATGTTACCCAGCTGGCATCGGCGTCTGTATCAATTACCCCAATTGTAGGTACGGTATGGAGACCACATTCGTGCAAGCAGACCTCATTCTCTAGTGGATTGAAACACACCACGAGATCTGGTTTCAACACCGGATGACCAGACGGACCACCCAGAAGTGCTGTGAACTTTGGTATTTCCTTGTCTTTGACATCTACCACCTTCAATCGGCAATGTCCTAGAATTTGTTGTCCATTGGTCAGACTGCCCGGAACCCATCGATCGAATACATGGTAACCCTGTGCCTTATGGGCGGCTTTAACGACTATCTCTTCCTGCTTGTCTCTAGTGCCAACAAACAATATCATGCCGCCCCTCCGTGCCACTTCTTGGACGACTTTTGCCGCTCGACGCAAATACGCATAAGTTACGTCAAGCGAGATAATGTGGATTCCGTCACGTATCCCAAATACATAGCTGCTGTTTCGAGGGTTCCACAATGATGTAGCATGTCCCAGGTGCGTTTGCGCTGCCATCAGCATTGGAAGAGTAAGCTCTGAAGCGGTTTGAGGATGAATGAAAGCGTAGTTTGGATCGTATCTGACTTGCAGTGAACTACCCATTTTTGCTAACTCTTTCACCCGATCTTGTTTCTCGTCGAAAGCAGCCTTGGTGGTGAATTGGTAGTCGATGGCACTCTGTGTAAGAGTCGTGGTAGAAATGTCAGGAGAGGGAGTAGTAAGATCGATCAAGGCAAATGCAGAGGATAATTGCTGGGAGATTTTCGCATATATCTCAGTGCGAAGGGCATTCAGATTCTTCTCTAGATCTTTGACTTGCGTCTGAACCGAAGCCAGCATTCTTGACGCTTCTGATAAGCTCGTTTCTGTGGCATACTGTCGCACTGCAAGGCCGTTGCTTGAGGCACGAAGTGTGCTACGGCCTGCGTAAATCATGTTAGTGTTTCTCTTACAGCGAAGAAGGCAGGAAGTTCACCATGCCGAGCGCACGCCTGTCTGAGAATCATTGCATTTTTCGGCATTGAGGTCGTCCGAGCTGTAATAGAAAAAGGTTGCAGTCGTTTTGGGTAAGGGTTAGTTAGGTCTTGGCAGCGGAATCCAACCGTTAGTAGTAGGTGTTGAGCGAACAGGTCGACTCGAGTCACCTCGACACATCTACTGCACCTAATCCACTACGGAAATGATATTGGAGAAAGACGAGCTCGAAACTGGAAGCAGAAATCGATTCATTGACTTGCAAGATGCTAAACCTGCTAACCCCGAAAGTATAAAAGCGTTAATGAACTCTTCTCGGAGCATTGAGAAGCAAACATGGGTATCAAGACTGCGAGGCGGCGATGAGACAACTCCATCGCTACGAAAGCAGAAGAAGAACAGCGTCGAAGTCCTTCCACGACAGATCATCACTAGCAGTCCCGTTCCACTCGCAACTTCCACTTCTCACAAAGAGAATTGCATTTGCCCTCTGCTCAATGTCCGCCGATTGTCCCCCGCGCTTGGTCCGGATAAGACGCTTGCTTCGTGTCCTACGCCTGCTCACACCTTCTGCTAATGATGTCGTCCCAAAAGATCTCTTGCTGATCGACTCCTGATCGCTACTGAGGAGTTGATCACCACTCTTCGATGTCTGGTATTATATTGATAGCCGCCATGGTTGGAGCCATGACTGGCGAGGGTGGCATCGCTCTCACGGGCACCCTCGCCAGCTAGAAGATTTCGGCGAAAATTCTCGCTGGAAGCGATCGAGTCAGCCAAAGTGTTGGTGGCGGTTGTGGTCAAGGAGGTGGCATACTCATATTCACCAGGGTTCCTTTGAGGACTCCCACAGGATAATCCTTCATCGCACACTTCGAGCATGATTTATGGAGCTTGGGATAGCACATAAAAGGTGTGGCAGTTGCAGAGTGTGGTTTCGTAGGCAGACTTGAAATAGATCAAGATCTTCGGAAATCTTGATCTACTTCAATACGGCTTTGGGGAGATGGTCACAGAAAGGAAGAGGGAGATGCGACCTTAAATAACAGGCAGCTGGGGGATCAATAGAAGCGTGGGTTCGTGCTCGCTACCAGCCTCGTGCGGGGCTAAGGCTAGATGATGGGATTGGAAGCTCTCAGCCCCGATAACAGGCCGGAAGCCACACCAGCTCACGACTCTCCGCCTTGTCTTGCGCCTTTCCCAGGCTCGCAGGTCACTACGGAGTACTGAGTGGCCCATCTTACTCGTGCTTACTACGGTATCAGGCATAAGTTTTCGTGGCTCGGCGCTAGTATCATTGTACGAAAACGCTGATTTTACAACAGATCCTTGCTAGCAGGTTACACGCTATCGACGCGCTCGATATGCCAGAGAGCTGGCAAACTCGATGGTGGATGCTAAATAGGCAAGCGTACGGATCAAGCGTTTTGGCGTTGTATCTATCACAAGCGCATACGAGCGCCGAGCTACGAAAACTTATGCCTGATACCGTAGTACATGCAGTACTAAACAAGGACTGTCTCAGCTGCAAGCGTCCTACCCACCAACGAATCCGATTACTTGTTTCATCCGTACCAGTTCGTAATAAGTCCAGCTGCATGAGAGATGGGAGCCGGCCTTTGCACAGCCTCTCTGAAAGGCAGCCAACTCATCCCGTTTCAACTGCAGGCCACAGCCTCGATGCCCTTTCAGCTATACGCAAACGGGTTGACTCGCGAAGTCAAAGCCGCAATCGACGTCAACATTTGCTAGAACTAAATGGCCATAATCAGTTGGCGATTGATCAAAACACAGGTCGTGACAACCTTGCCTTTTCAGGTCTCCTTCCACTTGCGAGCAGTCTTAGAAGTCTGATGCCATAGCAAAGACATCCATGCCCACGGATGCTTACTGATGTCTTCACCTGCCAGAGGCTCCTTCGGAACATTCGATGACCGGAACAAAGATCTCGTCCCAAATCACGCGTCTGCAAGATGGGTAGGTTCCATGAAGAGTATTCGCTGAATGTGCATCTCAATCTTTTTTTCTATCATAAAAGCCCAAAATGTCACCGTTGAGGTAGCTCACAACACCAACCTCCACTTTGCTTTCACACACTGGTCAGGATGTCTGAAAGACCCTCTTTACGTCACGTTCTTGCCAATTTCAGGTGGTCACAAGTGGACCATTCCGAAAGCTGTAAAGGGATTGATCATATTGCTTTTGGTTTCTTATAGTGTCCATCGCGTCTTGATGCGCCCTCCCGATTCTGAAGGCAGGATACTCCCCAGCTTTCAAAAACAGTTCGTGCTCCGAGAGAGTCAACATCAAGCACTATAGCCTAACGCACGGTCGCCGAGCCGTCACACCGGTGCAAGTAGCTCTTTGATAGATGTTCGCTATACCAAGCCCAACTCAGTGCGGTCCAGGCATCTAAACATGTTACATAGAAGAGGCTCCAAGGTCTCCGACACACTCTTGATTTGCGCCTAATAGATCTCGAAAGCAACTTCGATGACCTCCAAGCTCGCCTACGGGACCTTGAGCACACTCCTACCGAAGTAGCATCCTTCTCTGGACGAATGGAAAGCCAGCCCAGACCTCGCGCGCAACCAATCGCAGACCTGCGAACCGGTTTCTGTGGACATATAAAGCTTAGCAATGAACGTGCCTCGGAACTTGGTGTATGACACCGGAAGATTCGGGCTGTAGCTGCACGGATTGGAACGGATCATCACCAAATGACAGGAGAAGAAGCAGGAAAACACCTGTCTGGAGCATGAGATTGATATCTATCGGCTCACAGTGAAGAAATTTAGTGATGAGCGAACGAAAAAAACCACGAAAATCGGGAGTCAGGTATTGTATTACGAAATCCTGAAAGGCCGGAATTTGGACACGACGAAGCCCAGTACTCCGAGCCTCAAAATGATAAGCCATTGTCTCTGGCTGACCGATTGTATCTGTATGACTCAGATCCACTGTCAAGATAGTACGGTACGCTCCCGAAGACCCTGTTAGCAGTCACGTCCTTTGCCTGGCAGGCCCAGGACTCCTGTTCCAGAAAGAACAAGCTGCTCGGTGGAGTTCGATGCAGCTTGGCAGTGGCTGGTCGGTAATAAACCCAAATGTTGTTATTCCTACCTTCGCAATTGAAAAAAGCAGGACTTTAACGTCTCTCAGATGTGCCCTTTGATACTCGCGTCGGTATACTAATTAGGACGGTGGCCTTCCCAGGTGCAAAGTGCCGAGGTTGGAAATGAGCCGAGCCTTCTGCACCCAGGCCTAGTCAACTTGAATTCTTCCCATTTCTTGTCTTCTCCTTTCCATGATACTCACGCTTGCCGACTATACCTGATACGTTTGAAAGTCCTTTCTCGGTTGCCATGGCTACGCAGGATTCTAGCCAACGTGCCATGCAGTCCGCTCAGGACATGCTTGACTTGTACGATTGCCTCGCCTAAGAAGGTCCTATTTGCAGCCGATTTTTGACTGCTAATGCAGATACTTCTTCCTGATAAAAGAGCAGAAGTACAATGTACGCTGTTTTTTGCTTAAATTTGAGTTCCTTGGCTCACCTATTACAAGGGCTACGATCTCGAATTCATGAAAAATGTCTGCCTGATTGATGCTGGGCCGGAGGGTCGAGTCGAGTGGGAATTGAAAATTACTGAGTTTTACGCGAATTTGAATGGTTCGCTTCTGCCATTATCATAGTGGCATCTCCCGTACTGAGATGAACAGGTGTCATGCACGGCGGTGCAGCTGGTGTAATATTTGGTATGGCTCTGTTATTGGAAGGAGATGGAATGCTGATTTCTTCGAAGATATGGGCACGACGTCAGCGCTATGTCCTGTGCAGAAAGCGGGCTACTGGGAGTGTGTTTAGAACACCCGTTTACCCCCTGATACTGACGGTTTCAGCTTCCTTGGAGGAGTCACTCGCAGCTTGAATATTTCATATCTGAAAGCGATACCACTGAGTAAGCCTTCAAGAAGCTCATTATCTTCTGATGTGACTGAGGAATGGTAGACACGACGATCCGCCTCCGATCCCAGGTCGTACAGCATGGCAGAACTATGGCGTTGATCCGAGGGACGATGGAATCGATTGATGGCAAGACTATCTATGCCACTTGCGAGCATCATAAAGTCAATGTTCCAACCTTGCCGGAGCATCTCAGTGCAAGAAAGAAGATGATTCAGCAAAGAAACAGCTCGAAAAGTCATGCAAAGCTATGAATATGCTCCGCTCGTTCTGCAGGCAAGGGTGTAGTCCTCGAGAGCTTAGCAAGGCAGCCGGCGAGCACATTGGCACCTACTTCACCGCCGGTGATTATTTCCGCTTTGCGCTCGTATGAGCACATTGAGCTGCCAGAAGCTCCCGCCAGGATGGGATGGAACAAGGCGTCAAATTCGAAAGAACATCCTCTACCTGCCAGTTTACTCTGTCCCTACTGAGATCTACGATACCGATATATCTGACCACACTGGAAGAATCCTCTTGGGGCCGAAGAAGTAGGCTTTTCATATGCTCCTGCCAGCTGTGGAGACTCGGCGCAGTAATCCAATGCTATTCTATCACCTGCACCCTGAAATAGATCATCTCATCGTTCTCAGCATAAAGCATCAAGCAGCCTCGTCTAAGGGTATAGCATACAACTAGGACTCTGAAATGCAAGAACTGGCGAACCACTAGGGCATAATCAGATGCATCGGCTCTGAAGGCCCGTACAGACAAGAATGCCGAACCCTTCACTTGATACTGTTGTCGCTGGACAACACGAGGTAGCTGATAGCGCAAAGGCCATTGCTGCTTCTCAAACTTCGTGATGCCGAGAGCGATCGGCGGTCGACTGGGCTTACGTCTAAGTTAGTCGCGATGTTCGAAGTATCAACCTCTGCTACAATAACCCAAAAGAAGCATTCAAATATCCATTTTCAACGCACAGGAAACCAAATTCAGACTGCTTGACGACCTGTATTATGGCTATGACCGGCAGATTTGCGTTGTCAAAGCTCGTTTCAAGGCCCTACAGCATCTTTCATCGACGGCAAAACCGCTTAATGTGCGGTGTCTCCACTGGCTGGTGTGCTCTGAATTTGGATGACAAGCTCATGTAGCATCGAATAGTGGACGTCGCTGTTACGTCCTTTTTTCTGGGTATCGGCACTGCAAGATACAAACGCAACCACAATCGCCAACAGTTTGCTCAAAATTTATGTGATCTTGGGTCTGACAGTCATACTTCTCTGCTGTGGGGGATAGCCGTTCATGACCTACTGCTATTCAATCACTCTCTTGACACGAGAGTCACATCATCTCGTACTATCTCAATTTGCTCGCACCAAGTACCAACCACTGCTACCTCCTCTCTCGAACCATTCGAAGGTCTACCTCATGTATCACTCTCCAAGCCTTCAACCAGTTCCTTCTCCATCCGTCACCCTTGTCATCACTCCCTACTACCTCAAGGGTAAAACAAAATGGACCTACCCTGACACTCTCCTCTTAATCCTCCGAGCCATCGTCTCCAACCATTCCAGTCCCAGCACCTCCTATCAGAGCGCCTTTTACCAAGATCTCAACGACCGTTCTCGATTCTACCACCTGCAAACTTCACCGTCCGAACCTTCACTTGGCTGGCTCGCGCATCTTTCTTCCACGGAGCACCGTACTGAACCCTCGTCTCCACTCAGCCAAGCCACCCCACCTAACAATAATGCCTTCCACGCCAATCCTCTCATTACCCTTCCCCCTCCCCAGCAACCCTCCCTAAGTCACCACCTCCATGATCTTACCACCCACGCAACCCTCCAATCCAGCGACGGCCTGATAAAACTTGGCTTGACAAAGTGCCGCCTGGCACCCAACCTCACGACTATTCCCAACGCCCCTCTTATCTTGATCGGGAGTAGACATATCGGCACTGCGCCTTCCGCACGAGTGCATTTTGAGTCGGAAATCAAGAATCAATTGGTGCAATTTCGGCGATTTACGGGTGCTTTTTCTGTTGCGGCGGGGTGGAGGGAGAGGGGGTATCGTGCTTATGCCTCTGAGGAAGTTGGTGAGGGAAAAGGGGATGAAGACGGGGTTGCGGAAGGGAATGGATGGAGTGACACGAGTGGTGGAGGAGAAGGAGGAGGGCAATTCGTAACCCTGAGCGGGTGGAACAATATGGAGGATTATGCGCGGTTTAGGAAGTTGATGGTCATGGCGGCGAACGGGAGGTCTTGGGAGGAGTTGGGGAGAGTTAGTCCGGATGTGGTCGGTGAGACTGTGGTCTGGGGGAGGAGGATTGCTTGAGGGGTGTTTGAGCGGTATGCAGGAGGGTGAATAGAGAGCGAGGGAAGGTGTATGGTGACCATATGTGCACAGGGATCAGGGGAGGTTGATAAATGAGGAGAAGAGAGAGAGCAGGAACAGGACCATGCATGGTGCATCGCAGAGCGGGATGTAGCGTTCATCCCTAGTTTCAGAGGAGAGAGAGAGAGAGAGAGAGAGAGCGCGCGCCAATGAGAAGCCACTAAATGGATAAGTTAGCAGAACACTGGATATACACTCCTACACCCATATCATACACCTCTCAGACTCCCTCCTCTGACCAATTTTTGCTCTCAACAAACATCCTCCACATCCCCCTTCTGTTCTTCCCCCCCAAGATCAATCTTCAACTTCCTCTCAAAAACCTCCTCCAACATCGCCCAGCAAACCGCAGCTACCCTCGGATCAAACCTCCCCTTGCTCAGCTCATCCCGAATAAACGCATGCTGAGCCCCCGCCACCTCGTACCAACTAAAATCCACCCCGGCCTCATGCAGCGTCTTGCGAATCAGATCCCTTCCCTCAGCCGGGACGTGATTATCGCGTTTCCCAAAGATCATGACTAATTCGGCCCTTATGTCCTTGGCGCGGTCGAGCGAGTCGTCGGGTTGGTTAGCCCCGAGCGTGTGGCTGTGGATATCCGTCGCGAAATAGCAGACTGCAGCTTTGATGTGCGGGGAGAAGGCGCAGCGGTAGGCTAGATGGCCACCTAAGCACATTCCTGTTGCTCCTATCCTGCCAGTGCAGGTTGGGAGGGAGAGGAGGTGGGCGATGGCGAGGTCGGCGTCTTCGTCGTAGGCGGAGAGGAGTTTGGTGGTTTTGTATCTGTTGCCTACGTCGGTGCCGGGGACGTCGTAGGGGAGGGGGTCAGCGGAGGTGAACTCATGGTAGGTGGATGGAGCGGCGACGATGTAGCCGCTGCCGGCTAGGTGGCGGGAGAAGCGGGAGACGGGTCCGGTTACTGGATTGTTGGTGTTAGTATTGGAGAGCGGAATGGGCAGGCCCAATGGAAGCGTGCCGATAAGGTCTGCTTAGTCTTGTTCTTACCTTGGTAAATCTCACTGGAGACTACCACGCCGGGGAATTTGGCCCTGGGATAGCCGGGTATTGAAGGGTGAAAGAGAAAGATGCCTTCCGTGCTGTCTCAGTCTGGGCAATTGGACGGGTATTGGAGAGCGGAGGATGGCATACGCATAGTGCCATCTCCCCCAGCCTTAGTAGGCACGTCGACGGATGACTCCTCGATCAGCATCGTGGCGGATTCTCTGTCGAAGAGCTGTTTGAAAGCGTCAGAGGAGGTCAGGAGTATGTCGGAAAGCTTGGAGCTCATTACTAGTATTTTGGGAGTGCCGCACTGCTGATTCTTATCTTATCCGGCATCTTCCGCTTCAGGGGTCTCTTCCTACTAACTAGAAGGATCGTCCCGCAGCCACGCGGTACTAATCGAGGAGATCCACAAGTGAGCGAGATAGATGGTATTCATACCGGTAACCGGGATGTCTCAGCAAAGAACAAAGAACTGAGCCTTCCACCCAAATATGATGGCATTGCTGAGGTCTTCTTTCTGTTTCCTGCGAAGATCACCACTAGAAAAATGCCCGAAGCACGCGAAGCTGCAGTCAAATTATAGATGAATCTTCACTCAACAGAGGGCTGATCTGCCATCCAGTCTCTGTCAGTTCTACTTCTTAATCTACTACAATTCTTTGAAACTCGAGGCAGCTGGTCACAAAAGCCGCTCTGCAGGAAGCAAACCTAATTTCTGCTTAACTCTGTCCTCTCTTCACAAATCCTTCCCAACCAACTCCCGCGGTTGAGACTGCGCTACCACATGATTGATCAGATACCTTCGGATTTTTTTGCCAGAATCGAGGGTGGCAGTGTCGAACATATCTTAGTCGAATCTTGCGGAATTGGTCGGTGAATCGTAAGTGCGTCTTGCATGTTCATGTTTCAATTGGGAAGAAGTTCTTTTCTTAGTTTCTGGAAGGGAGAACAGGCTGATTGATCGAGGACTGGCCTACACCCTAATTCGATAGTTAGTTGAGTGAGCGCGAGGGACAAAGGAGAGGAATTGTTACCAGCAGAGCTCAAATCCCCTTCAGGTAAGCGCCTAGGGTATGCACATGGTGTTAATTAATGATCAAATTGGGTGGAGTTGGAAGCTCCAGGCGCTGAGGAGTATGAGGGAATCTTAGAATATGACATCATGAACAACAGAAATTGGAGAATGTTCTCAGTGTCTTGACTCAGACTACCCACCCTTTTCGCTGACATTCACATTGCTGCATACGAATAGCCGAGTAATCAAACTCCGATCGCTTTGAAGCCATCAAAAGCCGGGTCAAGGTGCTTTTGACCGTGAGATAGCATCAGATTTATCCAGGATAGGATTTTCGTTGATAGTTCTACCTATTCCCCGTCCTTCTATCTCAGACCATCTCAATAGCAATTCATATGCAGTGCCTCATCCTTCTGGAAGTATTGGCTTCGATTATCGAACACTGAGACCCCAATATTGCCTTTCCCTTGTTCTTCATTCTGTTGTCTCGGAGCCTGCAATGAATGCCAAGGCTTGTGGGTGGAACCGTGGCTCTATGCCAAGACTTTCACATTTCTATGATTGGCCGCGCTGTCCCTCTCCTCTCCCCATTGGCACGCTGATGCTGGTGAAACAGTGCAAAATGCAACCTTACCCAGACACGGCATGTTGGATAACACGGAGTACCATCTTCCACTCCCGGTCATGTTTTACATGCTGTCGCAGTGCCACCAGATCTCCACCAATTTCGTCACAATCAACGAGGAACGGTGCTGCCTCTTCCCTCCCTAGGTGAGACGAGTTGTGGCAGAGAAATTACTTTCACAATTATAGACTGGCGTGTACACCTCGTATTTGTGCATTGTCCACGCAATGATGGAGGCTGTGGTACTGTTATGACACGTTTGGATCCTTCGGCTCTATAGGGAAAGTGAGCACACGATAGATCTTCAGCGCTAGTCAAGTTATGCTTTTTTGTGCAAGGACATCCGACTTGGCTTTCATGGTCCTCAACCCCAGAACCTGGGACGCAAGCTTCGCTCTGCAAACACGTTCGTTACTTGTCATCTTAAACAACCATTTCAGTCATGGAAGATAGCTAAAAACCGCTGACACTCTCAATATGCGAAATCAGCACCATTCATCGTCCTTTCTCGTTAATAATGCTGCATGTTTTGTTTAATGTCCTCTTCTTTGGCCGCTTCTGGCCCACTTCTCTTGCCCATCCGCAACATACTTCTACTCAGTTGCCCCCAAGCACTATACCTGAACCTGCAGCTACTCCTTCCTTAGACGAAATCAACCAGAACAAATACTTTCATGAACCTGGTGGCCACGAACCAGGTGCAGACGACCGCCTTGGACATTACGATACTCGATATTTCCATGGCCTGGTTTCTTTCGACGAGCGAACGGAGACACTTACCCACATGGTCAGAGCATATCTCACAACTTTTCAGAAGCTAGGACTGGAGACTTGGATTGCGCATGGCACACTATTGGGTTGGTGGTGGAATGGAAAGGTTGGAAAGCGGAACACTGATTATCCAGGCCTTTAGCTAATTCGGATGCAGATCTTACCATGGGATTGGGATGTCGATACTCAAGTCTCTGGCGGAACCCTCGAATACATGGCCGAGCATCATAATCGGACAATGCACGAGTACATATCAGAAGATGAGAGCTACCAGCGAACATACCTCCTAGACGTGAATCCATGGTCGAGACAACGCGATCCTGGTGATGGTGCAAACATTATCGACGCAAGATGGATCGATATGACAAATGGATTATACATCGATATCACGGGTCTCAGCGAAGTCTATCCAGATCAGAAGCCAGGGATCTGGAGCTGCAAAAACTTCCATGACTATCGTGTTGGAGACCTGTATCCAATGCGAGAGAGCATGTTTGAAGGAGTGCCGGCCAGGATACCTTACGCATATGATCAGATACTGGTGGAAGAATATAGGCCGCAAGCTTTGGTCAACATGACTCACGAAGGGTAGGGTGTTACCGCCATTCCATTAATGGTCCCTTGCTAATGTGAAACGCAGGCACCGATGGCACGAAGACGTCAAAGAATGGGTTCCTATGTCAGTGGAACAAAAATGAGGCACGGTAATCCCTGATAATATTTCATTTTTCGAACACGCGGATACCCTGGGATCTCCGACATGGTTGCAGTCAAACCTTTAGCGAAGCATTGGTGGGCGTAAGGACATGGCAATACCGGTATCTAGGCGGGAGGAACAGCAGTGGTGTGCCATTAGAGCAGGCTATAGGAATGGGGCTAGATTTTAGCAAAATCCGTGGTGAATCTAGTTGTCTTACCGAAGTGAACGACGCAGAGAATTTTAGCAGCTCCCGTTCTGGCTCATACTCACGTTGACCAGTATCAAATATGAACCGCACAGGAGGTGTGTCACAAGCAAGAAAAAAGCGTGATCAGATGGGTCTTGGCACGGATGACGACGCCACAGCTGACTTGGCCGTGATCATTGATTACCAAACTGAACCAGTCAGAACGTCGTCGAAGGGCCTCGTTACGGTGCACAAAATGCGCTTTGCCATCGAGATCCATGTTCTGTTGACGGCCGCGTTCCTTTCTCATCATCCGAGACTTTCTATCATCGTCTATCTTTCGCCACACGGATAAACGTCGTCTACCAAAGCTCAACCATGGGGCCTGCCGAAGAAGTAGAGAGAAACAGTCCACAAGAATTGTCCATGGACCAGGGCAGCAATGAGAATGATGGCCCGCATATGGATATTCAGATCAATTTCCATGGCAAGCAGTCCACGGTGCAGGTGCCACAGAACATAACAATCGCCCAACTCTCGTCTGCACTCACAGAACTGCTCTCGATAGAACCCGGGAAGCAGAAGATCATGATTACGCCAAAACCAGGCATCCTCAAACCGCCCTTTCCAGATACCCTTGTATCTACTGTCTACACACCAAAATCAAAGATCACGCTTCTAGGCAGCACAGAGAAGGAGATTTCTGATCTCGATGTGAACATTACACAATTCCGCGTGCGATCGCAGAATCGACTTGCAGCTGGAAGAGCTGCACCGAAAGCCACTAAGCATCGTGACTGGAAGAAGATTCAGGAGGAAAGTATCTACACCTTCCAATCGATAAGACCCCTCCCTTACCTTCCAAACCCGGAGCGGTCCCAAAGATTTCTCGAGCGTTTGGCGAGCGATCCAGGCATCAAAACTGCTATGAGAGCTCACAAGTTCTCAGTTGGTCTCCTGACTGAGATGAACCCAGCCGAGCATACCACGCAGGAGTCACGGACATTGGGGTTGAACCGAAATTCGGGAGAGGTGATCGAGTTGAGGTTACGCACAGACCGGTATGACGGCTATAGAAATTACAAGGTCATACGGAAAACCCTGTGTCACGAACTGGCCCACAACGTCTTCGGGGAACACGATCGCAACTTCTGGGATTTGACAGGCCAAATAGAAAAGGAGGCCGAGAAAGGCGATTGGAAGCATGGAGGCCACAAGCTGAGCGAAGACCAATTCTACAATCCAGGAAATGATGGCTATGTCGATGGTGGGGAGCACTTTGATACAGGAGGGTGGACAGGCGGAGAGTTTGTGTTGGGCTCTGATCAAGGGATCAATGGGGATGAAGGATTCAGCCGTCGTGAGACACTGGCAAGGGCTGCAATGGGCAGAGCTGAGAAGCAGAAACAAGCCCAGAGAGAGATCTCCCAGCCTGAAGGGGACGGCAATGAGAAGACGGATGAGCAGTGAGGATGGTTGTACAACGGTCACATATTTAGCGAGGCGTTGGTGGAGCAGTCCATTTTTTGAGAAAGTGCAGTCATATGTCCCTTGATATCGCCAGGAATGTGATAGTGCATTTGCTGCTTATACCATACGTGACAGATACCACATATGGACTGCCTATCGCGATTGCTCGTGGAGAGTGCGCGCCTCTGATTGGTTGGCTTCTCACAACCGTAATCGCAGGAAGGATTGCCCTTCGCCGTGAACGAATCTGGTGCAATAATACTCGTACAATCAAAGTCGTTGGAGCCAAAATCCACAAGTACAGCTGCCACAACCTGAGCGTCATACTGAATTGTTTGCCACCATCTCATTGGACGTGTTGAGCGACTTCTGGCTCCGGCCCAGCTTGTCGGACAACTTCACCGCCTTGCCGCCAGTAGTCACCGTGCATTTGAGAGGATCGACCTTGAAACGCCAAACTTCGCCATACCCGAAGGCGAAGCCCCTGCATTGGAACTTAAGTTTAGGTTCGTTGGGCGGCGCCATGTTTTCACTAACGACTCCGTAATTCGTGATGTGGGAGCGCAGACCCTTGTTGTCGTTCTTCCTGCCCTACGTTAGCGGCAAATTTGTCCAGTTATTTCCTCACCCCAGACTCTAAAGATTGCCAGTCCAGAAGCTCATTCTGCACAAGCCCATATCTGCGGCCACCTAGCCGCCACAAATACTCGATAAGAGCAAACACCCTCTTCTACAGTTGCTTTGGCACTTTATGCCTCTGATAGAAGGTTACCGCGAAGCGAGCCCCCCTGCTGGCGCAGTCGGCTCGCCAGTGCGCCGGCAGAGCCAACTTTCCGATATGGCGAAAAATGCTATCATGAGCGGTGCCAGCAGCTCCCCAAGTTCTGACGACATTCCTTCCTTCGATCACAACGACTTGGCCCATAAGCCTTCGAGCACGATGGGCCCTCCAAAAACTGTACCCACTCGAAGTATTGCCAATCAGCTTCACAAAGAGAACAAACAAGCCCCATCCCAGCACTTTCTCAATCCTACCAACGGCATCGGACATGCTCTTAATGACACACCTCTTTCTACCGCTCCAAGCAGCCCTCAAATGCAAGCTCAAGCGTTCTTGACCCCCCCCCCCGCCGACAGTATGTACTGATATATTGCAGTCATCCTAACACCAGCAAAACCGGGACGCCAAAAATCCGTGCCACTACCCTCGATATACCTGGCCTCACAAGATCAAAGGTGTCTCCCGACGGAAGGATAGCTCAGCGGGATGTCGGCAGTAAACTCGTCCTGGTCATGGTCGGCCTTCCAGCTCGTGGAAAAAGCTACATCGTGAAGAAAATTGCAAGATATCTCAATTGGATGCAACATGACTGCAGAATCTTCAATGTGGGTAATCTGCGCAGAATAGCTGCAGGCGGAGGTCAAACGCATACCGATGCTCGCCTAGAAGGAAAGCTTCGAGCTTCCGTTCGTCGGTTAAGTCTAGCCCAGGGAGGACCACCCGGCATCATTGACCACAATGACTTGCTCCCACCTCCAGCGATCACCACCCAAATAATGGTCCATGGAGAGGTGCAGGAGCATACTGCTGAAGATAGCGAACAGCCTTCAGGTAGTCTCCGAAGACAAGCCAGCCACCCTCTTCCAGCGCCAGAGCAAATGGACCAAGATGCCAACTTTTTCGATCCCGAGAATGCGAAGGCTTTGCAAATACGCGAACAAGTTGCATTGGAGACTCTTGACGAGCTTTTGGACTACGTCTTGAATCAAGGCGGTTCGGTCGGTATTCTGGATGCAACCAATTCGACTCTCGAGAGAAGAAAGACGATCATGGCTCATGTCCGCGAGCGCGCTGGTACCGAGCTCAACGTTCTCTTTCTCGAGTCCCTCTGTGTCGACGACAATCTGTTAGAATCAAATATGCGTCTCAAGCTTTCAGGTCCAGATTACAAGGACAAAGATCCCTTGGGAGCTTTGGCAGATTTCAAGAAAAGAGTGAAGATGTACGAAAAGAAGTATGTGCCACTCGGCGATTATGAAGAGCACAACAACATGCCATACATACAGATGATTGACGTAGGTCGCAAGTTCGTATCGCATCAGATCCGAGGTTTTCTTCAGATCATTCTCTCCACATACCTGCTAAATTTCAACTTGGCTCCGCGACAAATTTGGCTGACCCGGCATGGCGAGAGTGTGGACAATGTAAATGGAAAGATTGGTGGTGACAGCTCCCTGAGCCAGGCTGGTGTGCGGTATGCGAAGGCCCTTACTAAGTTCATCACTTTTGAGCGATCTGCTTGGGAAAAGAGGCGACTCGAGAAACAAAGAAACACCCATTGGCCGCCTCGTCCCGGTGATACAACGCCACCCAACCCAGAGTACAGCAAGCAATCTGATGGGGAAGAACGAAACTTCTGCATTTGGACCTCAATGCTGAAACGCAGCATCGAAACAGCCCAATATTTCTCCGAAGATGATTTCGACATCAAGCAGATGCGTATGTTAGACGAGCTCAATGCAGGTGATATGGAAGGCATGACATATGAGGAGATCAAGACCAAGTTTGCCGATCAGTACGCACTAAGAAAGCTCGACAAACTGCATTATCGATATCCAGGCCCTGGTGGAGAAGGATACCTCGACATCATCAACAGACTGCAAAAGGTCATCATCGAAGTAGAGAGGATGACGGACCATGTTCTGCTTGTTGGGCATAGAAGTATCACCCGAGTTCTCCTGGCTTACTTCAAAGGATTAGGCAGAGAGGACATCTCAGATCTGGATGTACCTCTCGGAGTGGTATACATGCTTGAGCCGGTAAGTTGAAGTCTTCCATCATGATGCTCCCACACTGACAAGCTCTTCAGAAACCTTATGGTGTCGACTTCAAGGCGTATCGCTATAATCCTTCGACGGATTGGTTTGATTTCGATCCAAACTTCGAACTGAGGCGAGCTACTAATCCCCAAGCATACTGAAACTTAAGGTCCTGGATCTGTCAACATATCACGATATCTCATCGTGCATTTGGCTTTCTGTTTACGACTGGACTAAAGTTGGGAATTGCTTAGACAGGTGTTGCCCAAAGTTTTCATACTTCAGCGCACACAGTCTACCCATCGATTTCTGACGACCATGACATCATACAACAACGGCGTTGCTAAGCAATTGAGCGAGCATTTGTTTGGAGTTCGAGGATTGAGGCGACGTAGCTGGTGGATCTGTATTTTTATGGACTAGGACTCTATTGCGGTTGATATTGCTGTCCCTAAATTCGCTGTGACTCTGACCACGGTGCTCGGTCAGCAATGCTGCGCAGGATACAATATAATTTACTAACGGCTACCCTTAAAAATTCAATCAGACCATCTCGTTCTGATACAGTAAGACTTCATGCTGCTTGCATCATCGAGGTGCACATGTCGTATGACTCAGCAAAAATGCTTATTGCCCGCTACCAATACCCACCAACTAGTTTTTCACTTACTTGATCCGGCTCTTTCGATCATTTCCTTCTGAAGTTCAGAATGACACTCGTCCGGCTTCTTTTCTCACCTCGTTCTAGGTCAGATGTCATGTCGTTTGGCTACATTGAGGGACGACCAAATATCTCACCTATGGTGCAATAACAACACGCCCCAGAAAGCTGCTCTGCAGCAAGGTTGACAACCCGATTCATAGCCTGGAACGAATACGTCTTCGACGATCACAGAGCTCTATCTATTGATACTTTTGGATCTGCAAAGGCAAGGCCACCATGCCCACCATTATACTTTCAAATTTCAATATCATCACTGCTGTGCTTGGCGGCTTCATAACAGTCTTTGGCCTCGTGTCATATCTATTCAAGGAACGCTTTTATCTTTCTGAAGCTCGTAAGTCAATAGTCAAATAGAATCAGTCCTCGTCTAACGTCTTGTGGTGATCTCGTTACTGGCTGGCATCACCTTCAGTCCCCATGCTACCAACCTCATCCGGCCGCTTGATTACGCCCTTGGCAGCGAGGTCAATCTTGCCTACATCACACTATATTTTTCTCGCCTCGTGCTGGGTGTACAGCTTTTCCTTGCTGGAGTTCAGCTACCAAGCAGATATCTTAAGCGAGAATGGAAGAGCTTGGCTCTATTACTAGGCCCAAACATGGTCTTGATGTGGATCTGTGCCAGCTTACTCATTTTTGCTATGGTCCCTAACCTTCCCATCTTGCATGCTTTGGCTTGTGGTGCTTGCGTCACGCCTACAGATCCAGTTCTTTCCAATTCGATCGTTAAAGGCAAGTTCGCAGATAAAAACATCCCAAAAGATTTGCAGAAGATCATCATCGCAGAGTCTGGTGCCAACGATGGCTTGGGATATCCTTTCCTCTTCCTGGCTCTATATTTGATCAAGTACAACGGTGATGGCGGTCTTGGTCAAACAGGTCACACAGCCAAAGCCATGGGATTATGGTTCGGGGAGATGTGGGGATACACCATAATTTTGAGTGTGATCTACGGTGTGACCGTTGGTTGGATAGCGAAAGAACTACTCCATTTCGCGGAGAATCGCAAGTTCGTCGACCGTGAAAGTTTCCTCGTCTTTGCAATCACCTTGGCTCTCTTCATCACCGGAACTTGCGGTATGATAGGATCTGATGACGTCCTGGCATGTTTTGTGGCTGGCAATGTCTTTACCTGGGATGATTGGTTTCGCCTTGAGACCCTTGACGATTCATTGCAACCGACCATTGATATGTTGCTGAATCTCTCCATCTTCATCTGGTACGGTGCTGTTTGCCCCTGGGCGTCCTTCAGAGTCAACGACGTCATTCCGCTGTATAGATTGGTCTTTCTGGGAATATTGATCCTTCTTTTCCGTCGAATACCCAGCATCTTCATACTGCACAAGTACATATGGCAGATTGAACAATTTAGACAGGCACTATTTGTTGGATTCTTTGGTCCGATTGGAGTTTCGGCTGTCTTCTATCTGTATGTCAGCATCGACTTTCTCGACCAAGTCACAGTTCACGGCGAAGAGAGGGAAGATGCCGCAAGGCTGAAGGATGTTATGACCGTTGTGATCTGGTTCCTTGCCATCTGCAGTATTGTCGTTCATGGTCTATCAATTCCGATTGGAAAGCTTGGCTACAATATCCCCCGAACCATATCATCGGCTTTGAGCACAAGCACGGAGAACATAGAGCCTCAAAACATTCACCAACGGGAGTATCCATATTCTACGTCCGCACAACGTCAGACCGGGCTAAGACAACAGCGAAATCCTCAAGATCCACCTCCTAGATCAGTTTTCAAGCTAGGAGGCTCTGAAATTAGGTCGAAGAACGGCACTGGTATCCAGACCCCAGATGGTGAGCCGAGCAGGCCAGTCCTATTTGAGGGTGCCATAAATCCCGCCGCCGATTAATCCCACAAAAGCCCAGCTCTATCAGAGAGGAGTCTTGCAGCAGGAGGACGAGCAGTTCTGGCAGGGTGAGGAGCGGTTGGAGGGTATCTCAGGCGGGGCTGCCAACGCGGAAAGGGATTGAGAGCGGGTTCGTGTTTTGAGAGGAGAAAGAGATGTTCGTGAAACATAGCTGGGGGAGTTAGTGGTGCAATGATTAGGCAATAGAAACGTGCATGCTATGGCGTGGACAATGTGAACAAAGGTCTTTGAATCAGGAGCTTTATCTCTCCGTTGCTCAATTGGGCCGTCTCGGCGTCCTACATGTAGCTCAATTTGCCTTTGAGGAGCAGATTCTCACACATCCTCAACTTCATTTCGAAGCTGATACTCAGCGGAACGGTGCAAAATGCAAGTCCTCCGGCCAGCGTCTTGCTTGGCGCAAGCCCCCGCCTGGAGCTAGCCTGTGGGCCCAATGGCAGCACTCTACAGCCTGCCTCTCCATCCTCCACAAAGCTCAGAATAATTCTGTGCAGCAACGAGGTCGCCAGCCCAATTCATCGAAAAGACTTGAATCTCTCTTTATGCAGTCCTCTGGCCACCATTCCCCGTCAAACACTTGTCCAGCCACTGATAAAGTTAATTTGTCGGCCGCTCCCAAACAACACATCTCAATTTCCGCCATGTCTGATTGAGTCACTCGACAACAAATCGTTTGACATTGTTTACATATTTCTCTGCTTGGGAAGAGGGGACATCAGTCATCATCACTGCGAATCCAACTGTTCTGTCCAGACTGATGGGTCGATCATAAATCACCTCGCAACCCTCCTGCTTCTCACCGATCTCGACCTCATTGTTGCGCAAAGTACAGACACGAAATTTTGAATGAGGCCACAGACTTACGCGTGTGAAGATGAAGGGATTTAGACAGAGAGTGGTTCGTACTTCCAATCTTTATAGCACGAGATACCCACCACACTTTGCGTCTATGCAAATATGGAATGTACCATGATACCAGAGCGGACTGACAGAAGCTTTCTAGCATGAGCAGTTATCAAGAGCCAAAGATTCGAATAAATCCTCAAAGAAGAAAGATTCCGCCTCCGGAACAGCCTCGCCCTCACAAGCAAATGCGCCATCTGGTACCGATAGTCGATCTCCTGCGAGCTCAGCCCAAGGCACACCAACATCCTCCACAACAAATGTTAGCGATGTGAGGAATAGAGCTCCTGCCAGTAATGATGGTGGATCTACGGGTGGGCTTCAGACAAACTCTGTGCACCATGCTGCGCAGAACTTACCCAACGCACCTTCGGCTCATTCGTTCATGCCTCAACCTCCTACTGGCCCTCAAACTTCGGCTGGTGGACCAGGTACGCCATCCAGGCCGGGAAATCACCTTAACCCGAGCGTAGTGATCAGTCCGAGTGCACCGGTAAGTCGACCACCCCAATTTCATGACCTGAACCTTAGCGTTAGTCGTGCTTAAGGTAGTCGTGCTCATGCTTAGAGCATCGATCACTGACGCGCTTAACAATATAGCATATACCTCCTCCAGGAGCAGCCGAGACCATGCCCGGTGATCTTGCGCCTCCGAAAGCTGGGCAAAAGTCTCTGCATTTCGCTGGGTTGCAAACAACTCCCAAGGATGTACCTGAAGGGATTCGAACACCAAAAAGACAACACTCCTCACGTTTCGATATCTCCGATCAGCGGCAGCGTGAACTCGAAAAGCTACCTGGCTTTCATGAAGTTCCACCGCACCGCAGGCAAGAGCTGTTTATGCAGAAGATTGACCAGTGCAACATTATCTTCGATTTCAATGACGCCACTGGTGATATGAAATCGAAAGAAATAAAGAGACTCGCACTTCATGAATTATTGGACTACGTCGCTAATAACCGATCTGTTATCACCGAGCCCATGTATCCCCGCGTCGTAGACATGTTCAGCAAAAATCTGTTTCGACCAGTTCCACCACCTGTCAATCCTCAAGGCGAGGCATTTGACCCAGAAGAGGACGAGCCCGTTCTGGAAGTTGCTTGGCCGCACATACAAGTGGTCTATGAATTTTTCCTGAGATTCATAGAAAGCCAAGATTTCAACACAAATACCGCCAAAGCACATATAGACCATCAATTTGTTCTTCAGGTACGTCAAATCTCCATCACGAAGCGGAGAAGGCTGATGAAATAGCTTCTTGAACTTTTCGACTCTGAAGATCCCCGTGAAAGAGATTTCCTCAAGACCACACTTCACCGGATCTATGGTAAATTCCTGAATCTCCGTTCCTATATTCGACGCTCCATAAACAACGTCTTCTTTCAATTTGTCTACGAAACGGAGCGGTTCAACGGAATTGCAGAGCTTCTCGAGATTCTTGGATCAATCATCAATGGTTTCGCCTTGCCCCTGAAGGAAGAGCATAAGCTGTTCCTTACGAGAGTTCTCATACCCTTGCATAAAGTCAAAAGCCTAAGTATGTATCATCCGCAGCTGGCGTATTGTATTGTACAATTTCTGGAAAAGGATGCGGCATTGACAGAGGAGGTGAGTCAACCCGCCGCCTTTCTTATTCATCCTCATGACGTGCTTTTTAGGTCGTATTGGGTCTCCTCCGGTACTGGCCGAAGGTCAACAGTACTAAAGAAGTGATGTTCCTGAATGAAGTTGAGGACATATTTGAAGTGATGGATCCAGCAGAATTTGCCAAAGTGCAAGAGCCTCTGTTCAATCAACTGGCAAAATCTGTTGCCAGTCCTCATTTTCAGGTGAGCAGTTCTGACCTTGAACCACGGAAGCATAACTGATTGAAGTGTCAGGTCGCAGAGCGGGCTCTTTACTTCTGGAATAACGAGTACTTCTGCAATCTGGTAAGCGACAATGTCGAGACCATACTGCCGATAATGTTCGCGCCGCTCTACGAGAATTCCAAAGGTCATTGGAACAGGTAACCACGTTCCAGTCTCACTTCGTCATTTTCCTGGTCTCACTCTTATTCTAGGACTATACATGGCATGGTATACAATGCCATGAAATTATTCATGGAGATCAATCCACAGCTGTTCGATGACTGCTCACATGATTATACCGAGCTACAGAACAGCGCCGAGACACGCGAACAGACTCGCCAAAGCAAATGGGCCCGACTGGCGGAACAAGCGAACAGAATGAAGAGCGGTGTCGGAGCGCCTCCAGCAAAACCAACAACCGCCAAGTACGAAACGGACTCAATGACTCACGATAGTCAGCAACGCCTTGATGCTTTGAAGCTGCACGACGAGGCTGCAGTAGGGAGCAAGCCAACCACGGTCAGTTAAGCCGCAGTACTCCTATATTCTCTTGCTCCTGTAAATGCCCTCCATTCCCACATGTACTTTCATCCGCTAAGACCGAAATCATTGTTGTTAGTAACCTGGATTTGTTTCTAACGTCTGCGGTGCGGCTTCTTCCAGAGGCGACCACGCGGGTTCTCAGACACTACCAAAGGTCATCGAGCGACAGGGAGCGGCGAGAGCCGGCCAAAGGGTGCGAGAAGGAATTCCGGAGGCAACAGCAGCAATCCAACCTCTTCCAGCACAGCCCGCACGAATTCCGCCAATCTTCCTGTGCGGCCCGCAATTACTTGAAGATGGCAACTTTTCTTCGCACATCGTGATTGGCATCTCTGAGCAAGCGGTCCTGATCTCTTTTGTGTACATTGTCCAAATTACGTTTTATTCCCTGTTCAGAGTTACGATTGCGCGGTTTGCAATCACTGGTCTTTGCCCGGCGCCTATGGGTACGCGGACTAGAAAATCATGAGGGGAATTGTGGCTCACGGCGTTTGCTACCATATATCAGGTAGGCTCTCGAAAAGAGCGACGAGCGATCCTCGTTTGTGGGGGATTTTGATGAAGCAAAGTAAAGGTTCGAAGGAACTGGCGAGACAAAGTACATCCTCCTCGATGTCAATCCATTACATATCCATCGGCGCCTTCTATAGTTCTGAAGGCGGTGCTGAGGCTCTCAGATCCCAGAACATCTGGGGTAGAAGATGGGCTGGCCAATCGAAGTAGTCGATGTCTTGGCACCGACTAGGGTACTTTGATTTTGTGAAAGCGTGCCCCCCCAAACTCCAAATGCTGTACGCTTGAAGTTCCACCGTCTCGGTCGCAAGACGTGACTGTCGTGCTCAAGGTCATTACACTCCCTTTTTCTTTGTCTTCGGATGATATCCCGTTGTAATCGTCCTTCAACCCTTTTCTAGACTTCCCACGTTCCACCACACAGACACAACTCGCGCACTTATCAGTCTATGCTGCGTACCTTTCTATCTCTTTGCCCAAGCATGCCCATCACAAGAAGTCCGCACTCATGAGCGACAGCAAGCGTTCAGGGCCTGGTAGATCACCCCTCCCCTCTGCTTTCTCGGCTGTGGATGATTTTCACAACCTAAAGAGCGTCGCCTTTTGCTTCAGCCATCATGGAGCGAAGCATCGATATCTACACTGCGCGCCTGAGCGATCAGAACCTTGGTAAGTCTACACTATACTCTTGAGCGCTGACCCGGACTGCACCGCTCTAGCTTGTTTCTGAGGGCATGCGAGAGCCTTTGCTGATGTTGACAGATGCCAAAACCAAAGCCAATATTGCAACCGAACTTCGCGATTCGATAGAGACCCTCTGCTCAGGGCCAAGCTATCCTAGATTCCTTGCCAAGTTATGGCCAGTCTTCAAGAGGATATTGCAGGGCGAGCCTGTTTTCATGGCAAGCTCGCCAGACCATGTAGGTTTCAAACATTGTGCCGCATTGTCCTCGAGACTGACCATGGCCACAGATTCTGCGCAATCATGTCCTAGAAATCCTCCATCGTGTGCACACGAACTCGCCAGAGATCGAACCTTACGCTGCCGACATTGTTGATACGTTGATGGAATTGGTGCGGATCGAGAATGAAGACAATGCCGTCCTGTGTATGAAGACAATCATGGATTTGGAAAGGCATCAGGTTACAGCGACAGCACCAAAGGTTCAGCCATTCCTAGACCTTATACAAGAGATGTTTCAGTTGATGGAAAAGGTAGTGAAGGACACTTTCGAAACTCCCCAAGGCGTTGCACCATCTGTTTCTTCGACTCCGAACCATCCCACTCAGAATTTTCAGTCGCCCCGGCCGGCCTCGCCTGCCACAACGGTGTCGGATTCCGGGGTGGAGAAGAAGGATCACGCTCTCGCGCCGGGGATGCAATCGTTCAAGGTTCTCGCAGAGTGTCCCATCATTGTGGTGTCGATCTTCCAGGCCCATCGGAGTTCTGTATCTGCCAACGTCAAGAAGTTCGTCCCGTTGATCAAAGAGATCCTGCTGCTCCAAGCGAAGCCCCAAGAGAGAGCACATGCTGAAGCAGCCGCTGCCGGAACCATTTTTACAGGGGTGTGTAAGGAGGTCAAGAATCGGGCTGCTTTCGGCGAATTCATCACAGCCCAAGTCAAGACGATGAGCTTTCTGGCATATCTGCTTCGGGTATATGCACAGCAGCTACAAGACTTTCTGCCCACGCTCCCGAGTGTTGTGGTTCGATTACTCAAAGATTGTCCACGAGAGAAATCCAGCGCCCGGAAAGAGCTCCTTGTAGCTATCAGGCATATAATCAACTTCAACTACCGAAAGATCTTTCTGCCAAAGATCGACGAGCTCTTGGACGAACGAACACTGATTGGAGACGGCCTGACGGTGTATGAAGGCATGCGACCTCTTGCCTACAGTATGCTGGCAGATCTAATTCACCATGTTCGGGACTCTCTCAATCGCGATCAGATTCGAAAAACTGTCGAGGTCTACACCCGCAATCTACACGACCATTTTCCAGGAACCAGTTTCCAGACAATGAGTGCCAAATTGCTCTTGAACATGGCAGAGAGCATTACCAATCTGGAGAACAAGGAAGATGCACGCTATTTCCTAATCATGATTCTGGACGCCATAGGAGACAAATTTGCTGCAATGAACCATCAGTACAACAATGCCGTCAAGTTGACCAAACAGTACGCCAAGAGCACGACAGATTCAGAACCAGAGAGCTTTCTGGCTGACAAGGACAATCCTCCTGACTGGGACGAGATTGATATCTTCAATGCCACTCCAATCAAGACATCTAATCCAAGAGACAGAGGGGCAGACCCCGTGGCAGACAACAAATTCCTGTTCAAGAATTTGGTAAACGGGCTGAAAAACATGTTCTACCAGCTCAAGATGACCAATCTGCAAGGAGTCAATTTTGATCCTGCAAACACACCCCTGAACTGGTCCGAGGTTAGCTTTGGTTACAATGCAGAAGAAGTCCGTGTCTTTACCAAGCTCTTTCATGAGGGTGCGCGAGTTTTCCGATATTACAGCACAGAACAGCCTCCGTCGGAAAGCCAGTACGCATCGCCCGTCGAGTTCTTAGCCAGTCATTACATGGCGCAGATGAGCCGTGAGGAGAAAGAACTCTTGGAAAGCTTCGGCACTGTGTTTCACTGCATCGATACGGCCACCTTCCACGAGGTCTTCCATGCGGAAACTCCACACCTACATGAACTCATGTTTGAACACACGGCTCTTCTCCACCTCCCACAGTTCTTCCTGGCTAGTGAAGCTACCTCACCTGCCTTCGCTGGCATGGTTTTGCAGTATCTGATGGATCGAATACATGAAGTTGGCTCGTCCGATGTCATCCAATCCTCGATCTTGTTAAGGATGTTCAAGTTGTCTTTCATGGCTGTGACACTGTTTTCTCAGCAGAACGAGCAAGTATTGCATCCACATGTCACCAAGATTGTTACGCAATGTGTGCAACTATCAGTTACGGCGGAGGAACCCATGAATTATTTCCTCCTCCTACGATCTCTCTTCCGAAGCATTGGAGGTGGCCGCTTCGAATTACTTTATAAGGAAATACTACCGTTACTGGAAATGCTCTTGGAGACATTCAACAACCTTTTACGAGGAGCTCGTAAACCAGCGGAAAGAGATCTCTACGTGGAACTGACACTTACAGTACCTGCGCGATTGAGTCATTTGCTACCTCACTTGAGCCATCTTATGAGACCTTTAGTGGTTGCTCTTCGAGCTGGCTCGGAACTTGTTGGTCAAGGATTGCGAACTCTCGAGCTTTGTGTTGATAATCTGACTGCTGATTATCTCGATCCGATAATGGCGCCTATCATGGATGAGCTTATGACTGCCCTATGGGACCACTTGAAGCCCAATCCATACAGTCACTTTCATGCTCATACCACAATGAGGATCTTGGGGAAGCTCGGTGGTCGGAATCGGAAATTCTTAAACCATGCACCTCAGTTGACCTTCAACAATAGCGCAGACGACGATCCCAGCATTGACATCCGACTCATTGGATCCCATAAAGATCGAGCGTTTCCGATGAACACTGGGATAGATCTCGCCATTTCAAAGCTTTACGAGGTTCCAAAATTGCCGGCAGCAAAAGCGTCAGACGCTTTTCACAAACAACAATCCTTCAGACTTCTAAGTTCGCAGCTTAAATTGAACATCGGGTTTGATAGTTTGCCGAATGAACTCGTGACTCTATTACGAATGCAAGCCAGTGATCTATTGGCGAACAGGATCGACCCCCTTATTGACACCATGGACATGATCAGCAAGTCTGACAAAGACCAGTCAATGCAAAAGAGAAGAGATCACGAGGACGTCTTGAAGAAGCTTTTAAAGGCTTGCATATATGCTTGTACTATTCCAGAGCTCGAACCAACTGCGACAATGTTTCTTCATGATGTATGCCGACATTTCACGGTCGTTGAGTTAGGCAGAGCCCTCTCGCTGGCGAGGCATAGAAGTAAGCCATTCGATGTCAATGCAGGTGAGGGAGAATCGTTCCTCGATCCCAGAGTCCTTGCGGACGCATTGGTGGAGAGCTTTGCATCAGAAGAAGTAAAAGTCCGAGAGACGGCCGAAGAAGCAATCAAAGTCGTACGTGACACAGCCAGTACAGTATTCGGATCTCGCGAAAAGGCATCCAAATTTTCCTTCTTCCAACACTTGGCCAAGGTTTTCTGCCATCATTGCCATGAGATGGAATGGTTTGCAAAAGCCGGAGGCGCACTAGGCATTCATGTGATGGCTACAGAGCTTGATCCAGGCGATGAATGGCTTGCAGTCAAGCAGATCGATTTTGTTCGAGCCTTGATGTTTGTCATCAAGGATATGCCTCCAGATCTGCCGGCAGAAATCAGAAAAAGAGCGCAGGAAACGCTCGAGATCATTCTTCGGCGGTGCAACAAAGGTTTAACGAAGGAAACACTAGGGAATGAGAAGAGCAAGCTGTACACTCTATGCGGTACATTCGTCTTCGAACTGGCTCATATGAACCGTCGTGTTCGTGGGACCGCTCAGCACGCTTTCGCGGTATTGGCTGAAGTTGTTGGGGTGGAGAGCTACGAGCTTATCCAACCTGTCAAGGACCGCTTACTGCTTCCGATCTTCAACAAACCGTTGCGTGCCCTGCCTTTTGCGACCCAAATTGGTTTTATCGACGCCATCACGTTCTGTCTTAGCCTTGGTCACGACCTAGTGTCCTTCAACCACGAGCCGTTGAATCGATTGATGATGGAGTCACTGGCGCTGGTCGATGCTGAAGACGAGACCTTGCATCCCAAGCCGACAGAGTATAGCGTTGCTGAGACCATTGTGGATCTGCGCGTAGCATGCCTTCGGCTTCTTTCACTGGCCATGAACTTTGCGGACTTCGCCAGTAACGCACAGCAGAGCAGTCGGGCGCGAATCATTGCTGTTTTCTTCAAATCATTGTACCACAAATCTCCCGAGATTATCGACGCCGCAAACGCAGGACTGAAAGACGTGTTGACGCAGACAAACAAGTTGCCGAAAGACCTCTTACAAAATGGCCTTCGACCCATTCTCATGAACCTTCAAGATCCAAAGCGACTCAGTGTACAAGGTCTTGATGGTCTCGCCAGACTACTCACTCTTTTGACCAACTATTTCAAAGTCGAGATAGGAGCAAGATTGCTGGAGCACATGAAGGTCATTGCAGACGATTCGACGCTACAGAAAGTGTCATTTGGACTTATCGAGCAAAATCCTCAGATGAAAATCGTTGCGGCCATCTTCAATATCTTTCATCTCCTCCCCCCTGCAGCAACAACATTCATGGAAGAGCTTGTCAACACAGCACTGGATCTTGAAGAAAAGCTGCGGCGGACTGCATACAGCCCTTTGAGACAGCCACTCGTCAAATATCTTAACAGGTACCCAAAAGAGACTTGGATATTCTTTCAAACACGCATGCAAGATGAAAGATATGGCCGTTTCTATGGTCAGATTCTTGATCTTCCTGAAGCAGAGCCATTGAGGCTTGGCCTGATTGCAGAGACTGAATCTTTCATCCGTATCTCGTTTGACTTGAACGAGGCGGAGCAGAAAATCACTGCTGCTGTCAATGCCATTTTTGCTGTACACTCAGTCTGCTCATATCCTTTAACAGCTGACTGGCTTCAATCGCACCCTGAGCTGAAGGATCGCTTATTTTTTGCTGGGAAGGAACTAGAGCAAAAATTGCGAGGCGACAAATTGTTCTCCAGACAACGCCTCCGTGTAGAGCAGGCTGGAGATCAGTTGATGGATGTCTTCACAGGGTATCTCGCGGGTGGCTCCTCCGATCTTGACTTTATGTTCAAAGTCCTTACAGCCGCGGCCGCAATGGAGATCAAAGTTACACTTGCCCTTCACAGATTTCTTTACCAGCACGTCATCTCGAGCGACTCTGTCGAGTATCGTCGATCTATCATCAGTCGATGCCTCGATATATACAGCCAGCGGAATGTTTCACAAAGAGTCAAGACTTTTGCGTTCCACTACGTGGTCAATCCAATTTTCGCCATGGACGTCATGCGGTCATGGAATAGCATCAATGCAGCTTCTGTGCTGATGGACAAGTCCACGGCTGAGCTCCTGCACAACCGCTTATGGAAACCGCAAATGGCAGACAATCTGGAAGATTCTGGACAGCAAGGAGTTGATCATTCTCGAATGGAAATCTTGCAGCTTACTGCAATGATGCTCAAATATCATGCAAGCACTGTGGCAGAAGCACGAAAGGATATTATTCGATTTGCCTGGATCCACATTCGCCTGGAAGACATCATCAACAAGTATGGAGCATATGTGCTCATTAGCTATTTTATCGCTTCATACGAGTCGCCGCAAAAGGTCGCCGTACAAATTTACGTGTCCCTGCTAAGAGCTCATCAAAACGAGGGCAAGGCTCTTGTCACCCAAGCACTAGAAATCTTGACACCAGTAATACCTCAAAGGGTTACCCAAGCTGGCGACCCCAAGTATCCGCTATGGGCAAGATGGCCCCGCCGAATCCTAGCAGAAGAGACTGGTAATCTACAACAGATGATCAGTATTTTCAACTTTCTTGTTCGACAAGCTGACTTCTTCTGGGAGTCTCGCGAACATTTTGTGCCATTGATTGTGCCCTCCTTACACAAAATAGCATCACCGCCAAATCCTTCGAATGAGAGCAAGAAGCTTGTGTTGAGTCTTATCTCATTGGTCTGGTCTTGGGAGGAAAGACGAGTGAACACATCTACAGTCTCTTCAACTAATGGTGCTTCTCCAACTCCGACCCGAGATGCAACAGGCTCGTCAGCTCTCGCTCCTCCTTCAACGAAAGAGAGGCCTGAGTATGTCATTCCGCTTGAGTTACGCACAGTAGTAATCAAATATCTCGTCACATTCATCACTTCACTGCAAGAAAGATATCCTGTTCCTACTGCTGAGATGAAAGTGAACGCCATGCAAAAAGCCCAGCAGCCAGGCATGTCAAATGAAATGTGCGTCAAAGCGATGCAGCTACTCCGCGATCTTTTGTCTCCGCCCCTCTGGGCTGATGTCGACATTGATCTGTATCTGAAGGTCATGGAGCCAATCTTGGCTGGAGAGAAGGCCGACAAACCAGACGAGAAGCATATTTCTAGCATGATCAATGCTCTTCAGGTCTTGAGGATCATTCTTGCAACGAAGAAAGAGGAGTGGATTGTTGCTCACCTTTCATCGATCCGAAAGTTGCTAGAAAAGCCGCTGAGGATGGAGAACCCTGAGATTCAAGATTGCCTACACGCTGAAGATGACGAAAAGACCTCGCCAAAGATCAAACCATTATTAAGGCAAGTTCTCGATGCGGTACCGCAAAACCAGCCAGAGGAGGAAGACGCGATGGACGTTGACTCTACTCCAAATGAATTCGTGACCTATCTCTCCGCTATCGCGACCGAGACATTATCTGCAAACAACCTGACGTCCAGCATAAACATCTTGTGGACCCTTTCCCGGATGAGACCGGCTGAGATGGATCAACACATTCCCAATGTCATGCGATCTTTGCAACAGAGTCTGGCAAAAGACCATGTGAATGCTTACAGTCCGCCTCAAGGACAAATTCCCCAAGGTTATCGACCTGGAGAGCCAAATATGGATCCGTATGAGTTTGCATTGGGGGTAGACCTGATCAAAAAAACCATCGACCTGCTCTCTGCCCGAATGTCTAATCTGGGTGATCAAAGACGTCCTTTCTTGAGCGTTCTGGCTTCGCTGGTTGAGAAATCCTACAACACGGAACTATGCAACAAAGTCCTAGACATGGTTGAAAAGTGGATCTTTGATTCGAACGAGTCCTGGCCAACATTGAAAGAAAAGCACGCTGTTTTGCTGAAGATGTTACTCTTCGAGAACCGACCAGATCAGAGCCTACTCAAACGCTTCTTGCAGTTGGTGATACGCATCTACGACGATCCAAAGATCACCAGGACAGAGCTAACAGTCCGGTTAGAACACGCGTTCCTGATTGGGACCCGAGCTGCTGATGTGGAATTACGCAATCGTTTTATGGCTATCTTTGATCGGAGTCTTTCTCGAACGGCAAGCTCTAGATTGAGCTACGTCCTGACGTTGCAGAATTGGGACACATTGGCAGAGTCATTCTGGCTGAGGCAGGCTTCTCAGCTCATCATGGGTTCGATCGACACTTCGACTCCAGCACGGTCGCATCCCAAAGATTTCAGAATCCAGCCGGTATCCGCATTGTTCAATCCGGCACTTGTTAGCGAAGAGCAGAGGAAGGATGATGTCATGGTCGATCATAGTATTGATGCTCTCGTTGCAAACGAGAGGAGGTTCAACCTAGAAATCGGAGATGTCAAGGTTCGGGACATTCTCGAACCGTTATGTCAACTCCAGCATGTCGATGCTGATCTGGCTTACGACATCTGGGTCAAGCTTTTTCCCTTGTGCTGGGCCGCTCTATCTCGAGAGGAACGACTGGATCTAGAGAAGGGCATGGTCACACTGCTAACGCGGGAATATCATCAGCGGCAACTCAATCTGAGGCCGAATGTGATTCAAGCACTTCTTGAAGGAGCCGTTAGGTGCAAGCCAAGATTCAAGATACCACCTCACGTCATGAAGTTTCTGAGTCGAACGTATTCAGCATGGTATACTGCGATGCATTCACTGGAAGAGACTGCCATTGATCCAATCATTGACACTCCTGCTGTTCGTGAGAGCAACCTAGATGCCCTTGTTGAGATCTATGCCGGTCTACAAGAGGATGATCTGTTTTATGGTACTTGGCGACGAAGATGCAAATTTGTTGAGACAAACGCTGCATTGTCCTATGAGCAGCAGGGCATCTGGGATAAGGCACAGCAGTTGTACGAAGCCGCTCAAGTCAAAGCTCGTACAGGTGTTGTGCCTTTCTCACAAGGAGAATATTCATTGTGGGAGGACCACTGGATGATCTGCGCCCAGAAGATGCAGCAATGGGAGATTTTGAGCGAGTTTGCTAAACACGAAAATTTCAACGATCTGCTCTTGGAGGCGGCATGGAGGAATTATGAAGCCTGGCAAGGCGACAACAACAGAGAGCAGTTAGAAACGATGATCAAAGCTGTTTCTGATGCACCCACCCCGAGGCGAACATTCTTCCAGGCCTTCATGTCACTCCTCAAGTTCCATGCGAATAAGGAGACGAGAGGGGAGTTCAATCATATGTGCGATGAGGCGATTCAGCTGTCGATCCGAAAATGGCATCAATTACCCAAGCGCATTACGAATGCACACATTCCGATTCTGCAGAACTTTCAGCAGCTTGTTGAGTTACATGACGCAAGTCTCATCTGTGATAGCTTGCAGCAGACCAATGAGCGAAATTTGGACCAGAAATCACAAGAGTTGAAAATGTTGTTGCTGTCATGGCGTGATCGGCTACCAAACATATGGGATGATATCAATGCCTGGCAGGATCTCGTCACATGGCGACAACATGTCTTCCAGCTTATTAACTCTACATATTTGGGTCTGGCTCCGCAAGGTCCTGGCAACAACGTTTCGAACAATTCATTCGCATTCCGCGGTTTTCACGAGACTGCTTGGATCATCAATCGCTTTGCTCACGTTGCACGAAAGCACCAAATGCCAGATGTCTGCATCTATCAACTTAGCAAGATCTACACTTTGCCAAACATTGAAATCCAAGAAGCATTCTTGAAGCTGAGAGAGCAAGCCAAATGTCATTATCAAAACAAGTCTGAATTAAACAACGGTCTCGATGTGATCAATAACACTAACCTCAATTTCTTTGGTCCTCAGCAGAAAGCCGAATTCTACACCTTGAAAGGAATGTTCTTGGCCAAATTGGCCCAACGAGATGAGGCAGATGATGCTTTCGGTACTGCACTTTATTACGATTTGAGACTACCCAAAGCTTGGGCTGAATGGGGTCAATACTGTGATCGACGATTCAAGGAAGATCCTTCAGATATGCAGGCTGCTTTCAATGCTGTCAGCTGCTACCTTGAAGCGGCCGGATTGTACAAGAGCTCGAAGACCCGCAAATTGCTCAGCAGAATCTTGTGGCTACTCAGTCTTGACAATGATGAGGGAAAGATTGCCAGTGCTTTGGAGATCTTCAAAGGTGACACACCAACGTGGTACTGGATTACTTTCATTCCTCAATTGCTGTCAAGTCTGGAGCATCGTGAAGCAAGGCTGGCTCGATCGATTCTTGCAAAAATCGCCAAATTGTACCCACAAGCTCTGTTCTTCCAGCTTCGTACCACTCGGGAAGAATTGCTAAGTAAGAAGAAGCAAGCTGAACAACGACAAGCGATGAAGGACCGACAAGCTGCACCGCAGGGCAAGTCAGCGTCGCCAGAGCGAGCTGGAGATGGAACGTCCTCTTCCAGACCAGGAACCGCCAACGGAGAGTCTACCACAAATGGCAACGCTGGTTCTCCCAAGCTCAAACAGGAGGCGAATGGGCAGGCGCAAACGAATGGAGAGGGCGAGCGACCTCAGAGAGAGCCGCTGAAGAAGCCTGAGGAGTATGCTGATGAGATCATGGCAGGCTTAAAAACGGCCTTCCCATTACTGGCGCTTTCAATGGAGACAATGACCGATCAGATTCAGAAGAATTTCAAGTGTCCGCCAGACGAAGATGCTTACCGTCTGATAGTTGCGCTGCTGAATGATGGTCTCGCATACATTGGTCGAGCTCCACAATCTTATGCTCAAGATGTCAAACTGCCTCCTGCAACAGAAGCCAATATCTGTAGGTTTGCAGAGACCATCCTCCCCGGTCATCTTCGCAAGTCTTTTGAGGCCGATTTTGTGAACAAGAGGCCAACCATGTTTGAATACATTCAGAAGCTGAGAAAATGGCGTGACAAATTTGAAGAGAAGCTCGATCGCAGGCAGCCTTGGATTTCGCTCGAGACATACAGTCCCAATCTAAGCGAGTTCAAATTTCTGAAGTTTGATGAAGTTGAAGTTCCTGGTCAATATCTGCAACATAGGGACAAGAATACAGACTTTACTCGCATTGAGCGATTCATGCCGACGGTAGATGTGGTCCGTGGAATTGGTGTCTGCCATCGTCGATTGACAGTACGTGGTCATGATGGAAGCATACATCCTTTCGCAGTCCAACATCCTGCGGCTCGACATTGCCGACGAGAAGAACGGATACTTCAGCTCTTCCGCATCTTCAATGGTGTCTTAAGCAAGCGAAAGGAAAGCAGAAGACGCAATCTCTATTTCCATATACCGCTGACGGTCCCAATTGCTCCACATATCCGACTGGTCCAAGACGACTCTTCTTATATCAGCCTTCAGGGTGTCTATGAAGATCACTGTCGCAAAACAGGCACAAGCAAAGATGAGCCAATTCTCTTCACCATGGAAAAACTCCGAGCTTTAGCAGACATGAAGCAGACACGCACAGTCGAACAAATGCAAATCCTCCGCACAGAGATCTTGACCGCAATTCAAGAACGCTGGGTACCCAACACAATCGTGCTCTCCTCCTTCCAAAAGATCTACCCGAACTTCGAAGACTTCTGGCTCTTCCGCCGGCAATTCTCCTACCAATTTGCAGCCGTGACCTTCATGACCTATATCATGCACATCTCGAACCGCCACCCAAGCAAGCTCTCCATCTCCCGTGCCTCCGGCGACCTGTGGGCTTCGGAATTAGTCCCCGCCCTCAACTCCACCAAACCCTTCTTCTACAACCCCGAACAAGTCCACTTCCGCCTAACCCCAAACATTCAAACCCTCATGGGCCCCTTGGCAATGGAGGGCATCTTCGCCGCGGCCCTAATGGCCATTGCGCGCTGCCTCACCGAACCAAGCGAACACGAATTAGAGCAGCAACTCAGTATTTTCGTCCGGGACGAGATGATCAATTGGGCAGCGAACAATCATAGGGTGGGTGTGTTGAAGGAGGATCAGTTGAGAGAGGCGGTCGGTCAGAATAGCGACTCGATTGTGAGGAGAGCGTTGGGGTTGGCGAGGACGCCGGACCAGACGACGGGGCAAAATCAGGGGGCAAATGGTGCCGGGGTGGCAGGGAGTGGGATCAGCTCGTTGCCGGCTAATCAGACGGTGATTGATATGATTAGTAAGAGCGTGAATCCGATCTATTTGGCGGGGATGGATGCGCTGTGGATGCCTTATCTTTGACAGGAATGGAGGAAAGGACGAGCATGATGGGTTTTTCTGACTGATGGCTGTGGCGCAAAAGAGTCAGATGTTCATGTCCCAAGGTCAGCTATACTACGGAGTTGGTGGTGCTGATGATGATGATGATGATGATGATGATGAAGAAGAAAACGGACGGCGTCTCTGAAGAAAGGCAGCAGAATGGCTAGGCGGCTCATCGACGCCCGTGCTCAGCTCCAGATCCCTGGCTTGGTCCAGGCTCTTCTTCACATGGTCATCTGGAATCTTAGCGTGGCGTGTCTGCTTTCCCTCTTTTCCGAACGGGAGATGTGGAGAGGCAAAGGAAAGGGAAGGAATGTCGTTTGAGGAGACATGTAACGAATTGCCCGCCTAACCGTTGTGGATAGAAATTCTAATTACTTCCTCCGTTTCTTTTCATTGCTCGAATATTGCTGGCTTGGTTGGTAATCATGTCGGCTACTTACCGATTCCGCAGGTTTCAAGTAGTTGAGCCTATACCCAATAGCTGCTCTACAGAGCCTGCCTGCCTTTTCCCTCCTCATGCCCTGGCCCATTTTTGCTCTTTCGCTGTCATTATGCTAGGATTATCCGTGCCGAGGAGGATTAACATGCGCACGTCGCATCAACCACCGGTTGGGATTATGTATGTATTGTGACTGGCTGCTGATGTGGGTGGGGAGAGGGGTACCGCGGGTGGTGTATGCGTACTACTACTGTGTGTATTCATGACTCATGACTCAAGACCAGGTTGTTTGTGTGATGGTTCACTTCTCGTGTGACTGACGGCCGTTGATGGAAGATGCGGGATATTTGTCTAAGCTGAGTAAATAGTGATACAAAAGTAGGTGGTAGGTTGGTTGGATTGATCCAACGAGAATATTGCTGCGCCTCGCTAATCATGCATATTCATGTCTTTTTTCATGGCCGCGTTTTCAGCCCTGATGCCATCCCTGGGACCCGTTCCTTGTGGGATATGAGGGTGGTGAGATTGAGTGCTCGCGCAGGACGACCGCCCTGTCTCCCACACTCAGCACCATGCCTGGCAACCTGCACGTGTGTCTGGTTCAATCGTTTTCAATCCATGATTGTCAAGCATCCAGGAACGGATCCCTCCTCCTCGTCGACTTCCTCATTTGACTCCCCTCGCTTCTCAAGCTGCTCGCATTACCACCTCTCCTCGTAACCCCATCTCTCATAAACACCCTGTCCAACATCCCTTCCACCTCTCCATCCAACCCCACGTTAACCCTTTCCTCTTGAGTCAAGCCTCTCGTGCCCTTCCCCTTCGCTTGTCGTCCCTGCCCAGAGGCATTCTCATTCATCTGCCTCCTCATCCTCTCCCGCTCTTCCTCCTCATCCCTCCTCCGACACTCTACCCCCCAAATCTCCACCGCCCGACTAAGCAACGTCCCCGCCATTCCACCTCCACTCGCATCTCCACCCAATACCCGGACCGCCTCATGCAACGCCAAGACCGCATCTTGCGCCCTCTCCAGACTGAGCAGGACAAGACCACGGGAGGTATGTATACTGCCAATTAAGTTCCTGTCCTCGACGCCACCTGCCCCTGCCCCTCCTCCAGTAGAGCCGGCGCTCATGGCACTAACACCGGAAGCCCGCCCGGGCATAGTCAGACCACCCCCACCCGTGCAAATTCTGAGACACTCCTCCAACTCTCCCAAGCTCTCTCGGAAGCGGCCTAACCTTCTAAGGCCGTGGGCGAGGTTGGCCCGCGTAGCCACCCAAGCAGACGGACTCCAGCCTAGCTCGGCTGCGAGGTTGAGAGATTGGCGGAAGAGTTGTATTGCGGCAGGTAGATTCGCTTGGTGATAGAGAATCACGGCTAATTCGTTCAGGACGAGTGGGTCGCCGCCTGTGCCGACGCCTGCACTGGTGGTTGGGTAGGAGGTGGCAGGATGAGAAGATTTGAAGTTGAGGTCATCGATCTGCTCTTCTTCTTCGCCTTCTCCGGAAAAGAGATCCTGATCTGGTTTGAAAGATCCGGAGGACATCTGGAAAGCTAGTACGCAGTGCTCCCATGCTGTTGTCATATTGTTGAGGGCGAGGTGTTGCATTCCGATGAATAGTTGGGGAAGATGCGAGCCTTGGAATAGCCTCACCGCCGTGCTGTACGCAGCGATGGCCTGGTCGTGTTCACCTTCTGCGGCGAAAGTGTGTGCAAATCCGATCCATGCAGCGGCGGAATGTGGGTCCATTAAGCTGGCTTTGCTGAAGAAGCGGCGCGCTTCGGGGATGCGGTGCGTGGAGAGGTAGTAGGTGCCGATGGCGAGGTAGGTGTACGGTTCGTGGGGAGCGTGTTGGGAGAGGGTGTGAGAGAGGAGGAAGAGGGTGGTGTGAGAGGACGTTTCGTAGAGACAAGCTAGGTGGAGGGGGTAGAGATTTGGGGTGTGGCCTAGGGTTGTGGTGGTGGGGTCATCCGAGGAAGGGGTGGTCTGGGCGTTGAGGATTGAGGAAGTAATGGTGAGGGCTTCTTGGAAGCGGCATTGAGTGTAAAGAGTTTCAGCGCGGGAGAGGAGGAGGTCAGCATTATTGGAAAGGTTGTAGTGGGTTGAGAGCGTTTCGGTGGCGTGAGAAAGTGCTGATGGCGAGGCATATCTCGACAGGCGGGTGGTGTAGAGGAGTTTTGTAAATTGGGCGACTTCTTGAGCGAGTGCGGGATCTTCTGTCCGTATCGAGTCGAAATCAAGTTCGTCCAGCAATTCTAATTCTTCATTTGGTTTCAGCAAGGAGTTCTTCATGAGCTGATCAAATGCTTCAAAAGATTGTACATCGATCTTGACCGCTTTGATGAAGCATTCTTTCGCTTTGTCAAAAGCATTTCTCTTCGAATAGCACAGTCCTCGAAGATGGCACATCGCTGCTTCAAACTTGATGTCCTTTTCCTGCTCTCGGTCTCTTTCTCGTTCCTCGCTATGCTCAATCCTGTCCGCTCTCGAGATAGTGTGGCCATTTCGTAACGTGGCATGCTTGGTATTCGCTCCATTCAAAGGTTGAAGCCTCCGCCGGCTGTTGTGATCGCTCGGAAGGAGATGGTCCGGATTTTGTTCGCCCAAGGTCGCAAGGGCTTGTTCGTATTTTCCTTGTTTGATGTAACAGTGTGCTGCTAGATATCGACACGAAGTGCTTCGTACTACGAGGCCCGATCGTGATAGTAGTGCAAGCGCTTGGGCAAAGTTGTTGTTTGAGAAATGGACTTGCGCCAACCAAAACGCATCTTTGTCGTCGTCTATGAACAGTCAACAAGCAGATCGAATTTCGGGCGACGTCTCCTACTGGTAAGGGCGAGGACTTTGTCTCCAATGTATGCAGCAGCATCGTGCTGGCCTCTATTTAGAGCCTCTTGTCTCCAATCTCGCAAGTACTGATCCATCAGCTAAAGCTAGCGAGGGGCACAAATCAACACAGGGTCAGGCAATGCGTGGTGTGCAGATCAGAAGCTGTTGCTGATCGGGATTTTGGCATTGTGCTCGACCTTGATAGCTTCGCATTTCAAGCTGAGTGCGCTTCCATTCATGGTGTCCCTGTTGCGTGATGCGAGTTGCATGTTTTTGATCCTTCCGGACCGCGGGGAGTCGCGATTCACCTGTGACGACTCCGATTGGCTCCTCTATTTCAGCCCTCTGAAGCTCCGACATCCTCCTTCACACCCACTTTGCGTACCCCGTGTGGTGTCTGTAAACTTTGCTCAACATGTCGGAGCGAAAAGTCCTCTCGAAGTACTATCCACCGGACTTCGATCCCTCCAAAATCGGCCGCACTCCTCGACATCTCCGTCCTACCGGACCGAAACTCATCAAAGTTCGCCTCATGGCACCCTTCACCATGAAATGCGCTACCTGTGGCGAATACATCTACAAAGGCCGCAAATTCAATGCGGAGAAGGAGATCACCGAGGAGAAATATCTCAACATCAGCATCTTCCGCTTCTACATTAAGTGCACACGTTGTGCCAGCGGGATCACGTTCAAGACAGATCCGAAGAACATGGACTATATCTGTGAAAAGGGTGCCAGTAGCCGTAGAGAAGAGTGGAGCAAAGGGAGGGAAGACGAGATCGACGAGACAGATGAGCAGAGGTTGGATCGGCTTGAGAGAGAGGAGGCAGATGCAGAAGAGACAGAAGAGAGAAATACTATGGCAGAGTTGGAGCAGAAGATGGAGGACAGTAAACGCGAGATGAAGATTGCGGATGCATTGGATGAGATCAGGACAAGGAACGCGAGGATAGAGAGAGGGGAAAAGGGTGGACTTGGTGTCGAAGAATCCTTGGCCGCAGTACGAGAGCAGGTAGAAGAGGAGAGGATGAGGGCGGAGAGGGAGGATGAGGAGACGGCAAGGAGGGCCTTTGAGGAGGGCAATCGAGAGAAAGTGTTATCTGAAGAGGTGCAACAGGCGAATCATACCAGAAGTAATGGCGTGACTGCAGAAGAAGCAGATCGTGCTGCCATGCCACCACCAACCTTCGACAGGGTGAAGAAGGCAAGGAAGGCTGTGGTGCCGGGATTGGTCAAAAAGGCAGAACCAAGGAAGCCTCTTCCTGCACCTACTTCATCACTCGGGCTGGGCGGGTATGGTTCAGATTCAGATTGATGGCTTCTACTACCATTTTTGTGCTCTTGAATGAGCAAGCAACTGTGTCCTCAGCATATAGATGATCTTTCCATGATCTTTCCGTGATCTTTCTTCGGCACCAATCCTGTACGGACCTTGGAAGACATCAAGAGACAGCAACTGTAATCTGCACAATGTCACCTTGATATGAAACCCTTCCCCTTCATGGAACAGAAGAAGATGGGCGATTAACGACGGGTGTCTTCATCTTGTACCTCGTTCTTAGATGCAAAGCTGACCAAAGCCAGAAGTACACCTTGTGACCACCACCACAGCAATGTTGGAAGATGCTGAGACCGTGAGCCGCCAAGCTGAGGTTCGTGTTGAAGGAAAGAAGAAGACGAAAGAAAGGTGACGGGTCTCGATTTTGGGTGGTATAGAATTGGCTGCTGCTGGTTGGGAGGGTCACGTGCCAACCACCGAGCTTCACATCATTGAGCTCGACTGCCATGGACCGATTCCTGACGCACATCATTGAGCTCGACTGCCACGGACTGATTTCTGACGCACATCAGTATCGAGGACGCTGCAGGCGGATAACGGACCATCATGTTGCCCCAAAGGATGCTTCGGCAGTCAGTAAGACGGCGTACGTGCTTCCTCCGGACTGTCACCACCGCCGTCGAGACCTACTAATTAATGACTTCAGTCACTGCAGCCAACCCCTCTACCTTCAATAGGACTACCTCTCTCGCCAAACTCGCTACTCCAGCTGTTATCGCCGCCGGCAGACAAATCCAGATCAGGTCACCCACGTCCCCCTTCACCTCCACCTCATCAATCCACTTGATCAAATCCGTCGCTAACCCTACCCCCAGACCCGCAGCAACCCAACACACCTCCCCCTCCGACGCCTACTCCATCCTCGCAGCCCAACGCCGGCACCGCCCCGTATCCCCCCATCTAACCATCTACCGTCCGCAGATGACTTGGATCCTCTCCAGTCTAAACCGCATCACTGGCTCCATCCTCAGCGGTGGTTTCTATGTCTTCGGCGCCGCTTATCTAGTGTCCCCCCTCTTCGGTTGGCATCTTGACACCGCCTCGCTCGCAGCCGCATTCGCGACATGGCCACTTGCGGCGAAGGTGTTGGTGAAGATGTCTTTGGCCTTCCCGTTCACGTTTCACAGCTTTAACGGGATCAGGCATTTAGTGTGGGATGTGGGCGCTCAATTGAAGAATCAGCAGGTTATCAGGACGGGGTGGACGATTGTGGGGCTGAGTGTTGTGTCTGCTTTGGCCTTGGCTTTTATTTAGGAGATGATACAAGAAAGTGAGGACAAGCGAGTGAAGAAGGGGTGGGGATTGGGCATAGCGATGCTGTGCCGGTGGTGTCCTCCAGCAGTATGTACAAAAGTCCCATTGACGACTGTTTGGACCATACCGCAACTTTCATCTCTGCCCTTTTATCTGGTCCCTTCTTCTGATTCCCTCTGTTGCCTTGGATATGTCACAGTACAGTGCAAGAAGATCTTCTCCTTCCCTGGTATTTGCAAGCCTCAGCTCACTCACTCTGTTACGTTGCTGTAAGTCACCTCCGCAGAAAGATCTTGTTGCAGACTGTTGCAGGCATTGTAGTCGTGCATTGCATGACCATCTTTCCGAGACAACGCCGGGAAAAGCCACCAAAATTCTCTTCTGAGCCTTTCTTGTCCCACGATGAGCCTGGAAAAGGTTCATGAAGAGTGTGGCCACTGTCTCGTAGTAGCCGCTCTTAGATGTAGAATCCAGTAAGAGGGGTATTAAAGGCCATGCTTGTCCTCGTACGATCATTTCATAGATAAACAGCAATTCCGACAAAATCTTCAATTTGCCTGTTGGAGGGTATCTCTAGACTTTCTATTCACAAGACCAGTGTGACCTTGCCAGTTATCGCAGCAGCTTGCTCTACGGCACAAGGAACGCAACAACCAGCGGTTCTTAGCAGTGGAGCCTCCTGATTGTCAAGATCATCTCCGCTATTGCAATTCCTCAGTGCTAACGAGGTTCGCCACCGGACTTCCCTGCTTTCCGGCTGTAAGAGCAATCAAGACTCGCTCTGAGGGTCGCCTCTCCGGGTATTCGTGGAAGCCAGCTATCGCCGCAATGCCAGGCGCTAGCTTTATCTCAGAACGCGACACACAGGGTGTTGGCAGTTGCTGGTCTTCGCGACCGACCATAGCGACTGATGCAGTGTTCGGTAGCCCACACAGCTGATTTGGACATCACCCTTTGACGGATTATCGGTAGTCGTGAAAGCGAATGACAAACTGACCGAGAAGAAGTCATCTAGCTCCCCAAAAAGGGTCCTTCGACGTTGTACATCGGTCTGCAGTTCAAATCGAAGTATTTCATCCACGGTGGTCATAATCACCGGATTTGGGGAAATGTTCATGTCCCTTGGCCCATCAATAACGCCAGCCTTGCTGACGCTATTACGACTTGGCACAGCGTTGTAGATGAAAAGTTTGTCAACATCCTGCTGTTCCGGATCCTGGTTATTGAAGTTGCACAGTAGGATACTCCAACCCCGATTACTATAAAGAGAAAGTTGTTTTGGAGATTTGAAAATCTTGTGTCCGGCGAACAGGGTGCTCAAAAGCTCAAACCATAATCCTTCTCGCACTGGCAACCGATCAGTCCCGTTCCAGGATTGGATTGCCCCCCAGAACTTGCCAAACGAGAAATAGCCCAAGCTGGGGGGCAACGGGAACGCTGTTACCTCTGAAAGGTTAGCGACGTGAGAGAGGCAGAGAACAAGGATGCTCAAGCCGCGGCAGACAAGCAGAAGCTCCTCCCAGACGATTTCTGGATCCTCCTCTGTCGTCGCAAGCGCCCTCACAAAAGCAGGCTGAGGAAGGTGGGCGTTGATCGGTCGAGGTCTGTAGGCTTCAACATATGGCTGAGCTGTATTGATATTGATGGTCATGCCATCGAATAGCATTTTGCCGACTCGAAGTATATCTTCTCCGCCTCGCTGGCGTGGTCTGTTCCTGCGACCAGAAGCATAGAGCAATTTGGTTTCCAACAGCATAGCTATAGCAATAGTAATTGCCACCATCTCTTCGAAGGGCCCCACGTTGGACGTGTAAAACTCGCACACATCTTTGAGTTGGAAGGTTCTAAAACCCTTCACGAGTAATTTAAAGTAAGCTTGAATTTGCATGTCTTCAATACAAGGCTTCACTAGAATGAGCTGCTCTTTCGTCGGACCGGAGCTGTCGCATAATGCAATGCTCGGTCGGCCGTCAGACGCATCGATGTCGACTTGCTCGTCTCCATCTCCAAACCGAGCTGTGGTGCCGTCAGGAGCTTTCGCCAGTACGGTAAGTCCGAGTATATAATGAGCCCAGACGATGATTACACAGAGACCATCTCTTCCGTATATTGTACCATTCTAGCCTCCGGTAGCTGTTGAAGCATGGGTAATATGTCCATCAACCCGCTGAGGACTGCCGCTTCCAGTGGAATTGCGCGAGCTAAGACCGAGAGTTGCACGCACTGCCAGGACGAGTCCACTCCAATCATATGCCGAAGTCTGTTCCTCGCGGCGCCGGTCTCTGATCGGGCGTCGCCGCTTCAAACTTCTTCTCGATGGCCCCCACAATGGCCTGTGCCAGAAAGTTGGTGTTGTGTGTAAAGCAAAGGAACGACAACTGCCTGGCAAATGCGACAATTGCTCTTGCGCCGGCGGGAATTAGGTCAAGGGGCAGAAGCTTAGTCAGCTCTACCGTTAATGCAAATTGCGACGTGAACACCATGGTTGATTGTTAGGGACGAGGGTAGAGGAGATAGAGACGAGAGCACAGGGGAGATAGAACAGTAGAGTGTAGCGAATGAGATTGACTGAGCGTAGAAAAGCTAACTAAGATCCGGAAGCTGAAGAGTCTTATATTCTTCAGCTTTATCAAGATCATTCTTCGTAGAAGATTCGATCAACAGTCAGACTCGCGTAGAAGTATCTCATTCAATAAACGGAGACAACAAAGACAATGAAGATAGATGTCTTCCTGTCAAGCAAATCGCGAGAATAGATTAGAAATGCTGGTAGAATTGAATGAATTGACTGTCTAGAATCTACCTAGAATTGCTCTTCAAATGAGCGTTATACATCAAGAGAATCGCTCAAATAGACTGTTGGACAGGGCGCAGGCCAGCCGAAACCAGGCCGATGGACGCCCTGAGACGCAGGCTGTCTGAAATTAACTCACAGCCTTCTTCTTCCAACCGCGACAATGAGGGTAGTGAAGCGCAACAATTGCAGTTTCCACCAAGGCTGTTGCAGTCACCAGATACGAGCCAACTGCGAAGCCGCCACTCAAGTCGCTGCCGCCTTTGCTGTAGACGACGGACAGTGCGGTATAGACGACAAGCAGCAGAGTCGTGATCAAAATTAGAATGTGAAATGTCGCAGAGCGGGAGCGAGATGGACCAAGGCCAAGATGGACGGAGAGAAGAGGAGGTCACAGCTTCAGATGGCAAAGGAGGCTCGGGTCGATTGTTGCAGGCTCAGATCGAATACTGCAGGCAGGCTCAGGTCGATTGTAGTAGGCTCAGGTCGATAGTTGAAGCCAACTAATCCCGAACATCACGACTGCTCCTGCTTGACATCGATTCGACGTGACGAGGCGACTTCGATGTTGTCATTTGGAGAGTCGGTACTCCATTGATTGAGTTGCGTAAGGACACGTCTTGGAGTGCGTAATAGATAGGGCAGACGTTTTTTCAGACAAACGACAAGTCAAAACAATCAGGAACGAAACGCAGAAATACCATAGCGATGGAGAAAACAGCGTCCGAGAGAAGGTCCATTCAATCCCGCCCAGTCTCTGATATCTCTATGACAGCCGCAGCCAGCAGAGAACCTAAGCTGCGTAACTTCAATGCCCCCCAGTCCATGGCAAAAGGCGAAAGAGTACACCCAGCACCTCCAACGCCGAAGCATCTCTGCAATCCATGTAGAGCATAGAGCATATCAAGCCCGATCCATGAAAGCCATATCACCTCCATTGCTCACGTCCAGAAGAAAACCCCTCTTCCCGACATCCAAGCCCTGTCAATCAATCACTACTCAGGAAGCTGCCTTGGCAGCAGCAGCCCTCTTCTTATCGCGTCCCTTCTTCAGCGCGGCGAGACGACGCTGCTTGATCTCCTCGCGCTTGATCTTCTTCGCTACGCGTACGGCGTGGGCAGTCTGAAGGGGAGTCTACAGTAGCACCAAGTATTAATGAGAAACTTATGAGAATGAGCGCGACGAATGGGAGACGAATCTTACCTGCTTGGCGGGAGGCGTCGCCATTGTTGATAACGCGTTCGAAGTGGATATGAGCGATTGGTTGATGTTTGCTGTCGGGTTGAGACAAGAGACTGCTGCGCCTTGGTGAAGATGGATAGATTTCGGAGATGACTGAAAGGTGGTTTGTTATGATGCAGGAAAGCTAGTTTGGATCGAGAGAAGGTCGAGTTTTGGACCCTGGTTCTTGTTGATTCCTGAGGATGGTCAGGTGATGGCGGAACTAGATCCGTTTGTAGATAATCTCACATATATATTGGCAGCTGGACGTCAACATTCCGCCTACATCGCAGCCCTTAAAACCCAAGCTTAACTGCAACACGTATCACAGTCACCTCGGGATTGATAGGTTATGCGACTGTTGCATCTGCTGCTGGCCCTTGCTGAATTCATCCAACCTAAACACCTGATGTCTACTCGTCAAACGCGCCTTACCCTTACATCAAATATGTGTCAGACAGCCTGCGCCACAGCCTGCGCCTTGGACTCTCCATCGGCCAATTTGAGCCAATCTCCGGCCTCTTGTGGCCCCCTTTTCCTTCATATTTAGCTCTATCTTCAAGGGCGATTCTAGATAGATTCTAGGCTGTTGATACTGTCCATTTTACAGTCAATTCATTCAATTTTACAAACATTCTCGCGCTATTCTAGTCATTTTGCTTGATAGTTATGAGCCCGGAGTTGTTTTTTCTGCAACTGTCATTCATTTTTTAATTAGTACCCGCTTTTCTTGATTAATTGATCTACAAATCGATCTGCAAGCTATTAATACTAGCTCCTGCTTCGACGAGGATACCGGATATTAATGTTCCCCTGCATGATGAGCTTTGGGCTGCAGACGTTTGGACGTTGGGTTGTGTCTTCTCAGAGATGCTCACGTTTCTAGTACTCGGGGCCGTTGGCTTGAAAAGTTTCCGGAGAGCGATTACAAACACAGAGGATAGGTTTACCTCGGATAGTCTCGACAACGGAATCAGCATCAAGCAAGAAATCCTCGATTGGCTAACACGCTTGGCTGGAATAAACGCCCGAGCCGAGGAGATAGTGTCGCTGTTGAAGCAAATGCTGGCACAGGGTTCCAAGAGGCCAACAGCACGTCTTGTGTGGAAGGAGCTTCTCAAAGTATGTATCTGCAGTCTCTCCACCAGATCAGTTGGGGACATCCGTGCGTCAATGTTACTGATATGCTGAGCAGTCTAGCATAAGCAAACACACAGACGGTTCCCGGCTAACATCTTTCACTGAAAATTCCCGGGTGCCGCCGCCCTCCATGACGGAGATTTGGATGTAAAAGATAGAGAGAAAACTTGGGGCACCCGTTGACTGGTGGTCCTTGGATCCCATAGTCAATCAGTCCGTCTACCCTTGATCTCCCGCTCTCCGCGATCAAATCGAACCATCAACTAATCCCCCCCTTCGCCTCCGGTAGAAGGCATCGTCTTCGCTCACCGATGTATGGACATGTAGACCGGCAAAGCAGCATGAGGATCAGGTGTGAAATGCGGGTCCAATTGCTTGCGCATCGATCCTTGAGCACCCGTCTTCATCCGTCACCCCCGTCTTCCCAGGAGGGCCTCACTTTCCTCAGGGGCACGTTCCATTCCCCCGGCACCTGATTTTGTTGCAACTGAGATACTGTCCAGCGCCCGGGACTTGATGGACTCGATCTAGGAAGAGAGGTCGAAATAGCATGCATGGAGTGCACGTATGTTCTTCTATGATGAGATACTTCTCCCTAACTAACTAGCTGTGACTTGGGCCTACCCTGCCATCACGAACTCTAACGTCATTCATAACACTCTTCGAAGCCCTCAACGCGCACGCTACGCCTGGTTTTTCGGAACACATGTCAATGTTCATGATCTTCTATGCCTAGAAAATCACGCGCCTGTCCGATCCCTCACTCAATTCAATCTGCTAGGGAGAGGGGGCGCGTCGGGGAGTTCGAGAGCAACCCGAGATCCAGATGGTGATGTCGGTCAGCTGTTGATTCAAAGGTGTAGCTGTCGTGGTCGTCTTGCACGTTGTGACCCCGTCTGCTCAGCAATCGTGCCTGCCTGGCCTCCCGATATCCTTTGCGTCATCATCTTTGTTGTTGGCATTCCAGACTCATTAAGTCGACACTCCAGACATTTTGAAAACGGACAAGTCTTCGGGATAATTCATGAGGTGACGTAGTGGCGTCCAAATTAAGACAAAAGCTGCATTGCTTAATCCAATCCCTGTCTATGTAAATAAAATTATAACCCCAGATAGTCGTGATCTTCGTAACAAGCGGAACGCTACCGCACATCCTTGGTTCACTGGAGCTAAATCGCCTTCAAGAATCCTACCTCAATCACCTTGTCCGTTGGCACCCTAAGATTGGCCATCTTGTTCCTCGTATTATCCCTGATCCATAAAAAGATCCACAACACAACCCTCCTGGCATAATTCGTACCCTCCATGACCTTCAACTGCTCCTTTCCCATGATATAGAGTACTTTGTGCGCGTATGCACTCTCAAGTTTGGCCAATTCGCTCTGATATCGGCCCTCATTGACCATTTTCTCTTCTGCGGGGCTGGTGGTCGTGGCATGGTCTGTAGAGCTAGCCTGATTCTCGTCTGTACTGGTTTCAGGTGAGTCGGGAGAGACTTTTCTTTGAGGATGGGTCTGCTGCTCAATCAAATAACTGCGGATCTGGTCGGCGATGACGGAGGCGAGATTGGGGGTTATGATTTCGTCGTTGTATCCATAGCGAACGACGAGACGGTAGCAGTTGGGGATTACAAGTCGTGAAACGGTATACCGGTTCTCTGGCGCCACTAAAGGACTTTCGAGGGGCCGTAGATGGAAGAAAACGATAACTTCAGGCATTGCAGTAAGCTTGAGAACGAACTGGCTGAAGACGATCGGGGTAGTCTCGCCGGCCTTATCGAAGAAGATTCCGAAACCGTTAGTATGGCTTAGAGGAGTGCCATCATATCGATCTGTAAGACGCATCTGGCCGTCTGGACCTGTTGTAACGAAATGCGAAGTGGGAAAGCGATCCCCAGCCTCGGCAAACCACTGCTGTTCCTTGCCGAACCTCCACAAAAGTAGGACGGAGGCGAGCACGGCAGCGAGCGTGATGGTGAACCAGGCACCATTGGGGACTTTTGTCAGCGCGGAAGAGAGGTATGTACCATCCAGACAAGCAATTGTGAGCCATAAAAGGAAGACTATAAAGGGGCTGATGCGCCAGACGAACATAGCTGCCAATGAGACCATGCATGTGTCGAAGAAGGTCACGAACATAACGCAGACTCCATATGCATTTCCAAGAGAAGTAGTCTGTAGGGCAAATTAGTATAAGAGGCAATGAGCTCAGCAGACAGAGAACATACATTCTTATAAATCGATGCGACCATGATTGTTCCTATCATAAGAAGCCAATTTGCAACTGGAATATAAAGCTGTCCATGAAAAATTTTAGAAGTGTGGATCACTTTGATCTGTGGGAAGTATGAGAGTTTCATCACTTGGGCGAGGAGCTATGGGGACAGGTTAGAGTAAGGTTTCGCGTTTCGACCTGTGACTTCTCACCTGAAAGGTTGCGGTTATAATAGCTTGTGAAGCCACAACAGCGGCCAAAATTGCAATGACTAGGGCCGGATAGATGGTTCCAGGCGGCGCAGCGTTGAAGAAAGGGTTTGAATATGCCTCCGGGTGAACGCTGATATAAGCTGCTTGCCCAATATACGCCAAAAGCAGGCACGGAAACGTGTAACACATCCAGCTTAGCTGAACAGCCCTCCTGCTGAAAGCACCGAGGTCGGCAAAGAGGGCCTCGACTCCAGTGAAAGCTAGCAAAATGCCACCAAGCATTCTCCATCCGTTTTCTCCATTGCGGATCAAGAACGTAAATCCATAGCCAGGATTGAAAGCTTTGAAAACACCGGCATCATACTTGGAGAGGTTGTAAATCCCGAAAGCAGCGTTGAAGCCAAGCCAGATAAGAACAATCGGCGCAAATGCAAAGGTAATTTTAGTAATTCCGAGCGGCTGAGTGACAAATAGCACGACGAGGATAGCGTCAGTGACCCCGATCACGGTGCCTTTGGAGATAGTAGGATGCACGACCTCGATCCCTTGGACAGCTCCTAATACTGATTGAGCGGGTGTGAGGAGTCCGTCGGAGATGACCATGGTCACTGCCAACACTCCCATAACTTTGAGGAGCCCCCTGGCGAATCTACTAGATTCCAGGCCGTGACGTACATGTTGGCCTGCGCGTTCGAGATCGCCTGACAAATACCGTTTCATTTGAACGAGAGAGGCCTCTCGTGGATCGCGATTGGTGATGTTCATCTGGAGACATGGCAATCAGCTTCGCCTTTGAAGTGGGAAGTGATCCTACATAACGGCTGAGCAGAGCATACGTGCTGAATGTTCCCCCTTCGCCATCATTATCCGCATAAAGGATGATGAACACGTATTTCACCGTCACCATCATGAACAGACTCCAGATGATGATTGATAGCGCTCCAATGAGATCCTCGCGTGAGGGTGCCGAGCTGAACGTCGACGAGTAGACGTAGAGAGGACTGGTCCCGATGTCGCCATAGATGACTCCGATTGATTGGTAGGTAAGCCACAAAAGCATTTTCCCCTTGAATATCTGCCGAGATTGAGCGCAGATTACAAAAAGTAGCGATGGGGTGGGTTGGTACCTGCTTCTGCTTGAAGTCACCTGGTTTGCGCAGCCCGGGATCATCGTCTTCTCGATCCGTTGGGTTCAGTCTGCTGCCACGCCTTTCGGTGAAAGAGGGAGCCTTGGACCGGGAACGAATGTTGTAGATATCATCGTGACTGTCCGCTGTGTCCGCTCTTGCGAACGATCGCGTATTGTAGATGTTGTTTTCGACGCTGGAGCTGACTGCATCTTGCGACTTTGTCCCGAGAGAATTATCTTTCGGGTGCGGGACATCAGCGATTTGAATCGTTGCCATAGCTTCTATGGAGCAAGCAAAGGAAGGCAGATCTAACGACGTGCAAGCAGACGTGCACAGCGGTCACAGCTGTTGGGCAGGTAGATATCTATGTCTTGAGCGAGAGCAGGGTAGAAACACTGGCAGCGGGGTATCCCGATAAGAGGTGGGGGGCGCGATAGGGTCACTTACATAAATGCTGGGCATGTGGCAACGCAACGCGTTCCTGTTGGCCACAACACAGAGAGGACAGTATCTCTCAGCTCCTATCGCCAAACCATGAAACTGCCCTGGATTCCGGGATCTGACCAACTCCGTGATATCCAGGTGACGGTGTTCTGGAAGGGGTTCATTGTCCAGAGTCAGGCTTACGACGACGGAGATTGTCGAGTAGCAGAACGGGAAAGGGTCTCTCCAGTCTCAAGAGTCACGGCTGTTGTAATAATTAAACTCGACATCCTAGTGAAGGGGTGTGGCAAGTTAGCGGCTCGAACTTGTAAAGTTAAATACTATTCCGTCCTAAGCGGAACCTGGTTACCAAATTCCCGTCAGCTACCCCTGTCTCAGCCAATCGTGAGCGTCAGATACGGCGCAGTGGTATTGCTAGTACACGTTGGATTGGTCACAACTGCGATTATGGGGCAACGCTGATTTGTAATCTGGCTGCAGCCTTGGCAGAAGAAACATCAAAAATCGGGAGAGCTATTCCTAACAAAGTAATGCAGCCAATGCAGTGACGCAAGGGATAGCCCTCTACTGCGGTACCCAAGGTATTCTTCGTTAATGTGTCTCCGACATAGATCAAAGTCTTTTAAAAGCTAGCTACGTCTAGTGTAATACATGCATTTCACTCACCACGATCACTGTTACATACCTTGCGTCACTGAATGGTCGACGTTCCTATTTAAGATTAGTATTTCCGCGATTTAGCGTTACAATTTTGCTGCAGCCTTGGCACGAAGAACAAAACTTTGGCCCAAGTCACTATTCTTAAATAGGAACGTCACCCATTCAGTGACATAAAGGGATATGATATTAAAAAGATCATTATTTCAAAAGGATTTTTTATCCTTGAAAGAGAAGAAAAGAGAACGATGAAGAACGCCGTTTTTAAATGTTTGCTGTCGGGTGACAGAATTCCAGCTCTGACGACAAAAATGGCGGCATGAAGTTCACATGATCACGAGGTACGACAGGTGTCAAAAATACGGCGGCAAAGACAGTCAGAAACAGCGTCAAATGTCCCGGAAACTAGAGCTGTGAGGTAGTTAGTGAACTGATGCCAAATAGAATATTTACCGTACCGGCTGCCACGAACATTCTGGTGGTACAAGTGCCACATATATGTTGCCGTCGCTGAGTGTGCAGCTCAGTATCGTAGAAAATGAGAAAAAAAGCACTCGCCTTGGCATCATCAGTCCACACTCCACTGAAGGGGTTGGGAGGGAAGAATTGATGGCTATCTTCCTGGCCAGAGGAAGCCGTGAAGCCCGGGATGGAGGAAGTAGTTGCTTAACCATGCGATCATATTTTACGATTTTTACCGACGAAGAATCCACGGGTGCGCTTCTGGCGATGAGAAATCTTGTTTTGAAGCTGAGCTTCTTTCACTCAGCGCTGATGATACAAGGTTGGATGGAAGGATTCAACGGTGCGATTTCGACCATATGATTGGTTATTATGAAGGGGCCCCGTTATGAAAGACTCAGCCACTACTCATCATCTGCCATTCTGTCTCGGTACTCCTTCTCCACACCGCCTCTCCCCACTCTCACCACTCCCACCGAAGTCACTACCGTTCACATGCCCTGATAGTACCCATACCCCATCTGCGGTCCCTCCGGATACGCAAAATGTTCATACTGA
>JAABUK010000865.1_pt1 | contig 61014 bp, 90 predicted proteins | sample 5559141 | NCBI WGS metagenome assembly JAABUK01 (sample SAMN10711869, study PRJNA513367) | rock metagenome | isolation source: Antarctica rocks | place: Antarctica: Victoria Land, Pudding Butte nord | collected 2016-01-03
AACGCAAAAAGCATCACGCCTATAAACTCAGCAATCAGGGCGTACACAAATTTAGCCTCTGCGAAATGGCCAGAAGGCGTCTGCAGTAACCCAGGCATCTTGGTTGACGACCACCTGCGTGCATCTTTGCCATCAGGCCCGCATTTGGGAAGAGCGCGTAAAGCATGTTCTAAGCGTTTCGGTCAAGAATAGTCGGCGGCGATGCCTTGGCAGGTTGGACGCACCTCAACTATGCTGCAGGTGATGTGCTGGGTGGAGACACAAAAAGAAATTGACCTTTGACGGAACAACTTGCAGCAAAAGGATCCTGTCAGCACGATAGGTCAAGCACGGAATCGCCACCTCGACAGTGCGCCTGAGTCCGTAATGGCACACAAGCAGTGCAGAAGTCTCATATAGACTGCACCTAGCACAGCCTGCTATCGACGACGGCCTGTATCAGCGGTTAGCACGCAATAATGATGCCTAGGAAGCCTCAATGATTATAGCTTCGTCAGCTGCTCTATTGTTTCTTGGGTTTCCGATTACGGAATCGTAACTGAAAACAAGCATCAGTCATTCTAGCCCACGTGCTGAATGAGGTCCTGACACCTTGCAAGCGTCGTGATGTACTAGTATTTGGCAGCTGCGTGGCCGCGCCACAACCCTGAGTATGCACAGATTACAGTTACAGTGATTATGACCACGGCATACACAATCGAAATTTGCAAATGTTAACACCTACTGCTTACAACGCTATCATCACAAGCAACAGAATGCGGCGCTCCTGTTGTGAGCTATGGGTACTATAAGCTGCAGTGAGGACAAACGTAGCTTGCGAATTTGTATGTTGGTGGCTGTTGCACACCAGCTTTACAGAGCTAGGTAAAGTTGCACCACCACTTGAGTGGAGTGCCACCCCTGGAGGGGTGCACCGGTGCATGGTACAACACAACAGCTTCCATGCTCTCCTCTACGGAGTGTACAGTATTGCAGGCAGGATGTTATTTTGCAGTATAAACATTCAGAGAACCCAATAATAAAACGATTTCTCCACTAGCTGTCAATGCTAATACTGAAAGATACATATGGGTACATCTCCCCCTCAGCCCCAGGGGGCCCACCACCCTCCTTATCATCAAAGTACTTGTCTGAGCCTTCACAAAAACACAGGAAGCTCAGAAGGCTGATTGAAATATACTGCTATGCACAATAAGCCTCACTCCTGTCAACAGTTGCACTCTTAGTCTGCTCAGTCATGTTGTCAAGACAAACAAGTGCTGTCTGCTCCCTGAGCCAGTTCAGCTCAAGCGAGCTCTCAATGGTTTAAGCATGCACAGAGCCGAGCTGAGTATTTTGTCTGCAGCAATCACAGCCACTGCACAGGTTGCAACTACATGTGAGTGTACAATTGTTTTGAGTCGGTCACTGTTTTTGCTGATAGTGCAGCGCTGCCTGAGGTACATCTTAATCAACTAGAAGCAGCTAAATGATGTGGTACTGCAGTGTATGCCGCTGCAGTCAGCACCGCCACTCACTGACCAACCCAGCTGAGCGCACTGATCTACCTGTTGAGCCAAATACACTTGCCAGGGATTTCCTGAGCTTGGCTTGCGCCTTGGGGTTAGGCTTCATCAAGACCCCCAGGAACTGCGGTGGAAGGCCATAACGCAGTATGCTCTCTGTGAAGAGCCGCACTGCACATGTGTGGATCCAAGCACTGAAGGCCTGCACACCAAGGAATTCATGTTGCTTGCTACTCATGATGCATTATTGGTCTGAGCTGCCTCAGTGGTCTGGTTGAGATGAATGCAGTCCAAGGCTGCTGTGAGGGTGTTGGTCGTGGATGGCACCCTGCAGTTGTTTGGCACGCAGATAATGCATGCAAACCACTGTCTGCAAGTGTGTGAGTTGCATTTGGAAGCAATGTCATTCACCTCATGCAATGCCAAATCTTTTGTTTGTTTTTGTTGTATATGGCTGCATACAAGTGACTTGTCAGTGGCCACACAATCCTGTGACAGACTGCGGTGCATTAATGCACAGGTTTTGTGGAGGCACAGCATCCGAACAGCCGAATTGGTTGCTTGAACAGTGTGCTGTCAGGCAATGGGTTGTCACACAGCATACGGATATTGTCGGTATACATTGGAGCTGTCAGGCAGGTTGCAGCAAGCACATCTTACCTCGCCATAGGCAGTGGCAGACCACTCTTCCAGCTGGCTGCGCTTGGCCTGGGCATCCGACTGCAGGCTCTGGCTGGCGGCCTGAGACTCCTGCTGATGATCTGGATCATACTCATACTCCCGCACCTGCAAGCCACCGAGCTTGTGCGTACAAAGAGGTTCAAACAGAGGACATTTGTGGTCTGATTGGGGGTTGCAGCAAAGCTTTGCTGCAGCACATCAGACTTTTGAGGCATCGCTAACACCAGATTGCATAGAGTTGCTGACATTGCATGGTAATGCACAGGCACGCAAACAGGTGCAACCAGGTTGGGAGGATGCACTGTTGAGCACCGGCGAGAGTGGCATGCTGCACCATTGGGTGGCTATGCACTGTTGTCAAGGCAGATGCGGCTGGGGAGTGAATACCTGGAAGCCGCGAGTGCGTGCTGCAGTCTTGAAGGTGTCTGCAACCCTTCGGAACAGTGTGACGGTGAACAAGGCGTTGTCAGTGTCTTCTGCAACCACCTTGGACGACCTGGGAACCTGCAGAAGGTCTCAAAGCATTACTAAAAAAAGCGCTGCCTGCCTGAAAACCAGCTAATGCAGACAGAAATGCTAATCATAACACGACATGGCAGATGACACATGTGCAATTCCATGCTGAGCATAGTTGGACATGTCTTAGATGGAATGCACAAGCGCAGCATAGGTGAGTAGATGCAGCACAGCAGACCAGACCAGACAAGCAACACAGCATGTCTTGGGTTATTTGACTCACCACAAACTCACAGAACTTCTCATATGAGGATTGCCACTCCAGCTTGGTGTGCTTGGAGACAACTACAAACAGTGTTACAAGATTCTCGGTGCTGATGATGTCTTTGCTGCTGACCACGCCTGCCAAGTCTCGTACTGCAAGACTGCCTGTCTGCTTGCGTGATTGCTGGTTGACTTGGCCTTTGACCTGATTATACTCACTCACTCTGACCTGCACATGAAGCATATGCATTGGTCTCCAAAATGAGATTACTGCACATCAGCAAGAATTATGGCTGAATACTCTGGCAATCCCCATTGCCGCATATGCACATAGCCATGCATCTATGATCATCATGGTAGATGCTGTTTTTTCAGGTAGGACATTCAGCAGCAGAAGATGACTCACCTTGAGATCATCTTCCAGTCTTTGCACAGTCTCAGTCAGAGTGCTGATCGTCTCCTGTAAAGGTCTTCTGGGTGGGTACTTGGCCTCATCCCAACTGAACCTCTCCAAATAATTGTCTGGTGGCATGCCTTCCACTAGCACCTCCTGGGGGTCCTTGTCTTCATTAGCTGTTAGTGTCTGCATCTCGAACAACTGGCGCCGTATCTTGTTGACGACAGCTTCCATCAGACCATTGACTTTGACCAGGTCATCACTGAGGACCATGAGTGAATCAAGAGTGCCTATGCGTAGTTCTGGCAGATCGAATCGGTAGTTGATGCTCATGTCGGTATCGTATGTGGTCTTCTGTTGCAGCAAGTTCCATGTTCTGTCCTTGCTGTCCAGCAACGGGAGTGCGCACAGCCAGTACATTTTCTGATGCTTGTTGTGCGATGGTCACCGCATGCAAACGAACGCTGTCTGCTCGCCGGCACGGCAGGTGATCAAAATGCGGTCTGCTTGCCAGCAACTGCAAGGACTTGATGGGTTGCTGAGTGCAAATGGGCACTTTAGGACACGGTCGTTGCGCGATGGCAGTTGTTGCCCTATTGGAAATTTGTTGCCCATTCCGAGAAGAAGAGGCTCAGGCAAAACCAGCAAGCATTTTGCATATGAAAGTCCTCCTATCTCTTCCGCGCAGCTGATCGTTGACCGACTGCGGACATAAGCCAATTGCTGCTGTACATTGGCGACACTCCATGTCATCTTGCACAGGCACTGTGTCTTCCCTCGTTGTGCATTCTCGGCGAGCACGAACCCGAGCTCCTCCCACGCGGGGTGTTCAGACTCGAAGGGTCGTGGTCATACAAGCTGAATTTGCCCAGCACAGGGACGAGCATGCATCCAACAATAATTTCCAGGTACTGTCTGAGTGCATTAAGTACTGTACCTATGCGTACTCCTGTGCAGTTGCGTATAGGCACCGCTGCATGCATGCACAGCTGAAATGTCAAGGAGCGACCCAAATGACGAAGGACCATCTGCTGCAGGAGCTACAAAACAACGAATTGGACACGTCAAGCGCCTCGTTCTTTCCTGTGCAGCAGTAAGTTGGCTGGGTGCAGTGACCCACTACTTGTAGATATGTTTCTGTCTGAACACTTGCATAGTGGCATGTCTAGTCTCCGTGACTGGCATTGTTGCCAGTCACGCTGACAACAATGCACCATACTTTGGGTATTTTGCAGGAGCAACAGCAAAGCAGACATCCTAGCACAAAGAGAAGAGCAATTATGGCAGCGGCAAGAGGCCCTGTGGCAGCAGCAACTAGCTCACTGGCAGCATGAACGCACCACATGGGCACAGCGGGAAGCAGCCCTTTTAGCTCACATACAAGAGCTTCACTCCCATCTCACTGCAGCATCCACACGCCAGATTCAGAACCCTACCACAGCCCCTCCTTCACCCCCATCAACCCAGTCGGCACAAGGGATACACACTGACCTACGGCAACAATCCGATGTTGCTGCCACAGCATCATCAACCTCACCTCCACCTCAGCTTGAGTACACACCATCATTTGAGGCCTCTGCTCCACCTGATATAGCTTACTCATCAGGCACTGCGCCTCAGCCAGCAGCAGCTACAGAAGAGGCTGATGGTACAGCAGCTCAGATGGAGACCCCTCAGGACCCACCGCCACCCCTGTGCTTAGGCAGCGACAACATATACTGGGTGCATCAGCTTCAGTCAGGGCTCATGGACCAGGGCTACTACTGTGGGGAGGAGGAGATGGAAGATTTCATTTTTGCAGACGGCACACAGAGTGCGGTGCTTGCATTCCAGGTAATGTCATGCCGTGATAGTCCCTAGCAATGTTGCATTGGCATAGTTGCCAGAGCATATGCTGACTGCAAGCAAGATGGCAAGCCAGCCATCAGACGCGGTACACATATGTTGGTCTGTTGTTAGTCCGTTTTCTTGTTGAGAGATGCAAAATTCTCTGCCAAAGTGCTTGCTGGGTGCCAAGCAGTTGCAGTCCATCTGCTGCTGCAATACTCTCATGCACAAGAGCAAGGGCGTTGGGGCTTTGTATGCACTGTGCTCACTCTTTGCAGGCTTGCTATGGCATCGAGGAGAATGGAGTGGCTGATGAGGCCACTTGGCGGGCTCTGCTTGGGGACAGAATGCAGCTTGTTGCACCCTCTGTAGATGTAAGTCTTGCTCATGCAGCTGACTGATCCTGCTGCGTCTGTCATGTCTATGTGCTGCAAGCAGTTTGCATACAACGCTTTGTGTCTTGCAGTGTTATGTGGAAAAACACAGTATCCTGCGTGATACTTGTTACACGATGGCCAACAGCCAAAGTCCATTTGCAATCCAGCAGCTTCATGCTCTGTGAAGGAGCAGAGCCTGTTTTGTATTTGCACATACATCTGCAGCTGGACATGCATGCAATTGCCACCAGTATGCAAGCTTTTGCACAGCAGATGTGCAAGAGACTTCTCATCAGTGCGTGAATTGCTGGCTGCTCTCAGCCTGAGCATGCCTCAAGTGCAGTGCCACTGACAATGAAAAGCAGCACCATGCAGATTGTATTTCACCCAAGATATGGTTGCTGACAAGTATGTTACCTTACAGGAATCAGCTTTAGTGGAAACCCCTGATCTGCCAGCCTCCAAACCTTCCCCACATCCTGCAGCCCCCACCACCCCCAAGCGCAATGCAGATGCCAAGGACCCCCACCCTTGGGAAGCCAGCTGGGGTGATCTGCTGTCCTCACAGGAAAGTGACTCTGAGTTTGACTCAGACAGCAGTCTGAGCAGCAGCACTGCCTCAGGCAGCAGCAGCTCTGGTTTGCAAAGTGAGCAAACTGTAACCGTTGGGGATGCTGAAAACAGGCCAGCTGATCCTTCTGCCGGAAGTCCACAAGGTAGTCTCACATCCTTGTAGGCATCTGCAAGGATGCCTTGATCCTGCTTGTGTGGTGTTGCCACTGATATGCACTGATGGTGTCTTAGAATCTGAGGCCGTCAAATGAATTAGCAAGATGTCACATGTAATGTCCCATGCAGCATTGCCACGCAGCCAAGCTTTGCCATGTGCAAAGGCATACATGAACAGGCATGCACATGTCATATATGCCCATCCCAACGATAACTGTCATGGTCAGGCAGTTGTCTGCATTGCCGTTAGCCATTGCCAATCATCATCATGCAGCTTGTGATGAAGACTTGGATGTAATCTGTGCTCATGTATAGTGGCACTTGGATGCATTGACATGATGGCTTCTTGCGCACAGTACAATGGGAAGCTTATGTGGATGAGGACAAAGACTACAGCAAATGGACAGTGCTAAGGGAGGGGGATGGGGGGCGTCATGTGCATGAGCTCCAGACAGCCCTGGTGCATCAGGGCTTCTGGCCTGGGGAGGATGACATGCTGTGGTGGCAATTTGGCAGCGACACCTGCTCTGCTGTCCAGACTTTCCAGGTGTGCTTCAGGCTGTTGGGACTAAACAACCGTGACATCTTGTCTCGCAATCAGTGGGATGTCCTGAATGAACATTTCATAACGCAAAGGACTGCTGCAAGCAGGTTGTGCTGTGCATGTTTGACTACAAGCAGTACGCTGTTTTGCATGGTTGCAGCTCTGACCCCAACATGTGAGAGGTTGCCTCACATCATGCCTGCTCTTATACTTACACAAGCCAAACAGCAACATGTGCACTCACCAACTCGGTACAGGAGGCACTGCAAAGAACAGATGTCTTGCTGCACACTTTGATAGTGTCAGATGTCTTGCTGCACACTTGGAAAGTGATGGGTCGTGAGTCAAGTGCAGTCAATTGCAGATCCAGAATGTGCGTCATGCAGCTGCAATGCATACGCTCGCAACGCTCTTGTCTCTGCTGTTGCCAAAAAGGGCGCTGTGTCCATGTGTAGGCAACTGCCAATCTGCCAGAAAGCGGCGTGGTGACCAGTGATACCTGGCAGGCCCTGCTCGGGCCAGATGCAAAACCAATTGATGCAAAGATTCTTGTCATGAACAATGAGACTGATGAGGACATGTCAGCCGACCACGAGGGGGCAGTGTACCTGGTAGGAGAACAGCGCTGGGCTCGGAAATCCCAGACGTGAATTTTCAGATGTCTGTACCCAAATTTGCATGTGATGTCAGAGTGTATTGCACCCACTTTGATAGTTGGAGCTCATACAGACTGAGTCCTAGTGAAGAATAGTAAAAAAAAACCTGTGAAAAACAGGCCTTATGGCACTTTATGAACAAAGCAAGTACAGTTTCAACCTGAAGAGATAATTGTTGACAGAGCTGCTACTGCTATTGATAACATATGCCTCCAACTGCCTCCAGCCATGCAATCAATAGCACTTCCTGCAGTGTGCATGCAAAGCGAATACACTGACTTTTAGCTCAGGAAGGATCTAAGACAGATGCCATGTGGTTAACAAGAGTGTGCAATAATCTATTTTCTGAAAAACGTTGCTCAGTCAGGCTTTGACCCTCTGCCCCGCTACGTGAGCAGCTGGCTGAGACAGCCCCATTGCTGATTGGCATCTTTTATGGTCTAGTTCGCGATTGCTCAAGCAAGCCTGTCTCCGGTGGACATCAGCTTTCGAAACACGGCTAGCTAAAAAAATTCGTCTGGTCATCCATGTACATGTGACCACATGTGGCAGGCCATGGCGTGAGCGTTGTGGCTGGCACGTACTTGGTGGATGCATTATGCTGCCGGGAGTAGAAATGGCGGCATAACTATTTAATTCTTTGTTCAACAGCACCTGACCTCCCCTTCCAGTGGCTTCGACAAACCACACAGGTGGCAGAGTATCTTGTCAACTGAATGGTCATGACTGACATAGTGTTGAAATTCATTGTATGTAGCTTCCGCTTTACGTGATGTTACATCTCTCTACTACGAAAACAAATTATTTAAAGTCTGCACTGGCAGCTCGCTCAGGCAACCCGCAAGTCCAGCCTGCACACCACGCTTTCATCAGGTAGGCTACGGCTGACTTTCCACTGTTCACAAAACATGTGCAAAACGGCAAACCCGCGCGCGCGCTTGGTTCTTAGCCAGGCTTGGGCTGTGCTGCCGCCCATGTCAGTGCATGAGCCTGGGTGAAGCGCCAGCAGTGGCATGCGACGATGTCTGCGTTGTCGATCAGTTGCAATAAATTTCCCGCTTTCAGCTGCAGTCCTGATCTGCAGGTGCTCCCTTTGCCGTCACGCTTTCGCGATGACCGGAGTAGCCGCTGCTGTACGCTTCCTGCTGGTGGTGCTGGCTTTCACCGCCGTTGCAGCGAGAGACCTCAGGGAGGGTGAGCACAACGACGACTGATCTATCATGATCAGGTTGGCTGTTCGCTTTCGTGTGCTGGCCCCACGTTGAATCGCTGAGCTTGTATTCAGGGCGCAGCCTGCTGTACGGTCACCACTGCGAAGATTGTGAATACCACAAGTACTGCAACTCACACGCTGCTGCAGCTGCTGCTTCTGCTTCTGGCGGTGATGCATCTGCTGCTGCAGCTGCTGCTTCTTCCGGTACGATCCTGCAGCCTTTACTGCAGCTGTCCAGTCATTGCCGTACCGGCTTAAGGCCTCACAGGGCCTAAGACTCCGTGTGCTGTGGTTGTAGATAGCTGCTATGAGGGGTACTTCTCTCATGAGGCTGCTGCTGCTGCTGCCTCTGCAAGCTCAGGTGAGGCTTCACTGACTTGTCCAGCTTAAGCTCACTCTGCAACCTTTTGCAGTGCACTGCTTGGGCACATGCCCAAGCTCGCAAGCTTGCAAGCTTAGCACTTTGATTTGCTGCTAAGCAGGCAATGCTTAACTATATCCTGCATTGTAATCTGCCAAGCTTGCATCAATTGGCTTGTAAGCTTGGCACAGTTATCTGCTGCAGCAGCTAAGCAAGAGCCTTGCTAAGTTTTGCAGCCTGCACAGGTCGCCACCTGCTGGAGAGCCACCACTGTGAAGGCTGTGAATACCATAAGTACTGCAACTCACATGCTGCAGCAGCTGCTGCTGCTTCTTCTGGTGGTGATGCATCTGCTGCTGCAGCTGCTGCATCCTCAGGTATGGTGATATTGCAAGGCTGCTCACAGTATGAAGCTGTAGCTTGCCATTCTGAAAGCTCTCACAGCACCTGATGTGCAGATGGCTGCTATGAAGGCTACTTCCCTCCTCATGCTGTAGCTGCTGCTGCTGCAGCAAGCTCAGGTGACGTACACTGCTGCATTTCATCTCAGACTGTCATGTGCTGCAGACTTGCATGGCGCCAGTATTGCTGCAGTTGCTTCAGCTGAACCCTAGCCATTATAACAACAATGTTATTGTAGGTCGCCACTTGCTAGGAAGCCACCACTGTGAGGGCTGTGAGTACCACAAGTATTGCAACTCACACGCTGCAGCAGCTGCTGCTTCAGCTTCTGGCGGCGATGCCTCGGCTGCAGCAGCAGCTGCATCATCCGGTAAAGCAAATGTGACTGTGCACATTTTTGCCCCGTGCCCATCTGTTGTCTACTGTCAAGGTCTGCAGTCATGTGCATGGTATGGTGGCATAATCTCAGCTCGACGCTAGCCAAACAGGCGTTTGCTGGCATGCAGGTGGATGCTATGATGGCTGGTTCTCACCAGAAGCTAGCGCTGCGGCCGCTGCAGCATCTGGCTGAGCATGAGAATGACACCGGAAGAGACCTGACTTGACAACACTGGTGTTCAGAGAAACCCCAACTTTGTGTTTTCTTACATGGGACTACTAGGACTGTGTTGAGCAAGCAACTGATGAGGTCGCCTTTCGTTTACCATACTGTCTGCATTTTGTGCTGGGGTTTATGGTTTGCCTAGGCCTTGCAATGTGTCATGGCATCAATAGCGCTAGCACATTGGATGATATGAAGTTCTTGCTCCTAAGTGAAGATGTGCATGTCAAGATTTTGAGCTATCTATAAACAAGCATGTTCCACAGCAAGCAATCCAAAGTTGTGATTCTTATAATGCTGCAACACCTGTGTCTTCATCAACATCAGGGCCAGTCTGGTCTCTCACATGTCCTACATGGAAGTGCCAGCATTGTCTCTCCAGCTTGTTGCTTGTCCCTTGTATTTGGCATGCTGAATGAGTCGCAACAATCAAGCATATTATTGGCTTTGAGTGCTGCTCTGGCGCCATGAAACTGCGGGCTTTGCTGCATGGCACAAGGCTCACTCAGCTTGAGAGAGGTGGTGGGCATCAATGTAGTTAAAGCAAACCAGAGCTAGCGACAGCTTGCGAGGCCCTTGCAGGCATGGGCTCCTGCCAAATGTACATGTGTATGACTGTACTTTGCACCATCTGCTGCATAACGTGTGTGATCAAGTCCCTTAGCTGATTGCTGATACAGCATGCAGCTGCACTGATGTCCTAGAGATATTATATGAACTTATGACGTATGAACTTATGAGAAAGGGCACAGAAGAATGTCTATATAGACATCTGACATACCAATTATAAATTGAAATGGAGCTGGCGATGCACTAAGGATATTGATGGCTTCTGCTTGCACCAATTTCATGCAAAACAGTCACTGCTGATGCTTCTCGACAGGGGCTCAGCTGATGCTTCTTGACAGGGGCTCAGGCCAATTCAATGACACAGAAACAGTACAACAAGGAATTGTTGTTACAGACACAGCCCCAGTAACGAGTGCTCCAAACGTCTTTCACAGCCAAGCAAGCATACTCTGATACAGAACGCATAGCATCTTCTACTACAAGGCAAGGAGCAGCAGATTGCATCAGCGCTCACGGCTACAGCTATACATTTATTGCTGCAGCTGAACCCAATACTGCTGTAACAAGGTATCTCAGCTTGTTACAGCAGGCAGTACCATAGTGTGTATTATGGGACAGAGAGCATCAAGAGAAGCCGCCGCGCAGCTCTTCCAGCAGCTCCAGGCACCAGCCCTCACGAGACCAGTAATACACAAACTCACACATCTCCAGAGTCTTTTGCATCTCATCACACACCTGCACAAACAAAAGCTGACAGTGAAGTGTTATGTAGCAGGAAAATCAGCATCGCCCTGACATAGCAAATTCTTGACATGCAACATCTCAGGAAAGGCCTGTGCATCTGTGCTACATGCTTGTGAGCAGAGTCTTGCCACACTGATGCAACAGCTTTGGATCATCAGACCAGTTGCCAGTTGAGTGGTGCTAGGCTGGCTTTTACTGGGGTGTAGGCTGGTCGGTACTGACTGCAAAGCAGTCACAGCTGAGCATGTCTTGTGCTGCCTACTGCGATGCTGAACCCCAGCTTGTCCGGTGGAAGTGATGCAAGTGAATTGAAACATCTTAGTAGCCACAGGAAAAGAAAGCAAACGTGATGTTGTTGTCATCTTTGGGTAGCAGGCAGCCAAACTGTTTGAGTTTGATACAGCAGTGTGCACAAGGCATGCTATTGTCTGCTGAGCAACACACTCAGACTATAGGTGGGAAGGGTGCAGCTGGGTTGCAAAATTCAGGCGTGCTGAAGCAGCAAGAGCATACCGCCTGCTGGGTGCTGCTGAGCCTGTCCCGGGGGAGGAAGGTGGGGTTGAAGGAGAAGATGTCGTCGCTGACCTCTTCATCTCCCCAGGGCTCCACCAGCTGAATGTCCTGCCACATCACCTTGGCTCGCACCTCTGGGTCCTCAATCAGGATTCTGCAAAACACCATCCACAGATGAGCTGGTACCATAAGGATTGTACTTCATGCGCTCTCGTTTGGTCCTGTATTGAGTCTCTTGCTTCTTGAGCAGGATCCTGGACCATGAACAAGTGACACTGTTGCATATGCATTGCTGTTTGTTGTGCTGCGTCATCTCAGCCCAGAGTCCTGGACAGAAAAGCAAGATTGCAGTTGATTATGAATCAATCCAGCTGTGCTGCATGTCTGCTTGACACTTATGCACTCTAGCTGTTAAGGTTATTAGACTACTTGCATGGGTGTTGTTGGTAGATACTGTTGTTAAATGCAAGCATTGCATTAAGGTGTCTGTGGTGATAGAAGAAACTCTCAAGAAGCACATGCCAAGATTGGGGAAGAGTGTTGGATGACTATCTGGCATGCAAGGGCTTCAAGGCCCTCCATCAGCAGCAGGCTACATGGGAGGGTCTACCTGGGGGGTACAAGAACAGGGGACAGGCCCCCACACAGCTTACGAGCCCCATCATACACTAGCACAGTCACTTGCTTGGCCAGCACCAAAGCCTGGGCTGGGTTGTCCTGAGGCACCTGGGCAGTCATTCGACCAGCCTTCAGATGCACATTTTTCATTTCTGCAGCAGGTTTTGTTATGCATGGCAAGCAAACTCCTATTTTTTGAGCACAGTGCACAGAACAAGGTCACATTGCTACACTTCCTCTGTCCATGAGCAGTTGAGCACATAAGCTTGGGCAGGGCTTGCATGACAGAGGCCTGTTCATCCCACGCTGCCACGTAAGTGCACTAATTGTTGAAGATGCCAAGATGCATCCATTAGCTGCAGCTAGGCTGCTTATGAATGCAGTACCATGGGTCCGCGTGTGTGCTATCAGCAACTCTATGTAGAAGCAGTGGTGGTGAACGCTGGGTAGGCAGACATGGATGAAAGCATTATGCTTTCAAGTTGCAAATGCGCATGCCGTAGTCCAGAGTGACATGTTGCTGGTTAGCACTGACAAGATGATATGCGGAAAGGATTAACAGCGTGAGAGGGAAAGAAAGTGAAGGGCAGATGTGCAGAATGCTATGCAACACAAGACCACAAGGTGTCAACAAGTCATGACTATGCACCATGTGTTCTTCATGCTCCCGACAGACCCAATACTTACTTTGGTGTGCCACTGACCCATGTCATTGGGCAGAAGCTTCATGTTCTTGCCCTTGTTGATCATCATCTCCTTTGGAATGAGTTGAAAGATGGGGTACTCATCACTGTGAGCAGCCCTGTCCTCTTCCATTTTGTCCAGCTCAGCTCTCACTTGCTGGGCCTCATTGCCAACAGCACCTGTTTGCAGCAAGCAATTGTAGCAGTGTACAGTCTTTTTCCAAGGGGAGTGGCACCAGTTATTGAGCACACAATGATACAGAGAAAGGGACAGCTACATTGGTCAGACCCCTGGTGACTTGCCTGAGTGCTGCAGAAGCACAAGCTTGCGCTGCAACAACTCCACGCGAGCTGCATCCTGATTTCTAGATTTCACATGTAGCTGAGTGTCAATCCCCATTGACCTGCACTAACAAGGGCAGGGTTCGCAAGAAGAGCAGCCTTTACAGTGGCCGCCATTTTCAGGTACATGCTGGGCGACATTGTTTTGTTATGCCACCCCAGCTGCAGCAGTTTGATAGCAGCAATGCCAGCTCACAGCAACTACAATAAGAGTTTTGCCAGGTGCAAGGCCTAAAAGCGGGCGGCGTTTGGTGCACATGTGAAAATCGAAACTAATCGAAACAATGTCCAGCATCCATGACTGCATCCGGCAGCCTTTTGGACAAGAGCTTACCTGTGGCAGCTGGTCAACGACGATAGATGCCGTGGGGGCTTGAGGAAGCGCACAACGACGGCGAATGGACCAAAATGTGACCAGCGGTTGGACTCTGGTGGTCAAATAGATACGAGCTTCAAGGCCCGATCAATCTTTGCCTTCAAAGCGCGACACACGGAAGTCTTGGCAGCTTCTGCAGCGTTCGAACTGCGAGTAGAGGACAGAAGGTATTATAAGTAGCAATGCAATTCCTGGTTCCGGAGCCAGGAAGGGCAAGCGAAACACCTTCCCTAACGCATTCAACGGAGGCCTGATGTGATGCCGATGCAACGACATTTTGCTGAGATGTATTGTGTCCCATGATTTTCTGCTCACGACAGTCGCTCCAGGCACAGCAGCTAGCTGAGCGTTTCCTGCTGTCTGCATGAGCCATCAAGTTTGCAGCAGATATTCCGCTGGCGAAGCAAGCAGGGCTTGGCTACCAAGCTAGACGCGGCCTGATTCCACCGACCTTCCTCAGCGAGGACCCTCGCTGTTTGAAGCACCTAAAGGCTGTTCGGGCAGCCTGTCTACTCATATCAATCTTGTTTTTATCTCTCACGTCGGGGTTGCAACCTAGGCCGATAGGCCAACAGGCCAATCCTCACTTCCAGGAGATCTGTGGGCCGAAGCTTTCAAATTTGTAAGGCGAGTGTTGAAGACAGACGAATTCGAAGTAGGCAATGATGCTTATGCTTATGAGGTACAGGCCTGCTTTTGAAAGTCACCTCTAGTGTGCAAGGACTTCTGCAATGTGCTTGGACAGCTCAGACGTCACATGTTCCTGGATGAGAAGCATCTAGGCAAAGTTGATGAGACACAGTCGAGCTTGATGCCCTGGCTGTTTACCAAATCTGCAATTATGCAGTCTGTTGAGACTTCTTGTTGAAGCATGGGCATTCTCACAGCTTTACATCTGTTGTTCCATCAACACTCAAATTCATACGCTTTGAGTTTGAGACCCTCACCGAGTTTCATCAGCTGGCAGACTTCACAGCACTGACCTCCTGCTGCTTTGAGGCAGCATCATTGATTCAGTGGAGCTGAGCTGATTGCAAGGACGTCACGGCCTCACACAATCATGATTGCGAGAGGTGTGTATTCTTCACGTCTCTTTTGCAAGCCATTTCACACAGCTTGTCCTCACATCTGCTGATGCTGGTGACTCTGTGTGCTCTGTCTGCCAGCAGTCTGCCAGCGGTCAAGCTGCAGTTGGAGTCAAGCATCTTATGCTTGCTGCATGGTAGGGGGTTGTTGGCATGCAGTGCTCTTCAATCACTACACATTCTCCATTGGAGCAGCGTCGACGCAGCAGACAACCTGGATGTGTTTGAATGCAGCTTAGCTGCTCCAAACAGTACTGAGTATGAAGAAGAATGACATGTCTTCCCTTGTTTCTTTGACTGATCAGATTCATGAAGTGCACTTCTTTTATGTGGCAGCAGTACTGACGCCAACAATTCAGCCTTGAGCAGTATCCCACACCTTCAAAGCTTAGTACTTGTGTCACCTGGCTCCACCATGTGAAACATGATCAGGCCTGTGAGAAGCTACGCCAGCTCACCAAGCTAGATCTGAAAGTGGGTCTGATTGGATAATACTGGCATCCTGAGCATTTTAACCTGAACTGGCAGTCTTTGCAGCAGCTGCAGCAAGTCACCTCGTGCTATTTGATCTGCACGTCAGGTCACAAGTTCCCCACTATCATGGAAGTGCCACATCTTGAGCAGTTGAATTTGGCAATATGCCCTGATGTTTGATGACTCAAGCCAGTCATGTTTGGCAGCACATTCAAGGCATGTTGACCAGATGTGTATTTTGCATCACCCCTAGCCCTAGGGGGCTTAAGGGGGCCTGTACCTATAGCTGCTTTTAGTTATCTGCCAGTTTCTGAGAGCGGTATTCCGGTTTCCAAATGCTTGAGTATCTGAAGGCGGCAGGCGCACAGCCTGTTGATGCAGTCAAGGTTTCAAAGACTCGCATAGTGTGTCTGCCCGTCATATTCCTTTAGGATGAAAGCGTTTCACCATGATGGTGATGTCTAGTCGAGGGCTGAGGAGGCTGTGGGAGTCTTGAGTGGGCAGTAACAGCATTTAAAACATGCAAGAGATGAACGATACAGTGTAAATGATTGTATAGTATATGACATCATGCTCTGAAACCCCTGCAAACTTTTAAGGGCTGTGCCGTGTCTAACAGCTGGCTGACATGACCTGAGCGAGAGTAACTTTACATTTGGTGTGGGACAAGTCTGTTTCGTCTGCAACGTGGCAGATCCATCCGGATATCGTCCGACAGAGAGACAAGTGCAAGTCGGACGGGACGTGTCAACTGATGAGTCATGCAACCAGCTTGCCGACATTGGTCCTACTCTGACCGCCGCTGAGCACCGCTCAACGGCTACGTCTGACTAGCATGAACATGTGACGCCCACGTGCCCGCGCAAACTTGAGTTTGAGCGGCATGCTGTGCTCTGCGGTGCAACTTTTGATTGCGGTCTGACTGTCAACTTTGCTTGCCTCTTAGAGTGCGGGGTCTTCCTTGATCATTGCGCGTATACGTCAGCTGCATTCACGTTCAAGCTGTAAGCTTTTGGCTCGGCTGTCCTCTCCTTGATTCCCGCATACTGCTGAGACGCAAGCAGCTGCAACGTTGTTGACTGTAGTTAAGTGGCTTTGCCCAGTGTTTGTATTCGCCGTTCTCTCACCTAGGCTTGGTCACTCACCCTAGAGCGCAAGCACCCTCTCGTCTATTGCTCTTGCAAGAGGCGGCCACGCAGAGCCTCTCAACACCAAGCCGCGGCAGCGCAAGGGGCTGGACTTGAACTCTGGCTGCAGACAGCCCTGAGAACCACAGCTCACAGGTGAGCCAACCCACGCGAGGCAGTGTGCACTGAAGATTTGCAGCGTCCTGTACTGCCGCAAAACTACCGGCAAGCCAAGCCAACGTTCGTTTTGAAATACTGCCCCGACGGACGAGCACACCTGCCGGACCAGCTCTTGTTGCCCGCGGCGGCTCTGACTTTGTCGTAGTCTGCAGGGCAACCAGCGTCAACCTGCGAGCCATCAGCGCACTTTGAGTCCGCTTCAAGTGCTTAACGCAGAACGTTGGCAAGCGGCACTGCAGACCAGTTTGCAATGCCAACGCACTTCAGCATCAAAGCCGCCCTGTGGGGTTTGGTGACAGCTTTGTTACAGCACAGCAGTGTTGCCAGCGACCCTGTTGACTGGGCCGCATTGACTGTCCCAGAGGACCCACCACTGCAGTACACAGGCGATGTGAGGCCCTCAATACTTCAGTTGATCTGCCCTGCAAACCCTAAACCCCTGACACAATGAAATCAGACTGGCTTCTTGACAGCTCACTGTTATATGGACGTAATGAAGACAGCTTGCTCTTACCATTCATCAGGGCTCTGCAAAACCTTGTTGTCCTCATCACAGTGCTTGCAAGAAACAGATCTGAAAGGTTTGGGTAACACATGCAGTTCAAGTCTCAAGGACAGACTTTGCACCTGCTGAGATGCAGGGCACATTCTATGGGATAGGTTCAGACAACCAAGGAGCTTGTGGGTTCAGTGGCAATGGCGCAAACAGCCTTGGCCTGCCCTGGTCAACCGGCACCACTCTCACTGTGGCCATCAATGATGACCAGTACAGCAGTGGCATCACCTGTGGTATGTGTATCAAGTTCAGAGGCACCGGCACTGGAATTGGCACCCAGCCCATCCCTCAGACATGGCAATATGCACTAGTGGATAACAGGTATTGTTCAACCCTGGTCTTGTAGTAACACACGTGACCTACACACATTTACATACATGCGACTTGTTAAGCATGCGGCCTGTGCTTGGGTATATGTGCACAAGTCCTATCAATCCAAATGCCTGCACCATTTGGCCTGGAGAATTGTCAGTCTTGCACCACTTAAGCTACAGTCGACCTACAGCAGAGCAGACTAACACTCAACCTTTGTTCCTCATGCACTTCAACATTCTACCTGAGGGCGGGCAGTACTCTTCAGTGCATCTTGTGTGTCTCAGCACTGAGTGTTGGGTTACTATGTCATGGGAATGAGTGACTTGTCTGCCTTGCAGGTGCCCAGAGTGTGCTCCTGGCAGCATTGATCTTGCCACTGCGGGCAATGGGCGGTGGCAAGTGGACTGGGTGCCCATCCCCTGCAATGTGGGCCAGTCTACCTTCTTCTACCATGTAGTCAGTCCCCTTTCCAACCCATACTACTTTGCCTTCTCAGTCTCCAACACCAGGTAGGCACCTGCTCAGGCTTGACCTTCTGCCTTCTTAGTGTGGAGCCTTTGGTGATTGTCATACTCACTCTGCTGTGTAAGCTGCTTTACTGAGTCCGTGAACTGTCTGCATGTTTCTGCTGTGTGCACCTGGCTTGGCAAGCTCTGAAGCTGTGAGCTGAGGAACTGCACATCAGCTGCATGAGCTGCATGTAGTATCTCAAGGCAAATTTGACAGATTAGTTGCATGCCAGTATGTCTACATGTCATTGTGTTCCTCATTCGCATCAGTGTTGGTCATCCCTCATAGGTGACAGCACTGTTGGACTTGCTGCAGCAAAGGTCTACTGGCTTGCCATGGTGCACACCGCACATTACCTAGTGCACATCACACAGCTGTATGCTTGCTGCAGAGTGCCTCTCAAGAATGTTGAGCTTGAGACAGACGGCAGCTGGTCCTCCCTTCGGCGAGACGTTTCCAACAGCTGGAATGCCAAAGGCGGCATCTACAAGTGCCCACTGCACATCCGGTTGACCTCAGTACTGGGTGATGTCATTGAGGACTGGGTGCCCAGCAATCAAGGAGGGCAGGGCACTGGGCAGTTCCCAGTTCCTACCCCTGATGCTGCTGGGGCAACCGCAGGGGCCCTTCCCCTTACCCCTCAATATCCAGGTGAACGTTGAGCAGCTGCTTTCTACGTCTTGCTCAATATGTACATTGTCGTGTATCTGGATATGTGCTTACAGCAGCAACCTTCTTGCTATCCCTGCTGCCCAGCCAGTAAAGAGTTGTGGTTCATTTCAAATTGTGGTTCAAGCCCCTCTTCCTGAGTCTGCTTTGTAATGCTCCTGTTGCTATGCATACCATTACCAGATCTGTTGGTTGGCTATGTCTGGTGCAATCTTGGTAGAGAAGGCATGCCATGTCATGCTGCAGGTATCACTTCAGCGGAATCAGGGCCTGTTCCTGTGCACTGGAATGCTCCCAATGGGACCTGGGTCACCACCACCACCTCTAACCCTGCATCCCCCGGGGGACCAGTCAGGTTACCCAGCCCTGAGGCCGCACCTGCTGAAGCCTCTGCATCATCTGGTATGCAAAATTGGCTGTATATGACTTGCACTGATTTCACTACGTTTGTGGTTGAAGATGCTACGATCTGGCTCTGCAGCTTGTTGATACATTTTGTTGTGAAACTGAGTATATTGCAATGCTCAATGTGCATGTAGTACTGCGGTGTGACTTGCTGCTGCTGCACAGAGGACCTTCACTAATGTAAGTTGCTCTTGGTGTGCAGTCATTGCTGAAGAATTCATGACTGTGCAGGGTCAAGCTCAGCTTCTGCCTCAGCTTCCAGCTCACCTTCGCCCTCACCTGCATCAGCTCCAAGTCCACCTCCACCCAGCCCCTACAACCCTACCCCACCCAATCCAAGCTCCTACCCATCAGCTTCCCCTGCACCTTCCTCAGCAAGTTCTCCCCCAGTTGCTGACAAAGGGAGTCTTGCTGAATGGGCGCAGTGTGGCGGCACCTACCAGTGCACCTCCTACTGCGCAGATGCGGCATGGGCTGATATGCAGTGTGACAGTGGCTTGACTTGTGTGCGATATGACAGCACTTGGTGGCAATGCAGACCGGCCCGTCAGGGTTTTAGTCCTCCAACTGTACCAGCTTCCAGTTCTTACACACCTACAACACCATCAAGCAGCAGTAACTCTGCTGCTGCAAATGCAAGTTCTGGCGGTAGTCTTGCTTTTGGCGGGAATATTGGGTCAAGCTCTGCCGACAGTGAAGCTTCTAGCAGTTCAGGTGGTGGCAGTGCAAGCGCAAGTGCCACTGCTGGTCGCAGGATGCTCAGGAACTGAGATCATAGTCTTGCGCCATACCACACACAGTTGATATGTACAGCTGTACATGCCAACTGTGTCAAGACCGTGATTGTGCTGTGTGCAACAGCTGCAGTGAACGTTCAAATGCTTATAGGTTATGAATGGCTTGTGGAACCTCACCACCTTGAGGTCCAAAGTAGGTTGTGGGGTGCGGCATGTGTAGTGGGAGCTTATGCTGTGAACAGTTTTGATGCCAATCTGCCAATGGATGCTCGCTTTCTTTGAATGCCCGGCTTTGCTTTGTGTTTATAATGAACTGTATTTCAGCCAAGTACTGTGTTTGTTGTAGCTTTATTTGCACATGTAGTCAAGCACTGTAGACTTTGCACCGCTAGTTGTAGATTAGAGTATTGCTTGGTATATTACAGACCATTTTGTTGCTCCATTTCTTAGAACTGATTGAGCTAATTTGAACGTTACAGGTGTTACATGAATCAAGTACAACCTAGTGTCATTTGGACCTTCTTTCTGCTTGCAAGCAGCATGCTTGCTTTGAATATACCCTTCAGCACCAAGACATGCTGTGACAGGTTGCTGTAACTTTGTCCTGCATGCAACATCCGCCAGTGTAAATTCTGCTGCTGTGGCTGTCAGTGCACACAACATACAGTATATGCACCCAGTCCTGCTGGAATGACCTGAGAAAAAGTTTCACTGAGCGATTCTCAGATGGGCACAGCTTATGCAGTCATGCAAACTGTGCTGTCATGTCTGAAATTTTCACCTCACATGACAGTACAGATTGCACGACTGTGTCTTCAACATTGCTAGTGCATTGCAAGGGAGGTTGCCTTGTCCAACGCTGACATAGCTGCAGCTTGCTGCTCTAATAATCCTGTGCTTGTGTGACTTCACAAGGAGCCATAGGCACCAAAGTATGATTGCTGTGCAAAAGTCATATGCAGAGGCATAGCGTATCAGGAAATAGCAAAATGCTAAACCATGGCAGATTTTACAAGGCACATGTTTTGCAGTCACTGGCCAATGGGTCAAACTTATGCTGTGATTTTACCACATGTAAACCACAGTTGTTACTTGTTATGGTCTCAAAGCAGCATAGCAGGGGCAGTACAGGCTAGAACCGGGAGGGTGCATGCTGTGCCTTCCAAGCAAAGCCTTCATCACAGGCTGAGTGCCTTTCCATCTCGGTTCTGCTGGCGTTTCATTTGTTTGTTCGAGCAGGGGCAAGCAGGTGATTTACGCCAATGCCGCGGAAAACACCACTTGCAGGTGTGCTGCAGTGACGACTGATCTTGCCGCGCTTCAGCTTTCTAGACTGAGCTGCTGCCAAGATATTAAGCAACGCATGGATCGGGTGAATGCCTCCTTGATCAGCTGCTTGGACGGTCTTGGATGCATGAGCATCTTCCAAAACTGGCTGCCTGGAGCTCTCGGAGAGGATGTTGTGCTAGATCACCGACGTTTCAGAGTGATCAAGCTTGTAAGCGTGGTTTCAAGCTGCTTGAGAGGCCTGGCAAACTTACAATCAGTGTCTAACTTTAATCTGCCTAACAGTTAGGTGAAGGTGGCTATTCCTTTGTCTACTTAGTGCGAGAGCTCCCTACCGAGGAAAATCCGGCTGTCAGTGAGTCATATTTTGCGCTCAAAAAGGTTTGCGGCTGCTTTGAAGCTTTGAACAGTATGCAGGAGCATTATGATGAGCTCCTGGCATCTCGATTGCTGCAGATTTTGGCTGGCAGCAGTGAACAGCTGACAGCAGCAGAGAAAGAAGTACAAGTCATGACACAGCTGCAGCATCCAAACCTGCTGCCACTCCTAGCACAGGCAGTAGTGCCTGACCGCAGTGATGGCCGCATGCTGCAGCTTGTGTATATGCTCTTTCCTGTGTATGAGGCAAGGGCTTTCCTCTCCTCCTCCTTGCTTGACTTACAACATTGGACCCCAATTGAGCTGTGTGTATGTGTCAAACTGTCTGGTATGCTGAGCTGTGCATTTAGCAGCTGCTTGCCAGCTTTGACAAGTACACATGCAATTTTTGCGGCTGAGAAGATGCCGAGGCCATCTCTTGGTACAGGAAGGCTCTTTGAATGATGAGGTGACCAGAAGGCAACAGACACAAGATCCTTTTGACTCCAAAGACATACTGCAGATCTTTCTTCAGGTGCAGTCCTCCCTTGGGTCCCCTTGCTTCAGACCCGCATCCATCACCTCACCTGGCTATTGCATTCTATGAGTGGTCTAGAGCTGTGAGATGAATTGCGTCATGCTCTTATGTCACTACCTCAAGCTTCATTGCAGATTTACACCACCCATTTGCTCTGTGAACTGTTTCATCTTCTTTTTGTCTGAAGTTGACAATTGCAAAAAGTTGACCTGCTGTACACAAATGCATGAAACATGACCAGCGCCTGCTGAACCTCGTGCAAGCTTGACTGCTATATAGTATGGCTATAGCTTTGCAAGGAGTGCACAAACCGACCTGAGAGAGTCAGTTGCTGAGATGACACACAAACAGGAGTATCACGTGCATGCTCATGCAAGGATTTCTTGTGACAAGGTACCAGCAGTTGTGACTAGTTTTCCCAAGTCCTGTTTGCCCGGCCCCAGGTGTGTCATGGTGTCCAAGCCCTGCACAACTGCACACCACCACTGGCGCACCGTGACATCAAGCCCCACAATGTCCTCCTGCAACGGCATAAGCAGCATGACAGTGAGGCAGCAGACCCAATAGGCAGTCAAAGCCATCCCGGGGATGACTTGGAAGCCCAGCCCTTGCACGCTGTGGGCGCTGAGCCTGTGGGTAGCAGCTACCATGCAGTGGTCATGGACTTCGGCAGCTGCCAGGCAGCTCATGTGGAAGTCAGAAACAGGACTGAGGCTCTAGCACTTCAAGAAGATGCTGAGGTCAGCATCATTATTGACGTCTTATTTTGATGCTTGTGAATCAAGAGGTGGTCTTGTGTCTGTTTGTGGTAGGCCCCTGCTTCAGGCGCTCAGTTTGCATGGCAAACAGCACCTTCACTGGATTCAAGTGATGGAGCTGACACATTGCTGGTAGCCTTCATGCTGTGGGATCGCACAAGAGTTGTTGCACAGACTCCCTATTGATCATTGTGACAGCATCATATGTTGGGGCTACATGTGTGTTGGTACCTGTGCTGCCTGTTTTCCTGCAGGCATACAAGCCTTCACTTGAACAGGTGTGATGATGCCCCTGCAGGCACACTGTACAGCGCCGTACAAAGCACCAGAGCTGTTTGATGTGCCTTCACAATGCACCATTGATGAAAGGGTGGACGTGTGGTCCCTGGGATGCTTGCTGTAAGAACTGCTTTTCTCGCGTGCCGTTTGTCAAAGTCGAGTCTAGTAGTCAGCATGTATTTATTTCACTGACAATGTTGTGAAATGCACAACGCTGTGAAGGGAAGCTCACAGTGTCTTTCAGCATGTCAACAGTGTGTGGGCCCTGGAGCCTGCAACTCTTGGGAGATTGATGAGTCTCTAAAGCCATGTGTCATCTGCTTCATCACTCTGACATCTTGACTAGCTGTAGTGGCGTTGCTGGATGCCTTATGTTGTTGCAGGTATTTCATGATGTATGGCATCTCCCCTTTTGAGAGAGCTGTCAACGAGGCTGGCGGAAGCTTGGCCCTAGCTGTTATCAAGTGAGCTCTGTTGCTTCTGCGCAGCCTTGCGCTTCGTATTGTCAGCGGCTTAAAAGTACCATTCATTGGTTTGGGGCGCTATTTGTGCATGCATGCACGGAGTAACAAGTCTTCTTTCTTGCCCCTATATTGCTAGCTTTGATGACTGCACTGTCAGCAGCACAAGCAAGCAGCAGCATGGCCATTCCTGTCTTAGTTGAGCCTTAGGCAGCACAGGCTAGTTTGTGAAGCTTGTACTGAGTGGTGTGATGTTTGTGGGTGCAGCAACAAGCTGTGGTGGCCACCTCAAGACAGGCATACAGAAGAGCTGCGCATGCTGGTGCAGTTCTGCCTGAACAGCGATTCCCAGACGCGCCCTTATGTTGGGGACATCATCAGCAAGGCCAAGGCTCTGCTGCAATAATAATGCTTCTTGACCAGAAATGAACTGTGATCGCTATGAGTTGCACTGCTATCAGCAGTTGCAGTGACACCGTTTGTGTCATTATTTGCAAGCACACTTTTGTCGAGGCATTGTAGCAAGCGTCAAGCGGACCAGTTTTTGAGGCAAGTGGATGCTGTATACAAATAGCCAGTGCAGATTATGCCAGTAATGAAGTATGGAGTGTGAAGTCAGAGTACTGTTTGTCTTACAGTTCATTGTGATCAGTCAAGATAGCTGGCCTTGGTAGTGCAGAAGCTTGGCACAATGCTGGAAGGTAGAGAGTGATGATGTACACACACTGCGCTGGTTCTCTGATTATCATATGGGATTGCTTGTCTGGTGAACAAGCAAGACGCAGCTCTGTGGTCCTGCAGCAAAAAATCACACCTCAAGGCATTACTTGAGACAAAAAAATGCCAAGGCCATGGTGCAAATTGAAGAGAGATCAATGCAACCCAATCTCTGCATGGACTGCAGCTGTGAAATATGTTGTGCTGGTAGATTGATTGCATGTCATCATGCTCTACTGCAGCAGTATGCAATGTCAAGAGATTGCCACAGAGTTTGCACTGCAGTAGTTGGTGTGTCTCACCTGAGCATGCTTGTCTCATCTGCACTGTGGTAGCTCTCAGTAAACTCAGTAATTTCACACTCTGCGCCATTGGAATAAAACTGAGTTGCAACAGCTTTTGTCACCTTCATGCCGGGCAGCAGGTCCTCGTAGTCCAGCATTGTGGACTTACCAGATCCTGAGACCGCGCTTGTCTCATAATCATACATGCCTGCACCACAAAACCCTAATCAAGTATCACAAATTTGCCCTCGATTGTCTTGGCTACAAAGACTGCAGCCCTGCTGTCATGGCATCACGCTTTTTCCAGATAAGATGGTCATGTGTTCCTTGCATGTTTTGCACATCAGCACAGAAAGCAACAGCAACTCAGCTGTGAAAGCACAGCAGCCTCAACAGATGCTGGACTGCTCAGGGATGGGCCACATCAGGTGTTACGCCAGGCAGGCACCAAATGGATGGTTCCACAAGTTGTGGCCTTGCTGCTTGTTATCACAGAGCCTTTTGGTCAGGAAAGACGGAGCAGAGCATGCATTGGTTTCATTGCAGCTCATTGCAAATATGGTTGACACAGTCGTATGGACTTGATCATTGATGAGAAAGTTTCTGGTGACAGACACTTGCGGCTGCAAACGCATAAACCTTTTGTGAGTACCGACCTAGACTGTGTGCAGCCTGCAACTGGTTATTTTCTGCATGGAACTGGTTGATGTGGCTCAAGCAGCACACCTCATACGACCACCAGCCCTGCGCATGTGCACGAATGGTCTCAAATACAGTCATGGCAAGGATGCCCATGCCGACAAAGCAGGACTGCTTGACGCATTTTTGGTGTAACAATCTATGCAGAGATTAGATCCATCATGAGAATCGTGTTATGAGCAACTCAGGATGGTGGAATGGCAGCAAGCCGTGCACAGTCCAGCTAAACAGTCATTGAATCACAAAACCATCAAGCAGCTCATGCATTACATTGCTTGAGATGCAGAAGCAGCGTGCGCGTCTAAGATGATGGGATACCTTGGTGATGTAGAGGCATTGGTTCCCAATCAGGTGTGACAGGTGGTGGTCTGCCCACTCAGACTGCATGCGGCCATCAGCCGGCCTGCGATGGCCCACTGGGCCGATCGACTGTCCTAACTCTAGTTGTGCTGCAATCTTTGTAGGCATCTGCCTGCATTATCATGCTGCCTGAAACTTGCAGACTATGGAAATCAAGTTATGGACTGAGGCAGCATATACTATGAGAGATGGCAGGAGTGGGCTTGACCAAGTAGGTGCGGTGACTTGCTTAATTGTGGCGAGAGAATATACATGTCTGTTGTGGTGAAATGCAGAGAGACGTTTGGCACTTGGTGTGCACGCTGTCAAGCTGCAAAGAGCATAACAGCATGTGCAGCTTTAGCTGTTGTTCAGCAGGAACAGGCAGGCGGACTGCAGCATGCTTAAGTTGTGAAGACAGCCTTGTGACACTGCGCATTTGCAAGGAGCTGCGGGACAGCAGGCTCACACAAAAGGTTGACTTTGTGACACAAGGGAGCTCCTTCCCAATGAAGACAGACCAAGCTGCACATCTCAGGGTGTGCAGCAACATCATCAATGAGACTCAGGACTTATACAACATGCTTAGCATAGCATTACAGCAGCACATACATGCTCTGAGCCTCCTGATGACTGTCAGTAGTAGCTGCTCCAGCAGCTGCAGGGGAGGGGGCTACCGAGGGGGTAGGAGCCCCTGCATGGGTGGGGCTCTTGGGGGTGGAGCAGGCTCCTGTTGCTGCACACGCTGCCTTGCCGGTCTGTGCCTGCAGCTTCCTGCTGGCTGCCTTCAGCGACTTGTCACCCTCCACGCTCAAACCTGACATGCGCACAAGATGATGTTCCAATCAGGTCTCTCAAGCACAGCCACAAAAGAACAGGTTGTGTGCAAACGCCATTAGCCATACCTAAAGGTGTTGAATGTTCGCTGCCTGACTTGATGCAAGGTTGATGCGCAATGACTCAGCTAGCACCCTTGAAGCAGTTGCGCCAGGACTCTAGGAGGCGGCTGCTAAAAGCATGCATCACAGCCTGACTTGTAAGACAAAAGTTTTCAGCAATAATTTAGGTTGGGAAGGTAATCAGCGCACCTGTGCACACTGCGCTGTGTGAGTCAATGCCTGATGGGTTACCTGAAGGGGAGATAAGGGTGCAGGTGCCACAGCTGAGCTGGCAGTGGCCGGGCACCTGCTCCCCTGCCTTGTCAGCAAAGCCCACCATGTACTGCACATTTTTCTCACACTCCCCCTGCACCACAGCTACCGGTTGGGAAGTCATGTTGGGATAGTTTGAAGAAATGCAGTCAAGCGTAGCACGCTAATGGCCGGTCTGCCGGCATTGCCATTCTGGCGCTTGTGAATGCACGCAGACGAAGAAGTCAGGCATGCTGTACGCTGTTACGAAAGAATTTATTGCAGCTTGTGCCTAATCAAGCAACACAAGCTTTGTTGTGATGTTTGCTGGTTCTGCAGGGCTCCCAACAAAAGTTGCAACCTTGCTCATGTGTGACAGCTGCCTTGGCTGTCAAACTGACAAGCTGCAGGCAGCTCAAGGGTTGCAAGCACAGGCTGCAGATGCATGATGCAGTTGCTTCATTCCCTGCAATCCAATATATAAACAACACAAAGCTCACAAAGCAAGCATGAGGTTTAGGCAATTGTTGCATGGAGAGAAACGTGGCTGCCTACAATATGAGCCCAGAAAGGGCACTTTTCATGCTTGTCTGGGCAATCCTGCTGCAAGGCTTTTGGGTCAGCTGTCCTGCCGTCCTCCTCATCTTCATCTAGAAGGGCACTTCTGGTGGCCTCGTATGACTTGACGCCCTCCTTGAGAATGGTCAACAAGGCTGGCAGGGGCGGCCTCTCCTCATCTGACATGCTCTGCTGCAACAACAGCAGCATGGTTCTGCATCTGCTGTGTGCGTGGACTCAACTTTGAGCCTTACTTGTAATGCAGGCAGCGTGAATGCATGCACAGCGGGCATGTAGGCAGTTGCAGGCTGAGTTTGAAACGACAGCCAGCGTATTCAGCCAATTGAAAACGACTTCTGTCTTCATCTCAGCGGTGTGACGACAAATTGCAATGCTTCACAATGTGAGATGCAGAGTGTGGCAGCAGCAGCAGCAGCATGAAAAAGGCGGATCAATTCCAGCTAATGCATCATTTACTTTCCCTGGGCCCGTTTTGAAAACCACAGCGGGATAAAAGATTCCTGTCATGAACTTTTGCACAACCAAGTCATTCAACAGTGCAAAGACTGAGAACACAGACAATGACCAAGCTCATGCTCACATTTGACAGCAGCTGATGACAGGCTCGCTGCACAGCCATATGCTCATAGGCAGTTGGGCTGGTCTTGTCGCGCTCCTGCATGCTGAAGGTCTGGACCATCGCTGGGGTGACCCCAGGGGGCAGAGCTACCCCGCTCAGGGTGCCCTCTGCTTGGACAATGGCATAATCCCTCAGCAAGTCTCTTGGCACCTTGACACATGCACGGGAAGTTTGAACATGCATTTGAGTCTTAAAGAATGATCACCACACCAGTGTGCTTGACACTCAATACAAGTGAGCTGTTGCTATTTTGTCTGCATGTCATGAAGCTTGGTGTCTGTCACTTACTGTGATCTCACACATAGCCTGCATTTGCTCAGTCAGCTGCTCCTCTGTCAAGTGCAGTCCTGTCTTGTGCAGCCAATTGGTGCCCCACTGCCAGGTGTTATTGGTCAGAATCCGGCACGCTCTGCACTTGATCAGTTCAGCCAACAATCCCAGCACCTCATCAGGCACAGTGTCCTTGTACACATCAGATGCCCTGTAAACATGCAGCAGTCTTGCAAAGGAAAGGTGTGACCCAGGTGCTGCAGAAGCAACAGCTGTGTATGCAGACTACTAGTACTAGGACAGTCCTTTGCAGGCACACCATGACTCACCCTGCATATGTTTGTGGATAGCTGTCCTCCTGGAAAGGTCCCAGGTTGCTTATGTGACTGAAGTCAGCTGTGTGACCAGCGGCTTGCAGCACCTTTTGCGCAGGAAAATGGAGCTTGAAGGCAGGCCAAGTTTGCTTGGTCCAGACAGTCTCATCGTACAAATAATTCACAGCAAGCGCTAGGCACGTGAGTTGGAGCACCAAGGCGAGACGTAGTCCCATGTGATCAGAGGGAGGCTGGTACTTAGGTCAGAGTGTTACATGCTCTGGCACTGCAACGACTCAGCTGTGCAATCTTAGGCCAACTAGCAGACCAGCAAAACCGTTTGAGCCGGGAGTCGTGCACCAAAGACGCAGACGCAACAGAAAGAGAGAGAGGGAGTTGCTCCGGAACCACCTGAGTCAGGTGCACGTATGATCAACAAGAGATGCAGACAAGCATTTGCATTGCATGCTGAATGTCGTGAAAAGATTGACAATGTGCCACAGGAAGCAGCCTGGCCATGACCAATGTTCACGATGCCAAACACAAGGCAGTCTTCAGATGCACAGCTGACAGATTGAACACCCATGCATGCCAGAAACGCCGAACGGCCTCAGTCTCAACGCTATTGGAGTTCCTTCCCCGGCATTGCTGACTTTAGGCCAAGACACATGCTTCAGACAACCACCAGTAACCCAGACGCCATAGATGTGTATGGCTTGCCCTGCTTTCCCTCTGTGATGGGATACACCTAGTGACCGGGACATATGCATGGATCTTGCAATTCCCAAATCAACAAAGGCGCAGCCTTTTGGCTACATTGGCTGCAGCTCAACATCAGGACATTGTGAATTGCTAGCAGCACTGCAATTCATGCTGTTGCGCTGCCAGAGAGCTCACTTTGATTCTGACCCTCAATAACTCTGTGCTTGCATTGAATTTCAATAGACAGATTTGTCCAGTTTCTGTTGATTGAAAAGCAAAAGCTTCTGTGGCAACTTCAAGTGCTGTCAGTTGTTGCTGTATTGTATACATATAACGTATAGCTCTATAACGTATCGTCTATCTCTATAAATACGTGGTAGAGTTTCTCATTGTGGTTTTCTAGCTTGCATGTGATTTTACGGTGGGTTTGAGATCATCCCACATTTGTTTGACTGAACAACCGGTCAATGATAGTTCTACTTTACAGCAGGTATCATACACAGTGTGACTAAGGAGCAACGCGTCCTCTTTAGAATTCTGATAATCATGCTGCCTTCATGACAGCAGCCTAGAGCTATGCAACAAATGCTCGAGATCTGCCGCAGTGCTTTATACTTCTGCTATTGCCCCCTCCTAGCTTATATTAACCCTAAGGTCTGCTCTGCTTGTGCTACCCTCTCTGCAATGACTTCACCACGGCGTAGCCTATACTGTGATTTCAGATCCTCAACATTGTACTGCCTTCTAAAATCATAAAAACTGTTCACACTGTAATACTTCTGCAGGATTGGCAGAACATCACCATAAAGGTAAGATTTGACCTTGTGATTCCGTCTGCCTACATCATGATAGGGTGTCTCCTTGAAGCAAGCAGCTGGCAAAGCAAAGTTGTCCCACAACTGCTGCTGAGACAGCAAATTGGAGTGAAGACACTTGCTACAACAATGAACCAGCAATCGCCAAAAGATATGATCACGATCGTCACCACACAAGATGCAACCTTTGAAGCCTGCTAGCCTCAAACTCTCTCTTGCAGGCTGGGAAACGTTTGGCATCAGCTCGTGCGCCTTTTGCATCTCTTTTTCTAGCTGTTTTTTCTTGCGTACTGTTGCATAGTAGGTCTCTTGTGAAGAGTATATGTCCCACAGATTTTGCCACAATCCGTTAGTCTCTGTGTTGCGCAGACGCTGTGCCAGCCAAGTGTCTACGCAAGCCAAGTTGAGCAAGGTCTGTGGTGCTGTGGTGGAAACGTCAAAGACTTTCACAAGCAAGCCATCCCACAGCTCTGCTGGAAGATCCCGAAAGAAATGAGTAGGCGGTGATTTGGTCAACTTAGCTGCTGGAGACGCCAACTCTTGACTCCGCGAAGCAATGGTGTATGCCATATGGGCGTTTCTTAAGACAATCGTCTATACGACGGCCTGTCACACGCCTAGCACTAGCTGTTGTCGGTCAGGTCGGGGTCAGCGTGTCAAATCGACTCACGTCCTGTACTGCAATCGCGCAGTGCTTGATTTTGTTTGTCCACAGCTGCATAGTGACATTCAAACAATCAATCAGTTTACATTCCCTCAATCAATTTACATTCCCTGAGTGTCAACAGTGCCGGTAGGCAGTATGTGTAGATAACTGCAAAGGGAGAGCACTCCCTTGTGATGGTCCGCAATGTCCCAGGCGTGACCAATGCCTCCTGGAATACACTTACTTTCGAGTCCAGACACACGTTTTACAGGAATGTCAGCACTATTGACTTGTTTGCACCCATATTTATATAAATATGGTATGGGTCATATATGTCAGATGCCATGGGGTCACATTGTCCCGGGAAACCTTGAGCTTAAGACCAAGCTGGTGTCATGACAGTACCGCGATGATCGGTCAACGTGACTGCCGAACATCAGCTCATTTTGGCATGCTACCAGTATTACCAACAACATCTAAATGTATGGAGCAGGAATTCAGAAACAATGCAAGTCAAAGGTAGGAACATTGACATAGCTGCTGTCAAACAGCAGCTGCTGTTCTGACCAAGCTGACTATGAACTTGAATTAAGCAATATGGTGGAATTTGTAGCCAGTTGGTATAGCAACAATGATGCGTCTGTACACTTTTGCCTGTCACTGTTAGAGTCTGTTGTATGCATCTAAAGCAGGGTGCAGGGTTGACACAAGATGACCAGGACCAATGAAGCTACAATGGAGTGGAGTGCGTATGGAGCTGCCTGCACAGGGTGGACGGCCTGTTCAGCCTCACAGCCAGGGTGCCATCACTGTCCTTGCACTCCGACCTTGCACTCTGACCTTGACCAGCTGGACTTGCTGCAGCAAGAGTTCTAGCAGGCATGGATGCTGTACATAAACGCAGCTCTTGTACACAATTTGAGGTGATTGCAGCAGGCTTGTCGACCTTGATGACAATAGCAGGGTGGGGACTGCCATTATTAAAAGATTAGCCAGGGTGCTATGTTGGTCATTGGCCTTAGTGAAAAGGAAAGATCTGCTGCTAATGCCTGCACAGCAAGTGGTCCATGCACACGTCAGCAAAGATGGTGAGTACAAGTTCACTTTGCAATTATCTAATTCAATGCCAGCAGGTTTAGCCAATTTGCTGCCTCACAAGGACTGTGATGGGTTTATGCATGGTGGTGAGCCAAGTTGTACAACTTAGAGGTCAACACAAGAACTGTATTAATGCAACTGGAACTACACAGCAGACAGAACATGGGGGTGTTTCTGGAAGGCAGGCCTAGTTGTGCAGGCATCACTAGAACAATGAATGAGCAACACATGCAGCCTGCATGCGCCCTTGCAGGGCACGGCGCACTTTGATTCAAATGTCAGTGACTATCACTGCTGGAGCAGGAGGCGTCCTACATGTCAGGTCATCCACAGTGCCTTACTGCTGCCCCTCAGGTTGCCATTATCTCTGTGGCTGCAGCTGTGCGTGAATCAGCAGCCTGCTGCATGTGACTTGTGTGCCCTGCGCTGCTGTTGTCACTTGCATGCATGCGCTGTTGAGATGGGTCATATGTAGAGACAACACAGTTGAGCCAGACAGATCGCTCATGTCACTCTGTCCAGCGTCATACATGCTTGTTGTCTCTGGTTGCCAGACTGAGCTGCAAAAGTAATGGGCACACATCATTCTGCAGCTAAAGTGAAGTGATTTGCGACAAAGCCTGAGACAGTCCAAGGAGTGTCTACTCACAAAGTGGCGCTGGGTCAGTCCTGGCCAGCAGCAATTTGTTGCATGTCTGATAGCAGACATGAGGCTCTGCCTAACACAAGACAACAAAATCGCAGCATGTTGCTTGATTTGATAATCCTCCTGGGGACCAAGGAGCTAGTATTGCTGCAGGCTCCTTCTGAGCTGCAACAAGCGCAGGTGTGTTGCTACGTGGTGTCTGCTGGAAGAGAGAGAAAGAGATTACAATGCTTTAGCAAGCCAACAATTCTGATGACATAAAGAAGAAGACACAGGTCAAATTTGGAGGATACCAAGACAGCTTAGAACAAACTCGAAAACTTGCGTGTGATCCTGTTGGGCAAAAAGGGACCGCACAGTGTCATTGCTGTGGAAAACAAACGAGCATATTGCTGCCGAAGTACATGGAGAGCTGGACAGTCGAAAATCATGTGCATTTCACCTGCAACAGCTACACCACCATGACGTGAGCATATCCTGTTGGCCCTGGCAACACGCTGGCCCTCAGCAAAACGGCCAAGAACAACAGGCAATTGGAGAGAACCACTGCAGAAACCGCTGCATGCGCCTATCAGAAACAACTAGCTGAAAATGGCGCCAATGCTGGCTAACAGTCTTAAATCAGTGATGGTATGTGCATGCGACAGCCCCAATAGTAGGAGCTGCCCTAGGACAATGCAAGGCGTAGTCATGGATGCCGTCGTTTGTGGTCTCGGAGCAGATTCGCGCGTTTTTAAGTTTCACCTTGCCATACCATAGCGTATACTGCTCCTGTGAGAAGCAAGGCAACGCTTGGATCAGATTGCGGCATGGAGGTATTTGTGGAAGCTCAGGTCGGCCCCTCGAGCATGACAGACAGCGGAGCCGCTGTTGACTATGTCTTACCCCACTGTCTGTTGTCTGCAGATCGACAGCCACCCAACCTGGCAACATCGCTTTGCAGCAGAAACATCTACGAGATTCGTCTTGAGAGGCTTCTGTGAATGCTTTGGCATTGCTGCTGATGCTTGTCGGCTGCACTGCCAAGGCACAGAGATAGCGGATCAACCACTTGCACAGGTGCTGCCTCGTTGATCGTTTGTCAGAAGCAAAATGTAGGGCAAATCTCATTCAGATGTTTTCTCTGCAGCTACAGCACAGACAGGGCGAGCCTGTGCAACTGACAGCTGCTTTTACCTGCCCGATTGCACTTTGTATGTGGCAAAGCTTCACTGTGGGGTCCACTGTCATTGATGTTGAAACACCAGTCTTCTGGCTAGCAGCTGCTGAAAGTGTCGCAACTCAAGCTAGCTGGTCCACACTGAAGCTGTTTGATGCACAAACTGTAAAAGGTCTTGTAGACTTGGCCCCTACAAGCTGCGTGCCAGATGGCTTTGCAGTGACATCTAGCGACATCTTTTCCCCAGAATGGTTATCCGTCTCTACAGCAGCTCGGCCTCTTCTTCTTCTGGTCCGAAATGTGCTCTTAATGTCAACATGGCACAAACCTGGGCTGCTCCCAGAATCTCCAGATGTTGACGCATGCAAGCAGACTGGAGCTGAGGTCATGCGTGCCAACATGGACAAGATGAGATCACATCCGGCTTTTGCGTGTGCAGCCAGCAGCACAGCAAGCGCTTCTTCAGAAATCAGCGATCATCTCTTGAGCCTACGTACTACTGTGCTCCTGCTCAAGGTGGCAGGGCTTTTGTCATTCCTGAAGACGAAGGACATGGCTCTGGAAAATGCTCTTCATGCCATATGGACAGCAGTTGCTGCTTCAAGCGACCAAGCATCACAGGATGCCATGCTACCAATAAAGCATGCAGACGCTGATAGCGAGGAGTGCATCATGTCTCTGTTCCTGGTACAGATGGCAAGGCCTCTGATGAAGCAGATGTTCAAGGGAAGATCGGTTCTTGACACCCTGTATCTCAGCTGGGCCTGCCGTTTACACAGAGACCTGCTGCCCAGCAGCATCCCCAGCCTTCTGCGAGCTGTTGCGTCTGATATCATTTCAGGTGTAGTGTGCTTGTGAAACAATTCATGTCATGCTTAAGCTGTATGCTTAGCTGTGTCTAACCACAGCCTGTTACTCTGTACCTCGTCTGCATCTCTCTTCACTTTGCATATACCATTGCTTTGTGCAGAATTACAAGTTATCATGGTGTCAAGCCAAGGAAATGCTTTGCACAACGCTTGCTGTGCTGTCGGTCCACATCTGTAATGCATGCACCAAATATAGACAGGAAGCTGTGTAGATGACAGCACTGCCAGACAATGTAGCTGTGTCATAGCTCTTCAAACTGATGCAGATTGTTCTGTTGCTTTAGCCTTGCGTGATCTGATTGTTCACAGGTGGCATCCTTGTGCTGGTGCTTGCCCTGAGCTCAGGCACAGAAGTGGCCGCAGAAGCCGTCAAGGTAATTGCCATCCTTTTGTCGCACGCAGACTTGCCTGCAGAGCAGGTGGATGCTGCTGAGGCTCAGCTGGTGCGCATGCAAGCTGTGCCGCGGTTGTGCGGTCTTTTGAAGCTTGACATGAGACACCAGAAAGGTGTGGTCACCACTGGATGCACTGACGATGCTTTATGAAGCTGTCCTGCTTTACATGTTGCAAGCTAATGTATCTGTCTAGCGTGTAAAAGGGTGCGTTGATGTAAGACTCTACAAAGCAACAGTGAGGGCATGACTGCAGTGCAGCCAGTGTGCCAGTTACATTGTCCTGCGCAGCAGTAGCTGCATTTGTAGCTTGGTATTGTCTTCACTGCAGCTCTTGCTGGCTGCTCTTAGCAGAGCTGATCTGATGCTCTGCAGGGAATGAACTGGTCAACTTGTTGACAGACAGGGAACAGCAGCATGTTGATGAGATGCACAAGGTGGCTCACACTGCCAACAGGCTGCTCAAGCGCATCCTTGCTGATACTGACACAGACCAGCCTCTGCGCACGCCCACAGCTCAACAGTGGCAGCACATTCTCACTTCTCTGGACTGCGCCCTAAAATTGCAACACCTTCTCAGCTGCCTGCATGTGACGCCTGGCTCCTCACAACACGTTGCCCTGCTCAAGCTGCAGCAAGAATTGTCACACTTGCCCTTCCTTCTGACAGCTGGCCACTTACCAGATATGGAGCTTGACGTCAGCTCACTCATGAGGTGATCTTTTGTGCATGACACGTCCTGCATCACCTGTCAACTCTATCTTCAGAATGTGTTATGCTTTGTGGGCATTTTTGCATGCTCAGGACTGCTCTGTTATGCTTAATGCTTCACCAAAGCAGTGTGATTAAGCCTCAGTCTCAAAGTCTCAAATTGTTGCATGATTGGGCTTTATTTCTACAGGTTGTCGTTTCTGGAGGTGTTGGCACATCTGGAGTCTATGCAAGACTCAAACAACCCCAGGCTGGCGTTCCTCATGGCGTTGGTGACAAGGCTTGGGAGACAGCCATCACTGCTATGGCTAGGCTCTGATGGCCAGCCCAGCCCCAGGCAGGCACATACCCTCCCTGAGCGTACAGTCTGTCAGGGGTGCGCCAACTGCCAGGGCGCTGACTGGCTCCTCAAGACACAGATTGTGGCCCATCTGTGGGTTATCTTCTGTGAGTGGCCTGACGTGTCATGTTTCATGAGCATTTGAGCGGACTGTGGCGCATGGCCGGCACTAACATCACCACAAAGTTGAGCACAGCCTTGCTATCGTTCAATCATGCTCACTTGGAAGATTGAGTGCAGGTTGCTGCAAGTGTTGCCTGCACCACTGCCTGACGACCTGTGCCATGTGCAGGTCATCAAGCTGCTACTACAGCATCCAGCAATTTGGCAGCAGAAACAGTCGAGGCTTTGCATGCTGCTCTGGCAGATGATGAGCAAGGCCGACATCTGGTGCTGCGCACCCACAGCCCGTCTGGGGCTTACATTGGCAGAAAACCTGAGGCTGGCTTTGCCCAGACATTCACCAACTTGGCAAGCCAACTGACAGCGCAGCTCACAGCTGCTGCCTGTCTGGCCAGGCTGTGTCTTCTGGTGAGTATGCTTCATAGTGTAAAAAGCTTCTCAATGCTGGCGGGCCGTGGTGGTGTGATTCAGTGCAGCATGTGTGCTCATGCCCAGTTGAAGGATATGGCATCACTATATACAACAGGGCCTGTGTACAAAATAATGTACACAGGCCCTGTTGTAGCGCTCTTAGCATTGTCACCAAAGGTCAGCCATCTTCTGATGCTGCAATAGACACGCATGGTTTGTACCACCTCTGCTGGCTTACTTGACAACAACAGCTGCTTTTACCACAAGAAGTCCGCAAGCAGTCTGGCTGGCAGCTACCTCCTATGGCGTGTTCAGTGAAGCATGTCATGTTGCAGGAAATCCAGCAGGCTGGTGCAGACAAAATCCCAGGGGCAGCTTCTGAGACATCTTGGTACTCAAGATTCTTGAAGGAGGGCATGTTTGATATTGTGTACAGAAGGATGCAAGCAGCTGTCGAGGTGATGCCTGTTTGTAGCCTCAAGGCTGTGTATGCCTCAAGCCATATTCGCAGTCAGCAAGCATGAAAGGCACCTGTCCACATCTTACACTCAAAGTTGTGCCCACAAACAGGTGTTGCAGCATGTGCAGCAACTACATTGATTGTGGCCTTGGCTTGCTTGACTTTGCGTACATACCCAGCAAGCCTCAACGATGCTGCCAGCCACTACAGTTGCGTGCACCCATGCAATTCTGTACATGCTATGTGACTGCATGTGTGACTGATGCAGTCTCCCGTGCCATGGAGCGTCAAGCAGTGCACTGCCTTGACACGAGCGCTGTATAACATGGGTCAGCTGCAACGAGTTGTGTGGAACAACAGCAACCTTCACAAGGTACCGACTGCCCTGTATGTAGTTGCTGATACGTTCAAGCACTCAGCTTTGCATCAAACCAGAAATGCAGCAAGTTGCTGCTATGACTGCTTGTCAATTTTCACCGGCTGTAAGCATTAAACACAAACAAGTCCGCAACTACAGACCTCCAACTACTACAAGCATGAAGTGCCGTTTCAGCCACATTGTTTCACCATGGCCCGCTGTCAGCTACGTTGGATTGCACGCTGACTAGCAAAAGTGTGACTGCAGTACACAGCAGGCAATCTTTCTTTGGTGAAACAGCTGGTGACACAGCTACCGGTGGCAACAAGCAATGTCAAGTTGCAGCATCAGATGCTGCATGCTAGCTTGTGCTTCACGCACCCATCTGTCACCAATGTTCAGCAGCTGAGTGGTAGAGATGGCAAGGCACATTTACAGGTGTGAATCTATCAGCTGTGTGTCAGCATGTCATGTGTCAGACCCAGAAAGAATTGGCTGCTAGACAGGGATGGCCACCAACAGTTCTCAGCTGAGCTGCTTGTGGTGTTGAAACTGCAGCACATGCTGTTCTTCCTCTCAGCTTGTATTTTGTTGGTTGGCGTCTGCTGATGTTGCAGTCTTCAGGATCTATGTACATCCATTGTAGCTTAAAATCCTTTATTTCCTGATGTTGGTGTCAGCTTGTTTGCTCTGCATCGGGGCTTGTGTAACTGTAACACTTTCTTGATCCTGAATTTTGCCTGCAGGCTGTGGCAGTATGCCTGACTGACCTGCTGCTGTCCAGCACGCTCTTTCCTTCCAAGTCAGGCAACAATGGTGTGGTGGATCAGTCTGATTTCTGTGCGATTGGCTTGAGGAAAGTGGCCATGGCAAATCTACATGCGCAAACCTTGTGCATCACCTGTCACTTGCTAGAGTCAGGTGTCTCTGCAGCAAGGTTGTATTTCTGGCAGAATGCTATGCCACACTGCTCCTTGTGGCTGGCGCATTATGGTCAGCGCAATCTTCCTGAAGAAGAGGAGTGCACAGACCCAATGCCCTACGTTGCGGTACTAGGTGAGCAATTCACCCTCTGGACAGTTGTTCTTTATCACCAACCAGTCACTTCAAAATGTGCAGGATGACTAACTTAGGGTCAGCTTGTTTTGTGGCCCTCATGAATGTGGTGATCAGCTACAGTGAACATCATGGTTATGCAACGCATATGCACGCCAGATTTCCTGATGTGTACAAATAGTTTCTAATCTGCATCAATTGGCACAGGAGCTGTAGAGATGCCAATCACAGCTTGTGTTGCAGAGAGTTATGCAACCTGGCAGCCGCCTGATGAACCCTTAACAGCCCCTCCTGCTGAGGGGGCACAAGCTGTCATGAGAACCCTGTACCTCCTGGTACAGCAGCTTGCCAGCAGACGCAGACAAATTCTCACCGAAAAGGAGATGATGAAAGACATGACCGGTGAAGAGTGCAGCGTTTTTTCCACAGCCATCTTGCTGCTTGAGACGTCTTTGACTGCAAAGCAAGCGTCGCTGGGTAAGTGCCAGCCTGTTGTATCATGTGATAGCTTGGTGATTTTCTGCACAATTGTCCAGCCATTCCTTGTTTGATGCCCACCTGTGCTCATGGCAAAGCATGGTGGGCTCTTGCGGCATGATACCACTGCAAGAGCGGCAAGCTTTGCCATGAGGACATGTCACAGCATGGCGCCTTAGAGTTGGAAGCAAGTTTTGATGTAGCTCTTGATGTCGTTGTTTTGGGTTGTGCCTTATTGCAACGATGTTGGATGCTCTTTGTGCACAACATGCAGAGATGGTAGTCAAAGGCTTCGAGAACATGCGGGATGATGTGATGTGGAGCCCTGTCATAGCTGGACTGGCAGAGGGCTGCTGGGCAGACACCAGGCAGCAAGCCCTTGAGTTCAAGCATCAATTGGCGTCCATGTCCAAAAAGGAGTGCAGGGTGCTGCCTGCAGGTGTTGTCCGCAGACTGCGAGCCTGCTTTGCGCCCTTGGTAAGCTCACTGCCATGCAAATGCGCATACAAAGCATTGTTGGCCAAGGTCTACTTGGCATCACTGCATTGCCTTTTATGACAACCGGCCCCTGTTTGCTTGATCATGCTGATGTTACAAGGCTGACGCACATGCGGCATGCTTGAATTTATTGCAGGCACACTACATGTAACATGGTGCCTGTATGACTGCCTTCTGAATGGCATTAGAAAATTTTGCCGCAGTAATGTCAAAGCATAAATTGCTAATCACTTGCAAGATTGTCAGTCTTGCCAGCTGCAACTAAGCAGTCTTGCCAGCTGCAACTAAGCGGTTGCATCAGAAGGTGTTCATGCACCATTTTTTTGCAAACCTCCTACTTTCACAAGTTCAGCGTTGGGAAGGGACAAGACTGCGCATTTTTCACAATTATGCAAACGTGCAGCAATCTCACCAAAAATCTCACCGCACGCAATGGTGTTTGTAGGTTGTAAAGCGGCCAAATAGAACACAAGCCTCAGCAGACTCTGCATATGAGCAGCTGATGGCAGAAGAGACTAAAGCAGCAAACACAGCAGCTGCCAAGACCTCCAAAATGCTCAAGCAAAAGGCCAAGCGGCAGCAGCAGCAGCATCAGCAACGACATCCTAAACTGGATGTGGGGTCACAGCCTTTGCTGTTGGAGTTGCAGAACCTTGGTTTGCAGCAACAGCCCTCTGCAAAACAACAAAGCTCAGCATTGACGCTAGAACCATGTGGCCTTAGCATTGAGCCTGCTGACTCCACCAAGGCTGCCATGGTAGATGGCAGTGCAGAGCCTGAAGCTCCCAGCAACCCAATGCAAGTTGCTGCTGCACCTGCTGATCATGAAGCTGTGCAAAATGCGCATCATTGCGAGGATGATTTCTTGCGAAACCTCCTTTCATGTCCCATTACAAAGGTAACATGTACACAGACATATCAAGATCGTGACAGTTTTGCACCCACTTCTCATGGGTCAACACTCACTTGACTGTGATTGCCTAGTTGCACTAGTGGTCACTCTGTCATGCATGCATTTGCTTAGGTTGGCTGAGACACAATTGCTTGTCAAGTCACCGTTCAACCAGCTGTCAATGTGGCTGCATTCTGCGCAGTACAGGGCTGTATTGATCTTGCTTACACAGCAGCATGATAGGGGCCCTGTTGTTGAGGTCTTTCACATGTCAAGGGGTTGCCTGCTCATTAGATGTGGCCTGCAGGAGATAATGAGGGAGCCAGTGATTGCTGCAGATGGGCATACCTACGAGAAGGCTGCTTTGGAGTCCTGGTTGCAGCTTCACAACACATCTCCAGTCACTGGGCAGTCTTTGGCCCATTTGCGCATCGTTCCTAATGTGCTGGTTCAAATTGCCATTGACAGCAACCTAGGCATCTGACAAGAGCAAAAACCGCCTTTGGAGGCCAAGATGTGAGACATGAGCCGTCTCTAGCGGAACATATTGTGGTCAGCTTTGGGATGGTGGTATCACCCACCACGAGCAGTGCAAAAGAAAAGACAAGGTTACGCTTTTCAGCGATCATAACAGGAGCCTCCTAAGGCAACAACCCATGGCCATAGACCTGTTCTGTCTGGTTTTGCCTGTGTTTTCCCTCTGTAGTACTCCTGTAGACGTACAAATCCGTGAAGTGTCATAACAGAGTGTTCGTGCAACTTGGACACAACGTTGCCTGCAAGTCCATGCTCTATCCTAAGTTCTGCTAGAGCGCGAAATGTATTGTGGTGTTGTGAGTCACTTGTGATCCAGATTGTCCTATGATTACAGGCAGCGTGAAAACATTGTACACATAGTCTTTGAGAGCTCCCTCCAATGCTGTGCTTTCTTTCCTTGCAGCTTTCCCTTGTATCTTGTATCAGGGCAGTATCCTCCTTCCCCGATCTTTATGCTTCTTGACTTTCCATCAGCGTCACTGGTGTTAAGGCTGTCAGTCTGGATCTAGGACTGTCATTGTGGCGCAACTGCTGTCGTTCTGCTTTTCCCCCCTTTTTCTGGGTTACAGGCGAATTGTTCACCCGTCAGTTAATGAAAATATTGAACGAACCTGGTTTGGGCCCGAACAACGGCCTAGACAACGTGTCCCTAATCGATCAGTCCATGGCAAGCAAAACCCCCAGGGGCAAGCAAACACATCGGTCATGATGACAGGGCCCGTCTTGTCATGATACATTTGTTCTGCCATTGTCGTTTCCATCATGTGCCTCATCCTTCTGCGCGTCTGCTGCTCCCCTCTGTGCAAAACTTCTCTCCACCATAGGGTCCAAGCCCCTTGCTTGTTAACTTCTGTCTGAAAGTAATGCTGGATCTCTCTTGCTGTGCACGCCTGTATATTTGAGTCCTCCAATCTGCCCTTCCGGTCAGCTTTGGGCTTACACGATGCCTTCAGATACCCCACCTGAGGTAAGGGAGTTCACCTATACAGCTACCAACGACTCGTCCTCGGTCAGAGCTGACATGAGTGACAGCTTGCTCAACACTAACAGCGCGGCTTCAGTCACAGACCTTATCTTGTCAGATCATTCTAGGGTGGCAACTTCAGTTTCACCTGCCAATGTGCCCCGCCGTAGACCAGAGCTCCCTCCAGTCATGCCTCTCATCATCATTTCGAACCCTGCCGTTCTGGCCTTCATGACAGCTCAAATCCGGGCTTTCCTTCATGCCAATCCAGTGCACATGAATAGCTCTCGCCCCCCATAAGAAGGGGGGAGACTCCAGTGCACACAGCGCTCAGCCGGGCAGCCATTGGGACAAGCTCAAGGTGCACCCTCCAGATGCGGCAAGGGGCTACTGCTTCACCTTTCATAATACCAGGATGCTAAGGATGCGTGCTAGCTAAGCTCGCGCAGCCTATGCGACAGCGCCAGGTAATCAACAGGCCTTGGATGAGCTACACAGCAGCATCGCCAACAGCATGGCGATCAGTCCACCTACTTCCACCGCTTGCACAAGCAGCGGCAGTAGGGTACCGTCATCAGTCAATTGCATCAGCGCAAGGGCCTCCCAATGGCTGATCTCTGCTCCGTGGACTGCTCCGTAGGAGCAAGAAAGCTAAAAACACCATCTTTAACGAATTTTTCTTAGCTGACAGCTCCACAGGCATATTTAGATAGCTGCCCACTGACCTGTCAGCACAGCAAGCCCTGCTGCCATTACTGAACAGGCAGCTGCCATCAAATGCCCAGCAGGCTTGCGAATGTGCAGAGCAGGGCATCCGTCTGCTCGGGGCAAATAGCCAGGCTCAGACGCTTTCTTTGCATGAGCATTGTGCGTTGTTCGGGCTGAAACCAGGTTCGTTCGGTACCTCAATCATCTGACGGAGGGTGGACAATTCCCCTGTAACCCAAAAAAAAAAGGTGCCTTTCAGGGGACAGCTGTTTGATGGGCTGGCATTTGTTTTGCTTCTGCTACATTGCTTGCTTGTCGGTCTGGTTGTGTGCCACCTTGTGTGGTGTTTGATGTAATAGGCTTTACATAGGAACAACAATTTCTATGTCTTACAGTGTCCACTTCTCCTACTCCCTTGCTTTATCTCTCTCCTGACGATCCTTCACCTGAGGCATCTGCGGGTGTTGTTGCTGGAAGTGATAACGATGTGTTCATTGCTTCACATGTACCTGTCAGGACTGATGAGGAGTCTGAGGGCCTGAGTCAGCGCTAGTTGCAGCCTCTACCGGGAAGCACCAAGATGCTGGTGTTGCTTTTGATTCCTCTGACTCTATTGTGGCTTCTCCATCTGACAGCATAAAATTGTACGTGTGACACCAGATGATGCCGTTGGTGTTGTGGTTAGGCGCAGCACACTTCCACACAACAAGCTCAAGTCGTACTATGAGGTCTCTACCGCAGCTGCCAAGGGGCTGCGTCCAGGTTTCTTGGGATGAGCTTTGCTGTGATACCATTTGCAGGGTTGAGTTTTTTGAGTTTTTTTTTTTTTTTTTCCTTCAGGGGAATTGTTCACCCTCCGTCAGATGATGAAGGTACCGAAAGAAACTGGATTGAGCCCGAACAAAGGCCTAGAAAACGCGTTCCTAAGCGATCTTTTTGACATCTGTTTGATAGGCTTGAATGATTTGCAATGATTTGGCTGCACTGCTTGTTTGGCAGTCCAACTACGTGAGGCGTTGTCTGTTGGATTGTCAATAGTTTATGCAGCAAGAACTGACAGTCTTTGACCTGTTTGGCATGTATACTGAACATGCTGAGCCTGAACGTTGCTGTGTTACTAACAAAATTTGATCTGTATTCATGGTGTTGATACTAGGTCCTGTTATTCTGGGTGCCTTTGTATTGACAATGCCTATTTTCTTTGGCTCGTTTGTATGGCACTTGGCTGGGACGTGCTTTGTGCAAGTTGGCAGGCTTGAACGGTGTTGTTGCTGCTTACGTGGCCTGCTCTGTGACAGCTCTGATGTAAAGGATGCTGTATGGATGGTGATCATCCTTTTCCATCAAGATGTGTTGTTAGCTTCAGCTTCAAGTTATGCATTGGACATCAGGTTTCTTTGAGGTTGTTAATGTTGCTTCGTGTCAAGGGCGCCAGGGCCAAACTATCAGCAGCTGGAGCCTCTGCCGTTCCCGAGGACTCAGCATCTGACATAGACTCAGGGCCCCATCTCTTGCCAGCCAATGCAGAAGCAGCATCAGGTGTGTCAGCACAAGGTGAGGCAGCATCAGGTAGGGGAGTCCCCAGACCCTCAGCAGCTGAGTTTGGTGCAAGGCGAAGCCAACCCAACGTAGCTGAAGACCCCACGACTGTGGGCAAGCTGAAGCCCTCAGGAAGAGAAAAGTGTGCCTCTAGCAATGGCTCATCATCATGCGAAACTTCTTGCTGCTCCGCAACAGACTGTGAGCCAGTAGGCTCTAGCTGTGTGATTTGAGGAGGTGATGCAAGCTGCCGTCCAGTCTGTTGCTTGCTTGCCTGCCGCTGCACCTTCTTGGCCTTTCTGCGTGCCTGCTTGCCAGAGGTATCAGCTGCTGTGGCCTTGCGCTGCTCGTGCTTTCTGCAAGCTTCGGGAGACTGATATGCTGACTGAGAGACCCCGAAACTGACATCAAACATCCATCCTGCCTAGAAAACCTCGTGACAGCGCAGATTGAGACCGTCCTGCAGGCTAATCCAGTGACCACACTTTCAGCCTCGCAGCGAGATGGGACCAGCTCAAGGTGCACATTCAAGATGTTTCAACGAACAACATGCTCCGCCTTCCATGCACAGCGTTGCCGGGCAACTCAGAGTGCAGAGGGTGCGAGCCAGCCGGGCTCGAGCGGCCTATGTGGCAGTCCCACAATCGTCTGGAAGTCCATTCTACACAGCTACCCCATCAGCTCATTGCTATGGACCCGCAGAGGCTCGGCACCCCGACAACTGCCTACGATCTGCACTTTCAAGAAGAGTCTCTGCAGCGAAAGCATGACTTGATGAACCGGGGCTCCCTGACAGTGGAGTACTTGGGCAAGCGAGAGCAACTTCCAGCCAGCAGCAAGGGCAGTCAGATCTCCCCTTTCCTTTTTTTTTTTTTTTTTGGGTTACAGGGGAATTGTCCACCCTCCGTCAGATGATGAAGGTACCGAACGAACCTGGTTTGAGCCCGAACAACGGCCTAGAAAACGCGTTCCTAAGCGATCAGTCCATGGCAAGCAATCCTCGCAAGGGGCAAGCACCGTGCAACGCAAGAACAACACGCAAGTGTGACCATGTGAGCGCTGATGCAGGAAGCATGCACCCCTGCATCTAGCGCAGCGCAGCCCAATGAGAACTTGGCTTTATGGAAGAAAATAAAGCAATCAAAACAAATAACATGCGTTCTTGCTCCTGAGAGGGTAAAGTCCAGACCTGCGACCTCCCCCAGGACAAACGCCAAAAGGCGTCCCACAAGTCCAAACTTCATAAAGGTGCCATGACACAAGTAAGCAAAAGGTGTCCCAACAAGAAAAGACGCGTTTGCCTAATGCATCAATTTGAAGGAAAGTGTGTGTCATCACCAGTCAAATTGGCCACCGAGGTAACATAACGCTAGCAGATAAAAGATGTCCAACCAGAAAAGATGCATCCCCCTTATGCACCAATAAGGATGGAAGTGTGTGCATACCACCAACCACAAAATCTGCCTGTTTGAGGTGCGGCAAGTAAGCAAAGGATGTCAAGCTAGAAACAGTACATACCCCTCATGCATCAACCTAGAGGAAAGTCTGAAACGTGGGGTCAGAGTGTCTCCAATATCTTGCCATCTGGAGCTCACCCAGCTGACTTACCAATAGGAGTCCTCATGATAGTTTGTTGGTCTGTGATGAAGCTGATGCTGGGGAGGGCAGCCACTGAGGCTGAGGCGAGGGGCTGTGCTTGAGCCAGAAAACCACGAGACTTGCTGACATTGAGCTGGCTGCAGGTGGCCGCGCAAAACAGGGCTATGCAGCTGTCAAGAGCCGCCTGAGCATCTGAGGGCTGAAGCATATGCAAGGTTTTTTTTTTTTTTTTTTTTGGGAGGGATGGATATTCATTACACAAGTGCAACAATAGCAACCTCAAGAGTATGTGAAGTCCACCAAAAGCCATAGAGGCCACAGCTAACAACACATCTTGAATTTGTTCAGGCATGAATCCTGAGCGTCGTGACAATGAAAGCAAAACAAGCAACCGCCCATCCAAAGCTAGTAACCCAGCTAGAAAGACATGCTTGTTTCTGTCCACCAACAGTGCATGACACAAAGCTGGATCAGCTAAACAAAGTCAGAATGGAAGTAAAAGCAAGCATTGCCAAGGCAAGGTCTGTGCCAAGCCATAAAGCTAGCACGTACCCAAGCCCCTTGTCTGGCCTAGCAACTATAAAGCAACCAGGTCAAGCAACAATACTGCAAACAAGTGCTCATTGTGAGAGCAAAGGTGGATCATGCCATCAAGCGTCAAACCAGCAAGCTGCAATGCAGAAGCCTGACACAAAGAAATGTCTAACACCAACACGTCAGCAGTGAACTGCACAAAGAGATCTTTGTGCAAGCTACAAACACCAAAAGCACGTAGCATTATCAACACCTAATCCCAGCCCATGCAAGGTGGTCTCATCAGCATGATGGTGGCCGATAGGCGCTGGCTGACCATCTGGCATGGTGATTGGCCTGATGACACCTTGCTGGGTTTGGTGCCTGGGGTGACTGGCCAAAGGTTGGGCTGCCAAGACATACAACAGGGGTGACAGTGGGCTACCTTGTTGTACCCCCGATCCCTCAGGAAAGCTGGATGACTGCCAGCCATTGAAAGCAGCTATAGATGAGGTGTTCTCAAGCATGATGCTGACCCATCTGCAAGCGCGCTCGCCAAACCCCATGCTGGTCAGGCGGTCATATGCCTTGCTGAAATTCAAAAAAAACCATGCAGCCAGGCTGACCTGTTTGTTGCAGGTACTCCACCTCTTCTAAATGGCACAGCACATTGTCGCCAATTCACCGACCAGGCACAGAGTGGGGTCCACCACATGCTGAAGGGCAGGCCCAAAGCGGGTAGCCAGAGCCTTGCCCAACAGCTTGTAGTCGCTGTTTAGGAGGTCAATGGGGCGGTGCTTTTAGTGTTTATAGCTTGCTCAAACATCTCTTTGTGCAGTTCACTGCTGACAGTTTGGTGTTAGAGTTTTTATTTGTGTCAGGCTTCTGCATTGCAGCTTGCTGCTTTGACACTTGATGGCATGATCCACCTTTGCTCTCACAATGAGCACTTGTTTGCAGTATTGTTGCTTGACCTGGTTGCTTTATGGTTGCTAGGCCATTCAAGGGGCTTGGGAACGTGCTAGTTTTATGGCTTGGCACAGGCTTTGCCTTGGCAATGCTTGCTTTTACTTCCATTCTAACTTTGTTTAGCTGATCCAGCTTTGTGTCATGCATCGTTGGTGGACAGAAACAAGCATGTCTTTCTAGCTGGGTTACTAGCTTTGCCAAGGGTAGACAATTCCCCTGTAACCCAAAAAAAAACCGAAAACAAAAAAACCAAAAAAGTCAGGCACTGGGCAGCTCGAGGCCTGTCATTTCTGGGCAGGGTGCATGTGACCAAGCAAGTCCTAGCTGCCTCGCTGTGGTATCATGCCAGCTTCCAACGGCCCTCAGAGCAGCTCCTTGAACAGCTCAGCCAACAGCTACGCGAGTTTAGTAGCATCAGCTCAGCAGGCCAACCACAGCGATGATGCTGTGGCTTTAGCACAAGGTTGCTCTCAGGGCAGTGCCTATCTGCCCTCTTCTGGCCCTGGAGTTGCACTGTTCCCAGGGGAGCTCACCAGCTCCATGCCCTCGTCCAAGGGGGGTGTAGGGCTTGTGCATGTGCCAACTTAGATCCAAGCCCTAAAGGCAAAGGTGATCTCCCGATTGCTAGAGCCAGAGAGGCTGGCTTGGAAGGTGTTCCAGTTGTACCACCTGAATCGAGCGTCTCAGGTTCAGCCCTTGAACTCTGGGGCCAGCATCTTGTTCAGCACGCTCAGCACAGACCAGTTGCAATTGCCAGCTCGGCTGTCAGCCTACGTGGCGGCCTTCAGGGCTCTTCATCCTTGCCGCCTTCAACCAGTCACTGTGTCAACCAGTCAACCATGCTACCATTGGACGCATTAAACGAACCACTCTTCTTCAACAGGAAGATTTCTCAGCCTGCTGCCAGCTCAGCTACAACCAACACTGCCTGCCCAGCTGCTGCATTTCTAACTCCTCAGCAAAAGCCCCTTGTGCTTTCAGCGGGCATCACTAAGGTGGCTCACCTGCGGCTTTCATTGCAGCTTCAACAAGCCCAGCTGCTTGCAAGCGAGTTAAATTTGCTGGCACGTCCTCCAGCATGGCGCACCACCGTCAGCTCAACCCCAGCATCCACTTGGTTTCAGGTTCTCTCGGCCTCCGGCAGACAACTAACTCAAGATGCTCAGACAGGCCAGCTCCACATCATTAGCCCCCATCTGCAACTTAAACAAACCCCACCAGAGCCTGTCTCTGATCCCAGCCCTGTCCAAGTCATCTCTTGGGATCCCTCTAGGCCTTGGAGGGGCCCAGCGCACCAGCCAGCTCAGCTAGGCAGTCCCTTGTTGCAAGGTCAGCTGTGGGGCCCGCATCATCTGTCACTTGGGGTGTGGGGTTGGAATAGCCAGTCAGCTCATCAGTTGGTGGTCAGACAAGCGGGCCTACGTTTACGGCTCATCAGGTGTTTTGCCACCAAGCACCCATTGCCCCCGAGCGGTTTGACCTGCCGCCCTCCCCCTTTGCCGATGCCAACATCGGGACGATCAGTGGATGAGACCTTGCAGGCCATGGAGCTCAGGTGGGTGGCTTCCATGCAAGCCAGCTTCAGAGGCACAGCTCGCCTCAGCTCAGAAACGTCTGCCTCTTTGCCAGCATGGATGACACCCTCGCAGACCGCTAGAATGCACTGGTCAGACCGCCAGCAACAACAGATGCAACAGCAGCCAGCAGGACAGTGCAGCTGCAGACGACATCATTGATGTGCTAGAGGCATGTGGCAGCCACCCTCATCAGGCACATTGGCGGCACATTTGGGAGTTGGCCTGCGCTTCCTACCTGAACAGGCAGCACAGGGTCCTATGGTGGCCCCTGTTGCATGGCAGCTTGATGTGTGAAGCTTATAGAGCATACATTGGCAGGGCCATGCCAGCACAGGCCAACTGCCCTTTCTCTTGCTGTGTCGGCCTCAGACCATCAGCCACTTGTTCATCACATGCCCGGTTGCAGCCACAGTCACTGATTGGCTATGCCGCCTTTAGCAAGTTATGACAGGGTATCTGCCTGTGGTCTCAGCTGCCAGCTTGTTGGCGGCAGACACCATGAGCAGCTGCCGTCAGATGCGCTCACCAGGTGGCCTCTAGCAACGGCTCAGCATCAGGCACACCTTCTTGCTGCTCCACAATAGCCTGTGAGCATGCAGGAGGCGATGCTTGCTGCTGGGGAGGTGATGCTTGCTGCTGTCCAGACTTTTGCTTGCCTGTCTGCCGCTCCACCTTCTTTGCCTTTCTGCGTGCCTGCTTGGGGTGTCAACTGCTGTGGGCTGGCGCTGCTTGTGCTTGTTTGCAAGATGCGTGAGGCTGATACGCTGACTGAGAGACCTTGAAACTGAATGGACCTGGGTAGATTGCGCAGTGAGGGGTCTGAAGCTGGTGCTGCCACTTTGGCCACTGTCACATCAGATCTGCCAAGATGATCGGACCAGCAAGACAGGTGTGCTGGAAGATCCCCAACAAAGTCTGTCTCGACTGCTACATCGGCGCTATAGCCAGCTGCTTTGAGAAAAGCTGCCGTGACGCCTTTGCGCGCCCACCTAGGGTCCAACTTCTTCACAACGACCTCATCATAGCGAGGGGAGATCTGCGCACCCCAAGGGAACCAGCTGCACAGGCTGCAAGAGACGGTAGGGACAGACCCGCATTGATCCTGATCCCGGTGATGTGCTGCATGCTTCGGTGGATGCTTTTTGGAGGTCGAGTTGGGCTAGGCAGAGTGATACGCCCACTTTTACGGAGTGCATCCAGCTTGGCTTGTTTGTTTCTCTTCTCCAACGTTTTCACAGGCCACCATGCTCTAGGACGACGTGCTTACTTGACATTGCTTGGCTCGGCAATTTAGCCGGTCAAGGCGCTGTGCTAGATGCAGGGTGGCATGCTTCCTGCATCGGCGTTTACATGGTCACACTTGCCGTTGTTCTTGTCTTGCACGGTGACACACATGTGTCATGTCATGACCGACTTGCCATCATGGCTGGTCGTCTTGGCGCCAAAACGTTTTGCTTGCGCCTTGCGGGGATTGCTTGCCATGGACTGATCGCTTAGAAACGCGTTTTCTAGGCCGTTGTTCGGGCTCAAACCAGGTTCGTTCGGTACCTGCATCATCTGACGGAGGGTGGACAATTCCCCTGTAACCCAAAAAAAAAGGGGGAAAAAAAAGAGGAGATCTGACTGCCCTTGCTGCTGGCTGGAAGTTCCTCTCGCTTGCCCAAGTACTCCACTGTCAGGAAGCCCCGATTCATCAAGTCATGCTTTCGCTGCAGAGACTCTTCTTGAAAGTGCAGATCGTAGGCAGCTGTCCGAGCCTCTGCGGGTCCAGAGCAATGAGCTGATGGGGTTGCTGTGTGAGAATGGACTTCCAGACGAGACCCTCGACGACTCGCTGGTCGTTTTCGCCCTTGTACAGGTGCCCAAAGCGGATTGCCACAACAGGTGGACTGTAGGTGAGCACTGGGCGGACTGTAAGCCGCTCGTTCTCCGCACAGCGCTCCATGGCCTTGAAGAAGGTACGGTCTCTGCGCTGACGAAGCTTGAAGCTGCGCTGACGCTGAGACGGACCTTGCCTCAAAGACATGTTTACGACCAACTTTCGCGGCACGCAGCAGAACAAGGCGAGCCTAGGCTTGTTGACAAGCTGAGCTCAAGACAGAAAGAACAAGACCAAGTAGATAGTGTATGGTCCTCAGAAGGATACTGCAACAGGTGCCTTGCCGCAGGTTGCGTGTGCGCTGCTATGCCGTGCTGTTGGTGAAACAAGTAGGCTCTGACTGTCCGGAACTCCTACCAAAAGTTGCCGTGGCAATATCTGAAGCCGTTGCTGCTGTTGACGTGTGAAGATCTCACTACCTGGCAGGTCTGCAGCTCTGTCGGCGCCAATACCGCGGAGGCTGCTGAGCTGCTGTGCTTCAACCTTGCATCAGGACCTCGTGAATACGTTTGTACTGAAACAGACTGTTTGAAGGTGGCGCTAACGACGTTGTTCTGCAAGATCTATCAGACTGCCACCAAACTTTCCGCCAAAAAACAAGACGCTGCTCGACAGGCGCGTCGCTGCTCGGCAGACGCACGCGTCGCTGAGCCACAATCTCAACGCAGGAAACGGCGTGCCAAACGATGCAGGTTAGCAAAAGAAGGCCCCCAGGCACATTGTGCATGCGCACCACGGCGACATCAGGCAGCTGTTTGGACGCGACTGTGCTGACAGGCAAGGTGACAGCCGCTGCTGCCCCATGCACGGTCAGCTGGAAGGTGTTAATTACTGTCTTTGCTGTGCAGAGGCGTCCTTGAAAGACAGGTGCACCTCTGCCTTGTGCTGGCCACTGAGGCCCAGCCTGCCACATGGTCATGTAGAGCAGGATGCTCATACATTGCAGTCATGGCCTGGTTGAAAATGCTGAAGTTGCGTTTTTAGCTGCTGCAGAAGGCCCTGCAGTTTGAGTGCCAGCTGAGGCCTCTTGAAGATGAGCAGCTGATCTGGCTTAGGGCCCAGCAATGGTTGGGCGTACAAGCCTGTCAGCACTGAAGACAGATCCTGCACTTTCCCCATGTGTTTCTGCTGTGCTGTTTACTATGTCAAGGAGTTACGTGGTCACTGCCGACACTGCTAGGCAGAAGAGACTACAGCAAGAAGCCGCTGCTGCCGGAGACTGTCTCTGAGGGGATCACTGGAAAGCTCTGCTGCTGAAGCCGACATCAGGCCTCGTGACGCTCGGTCATTTGCAACAGACCCTGAGCATTTTGCACAGGCATTTATTATGCCACCAGCGCCAAGGTCAGGCACTCGGCAGCTCGTGGCCTGTTATTTCTGGGCAGAGTGTATGTGGCCAAGCAGGTCCTGGCTGCCTCGCTGTGGTATCATGTCATCTTCCAGCGGCCCTCATAACAGTTGCTTAAACAGCTCAACCAACAGTTACGCATGTTTGTGGCCTCAGTTCAGCAGTCCAGCCACAGCAATGATGCTCTGGCCTTGGCACAAGGCTACTCTCAGGGCTGTGCCTAACTGCTGCCCCTGGGGCTGCCCCTGGGGTTGCATTGTTCGCAGGGCAGCTCACCATCTCCCTGCCCTTGTCTAGGGCTAGTGCATGTGCCAGCACAGGTCCAGGCCCTGAAGGCAAAGATGATGTCCCGCTTGCTAGAGCCTGAGAGGCTGGTTCTGGAAGGTGTCCCAGCTGTTCCACTTGATTCAAGCTTCTCAGGTGTATTGGGCCAGCATCCTGTTTGGTAAGCTCATTACAGACCAGTTGCAAGTGCCCAGCTCGGCTGTCAGCCTACATGACGGGATTTGGAGCTCTTCAACCTCACCGCCTTCAATCAGTCACTGCCACCGGATGCCTTGAATGAAACGCTCTTAAAAGAAGCTTGCTGGCGCTGTTTGTGCAAGTGGTGGAAGTGACAGATGGACCGATCGCCATACTCATGCAGCAAGACGCCAGCAAGACCGCAAAGCATGTGGCTGCCTGCTGTTGGCGAAGCGGTGGCAGAGCGTGTGGCGCAGCTCATCCAAGGCTTGTTGACTCCTTGGCGCTGCCACATAGGCTGCGCGAGCTTGGCTGGCATGCACCCTTATAAGCGTTCTAATTACACCCCCGAAGTTCCCCCCTTACCGTATCTTGGACGTAGTTCTTGAGCTGGTCCCATTTGGCTGCTCGGCTGAGAGCTAGAGCTGTGTGCACTGGTGTGGCATGAAGGAAAGCTGATTCAAGCTGTCATGCATGGCTTGAAGGCATGTTAATGGCAGGAGGCATGGTCAAGCCCCGGTCCGCGGAGGGGGGTGGCATATTGGCAGGTGACCCTGAATATGCTACCCCTCAATGATGAGGACTGTGACTGAAGCCGCGCTGCTTTTGTGCATCAAGCTATCACTGTATAGTCATCTGGCAATGCTGGCCGAAGACGAGCTGTTGTAGCTGTGCAGTTGAGGTCCCAGGATACAGTTGCCTGAAGGCATCCTATAAGCCCAAAGCGGGCTGAAGGGCAGTAGACCCAACTGGAAGCCATGCTGGCGCGTGTCTGGCTGCCCCTTACCAGGTCAAGGTCCTCTGCCACGCAATTCCAGACACGTTTTCTAGGCCGTTGTTCGGGCTCGAACCAGGTTCGTTCGGTACCATCATCATCTGACGGAAGGTGGACAATTCCCCTGTAACGCAAACAAAAAATAAAATGAAAATCCGGACACCCCCGAAGAGTAAAGGGCAGCCTGCTGGCATAGCAGGAAGGGAGCTCTGGTGAAAAAAAGGCGCACACGTGTGGCATACTCAAGTTTAGTGTGGGCATGTCTTACACAACAATGGCAACTGTCTCTTGATATCTCACATTGGCTAACTTAGCTCTAAATGCCTTAATTTTGACATACAGGGTGGACTCATCAAGAGGAATGTAGCTTCTGGTACTAAGCATGGACACACGGAGGCTGCACAATGGTTTGAAGAGGGGGCAGGCCCTACCACCCCATGGGATGGCCCAATATTTTGGACTGCCGGCACATCAGCCAGCCGCCGCGTGGCATTGTAGTTCAAGGCATGTCCGCTTCTGTTAGGGCCGTCAGCCTATGCTGCAGACCCCTGTGGCAGGTTTGTTGCCGCTCAAGGCAGCCTCAGTTGCAGCCCTGTCACCACGGCGTCAGTGTATTCCGGTGTCGAACGGCAAGGGTGTGTGCCTTTTTTCACTCCTGCTATGCCAGCAGGCTGCCCCTTACTGTTCGGGGGTGTCTGGTTTAATTTTTTGTGTTGTGGGTTACAGGGGAATTGTCCACCCTCCGTCAGACAATGAAGGTACCAAACGATCCTGGTGTGAGCCCGAATAACGGCCTAGAAAACGCGTTCCTAAGCGATCAATCCATGGCAAGCAATCCCCGCAAGGGGCAAGCAAAACGTCTTGGCGCCAAGACGACCAGCCATGATGGCAAGTCGGTCATGACATGACACATGTGTGTCACCGTGCAAGACAAGAACAACGGCAAGTGTGACCATGCAAGCGCCCATGCAGGAAGCATGCACCCCGGCAACTGGCACAGCGCCTTGACCGGCTAAATTGCCGAGCCAAGCAGTGTCAAGGAAGCACGTCGTCCTAGAGCACGGTGGCCTGTGAAAACGTGTGAGAAGAGAAAGAAACAAGCCAAGCTGGATGCACTTGGCCAAAATGGGGACGGTACCATGCCTAGCTCAACTCAACCTTCAAGAAGCATCCACCGAAGCATGCAGCACATCACCGGGATCAAGATCAATGCGGGTCTGTCCCTACCGTCTCTTACGACCTGCGAAGCTGGTTCCCTTGGGGTGGGCAAGGCCCCCCAGCTACTGAAGGGGCCTTGTCTGGTCCCCCGTCGGTGAGTGCGTTCCACATGCGTCAGCATCAGATCTTCCATCAGAAGTGCTAAGGCCAGACAACAGCTCAAAACCCCCCTTCAATCAGGTACCTCCAGCAAAGCAAGCTGCGCTCATGCTAATCTTCTCTTATCGCTCCAATTTCAACAGATGTAACCGAAGATTTCATCCAACTTCACATGAAAAAGTCTAGGTCGTTTCAGCATGACATTAACATCGCAATTCTACATTGCCAGCTGCTGTGCTGGTTACACACGTCACAGCGCAGTTATACATTTGCTGCTTTGACTCTTCTTTTGTTGTTGCTGGTTACAGGAAAACATGTCCACCCTCCGTCAGATGATGAAGGTAACGAACAACGGCCTAGAAAAGCGTTTCTAAGCGATCAGTCCATGGCAAGCACTCCCCGCAAGGGGCAAGCAAAACGATCTGGCGCCAAGACGACCAGCCATGATGGCAAGGCCGGGCATGTCATGACACATGTGTGTCACGTGTGTAAGGCAAGACTGGCTTTGGAAGTGACAATAGTACATGCAACCAACAAAGCTGCAAGTCCCAATTGAAGTAGCAGCAGCAGCACTGTGCAGCAGCAGCAGATGAAGAAAACAGTACTGGTAATGGCCTGCAGCAGCATGAACCTTTCCATTGAAGCAACTCACTACAGCAAGTTTCAGCATACCTAATGACTCGACATTCAGCTCAAGCAATCTCGGCAGCTATGGTACCCACAAAGAGTTGTCCGCAAAGCAGCAAATGCAATACAGCAATTCATGTAGCCGTTTCAGCTTTTTAAATGTTATACCAACAGGTGACACGCGTTACCAAATCAGCTGTACAGCTCAGCAGGCACCTGCCAAATGATCCAAACTTACTGCGGTTTGCAGATCATTGCACCAGCAAGCTACAGCTGCACACACAGTGGCTGGCCTCATGCACAGAAGCTAGATATGCTGTACTTAAGTCCTGTCAGCATGCGCTTGTGAGCGGTCCCGCCTAAGATTCAGTCATTCAGCACAGTCAAGGGCAGCTCTGTGAGACAGCTATAATGACTGGCACCATCTGATTGACAAGTTCAGGGGACAGTAGCCAACAGATGTTACTCAGCTGACCGCGCTATGGTCACGGCAACTATTGCCAGCTATACAGCTTTGTGAACTGTCTGGTAGAAGAATGAGCAGCAATCACAATCTGCATGACAAGGGCATCTACCATATGGTCTTGCGTGCATGCAGAGCTTGAAACCGGTCGTTTCAGCCTACAGCATGTTAGTCGCCTCTCACCTGGGAAGGCCCATGTCTGTACATTGCCCACCAGTGTACAAAGCAGCAGTGCAACACCGGCACCAGCAGTCACAGCTGTGCATCTGGTAGAGCCCTGTTAAGCTACTTCTACGGTGACAAATGACACTCACAGCTGTCTTGTGATCAGGCTCATATTGCATCAACAGCATCAAGGCTGCAAGAGGCAAGGCTGCCATACATGCTGGTGTAATGGATTTGCAGCAATGGTGCACATGACATAACAGATACTCACTTCACCTTGCAGACATAGTCCTGAAAACGGGCAGCCACATGCTGATCACTATAGACAAGGCCACTGACCACTAATGCCATCGACCTGCAGCAACGCATTTGAGGTGTGAGATCTGCTGACTTGCATCACCAGGCTAACGGTGGCAGTGCAAGGCAACATGAACCATTTTGAAATGAGTAGCAGGTTGGTTAAGCAAGGCAGCAAGTCCTGACAACAGTGGTACACATCCCAACGCAAAAGAGACTGTGCAGCATCAGGCAAGGACTTCACCTGTGAACATTGCATGATGAGCTGCCGCTTGTGAGGCAAAGGTGCTGCAGTGCAGTACATGCATTTCTGTCTGCATGTGACGAGATACTGAATTGACCAATTGCTGCTGTGTCGAAGCTGATGGAGCATGCCTTTGAGCTACTTATGAATGACAACTTGGCAAGCTGTCATGGCCACATGCACAGCAGCTGCATGGCAAAAGGGTGAACAGAGAGAAACAAAGACGTGCTTTTTGCCAGAATCACGGTCACAGGAGCTCAGTTGAAGTGACTGTTGGCTATCATGGCAACAGATTTCACATAGTCAAATGGTTAACAGGGAGATTGCAAGTGCAGCAATCAGAAGCCCACAAACTAGATCGGTATAGACTGAACACGACGAGTTCTGATCTCTTGCCTCATGCAGCAGCTTACCACACACAGTGTGCCGAGGCATGCAAAGCCTGCATGCTTTAGAGGCAGTTTGCCACCTGCATCCTATACATGGCAGCGTTCAATGGAGCCTGCTACTACCTCTGATCAGGCCAAATGGTGCAGCCAGTTCCACATGTTTCAAGCTGGCCTGTGATACTGCACGCCTGCTTTTCTGCGGCCGCAGTCTCTTCCCCTCCAGCCCTCGGTGCAGTCTTGCCAAAGCTGTTTGCAAACCATTTTGCAAAGCAGCTCGCATCAATCAACCACCTGAGCACCACCCATCAAAGGTGTAATCGCATTGGCAAGGATATGTGCAACTGTAATGCAATATTACAATGCAGAGCTTCAAGGCAGAAGGTACATTTCCCACGCGTCACACAGTGTTGTGATCAGATGGTTGGTTGACAAGAGCTCATGAGGACATACAGTGGACATCAGGCACTCTTCAACAGCATGTCTTTCCTACCTCAATCAACACAAGACCAAGCCATATCTCTGTATGCAACCTTTGCAACCAGAACATTTGCTGCTGCCCCCGCGGGATGGTTAATTCACGTAAAGTTTGGTCCATCCAAACATGTGCGACAGACATAGCCAAAATTCAAGTAATTAAGCCAAGAATGCTTGTAATCTACACGCATGCAGCCCATCTGCCATGCAGCTTGTTTCCGGCTTACATCTGCAGCAGCAGCAGGTCAAGCTATATCTGCAAGTCCTGAAGTTTTGCAGGCCAGTCAGCCACAGGCACCAAAGTTGTCCAAATAAAACGCCAGTTTGCTTTGCCTGTCCTTCATGCACTATGCTTCATCAGTGAGGATGTACTTTACTCCACCTGCAGACAGTTCTGATGTGGTAGGGCTCTGTCATGGAACATCACAAATTTGGCTTGACACTGGGCTGGCCTGGCACTGCTAGCGCTAGGCTTACATTATGTCTGTATGCCACAGGATGGAAGGGCAATGCAAGCTGCGTGAGGCAGTTGACAAACAGCCATCAAGCTGCTTAGCTGACAAGCTTTACTCACAGGAGGCTGGTTGCACCTTGCACACAGGTACTGTATTGTAGAGCACAGCAGGAGTGAGGGAAATCCAGAAGTGTCAAGCTGTGCCATGCGTTTGCCCATGTCGTGGACACATCTAGCTCATGGTGCTCTCACTTGGAGCGCAAGAAATAAGGAGTGCCTGTGTCAATTGAGCAAGCTAATCACAACAGCCTGTCAAGATTGAGCCAGTCTAGACCTCAGCACACATTGCAGGCAAGAGACAGTGATGCTCACCTCTGAGAATTTGGCCTCGGCATGCATGATGTACTCATACATGAAGTTGCAATGACCTCTTGAGCCGTTTCTTCTGCTGACCTACGCAATAAAAACAGCATCTGCTGGGCAGCCACAGAATCAGGTCAGACTTCCAGTTGACCATGAGTGCATTGCATACAATGAGGAGGTCGGGGTCAGAGTGGCTCTGATGCTCCACAGGAAAAGGCCAGCACCGGTACATCAGGCATGGTGCTTCACACTAGATGCAAGTCAACTGACAATTCTGCAAACACCTCCAGATGCTTCTTGCGTCATCATGAAAAACACACCCTGGTACTATCACCGAGTGCAATTATCTGTTTGGTCCCACAATCCTGCTTTTCATCCTGATCTCCTACATCATCAAGGCTTCACAGCGCCGTCAGATAGCCAAGGATGTCATCTGGTACCTTAGACACTGTGACTTATGCTGCATTGCCTAGACTACCCACCATGTTGCTGCTACTTGGCATTATAGCAGACAATCGGCTGATCACGGCTGAACAGGCAGTATTGAGCAACTTGTCACCACTGTTTACACTGACGGAACATACAGAACGGCGCACTTTGATGTCATGATGAGTAACATAGGACTTGACAAAACTCTGAGCGTGCTGTTTAGCTATCACAAATCCAGAGTCTAACTTGTCACCTGCAACAAGTTGTCATTGGCTGAACTGCAAGGAGAACAGGGTTACTTGCGGCCCATGACTATCTTGTGCATCATACACACCTGCACAATCTAGCCAAGACCTCAGCCATGCTTGGGTTGCATCTGCACTGGCCTCCTCACGCTGTTACAAATTGGTCACATTGCAGCTAGCATGGGCGGATGGTTCTTAACATTTTCAACAAGTGAATGATGTCCTTGTGGCACTCACTAGCTCCTTTAGGGTGTAGGGCCATCCTGCTAGTCATCCGCCTGCAAGGTGACAAAGGTGATGAGATGTTCACGAGCTGTTGACTTGGCCATTGCTTTTGTTTAGGACAAGGCTGGAAGAAACTTAATGTTTCAGTGTGACAACCCTTTGGAGGGACTCAGAAGCATGCACTTACAGAGGAACAGCAGACGCTTCAGCCAAGGAGGTGCAACATATCCAGTGCTTTCAGATGATGCAACCGCAAGCATCAGGACCTAATTCAGACAAAGTGAGATAGTAAGACCCAACAGTGCACAAAATTGTTGTCCTGAGGCAACATACCTGACAAAGGCAAGCCCTGCCAGGCACTATGTTGTGGCATCCATGCATAGCCTTACACGGCCACAGCATTCATTGGTGATGTGATGAGGTAGGGACCTTGCAGAGCTGGCTGTGTAAACCAGTCACTAAGCCTTGGGTTGCATAGCCAGTGCAAGCAGGCTTTGGGCAGCTGCGCAGGAGACGAGTTGCCATATGGCATGCATGAGACTGTATGGTGCAGCAACTTGCCAGCAAAGGTATCAATGACAGAAATGGGACAAACATGCCCTTCTTGCATTATTGCCAAGTCTGAATGGGATCCGACCTGGCAACACTGGAAGGGAGAGGATGCTCTTGACTACAATAGCACCAGAGGTGACGTGTTGTTCTCGACAACACTAGCATCAGAGCTGACAGGTTTGTGCTTGGCTACAACAGCACCAGAGGTGTTAGGTCTGTTCTCAGCTACAGTAGCACCAAATGTGACAGGTTGTTCTTGCCCACAGTAGCACCACAGGTGACACTGTGACAGGAGACTGTTGAACCTTACAGCAACACACTGTACACATGTGCAACAATCAACTCAATGAGTTCAGCATGTAGTTGAGGGTCACGATGTTGTGGCAAACTTGAAGTGCTATTGACATTACAGAAAGGTATGCAAGTCTTTCTTGCCTGCACATACAACGCCAAGATCAAAAGCAGCTCGGTAGGTGGACAAGTTGTTATTTGCAGCACAGAGAAATGGCAAGCCTGGCCTGTGCATTGTGATCGACAAGTTTGAGGCTCTGTTTAAGGCTCATCAACATATGCGTTGACCAACAAATTGCGTAAATATGTTGACTTGTCAAAGCCAGGGTGCCCTCACAATTGACAAAGTTTGCCAATCTCGTAAAGCCATCCAACTACATCAGGTTCAACAAAAGCGATGTTCAATGTAGAACAAGACACTCAACTTTCAACGTGGGGCAACTAGTCAAAATGCAGTCAAACAAATCAGCCTGCTGTATTGCAGACGAGTGTCATGTGGTGGGTCAAGGTACATCCAGGAGTCTTTTGAGATTGCATAAAGCCTTGCCAGGACACATATGAAAGTTCTCACCAATAGCAGTTGATTGCAACCCTCAAAATGTTTCATCCTCTTGTACATCATGTGTTGTCCTTCCAAAAAGTTTCTTTGAAGCAGCCGCTTGCTGTTCGTCGATTTGCTTTCAATAGTTTCAAAGCTGATCTGGTGTATGCTGTTTTACAAGAGCAAGTAGACTTGATTGCTTGAAGTATGCTGACTCATGTAAACATTCAGTTGGAGTCTTGTCAAATCTGCTGTTTGCAACTGCACATCAAGTCAATAATCTTGCACAAGACGCTGCTGATTTTGCCGGGGTTATCAGCTTAGATGGATTATCACACACTTGGCGGGTGCTGCTGTGCAGTGTACTATCACACAACACAATTCGCCATGAGAGATGGCAGACTACTTGGCATGCCGCCAGACTTGCGTGGTCGGCGTCGATGAGAGACAGCGCACAGCTTTTGATTGCCACTCCATAAGCCAATGACAATGACGTATCGCTGCGGAGGCACGATCGAGTACGCCGGCCCTAACACGGTTGATGCTTGTGCCTGGTTTTCAGACCCATACAGCTATAGGCATATGTAGTCAGTGTTGTCACCCTTAATAAGTCCAGAGGTTAATCAAGGGTTAATTAAGTTATTAAGTTAAGGTTAATAAGCCGCCACCGATTTCGGCCTTAAGAAATCTTAACAACCCAAAGTAGTTGCGTAAACAGCGTTAAACGCAATGCCGGCGATGGCATGATGTTTGTTTATCACACATGAAGCCCTGAGCACAGTATGAATGAGTCCGCACTGCCAAAAGGCAGCGGTTTGTCGGTTTCAGTTGATCTGACTGATGATGAAATTTGACATGCATTGCGCC
>JAABUK010000867.1_pt1 | contig 60986 bp, 74 predicted proteins | sample 5559141 | NCBI WGS metagenome assembly JAABUK01 (sample SAMN10711869, study PRJNA513367) | rock metagenome | isolation source: Antarctica rocks | place: Antarctica: Victoria Land, Pudding Butte nord | collected 2016-01-03
AAGAGGAGGGGGAAGGGGGGGACAGAGGAGAGAGACACGGAGGCCAGGACAGAAGGGTCATTCGTGCCAGGTAGGACTGCCTTCTTGATGAAGGGAAAAGGGGTCAGGATGGGTGCCAGGGGTGATTTGATGACAGAAGGACACTCACCCACTGATGCTGGCTGCGAGGGAGGTTGAGGGGCCAGAGTTGGCAGCCTTTGGTGTTGCCTTGTCCAAGAAGCTGTAGGCAGGTCCTGTGACTGGAGCCACTGTCTCTGTTGCTATGCCATACGACTGGTCTGATGTTGCAAGGCTGCAGGCACAAAGGCAGTTGTCAGAAGACCAGTGTGGCACTGCACACAGTCTTGGTGCTGCAGCGGGCAGTAAGCTGGCTAATGTTTGAAGTGCTCAGACTTGATGTGCGTATGCACTCAATAGCATCTGATTTGACCCATGTCACAGTTGCAAATTCATGCTGTCAGCTGCATTGAATTGTGCTCACAGCCTTCACAAACGCATTCTGGCACATTCATGCTGTACAAGAAGCTGGCAGGATGTGTTTGTAAGGGCTGTGTGCATATGCCCTTGCAGCTGACAGCATGCAAATTGACATGTGAGATAGATCAAATCGAGTGGGGTTGTTGTACGCATGTGCCCTGTGAGCGCTTTGAACTCAAGCCCATTCTGAAAGTCAAGCTGCCAAGCTGTCAAGGACAGTTGCCCGCTCGTGACAATTGACAGCTGCAAGTATGCACCCAGGAAGCTCAGAGGCTGCACAATGTGAACTGTGTGACCCTGTGCTTGCGCATGCTGGATCCACCTAGCATGCTTCATGCATGCTTTTTGCATGGACCTAAGTCTTCACTAGATCTCTGCAGGGTGTCCAAGCACGTGCATCATGTAATCTCCATGCAACACCCTCAAGGGCAGGCTGACAGGCAGGAGCTCACCTTGGGTAAGAGACTGCACTGGCTATGTTGCCACTACCATCCAGAAGCACTACAGAGCCGCCATTCTTGCTCAAAGGCAGGCTGGTCAACACATCACTCCCTGCTTGAGAAGCCGTTGTCTTGCCAGTGACATACACCAGCTGGTATCCTCCAGCGGGAATGGACACAGAGGGGAGTTGAAAGTTGAACGCTTGGTTGCTACTAGTTGACAAGCTGTAACCCTGCACAGAGATTGAGGTGGTCAGCACCTCTCAAGTGGGTGTGGTTGTGCGGGCATGTATGTAAGTACACTATATGTCGTCCTATGCAATCAGGGCATGTTGCAGACTAGAATGTCAGCAAATGCAAGGCTGGGAATGCAAATCAGTGGTTGAATTGTTTCAGTCAGAAGTACAAAAACTGCACAAACCTGCAGGTTGACTGCACTGGAAGTTGGATTGGATAGCTCCACCCAGCTGGGGGAGTTCCCAAGGCTGTTGGTGATGGTTCCACTGTTCACAGCTTGCACTTCACTGATCACCACCTGCACACCAAGGTGACTGCTGGAGGACGATGTGGCAGATGGCAAAACCACACTGTGAAGCTGTGAGCGATGCAAGCCTCGGGCCGATGTGGCGTACCCCTGTAGCAGCCGTGGCGGAAAGAACTGGGTCAGGTGCTGGGGAAGCTTGGCCATTGATGACAGGACAGACGTCCCAGCCAGGAGCTGCACTGCTCTGGCACCAGTTGGCGCCGCCAAAGCTCTGGCACTTGACGTAGCTCGCGCCGTTAGTGGGTGCAGTTGCCGGCAAACCAAGCGAGCTGCAAGACGGTGCTGCAGGCAACAGACGATGACAAAGCTATGCTACGCAACAAGCTCGCCCGGTGTGCAGGCTGAACGGCACTGACCTGCAGACGGAGCCAGAGCCCCGACCAGGTGCCCGCAGCTTGACAGCAAGCTCACGGCCACCAAAACGGTGGCTGTTCTTATGCACAGCCGCATCGCGCCGTCCTCCCGCAGAAAGTGTGGCAGTGCAGTAGAACTAGATGTGTACCGACTGTTTTCTGCCCCTAGGTCTTACTCAGGCGTTGGGTCAGGCGGTCACCACCGTGGCCCCTGGTTCAAGACAGTCAATGCTGGACAACCGGTCACAGGCAACAGGAAGGGCGGTGTGAGTGATTGGATCGAACGCAAGGCGATGTTGTCCAGACCCTGTGGCGAACGGCTAGCATGGCATTTGCCAGGTGGCTGTTTTTACTCTAGCGTGTTTTCCTCGGACAGCCCCCTTGATGACAGCCGGCCAGCTGCCAATAATAGACTACGGCTTACGTAATAGGGTGTTGTACGCCTCAAGTACACCTCATGTATGCAGACAGGGCTTGATTAGACATGCAGCTGGGCCTCCACGTCGAGACGTCAGATGTCCGCAGGGCTTGAGCAGCGCTTACTTCATGAGTAATATCGCACCCAATCCAGCTTGCTGCATACCAAAAATGCATCAACACCTCAAATGAGCACTGCATGACTGCCTTACGAATAGTTCGCCACAGGGAGAGGATTGTTGGTCATGCAGATCTGATTCATGCATTGCGTGCGCCATGCTATGTCAAATGCCTGCAAGACTGGGTGTCAAATGGAGTGTGTGATTTTTGATGTACATATGTATGCATTCGCCTACATTGCAGGCAATGTCAGCAACCACTGCTTCTGAGTCATGAGATCTAGCAGCTGAGCGAAATGAGGAATGGTCCTCAGGGTCTTTTGAGAGCCTATCAGAATCAGCTTCTTCTTGGCCCTGGTGATGGCAACATTCAGGCGCCTCCAGTCTTTCAGAAGATTGCCAGCATTCTGCTCCTCATTGCTACGCACCAAAGACAGGAGCACAACATCCTTGTCTCTGCCCTGGCACTTATCAACTGTGAGGACCTCAAGATCTTTCCAGGCCATGCCTTTGCAAAGCCTTTGCAGCATCAGGACCTGCAGCCATGACGCCCAGTGAAGATCTAGTGAAGATCTCAAGGCTTTTGTGCCTTGAGCAAAAGCACCTCGCTGAACAAGAATTGAACATGCAAGCTCTATTTTGTCATTTAGTAGAACAAGCTCACTGTTATCTCACAGAAATTAGGTCCCATGCAGCAGGCAAGGACATTGCTGCCATCAGCTTACCTGCGCACGGTACGGGGAAATCACGCCCACATCACTGAGGGGTACTTTACCAAGGTCCAAAGCCTTCACTATGTCTGTGAGGACTGCTGCCTCTCTGGTATTGCTCAAAGCATCCCCAGCACGCACCTCAGGCGCTGGCATGCCATCTGTGTCTAGAAACAGTGCTCGCCTATGTGGGATCAACACCTGCACACAAAGCAGACTTGATGCCTGGGCTCAAGCACCAACATGGCTGAGCTGAACGCAAAGCAATACGCACTTCAACAGCTCAAATCTGCATAATACCACAGCCAATGCAAATGAACTCCTTCATGGTACCTCAGCAGCAAGAGGTATGATGCTGCCTCATGCTGCTGAGGTATTATGCAGCACCACAATACCTCAGCAGGGGGGTACTTACTCTGCTGCATGATAACCCCCCTGTATCATGCACCCCCCTGATTTGTAGAATCCTATGCCAAGCCTGACTTTGCACAATCAAGCAAAGTCGGAAACATAGGTCATCAGACAGAGGGAAGAAGATGTAGATACCTGCACCAGCCAGTCAGGCTGACTGACTTGGGAAGGCGCCACCTGTAAGTCCAGCATGGCTTCTGCCACATGTTCTGCCCCACACCGCAGCTGCCCCTTGTACACAATGGTGTTGGCCAACAGCATGATGTCCTCTGCCATACGGTATTGAGTGGTCAGGCTGGCTACCATCTGCAGTCACAATCCACAGTGATCATGTGATTTTCCATCTGACTAATCTGACTAATTCCTTTTGGTGGTGCCAACACTGGGCTGCTCTGAGCAGTTAAGGTCTGTCTTGTACCAAGGCATTACCCTGATCAAGAACAGGGAACTGGGTAAGAACAGAAAGTACAAAACATGGCTTGGAATAACACACTTGTTTGCAATCGACGCCTGCTGCATCGACAGCAAGCTTTTGGTGTGTCAAAGCATGCAGCAGCCACCCTTGCATCTGACTTGCCCGCAACTCTTTCTAAACATGCACTGGAAGCAAAGCGCAGCGCTCAATCCCTGCAGAATTGTGTGCAGGTGCCATCCTAAAGTCTGTGGGTCATTGTTGAAATTTTGCAGTCTCACCTGTGGATGTGCTTCACAGAGCCTCTTGAAGAGGCTGATCCCCAGGCCGCCCTCCTCTGCAGCCCTGGAGGTAACCAAGGGGGGCAGCTGAAAGTGATCACCCACCAAGGTGAAGGCCCTACAGAAGCAGACACAATCACATGCTGTATGATGACTAACCTATTGTTAGGTCATGACAGGGAGGCCAGGTGAGGACTAGGCCTGACATCTCTCACCAACAGCTGTGCCACATACCCAAAGCAAGCTGCAACTTAAAGCTGCATGGGTGCCTTCTGGTTAGAAATATGGGTGACAAGCTTGAGCAGCCATAGTGCACAGGCATGCGTATACCATGCAAGGCTGTGAAATAGACATGTGAGGTGTCCCTGCTGGTTTACTGACTGCAGTACCTCATGCTGGGAGCCCCTCAAGACTGTGTACACCTGATGATAGGGGAAGACAATTGTACAACGTATTAAGGATGGGATGATTGAACGAATAGGTGAAAGAATGAACGAGTGAATGAACGAGTAGAACAAATGCACGAGCGAGTATATGAATGAAACAACAAACAACCAAACAAACGCATACATGTTGGGTGTTTCTGTACAGGTGAATTTGGTGATTTGAAATAGGCATGAGCTGACAGCATCATACTTGGAGTGCAAAATTGGCCCAAGAGCCACAGGCAGTGTCATCTGACCAGCCTCGTCCACAATGCACATGTCAAAGGTGCGCCCTTTCAGCAGGCAGTGGTTCACTCCCAAAGCTGTGCATGCCACCTGCAACATGCTTAAATGTTGTGCAGCTGTGGAAATGTGCACACAACATGGCAACATAATGGGTCTTGGAGTTCTCCACACACAGGCATGGAAAGTTTTTCTGTGAATCAGCACACAGTTTCTGCTGACGCTCATCAGACTACAGAGCATGGATGGTGCATTGAGTTGCCCAGAGCGAGCAGGCAATAGTACTAGTGCTAACAAGCCAATGCGGGCCATGGCTTTCATGTGAATTACATTTCGCATGTAGTGAAAGTCCCTACAGTCTGAGGTCTGGAGCCAGTTGCAACCCAGCTAAGATACAGGTCTGAAAGCATAGGTGAGGGCAATGTGCAACCACCACCACCCAAGCTGGGAGTAACTCTGGTCAGAACAGAGCCTGATGATGCGCTGCAGATAGTCTGACATTCAGATGAAAAGGCCACAACAGCAAGGCCTCACCACTTGGGCAGTCTCTGACAGATGCCTCAGCGCTTTCACACTGGTGTCAGGGTAGCGCTCCCCCCCTAGGGTCCACCCCTGCAGCAGGGGGTGCACAGACTCCTGCCTGCCCAGCCTGAGGAAGGGTAGCCCCTCTTGCAGCAGCTTGAGCAAGACATTGTCCACTGCACTGTTGGTGTAGGAGGTCAGCAGGACGCTTCTGCCCTGAGTTAGTAAGCCTTTGATGGCTTGGACAATGGTGCTGGTCTTGCCTGTGCCGGGCATGCCCAGGATCAGTGTGTAGTCTGGCGTGCTGAGCACCCTGCAGGATCACCAGGAAGAAGTGAGTAGAAGGAACATTCAGAAGAAGAGGAGGCACAGCAGGAGGATAATGTGCCGTGCATGCCCAGGATCAGTGTGTAGTCTGGCGTGCTGAGCACCCTGCAGGGTCACAACAGGAAGTGAATAGAAGGAACAGTCAGAAGAAGAGGAGACCCAGCAGGAGGAACAAGAAGAGGAGGCACAGCAGGAGGATCAAGAAGATGGAGCATAGCAGGAGGGACGAGAAGAGGAGGCACAGCAGTAGGATCAAGAAGAGGAACAGAAGAAGGAGGAAGACAGAAGACTTTGATCAAAACAGCTGTGTGAGGCAGAGAAAACATTCAAGCAGCAGCATGCATGGTAGAACCGGGAGTCTCTGAGCTTTCCAGAAAACAGTGTCACTAGCAGCAGCGTGTTGTAACAGACTTTGGGACAATATGAACCCCAACAGCATTTGCAGGGGTCTGTACAAGATCAAGGACAGCAGATTTGGGGTCGCTAGCTGTCAGGCATGCTTTGACCATCACGATACCTGTTCACAGCAGCTTGCTGGTCACTGTTGAGGGGTGATTCATGAGCCCTGTTGGGGGGTGCATCTGCCTGACAGGGCTGTGCTGGGACTTCCAGGTCAGCAATGAGGCGCCTTGCCTGCTGGACATTCTCTGCTGCTGGGCTCATCAGATCTGTAGTGATACAGGAGACAGAAGTTGGCTTTGCAAAGCTTGGCAGAGTTGATTTTGGGTTCAGCAATGCTAGGCAGCGCAGATGGCAAATGGTTCAATCATTGGTCAAGGCTGGAGTTTGACTTTTTGCTGAGAGCCAGCTCTGCTCGACAGGCCATCTCCCAAAGAGACAAGGTTAGGAAGGAAACTGTAACAAAGCAGTGCGTATGCCATATGCTGCGCTGTGGCAGGGCTACACAAAAGCTTCACAGAAGTTTTTGTGCAGCATGACTCTCTGCAGGAGAGTTTCAGTGCATTGCCAGCGCTGCACTGAGGGTTTGCTCTTGCTGGACGTTCACAGTGTACATGCTTTGTCCCAGGCAGCGCACAATGAATCTAAACAGTGGCCTTTGCAGTGTTGAACAGCGTGTCTCACCAAGCAAGTTGCAGCGCATCCTTGTGAAGATGGACGACACCTCGTCCTTGTCAATGCGCCATTGAACTTCAGCGCTCATCATGGAACCCCTCAGGGGTTTGTCAACTGCTAGCGTCACAGCTTGGGCAGAGATGCTTGAGATGATGGGCCTTTGCACACACGCCTGCTCACCTAAGCAAACACAATTGACAATGATCACATTCAGGGAAGTCTGCTCAGCGAGCTTGTGACAAGGTTGCGATGTTACAGATAGCTTGCCTCACCCATACTTGCCCCTGATCGTCTGCACAGCAAGGTTCTAGGCAGACGTCATGCAAGGCTACGCAAGGCATGCATGCACTTTTCACTAGGGCTGGGAGCATAGACACAGGGGCACAGTACGTGCAAGCCAACATGGCCACTGTTTCTGAGCCGTTGGGATGCATAAAGGAATGGACCATGCATGTTGACTATTATTGCAGACAGCATTCTTGTGCCAACATCATGACAGCAGCCCCACCTTCAATGCTAAGAATGACCATATCTCCGTCAGTGAACCCCTTCTCATTGAGAGCGTCTCTGCTAAAGCCGGATTGTGATGCACCAGGTGCCCTGGACGCTCTGGAAAAGCTGTACAGCAGCTTGTGCTTGGCCACCTGACCTGAGGCGGCTTTGGCAGTCTGCTCTGTGCATGGGCTGACAGCAATGGGATCAACAACCAGCCCACAAATGCATCGCCCTGTTCTTTCCCTGTCCAAACCTGCATACCACATGCACTCTAACCATGACTTTTACAGGAATGAGCAGGGCCCTTCGAAACACTGCTTCTCAGCTTGCTGGGACCTTTGCAATGCCATATGGATTGATATGCGCGGTGCTTGCCACATTGACTGCACACCCTTGGGTGATAAACTTAACCGGCTGTATGGCCTTCTGAATCGGGGTGAGGCATACCTGATACCTAGCTGGCTAATGCAAGAGCAAAGGCTGGCACAGGTTCAAAGCAATCAATCAAATGCCATGTGGCAGAAGGGCACACCTGAGGTGGCCCAGATTTCTGCCCTCTTGCCCATCACCGGAGCCTCTTCCAGCTCCACCAGCCTCAGCCAGTGCTGAAAGAACTGACCAGATGCCTCTGTCATGTGGCCTGTCAGCTCATTGAAAGACTCCCCTAGACCTGAGCTCTCCTCATTGCCTCGCTCACAGGCCTGCATCATCAATGACTGATGTCCACTTTGCAAGATTTGTGATCAGGCTACTTTGCTAGCAAAGCGGCTGTGGAGTGAGCAGCTGCGACTGTTTGCATCACCAACTACTGATTGTAACAAGGTGGATAATATGCACCCTGACATGCTGGCACGACCTTGTACTTTTGCCCTGTTGCACTGATGTTCACTTTGCAAGATTTCCATGCCAGGTAACTGTGCTAGCAAAACAGCTGTGGAGTGAGCAGCTGCGATTGTCTGCGTCATCAACTAATAATGTCTGCACTGTGTTCACTTGCAGGCTATTTTACGAGCAAAGCAAGAGCAGCTGCAACGGTCTGTACCAGCAACTACCGGTGTCTACATTGTATTCATGTGTAGATTACTGGCAGCCATTGAGGGAGCAGCTGCGGCAATCTGCATCATCATCAACTACTGATAGCCACTTTGCAATTGGTCTCAGGCTACTGTGCTAACAGGACAGCCATGGATGTACGCAGGCTTGCTGCAAAACTTGACCACCTTTGTAGGACTGAAATCATGACTCACAAGACCGGCCTCTTCCCTCACTACATTCAATAGCAATACACCTGTAGCCAGAAACATGTCACGGACCACTCCATTCCACCCATCCACCCACCCACCCACCCACTCACTCACTCACTCACTCACTCACTCACTCACTCACTCACTCACTCACTCACTCACTCACCCCCTCCCTCGCTCGCTCGCTCGCTCACTCGCTCACTCACTTACTCACTCACTCACCCACACATCGACATGACTATGATTGTAGGTGCATGACATCAGCATTCACCTTATGGCTGAGCGCACAAGCAGCCTTCTGGAAGCACTTGTCACAGGCCCAGGGTTCCCTGATGACCTCTGGCAGGGGCACCCCAGGCATCATATGCCCTGCCAGTATGTTGCGGTGCATGATGAGGGCCTGTATCTCTTGGGGGACCATCCTGACCTGCTGGGGACTGAGTGATCCCAGGTACCACAGCAGGCCTGACTCTATGACTTGGCCATAGCGCTCTTGCATCAGCAGCAGGTACAGCGAGACCTGGACAGCAAACAATGTGAGCCCAGGTGTTCTTGTCCCATCTTCAGGAAGGATTCCAGCAGACGATTCACCAGGACATGTTGCTGATGTGAGTCCTTGCTTTGGAGGGGTGCCTGATCAGACAAGCAGTTACAGATGGCTGCGATTAGCTGGCACGATCTTTTTAAGTCTGGTGGAGACCACATCAAGGGAACTTAGCGCTGGTATGCTGACTGCCAAAAAGGATCTCATAGAGGGAGCTTACCAGGACTGTGCATGACTGGTCCTAAGGGAACACTTGTGAACAGTGATGATCATATGTACAATGAAAATGAGCAACAAAAGGCGGTTTGGAGCAAATGATGGCTACACCTGTGCCCTGTGGCTGATGTGGGGCTTGCCCGTCTTAAACTCTAAGGGTACCATCACAGAGCCCTCTTGATTTGGCCCTTGTTGGGGCTGGCCTGCATTCTGCATCCAGCTCTTATGCCTGGGGCCATCGCCCTGTTGCACACAGCCCTCAACAAAGTCAATGAGTGAAACACTACAGCACTGAAGTCTGCCCATTTGTTAGGACAGAACAGCGGGAGTTGCAACAAGGCCAAAGCAAACTGCTGGAGTCACTAGGTGACAGTGGATGGACAGCTGGCACACCACATCATTCCATTGCATAGCATAGCAAAGCAATGACACATGTCATACACACTACACACTATTGCTTGTGATACACGGAATGCTGAAGTATCACTAATCATCCCCGTGTATACTGTGTAGTATGCACGATGTATCAGTATGGAGTGTAAGATATCAGTGCCGCGTCATGTTGTATTGCGCAATACTGCTTCCAAGTTTTGTGGACATAAACAATGCAGCTTTACTGCTTGAAATCTTGCGGCTCAAAAGGACCGTAACTGAACAATGCTTCACCTGAGGCTGGAAGCCAACAGCAAGTGAAGCATCAATCATTCCCTTCAAGCCAAATCTGGGCGCCCATACATTCTCCTCAATGTCTGCCACCTGGCGGACGCACATGGGCTGAACCTTCCCACCCCCTACCCCCTCCCCAGGCCCCACCTCCACTGTGGCATTCTGAGCAGGCTGGGCTCTCAAGAAGCGCTGGACCCAGCTGAGCATGCTAGACATGGCTTGCTGCAATCTTGCCATGGCCTGTGGCAAAAGCACACAGATGTCAAAGTATGCAGGCGCTGAGGTTGTTGGTGATGACACTTGCCTGCTGTGCTCGGTAGCATGATCAATTGTGGGCAGCTGAACATGCTGGAGACAAGTGGGTGCAGCCTTTCATTGGGCAGCAGCTGATTACATGCCCTTCTGTGCAGCCTATACTGGTACATCATACCCCTTTCTTTCTCTTTGACTGGTTACAGCATGCTGAACGGGCAGTACACGTGACAATAGGCAAGGCTAATGTGACTGAGCGCTGCTTGTGTGTGTAACTGTGCACAGCATGACCAGAGGCCACCATGTCAAGTTGTTCAAGGCACGCCATGTGCAGCACACCATATACAACACAGTTGTACTCAAGCAGTTGCTGCATATCAGGCTCTGACCTTGTGCTCATCTAAGCCCACTTCTAGCAGCTTGTCTGTGGCTGCAGCAATGACAGCACGTGCCACATCTTCGAGGCGAGCCCTGCTGGTGATACGCTTTGTCAAAGCCACCTAAAGCCAGAAGCAACAATTCTTTGTCAGCTGTCGCAAACAGAGAGGCACACCATTCACGCTCTGTTGTAGACAGCACCGTGTGGCACACGCTCAAGCACTGATGCCAATGCAATGAGTGTCCAGCAGGAGGCCTTGTGTCCAGCAGTCAACAACATGCAACAGCAGGAGCTTTGTCTGCAACCGCTCAAAAGCAGTGCAGCAGCGCCGTGCAACAACATCTTGCAGCAGCAGCAGCATCAGCAGCATCAGAAGGGAGGAACACCTGTCACACTCTGTTGTAGACATCAGAATGCGGCACATGCTCAAGTACTCATGCCAGTGCAACGACAGAGAGAAGGGGATGACCTGGGAAGCTCAGCATAATACTTGGCTTCTCACCAAATTGACGCCAAAAGGCGCAGTCCTTTCTTTTATTTCATTTCTGAGAAGGGAAGGAGCATACTGACCTGGAAGAGCTCGTGCAAGAGAGTACCCTTCACCGCCTTGTCACTGCTGCTGCCGCCAAAGCGCTCTTCCAGCACTGCCTGGCGCTTGCACTTGAAGCTGCCACTGACCCTGGTGCCTGACAGCAGCAGATCTGGGTGCAGTATCACCATGCCTGCATCATGTAGCCACTTGTTTAAGCAGCAAGTACAGTACAACACACACAAACAGGGGCAGATCAGGAAATTTGGCTGCACAGCTCTGTCAACATGTGCCAAGCCAGCTGAAGTCAGAGAACATCAAGACAAGGCTTCTTTCATGCTGCCTAAGCCTGGCTTGTGGCTTTTGAGATCTGCACAATCGAGGCAGTTCTTGAGACTGCTGGTATTGCTAGGTCTTGACTGCAGCACATCCGGCTGCAAAATCAGCCTGCCTGCAACATTCAGCTAGGTCAAGGCATGTCCTACATAAACTGTTAGTTTGCTTCTGGTCATGATCACACTCTGTCCCTGTGGTTTTGTGCTCCTAGCTCACAACTTGTGAAATCTGCAAAAAGCAGACAATACAATATAAACACTTATCCTCAGACAGCCAGGCATTGGCTTCTGGAACACCAAGCTCCTACGTGTAAAAAGAATGGTGCAAACTAAACCCAGAAGCATGACAGTCCAGATCTTGAGCAACAGGATGCTTTCTGCAGTCACAAGAGCCGATGCCCCCTCATGGGGTAGGGCCTTAGCCTCAGCAGGACTTCTAAATCTGTGCTGGCACCATTGGGGTAGCCTTGTACAATAGGCCTATCATGACTAAATATAACGCTTGCTGCAGTCGCCAGGCAGGTTGGAATGACTGGCCTACCTGCTTGAAAGTTACAGACTGCATGCAGTCACCAGGCAAGTTGGAATGACTGGTCTACCTGCTTCAAAGTGACAGACTGCATGCAGGACACCGTCGCCCTCCTGCACCTTCTCAGCAAGAAGGTTCACAGAGTGTCCCGGCTCCACTGGGGTGTCAAACCAGCAGTCTCTCAAGTGGACCACAACTTGCTTGCCTGTGTAGCTGCCTTCTAGGTGGAGTACCTTTTCATGGTCAAACTCTTGGACAGACTTGACATGATAGTGGACATGAACCCTGTCCCCAGCCAACTTTGGTAGACTCTGCATATGCCAGCAGCGACATCAGATGTGTTTGGCCGGTGTAAGATTGTGCAAGAGGTGTAAGATGGGTGCAAGGTATGCTGGAGTAGGACACAAGCCAGCATGTTGAATGATCTGTGGTACCTGATGGTCTGCATCATTGAAGGCATAATGCCTGACAGGAGCAGACACCAAGACACATCTCCTTATGTCTGCCATATGCAACAGCAAAACCGGTGGCAGACTGCTGTATGTTGAGACAGATGGCGCATGCTATGCAGCTTTGGGAAGCCCAAGCTTTTTTGCGGACAGGCAGCCACATGAGGCTTCTGTGCACATTCACTTTCCCAGGTCACACATGTGTGTACTCTTTCCACATCACACAGGTCTGTACCCATTCCATGTCAAACAGCTGCCTACTCATCCCAGCATTTCAGTGCAGCATGCAGGAAGGCATACCTTCTGAGGTGCATGCTCAGCTGGCTCCATAGCAAGTACGCCTTCACCATATCTTTTGGCATGTCTGCTTGTATGCTCACCACCAAGCATCACTGCAACACCCTCATCGGCAGCCATGGCACAAGCTTCCTGAGAGTGCACGCCAGTGCTCTTCTGCTGGAATGCTGAAGGGGCCTTCGCATCTGCACTGGAAGCATCAGGGCTTGACCCTGGGGTGTTGCCTGAGAAACAGGAGGGTGGGCGTGTTTGACGGAACCCAGCTGAGTTTGGGCGTGAGCCAGCTTGTGAGGAAGAAGCAGAGTTAGGACCAGGGCCAGCCAGGGCAGCGTCAGGCAGCCCTGCTGGGCGAGGGGCTGCTGCAGAGTCCATGAGCTGGGCTACTTGGTCCATAAAATCAAACGAGTCTGGAAAGGAGTCGTCAAAGTCAAACACGCTGTGCTGCGTGGCAGCATGCTGTGCTTTGCCAGCTGGCTTCTGCTGTGCAGACTCAGGCATGCTTTGCTGCTGAGCAACATGCTGTGATGCAGCAGCATTCTGCTGAGGCGGATTTGCGCCAATGTTTGGTGCAGAAACATCAGCGGCATCTGTAGTCAGAACAGTTTCCTGCCGGGGTGGCTGATGACGCTGTGCATGCTGCGTCACCACAGTGAGCTGCGCTGCCCTTTCAACTTCAGCAAGCTGCTCTGCTGTGTCAGGATCCAGGTCATCAAGAAAGTCCTGAGCCAGCACGCCAGAAGAGCTGTTGACATGACATGTAGCAGCCACTGTTGTAGTGTGCGCTTGTGTGGCAGCGGCTGACTCAGCTTGCTCTTGGCCTGCCTTGTGTGGTGCCCCTTGCTGATTGTCATCACAAGATGCAGATGCTGCTTGCTGACTACCAAGACGCTGACTGGACGCTGCTTGTGCCACAGATGTGGGGGGTGGCTCATTGCTGTTGAGGGCGTCTGACAATATGCCAGTAGCCTTGCCAGCAGACTCTGCTAGGTCCTGACTGCACTGCATGTCATCAGCAGGTTGGTCAAGCTGGGGTTTTGGCTGCTCAGAATCGGCACCCATGTCTGATTCTTGAGGTCCAGCAGGTGCTAGCTGATGCTCTGCAGCTTCTTGGCTTGAGTGGCGCATCGCTGTCACAGTCTCATCGGCTGCCTCTGTGGATGGAGGCTTAGCTATTGCCTCATTTTGCTTTGCTGCCTCCTCCTGGCTGTTCTGCATGTCATGCAGCGTTGCTGGCTGATGTGAGAGCAGGGCATCTTGGGAGGGCTGTGCTGGTGGCCCTTGCAGGGCCTGATCACTGCCTAGACTCTCACGCACATTGCGGCTTTTTATCATGACCTCCACCTGAGCAACCGTGAATATAATGAAAGGCATACTGACACAGCAATTATTGTCAGCCCGGTATCTAGCCCTGCATGCTTTCTGCCTGTGCAATGAGAACAGTGTGAATCAAGACAGGAATGGGATTGCAAGCTGTGCATGCATTGACCTTGGCTATATTTGATGCAAAAATGCTTGCCAAACATTGCAACAAAGTCCTGGTTTGTTCATGTGGCTTGCTAAGCAAAGAGACTGCAAGTATGTCTTTCTAGGCAGTTGCAGAACAGACTTTTGAACCAAGGTGAACCATATCAAGCATGCTTTGGATGAGACTCGCCTTGTCCAGGAGGTCTATGAGAGTACTGTTGCGTTTGCGCCCCCCAGAACGCTTGCCTCCGGTACCAGAGAAATTCTCATTGACCTGCACACACAAGCCATCATGTGTACAAGTCATCCTGTGGACAAGAAGATCAGCAAAGGAGTGACGCACAAAGCGTAGCAGGGCCAACACTGGCTGTGCCCAAAAATGAGCTCTTGGCATGTCCAGATGAAGAGGCAATGACATCATGGCAAAGAAGGATCACACAAGTTGATTTAAAGGGGCAGGTGTATGAAGCATGATGTTGACTGCTGTGCATGTTTAGTTGAGTGCCAACAGACTGTTCCGATACTTGATATGCTCTGTCTCGCAGCTACTGAGTCATGCTTTACTGGCACCAAAGTAAAATACAAAGCAGTGAGTGATGCGATAGGCCAAGCATCTTGCCTGGTGCAACCTTCTTCTCTTCTTGAACACACTGCCTGTCTTCATGCTGCCAGGTGTCCCACTTTCAGGATCCATGCCAAAGGTGACTCGCTTTCTGGGCCCTTCAGAAGACCCCCTGCCAGCTGTGCCGGGGGTCTTGGTGGCTGACCTTGGGGTGCCTGACCCAGTGCCCAAATTGCTCTTGTTGGTCGGAGACAGCACCTTGGTGCCCAATCTGTCTAGGCTGGTCACTTTCTGCAGCCTACAGCGCCCAAGCTGGGTCTCAAGTCATGTTATGCAGCCCATGCGCAGCCACACTGTGCTCTCAGCTTGGTGGCATGCAAACAGAGTGACAAACATCTTGCATAGTCTACAGCAGGGTCGAAGGGTCAAGAACGACATGTGAACAGAAGTAGGAGCAGCCAGGATATCACAGCCATCATATGTAAAATAGTGCATCTACAAGCGTGCTGATGTTCTCTGTGAGATGCATTGCAATTATGCAGCAATGGCCCTAATGCAATGCCCTGTCCAGGAATGACAGTGAACCTGCAAAATGGCTCACCTGCTGTGCTGAGGAGGCGGCAGAGCCAGCAGATCATCCAAAAGGGTGTCTCGCACCTCAGATGACTGAGAGTGCTTTGAGGACTCAGCCGAGCCCACAAAAGTCTTCTGAACAGCATTGGCTAGACGCTGCTTCATGGCTGTCACATCCTGATTTGGCAGGGCATCAGAGACCAAACCCCCCTGCACACCGGACAAGAACGCATAACAGCAGCAACCTCTGCAGCCTGATCCAACATGCATCACTGACTTGAGAACGCCAGGTAAATCAGCTGGTCACACCGCTCTTAGCATTTGATACTACTCACAAGACTGTAGTACTGATGATCCGCCTACAGGGGTGATCAGCCCACAGGAACGCTTCATGGGTGGCATACCTGACTTGGTGTCGTAAGGTTGAGGTGCTGAGGGGATGCTTGCCACTTGATGCAGCAGCCATCGTCATCCTGGCTCATCATCATCTGCAAGCAGACTGCTTCCTGTGAGCCGGCAAATTAGCTTTGCGGGCTGCTTGTGGCAGCATTTGTAAGAGCCAGATGTAACTATTGAATCACGAGATATCTGGCGCAACGTCACTGCAAATACACCCCTTCCACCCAGATGAAGTTGACCCCCACTCAGCATCTATGTGTAACTATTGTCTCTAGAAGCTAGGTGGGCATCAACTTCACATGAGTGGAAGGGGTGTGTTTGCAGTGACATTGCGCCATACATCTCAACACAAAAGTACAAGCCTGCATGTCTTACTGCTGAACGCAAACACATCAACCTGCCTGATGTCAAGGCATTGGCTGAGAGCCTGATGTGCACAGTACTTACAAACTCTAGGGAGGGCTGTGTGGCGCTCTTTTGCCTTGGAGGCTTGACGCCAACAGCAGACACATTGGCTGCAAAAACATCTCCAGGTGCATCATTCACAGCAGCAGAATGATCTACGGGGCCTTTTTCAGGCACAGGCTGCTGTTGGACATGTTTGCTGCTTTGGTGCGGGGCAGCCGGGAGCCGAATAACTGGCACATCTGACTCTCCGTGTGTTTTCTTCTGTGGCTGCACATGAGATGGTGCAGCGCTTGTGATGTGTATAACAGCAGGCTGGCCACCAGACACTGAACTTGGTACTGCACTCGTGACGGTGGCAGCAGCTGGTGCTGCATGTGTTGCTTGTGCTCTAGACACAGCAGAGTGACCTGAAAAAGTCGGTGGAGGTCCTGCGGGTCTTGGCTTTGCTAGCTGTTGCTGCAGACGTGCCTGCACCAGGCACCCGACGCCATAAGCCAAGCAGGGATGCTGACATGCAGTGCTGCACCACTGATGTACAAGCTGCTGTAGTTTGGGTTCGAGTACCTGTTCCTCTTTCTTATCAAAAAACTTGGTAATGGCCTGCCCTGTTGATGGTGTCGAACTAAACTTGTGCTTTCTGACAGGGAGCGTCCCAGCAGGCTTCTGCAACAAACACTGACAAGTTGGCTCGACCCGACGGCATGCATGTGTCGATCCCGGCTGCTGCGTCAAGGAACGCGTGTGCATCGGCAAAAAGAAGGCCTAAGGCAGTACCTTGACCATTTTGTATCAAGAAAACTGAACGCTCAGCTGACGGCCACAAGCCAAGCTACCGCTGATCAATCCTGCAACAATACTGCGTAGACACATCTTCGACATGTGCAACCACTGATTCGCATTGCATCACTTTTGCCATGATTTTTACAGCGTATGGTACTGGAACAATTGCATTTGTACCTGCCGGCTTCCAGTTGATCTCGTGCGTTCATTGGGACCTGCTATGCTTTGCTTGCCTCGATACAGGCTGCCTGTTTAGGCCCGGCATTCGAGCATCTGAACTCGGCATGTCACATGGAGTCCCGTGGCGCCAAGGTGGCAATATGAAAGCGCTTTGAAACGTGGACTTGCTTGTCACCTTTGCGGCTTGCAAAGTACGCTGTCGTCAGGCTCCTGGAGCACAGCAGTCGTGCGCGAGGCTGCGAAGAAGGTCTAATGCATGCCAAATAGTGATGGGAGCGATAGGTCATGAGATTAGCCAGAGTGCTGGCCACTGACCGCGCCAAAGTCTCAACACCTGCAGCGCCGCGGGTCGAGCCTGCCCAAGCGCGATCGTCGTCAGACTTTGAGTTGAACGACAAAGTGTGTTGCGGCTCTTGCAGAGGTGGTGGGACCACAGTATCGGCCAGCAAGTACGCTCATGCTGCAGGCATGTCTTAGCTTGTTTGGCTCTGCCGCAGCCTCTCCGACACAGTTATGGTGTGCAGAGAGGAGAACTGGAGTTGTGGAGTGTGTTACGAGGAAGTCTGCTGTCCATTTAGCCTGCCTTGTGGTGAGCTGGCTTTTGAAACTGCTTGACGACTCAGGGGGTTTACGCCTTGCTTGTACCAGCTCCCTGTGTTCACAGGTCACACAGTCTGTGGCGACTGTCTGCAACAGTTGTTAGGACGTCAAGCCACTTGTCCGTTCTGCCGTGTCTCTGTGTTCCGGGGTAAGCTGCCTTTCAGTCTTGGAGACTGAAGGCTGTACAGACATGTCACTGCAGCACCAGATTGTTGCAAATACGTTTCCGTGTCTACTCGCAATTGTGCCAGGCATATTTATAGCACAATTTGGTCTATCATTTTATGTTGCAATGCAGGCTGCGTCTTTGGCAGAAATGTTGCCATGTGGAATGCCATTCAGGCCAGGCACCCTAAACAAGCAGCGCAGCTACCAGACAGCTCAGCTGTGATCACATACCACCCCACTTCTCCCGTCAGATCAACATCAAGGGACCAAGATAATGCCAGGCAGCGTCGTCAAAGCACAGCCAATGAGCATGCTTTGCATGGCAGGGGGCGCTCTACAGAGTTTATCCAATCAATCATGCATACTATCATGGTCAGGAACCAAGCAGAGCAGCATAACCCATCTGAAACCCCCGTGGCTCCTGGAATTGGTGATGGGGGCGGGTCACCTACCTCCCCAGGTGCTGCTAGCTCCTCTACAGCATCTAGGGTTGGCTTGGGTCTGCTAGCACCTCTCAGGCTTGACTCAAGGGTCGATGAGACTCTGTCAGCTTCTTCTTCTACAGCTGAGTCAGCCTCTGTCTCTCGGGACCCAGCTGTTGTCACAGGCGCAAGGTCATTGCACTTGTCTCCGACTAGGGTTCCACGTTCAGCTACTAATGTGGCATCTGCATCCCCAAGCCAGTCTGAGCACCTGCGCAGAGCTCAAGCTGCATTTGGAGATTTGCGAGCTACTAGAGATTTTGTTGTACAGGCCAGGAGGAACGGCCTTATTCAGTAGCTAAACCCATGTAGCTTCTCAGTGTCATCATGTGTCAAGCAATCAGAAGGCTTTTCCATTACAGCTTCTGATGTACACATCATCCTGGCTATGCTTATGTTTTTTTTGGTTTTATTTAACCATGTTTTGGAGACAACTGACTGATGACTGTGCTGAAGCATCTGCCTTTTGTGATGTACTGCTTACAAACGTGATGTCGTGGTCGGATCAAGGAATGACCCTGCCAGGTACCAAGTAGTGCATACATTGCTGGTTGTATACATGTAGTTTAGGCTAGGGCATGATGTGTCTGGTCAGATGGCATTGGCTGATTATTTGACAGCCATGCTCACATGCCATGTCTGTTTGTGTAGGCTGTAGATTAGTGTTTGCTTTTTGTAGTAGTAGTAGTAGTAGTCAGATACAATAACCCGCAAAACACGCATGCTTTATCTCTGCAAGTGTGACACTGGAGTAAATACTGCAGTACATACATCACTGGGTTGTTGCACACATGACAGCAATGATGATCTCACATCAGGTTGTGTGAAGAGTCTGGCGTGGATAGCTGTAGTGCATGTTTCCTGCAGATTAATGCAGCATGCTGCAAAAAAACCAAAAGCACAGCGGAACTTTTGCAGGTTTCCTTACGTGCTGCAGACATACCTGGCAGATGCTGTCACATGTATGAGATGCATGGCTGTACAAAGATCTCTGCAGCCAGATATGGTACATGCTGCATGTCTGCCTCATATGCAAAGATGCTGTGTTGCGGCAGCATCAAATGCTTCAATTGCATGACTGTACAGTAGCACGTGCAAGTGAGGATGACAACTGTAGACCATGATTGCAGGGTTATGCCTAAAACCACTACCCTTGTGTAGACACTACGCTGAAGTGATCTAGTCTAGGTCTAGGAAGCGTCATTGACTACTGTGACTTCTTGCTTGACCAAACCAGATGTCACTGCTTCGCAATGTGCCTTGCAAGCCGGTAAGCAATTCCATCAACTTCAACATCTGCAAACGCCTTCTGAATCTGCTGAAGATGACTTTGCTGGTCGTCTTTGTGCTTACAGCGTCCCACTAACCTCTGCACCTTACATGTAAGTGCTTTAAGAATGATGTGATCCACCTGCTGCACAGCAACAGACCAAAACTAACAGCGCTATGAGCTGCAACTTTTTTGGGTCCCAATAGTGAAGCTTAGAAGCAGTAGTATCTGATGCTGTAGAGGTGAAAAGGAAAGAAACGACTGCTCCATTTGTATGCTGCACAGGCACTAAAAAAAAGCAGCCTTGAAAGCTGCAACATGATGCCTCACTGACACTTGTGCAAAGCATCACCAGAAGTGCAACTCTGTATGATTACAATCTGAACTTTGATCACATTGCCGGGAAACGGCAGTGATTGTTGCATTCTGAGTGTGTATGCTGGGTTTGAATTGAGACAACAAAGTCTCCACAGATGGCGTCAAATCCAGTACTCAAAGTCTGAAGCCTCAGGCTGCTGTTTTGATGGCCGCTTGCCGTCTGAAGGTACTTCTGCCTGATGCAGCAACACAGACAGTCAGCGAAACATAGCACACATGTAACACATCAAATGAAAGCACCTGAAACATAGCACATAGACATTTGGCACATTGCGTATGACGTTTGGCACAAAGCATATGACATCATCAGAGCAGCACCAGCCTGTGGCTGCAGCACTTTTCAACTCACGGCATCAGCTTCAGCAGACAACTGTGGCCTTTGTTGTGATTCTCCATCTGGAAGTGCAAGCCAAGGGACAGCATGCACGCAATCATAGCACACAGCTATGCATGCCTGGAAAATGGCCGGCAAAGTGTGTCACAGAAGAATACGGAATGAATGCTAGAGTCTGCATAACTGAAAGCAGTAACATATTTGCATTGACAAACAGCTAAACTGTAACACACACCAACATCACAACCCACCTGTTGACCTGCTCCAGCCTCCTGGCCTTCAATCTTGTCAGCAAGTTCTCTGACTTCCTGCGTTCTCTTCTTCATCTCTGCTGCCTCGTGTTGGCTTTGTGGCGCAGCTGTGCTGCTGTTTGCTGAAGCTTGGGGCGTCTGCATTGACAGACCTTTGGAAGATGAGGAGTCAGAGGAAGATGCGGAACGGGCAGAAGAAGAAGAGCTTCTGCTGGCAGGCTTGGAAGAGGAAGAGGCTCCGCTCTGCCTTGAGCTGTTTGACTGACTGTCTGAATCATGAGCTTTCCCGCCAAAAATGTCCTGCTCTGCCTGCGTCTTTGCTGATGAGTCATCCACTTGCCGGCTGCTTGGCTTGGGCTCATCCTGTTTTGGCTTCAAGGCAGAAGCAGTGTCCTTGCAATCAGACCTTTTGCTGGCTTCAGTGATTTCCCGCCACCAGTCTGAGTCACTTGGCGCCACACTGCTGTTACTCCCAGATGAGCTGGCGCCATTACTGCTTGATGACAAACGGCCAGCATCAGCAGGCGGTGCAACACCATTCTGTTTGCTGGATGACTGTGCCGGTGCTTGATGAGGCAACTGCCCTGAGCCCTGGGGCTGGTTCTGCAAGTGCCCCTCGACTTCAGTCTGTTGCTGACTGGACAAGTGAGTATTCTCAGCAGAGGTGACTCCATTAGAAGGAGCCTGACTGCCTGCACTGCTGTTGTTCAGTCTGGCAGCGCCATTCAGAGATGCACCATCCCCGCCAACAAAGCCTGCATCCTGTGCACTGGCAGTCTTGCCACTACTGTCTACGCTGGAATTCAAATTTGACTTTGAATTTGAATTTGAATCTGGGGCCTGGCCGCTTTCCCGCCTCTCCAACTCCCCATCCCGCTGTGTCCACTGGGAGCCATCAGCATAGTCTGACAGCCCCATCGGCGCCGTGCCTTCGGCGGGAACCTTGTCTTTGGTGCCAAACTCTGCTGGCAAGCGTGCCTCGGACTCAGTACCCTGAGGCGGTGAATGAGTGTTGCCTGAGCGCACGATATCTTCCCACTTCTCAGCGTAGGACTCCTTCACCAGCTGGTTCTTCATCCAGTGCTGCATCTTCAAAGCAGGGTTGCCTGCAGAATGTCAAGAGCCAGAATCAGCAGGGAAAGAACATTGTGCCTGATTCTAAAACAAAGTTGCAAGGTTCATCTGGTATCTAGATGAGCCATCAGATTGCAGTTGTCAAGTCTCAGAGTCAGCCTGGCAGAGAACTTTGTCCCGGAATCTCAAACAAAACCGCTGAGATCTTCTGCCATAGAGATGAGCCAGCAGGCTGTGTACTTTGTACAGTGTGCATCAGACAGCAGCTTCCTGTGCTGTCAGTCCTAGGCTAGGACTCCTAGCTGTCTTGAGCAGCATACTGCCAGGTGACTGGGGTAGATGACAACACAATGAGGTTGGTGAGCCAACATCAGCAGCCTTTCGAGGTTTGCGCAAAGTGAGAGGAAAAGCATACAGATGCAACTGCTGACAGCATGAAGCGCATGTATTGACGCAAACAGCACAGGAATTGATGCCACAGCACAATGGAACAACTGGCCTCAGCTTGACGCTGACTTTCCCCTTGCTGCCAAGCAGACCATGTCTGGAGGAATACACAACAAACCTATACATATTGTATTAGCAACTTGAGATCGTGATGACAGCTTGCATCTTGCTTAGCTAACGCTGAGCTTGCTTCGCAGCATCGCACACATCAGGCAAGTCTTCTCAACAACAGCAAGCACACACACACGCACACTCTTCCACCTTGATGACTCACCAGTGACTTTGCCCACCTCCTTGGCTGGGGACCCCGCCACCATTGTCCGGGGGGGTACGTCCTTCAGAACCAGGGAGCCTGCTGCCACCTGGGCCCCCTTGCCTATGGTGATGTTGCCTAGGATTGTTGCATTGGCTCCAATCAGCACATTGTCATTCACTTTGGGGTGCCTGTCGCCCACCTCCTTGCCGGTGCCTGTAAAAACACAGCATGTGTAACACCAGAGTGTAGAATGGTACAGTAGCAAAGAAAGGAAAAGACTTTCGGCGTCAGCTTAATGAGCAGCCAAGCATTATGCCGGGCTGCCCAGGAGTATGGTGAAGTATGGTGTGGTGGCAATACCTTAACTGGTGTTATCAATATGCAGCAAGTGACCTGTGTGTACATGCAGTCGCTCAAGACTTGAATGCCTTGACGTGTTTGCAGGCTTGCAGCGTGTCACCCTGATCGAAAACAGGAAAGCAAATTTACGCCTGAGAGACTTTCTTAACCACATCAACTGTGCTCAATCAGTACGCCACTCACCATCATCACAGACAACAGAAGCAAACATACAGTCTCACAGACTCAGCATGGACAGGGCTGCAGCATGTATGTCATGCTGCTTGAAAGCATGATCATGCACTGTAGACGCACCTCCCAAAGTGACATTGTGCAAGATGGACACATTGTTGCCCACAACTGCAGTTTCTCCAATGACAAGGCCGGTGCCATGGTCTAGCAAGACTCCCTTGCCTATGGTGGCTGCTGGATGTATATCCACTGCCAGGGTTTGCGTACAGCGGTACTGCAGCATGGCACCACAAACTTCAGCATGATATACAGACATGTTGCCTATACACTCTGCATGATGCACTGCAGGCATGCTACAGCAACTCCGACTAGAACAATGCACACGTTCACAGCTGAGACACGTGTGAAGCCTTGCTGTCTGACAATTGTGTGAGCCTCATGCAAACACAGCATGCAGGCAAGCTTGGTAGTTACTCCACTGATCTCACCATTTCTGTCAGCCAGGTGCCCAAATGTGCATCCTGAGTGCCAGCACAGTATGCACATGTACGCACCTAGCTGACAAATATGGTGAGAATGAATTGCATGACCGAGTTTGCCTGCTTTGTGTCAGACTCACGTGAATGCCAGACAGCATGTCTTCACACATTTGTATGTTTCGTGCAGCCCGGTATGACACTTGGCTTCTCAATGTTATTAATGCCGAAAGGTACAGTCTCTTCTTTCCTTGCACATTTGTATATAGTGAATGGGCAAAATCTAATGGACGCCAAAAGGTGTGGTCTGTTCTTTCCTTTCACATTTGTATGTAGTGAATGGGCAACAAGGGCAGCCAGCCTGTCACCTGAAGACTTCTGGCCAGCACTTTCTGGCCCCGTTGCCAGAGGCCATGAGCTATCCTGTGGGTTTGCAAGGCATGGTAGCCCTTGTAGTACAGCAGGGCTGAGCTGTAAGCTGTGCATGCGGGGTCTCGCTCACGCACTGCTATCACATCTGCCAACGCCGCTTGCTCCACCTCTTGACACCCCCTCAGCACGCTGCAGCATGAGCATGGTGGCGTCGCACTATATAGTATATAGCATATGTTGACGTCGTCACACAGGCATCTGGAACATGCAGCATGAGCATGGTGGCGTTGCGCTATGTTGACATTCGTCATAAAGGCATCTGGGACATGCAGGTGAAGGCACAGGTGACTCTTGCAGATGACTTGAAGATGTATTAGCCTGCACATGCATAGCTGGAATGCAGCTCACGGCATCATCGACTCTCAACTCCTTGAAAGCGCTGTGCCATGCTATGCTGTTGACCGGGAACTGATTGTGCAATCTTGAGTGCATCCTTGGGTTGACATCACTGTCTGGGTTGCACACACAATCAAGTGTCTTGTGATTTATGACAAAAGACTGCCTTGTGGAGATGGGCAGGTATGTGTCACAGGGATGCAAGCACCTGTGAAAGATGTCAATAAGCTCAGTTGCCATCATTGTAGGGTCACTCAGCCTGTTGGCTAAGATGGCCGCAAGAGCCATCTCAAAAGAGTCATGTGACAGCACAGACGCGTACAGGAAGCTGCTCAGAATGGGCTCTTGTGCTGCGTCCTTTGCAGCTTCCTTCCTGTGCAGAGATTGGCTTGTTATGTATGTTGCCCATGGTGTGAGATTGACTGTTGCAACCTGATTTCAATAGCAGGTGTGCTTGAAGTTGCACTGCAGGCAAATGAGGCGTGCTTTGGTCCAATGACTGTGTTTATTGATATTCTGTGAGGTGCTGTCTTGCACAACACATGATGTCGTGAGAAGCATGATGATTCACATGGCTGCTTGTAAATCATCATGCTTGAGGGCTCAAGCAGACATTGAGAATAACAATGGATGCTTCCAAAAATGTGGACATACAGGCAGAAACGCAGGTGAAGCAGACCTGATAGCTTGCCAGACAGGGTTCTCTTGAGTGACGGCTCGCCTAGACTTCTTTGTCACATCTCTGTGAGAAGCATCTGACTGCCGACGCTCTTCCAGCTACAAACACACTTGTGCTCATCTCTCACAGGCAGAGCAGGGGCCGGAGAGCAGACTGGTGAAGACTCATTTGCTTGTAGCGTTACCTGCAAAGCTTCATCCCAGTCCTGACAAAAGTCGTCAACCTCGCTCTGCAAATACGTTGGAAAGGCCAAATCCTGCCACTGCTCTTCAGCTTTAGGTAGATTGTTTCCTGGAGGCTTCGGTACACCTGCAAGTACACATTGGGTTGGATGCACGCGTCCTGTGGCCAAAGCTATGCTGGCCAAGGCTTCAGCTGCATGCAGTAATCCCTTCCCACCTGCACCGTTATTGCTAGACTTTGTTCGTAGTCCTCTTGCCCTCCGGGTACAAAACAAAATTGAACATGGTCGCGCGCGAGTGTTCGGTGAACAAGACAGCGGCATGGTAATCTTTCATGCTTGCAGCTCACCCAGCATTTCTACACCAAGAAGTGACGGCACTACAGCCAGACTGCTAGATCCACGAATGTTGTGCTTTTAGCTGTATTACTCTGCCTTCCACGCCTGGCAGCGTGCCGGGACAAGCTAGACTGCACGGCGTTTAGTTCTTGTAAGTGTGCTTGCAGGCCCCCAAGCCTGCAAGACAGGCAAAAGTCGAAGACTCCGAAGATGCCTCAGGCTCTGAATCAGACTCTGACGCTCAGTCAGAAGATGAGCCTGCAGCAGCTGTCAAGCCAAATGCAGCCAAGCAAAAAGCAGAGGCGCCGCCAAGACCAGCGCCTGCTGCAGCGAAGGTACCCCCAAAAGGGGTCCGAGCGCGCTTGCAGCAATCTGCAGCAGATGCAGCAGCAAAGCAAGAGGCGGCAGACACAGCGGCAAGGCGAGAGGCAGCTCAGGCTTCCCAACCAGCAGCTGCAAACCCAACCACAGCTTCGTTGTCACCTGCAGTCACACCTGAGATCCAGTCCAGTTTTAGGGAACCTGAACCCAACTTGAATCGGTCAGCCAGCCCTACCATACCCTATGACTCACCAGATATGCAGACTGACAGCTCGCCTGCACCCTTTGACACACAAGTATCATACACAAATGCAGACTCAGCAGCCTTTGCAGCTTTGAATGCTCAGCCCCTTGACTTTGATGATGCTGCACCTGCCAGCACAAGCGAAGATGAGTCAGCTGCTCAGCAGGACTTCCCTGCAGCACCTGCCATTTCAAGCGCTATGGAACTTGCAGCTGGAGCTGTCGGAGGGGCTGTCAAGCCAACAAGAGGTGCCTCCACCTATCCCAAAAAAATGATCTGAAATTTTGAGAACATCACAAGCAATGCATCATTGCAAGCTGAGCTTTTTAAGGGCAACAAGCCCCACCGCATGCTGCCATTGGTGCTTGCTGGGTGTTTTGCTGCCGGGTGTCTACGCCGTGTATCTGATGGGCTGTACACACTACAAGCAGCACTGCTTGACAAGCGCAAGCCTCTCATAACAAGGGCCTCCTTTGCATTTGCAAGCACCTCTTTGCTTCGCCTGAGGGATGATTCAAACAAAGACTCACCTAGCTATATACAATTTGCATACCATGTCAACAATGACTTTGTGCAAGCATTTACTACAAGAGCTATTGTGAACCCCAGACATTAGCCAATCATCATGCAAGACTTATCCCGCACATACCTAGCTCATCATGAGCTGGAAAGCGATGTTGTTGTTGTTGTTGTTGTTATCATCAATTAATTTGTTATTACTACTATTATCATTGTTATTGTTATTATTGTTGTTGTTATTGTTATGATTATGCGCTCATTGTCTGCCTGCAATGGCCATGCCACCTCAGGTGTGAAGGCATCTAGCAGCTCTGTGCGCAAGGGCACGACAAAGATCCCTGGCAAGGAGGACATCCTGGCACAGCTGGAGGCACAGCGTGTAAAGCAGGCTGAACAGCTGAAGGTGGAAGCACGTGCTAGGCAGGAGCTGGAGGATATGCTGCTCAGAATTGAGCGCCACTTCAAGGTGAGCGCAGAGTCTTGAGTGAAATGTGGATGCTGTATGATACAGTGACTAAGTGCTAGACCATTGAGCCCCGCACATACCTAGCTCATCATGAGCTGGAAAGCGTGATTATTATGATTATGATTATTGTTGTTATTATTGTTATTGTCATTATTATTAGCGAGTCCCAGTTCCAAAGAGGCTCAGGTGAACGCAGCCTTGGGGTGAAGCGCACATGCTGCATCATGTAGTAGCAGCTGTTTTTGGGTTACCAGCTCAGCACAAGGCCAGACAATTCTGATCCAACAGTGTAACAGCTTGCAGCGGTCACTGTGGTGGCAGTCCTTTCACACATTGGAGCTTGCTGTCTTGTGAAGGGGTTGTTGATCCTTGCAAAGGTTTACATGCAGCTTGGCATGGAGCAAGGGTGCAGCAGTCTGTGCAGAGTGGGCATGTATGTCTGATGCTCAGCTGGAAGCTCAGCACAAGCAGCATCAATGGTGTGGGAAAGTTGCTGCATGAGCAAGGCTCCCTGTCAGGCAGACATGTCGCCTTTCTTCTAGGCAACACTACCTTGGGAAATGCAAGCCTATTGCCTCTCATCTCGCAATCATTTTTTACAGGCAGAACAAGCAGCCAGGCGCAAGGCAGAAGAGCAGCTAGCTCAGTCCACGGAGTCTGAGGCAGCTCTGAAGACTCAGCTTGAGGCCGAGGTGAAGAAGAGGAGTAAGGAGCAGAAGCAGCTGGCAGCTCAGAGGGAGGAAGTGAAGAGCGAGAGGGCAGCGCTGGATCAAATGAGGGCTGAATTTGAGAACGAGCTGCAGCAGGCAAGGGGAGAGATGCAGCGTGCTCAGGATGCTTTGCAAGGTATGGGACACTCAAAACGCTATCAGAAACATGCATCTGCACACTAAACTCGTATTTCTGAGGTACTTGCAGGCTGGTCAGATGTCTGACTGCGCAACACACCTCACATCAGTGCTGCTTGCTGCACTGTGATCAAAGCTGCTGCTCCATTGTTGTGACAGCCTGCTCAGCATGCTTTGCAAAGTATGGGACACTCAAAACCCTACCAGCAACATGCAGCTATGTTCAACCTGATCTCGAGACCAGGGTCAGCAAAACGAAAAAACTGCAGCTGCTCTGGTGTGACAGGCGCAGCTCCGGGCTGCCGCCTGAGGAGGCTACCATTTTATGATCGCTGAAAAGCGTAAAGTTTTCGTTTTTTAGATACTTTTTTTTGTGACAGGCGCTGAGGACCAGGTGAGTGTGAACCAGCAGGTGGAGCGCAGCAAGATGGAGAGGGACTACCAGGCTCAGATGGCCACTCTGAGTGAGGAGCTGAACCGGGTGAGGCAGGAGCTGACCAGCAGAACAGAAGTGATGGGCCAGGAAATGGAGCGCTGGCGCCAAACTGCTGAAGCCACTTCTAGGTAAAGCGCAATTCCCCTTCTGGGTTGTCTGCCTTTTGTGGCTGTCTGTCTTTTTAGCTTGGCTTTTTGCATGGTGGTCATGAGGATCTCAGTCTTCCCTTCAAAGAGTGGCTAAAATATCACAAGCAGCAGCTCCTGGCACATTGCCTCCCAGTGGAACCTAGCATTGCACGTTGCACATCTGGCTTGGCAGCAGCGTATGTTTTGCCTTCCTTGAGGATCTTTTGATGCCTCACACTGTTTGCTTGATCCATCTGCAATTAATATGGGAATTTCACACCAATGCGAATGCATGTTTCCAACTTGCCTTGTGACTTGCAGTCAATGTGTGCATGCAGCCTGAAACTAAGTGCACTAAGCCAACAATGCAGCCACGCATGCAGCCACTGACACATGTCTGGTCACAAGATGCTGCTACAAATGTCAAAGAGTACAAAACTTACAGGTAATTACGTGTTTACAGGGCGGTAACAGAGGCAAAGAATGAGGTGATGGAGCGTAAGAAGGATCTTGACACCACCAAAGAGAAGATGGACAAGTTGGTGGAGAAACTCTACCTTGGCAGGTCAGTCATCCCACAGGGCCAGAACCATTCAGTCAGTGATGCTTAAGTCTAAATTTGCTTTTCAGAACCACTCGGTGAGTAATTCCAATGTCCAGCATTGTGCTGTTCAACAGCAGCCATGGAGGAGATGAGGTGTTACCAGAGCCAAGCCCCCGTATGGGGTAGTGTAGGCTTATGCTGACACCATTGGGATATGCCTTGTACACTTGGCCGATCACAACTACATCAAAGATGAGACGCGGCTTGTAGTGAAAGTGCATTTGATCAGTTTACATGGGGTCAACAGCCATTCTTGTATCCTGGTGCCATTGAACATGCCTCTGAGCTACTTGGACAACATGCTGCAGTCACCTGATTGGTGGACAACATGCTGCAGTCACCTGATTGGTGGACCACATCCTTCCTCAGTAATCACTATTTATGCAAGTCCTCAATACAGAGGACAGTGCAACATCCATCAATGAAGTGGTGGACAACATGATGCAGTCACTTCAAGGATGAAATTGCACTGTCCTCTGTGTTGACAACTCTCATAAACAAGGATTACCGAGGAAAATGACAAGCATTGCGCAGCACTTGATTCGTTAGCGTTATGCCATGCACTGGACATGACTATAGCAGTCTCGGCTGATCAGGGGTCAGGGCATCCCCAAGACGCATTTTGCCCAAACCTAGGGAAAGCCCTTGAGCAGGTCAGACCAAACAGCATGGAAGAAGGAACAGCACTGGATCAAGAGCCTCCCAAGGTTTCATCTTGGCTACTTTGTGTCTTCGGAGCACCAAAGCTTCAATATCAATGTGTATACCAATACATTGTATTATCAGTATCATTACTAGTTATTGCCATCATTATCATCATCATCATCATTTTTATATCATTATTATTATTAGTATTATTCTTATTATTGTTGTCATTTTAATTGTTATTGTTAATATACCAACACAGGGAGAAGGGTGTTGAGCTGACAGGCGCAATAGAGCATCAGCTACATCAGCACCATGCCATGTGGAGGAGGGACCAAGGGCATCCCCAGCCATCCCAGGGCTTCCCCAAGCTGGCTGCAGCCCCATCAGGGCATCCCCACCACATGCAAGCCACAGGCCGTGGTCCCCTCATGCTGGAGAATGCCCCTCAAGGTGTGACCTGCCTGCAATATCCACAAGTTACTGGGTTTTGCACCCTCTGTTGTCTCATCATGCTCTGGCACACCACCTACAGCTTGACTCAATATCTACAGTATCCAAATTTTGCCCAGTCAAAGTCATGTAGTTCAAGCCACGCAGGCATGCATTTTACATGGGTTTTTTTCCAGCGCTGCGCAATGATATTGAGGACACATGGTCTGCATGACGTGCCTTTAAGACATAGAGTAAAACTATATCTTGCTATCCAGGCAGGCTGTGCAGCGTTTATCAGATGTTTGACCACATCTGGCTTCCTAGGATAGTGCATGTGCATCTGAGGCCCGGGATGCCCTGAAGCAAAGCCAGTGTCAAAAGTTGTTCAACGTTTCTACTGTGCAGCGTTTGACCAAACACTGCAGCTCGATATGCAAGTTGGCCCACAGAACTAGGGTTCAGGCACACCTAGTAGGTAGCTGGCAAGAAAGGTTACCTGGAACGCCTGTAAAGTAGTAGTAGTATTTATTGTTATTATTATTATTAATCATTTGTTATTATTATTGTTATTATTATTATTATTATGGATAATATGCAAGTTTGCCATAGGTGCCTTGGATGCAAAGAGCACAACAGGCAAGCGGGGTCCTCCCGCCAATGTGGCCTTTGGTGGAACCCTAACTGCCACCCGGCCTAGGGTCCCTGCCGGAACCCTAGGCAACAGTCAGCCAGGGTCTCCAGCCAGAGCACGCCCTAGACAGGTGACCCATACCCTAGACCGGTACAGACTAGACAGAATTGGCTCAGGCGGTGTTGGGAAGAAAGGCTCTGCCCCAAACAGGGTGTATCAGCTTGCTTATCATGGTCTTTGGGAAGGGGTGATGCTATGGCTGATCAATGCCACTGTTGTCACGGTCTTCTTCACCACTGTCCCCTGTCTTGTAGCCCTTTGAAGCAGTTGTGTGGCAGCCTGTCACAACTTTGATCAGCGCTGCTCCACACTTATTGGTACAGCAATCTGGCTGCTGACCTCTGAGGAGCTGCTCATAATGACAACAGCAAGCCAGTGTGTACACGGCCCATTCTGACAGCAATAGGCAGCTGCATGTGCATTTGATGCAGTAAATGTGTTCTGCGTTGCAGGTGCAGCCTCAAGGCAACAGCGAATCATTCCTACCAGCTATCAAAGCACCTGACAGCACTCTGAGGAAGCAGCAGACAGGGGTGTATGCACAGGGGGGTAAGAAGGGGGGCATCAGGTCTTTGCAGCACCAGGAGTCAGATAGATGGGCTGAAAGCAAGAGGGATGCTGGCATGGTTGCCTATACTGCTAGCCGATGGAATTAGACTTACTTGCTGCAATCTGTCTGGTTTGCAATATCACAGACGCTGTGCTTCAGCTGACATGTACATGATGTTGTGTCTTTGACAGAACATTTCGAGCCAGTATTTGTACTTGTGGTCTTGTACTTACATTTATGCTATTGCTGCTGTCAGCAAGTGACGTAGTCAACAAACAACAACTGGGAAAACAACACACACTACGGTACGCACTAAAAGTTCAAGGACATGTGGGAATTCAAAGTATGAGATGACAAATGCAACTTTACGTGATCCATGACTCAGTTGACTTCGGTCAACAGATCCCGACAGATTGCGTCAAGATCTTGTGCACAGCAAGCGCAGCACAGGAGACATGAGCAGCTGTGCGTGCATTCCATCTGCCCGACAACCTGTTGCACGAGTCCTTGCGAGTGTCTCGTCCTCCCTCTTGTGTCAGACGCGCGACTACTTGAGTTATGATCAGCTTGTGGCAAACTTGCCGCGCAGTCAACCTGGACAGCCTCCCAAACCTTACCGATAAGGTCTATTTGGTAACGGGAGGAACTTCGGGGCTTGGTTATGAAACAGCAAAAGCTTTGGCCGCGAAAGACGCACGGGTATTTCTGACTTATCGCAACCTGGACAGATACCAGCAGTAAGCTGACAATATGGTCGCGGTCTCGATTATGGTTACACATCGTAGACCCCTACATACCATTACTGCTGCAGTGCCTCAGAAAGCATCAGAGAGCAGCGTCCAAAAGCGAAGATTGAGGGCTTGCACACAGACTATCTAGACGGGTTCAGGTAAGAGCTTTGCTACATGCTTGTATTGTGCTCTGGTTGCAGGCACACTAGCAGATCATGCTGACATCTTGTGGGTATTGCGCAGTTCCATTGCAAACTGTGCAGCAGAGTTCCAGCAGCATGACTTGCCTCTTCATTGTCTCATCAACAATATTGGGGTTGAGAGTCCAGAAGACGATGAAGCAGAGCATGGTTTTGATGTGGGCCTTTGCTGCAAACAAGCTGTTATTTGCTGGTAGTCATATGTGACACAGCGCCAGCATTGTCCCTATGTTGCAGGCTACGCAAGCCATCAACTATCTTGGTGCATTCTACATGACTCACCTGCTGTTGCAGCAGCTGAATCAGACAAGAAACTCTCGCATCCTGAATCTGACATCGCTGGTTGAGCCAACTGGATCTATAGACTGGGATGATATTGGGTGAGCACTGCACTTCATTTACAATATGACGGCATCATTACGTCATGCACAGCCCTGCAGAGCTCTCACCTTCTGTACTTGTTTGGATTATGCGCTTTCAACCCGTCCATGCCCATGCAGTGCGTATTGACAGCATTTCACCCATACTGCGGTTGCTTGTGACAGGCACTGTGTCTGTGCAGCCTTTGCAAGACCATGAAGTGTCTGCTGTGCGCTGCTGTTTTGCACAGCAATGATGCAGTACCACGGTAGCACAATTGCTGTTTTTCAGATGGCCCTCGCATACCTGGTTCATCACGAGCTGGAAAGCATTTTGGTTATTACTATCATTGTTACAACTGCTGTGACTTGCAGGGGGCGTCAAGCACACTGCAGCGACTATGAGATGTATGCAAACTCCAAAGTCAAGCTGTTCATGCTGACAGCAGAACTGCAGAGGAGGCTGCATGCAGCTGGCAGCACAACAGATGTCTTCTCTGTACACCCTGGTGAGATTACATACTTATAACTGCAGTCACCACACTACGACGTGTGAGGCAAGACTTTAACATCACTCATTGTGTAGCTTTCAAATCTATTCTTGGGGATTCATCTCGGGCATCTTGGTCCCAGCTGACCTGATTTGCATGATCTGCTGTTCAAGATCAATGATTCAAATGGTGTAGCTGCTGGGAGATCCAAGCACCTTTTGGAGGAACGCCTGCATGGGTTCTGTCACAGGATATTGCTTTAGGTTGCAAAGTGTCTTACAGCAGCATGTTAGCAGGTCAAGTGCCACCGTTCTGGATTAAATGCCAGACTATGATTGTGTGAGTACCCTATGAATGTGTTGTGTACTCCATACGCCGTATGAATGCTGTGAACTGTGACAGCCATGCAGTGGCATGTGCATCTTGTCTTGTGTTGGCTAGGTGTAGTACTATTGGTCTCTTCAATAGGTATCACATCTTCCCCTAGTGTGATTGTGATCAAATGCTTGCTGCTTTACAGGTGTGGCACAGACAGACATCTTTCCCAAGTCGGACAAGGGCAAGCTTGGGGCAGGGGTGTTGGCAGCAGGGGCAGTGGCTGTTGGCCAGTCCCCTGGTGGGGGTGCTCAGTCTGTCCTCAAAGTTGCTACTGACTCTAGCTTGACAGGTTGGCCATTGCCTTGCCATGCATCAAAGTAAATTAGTTTTTAATATTATCATGTGCAATAATATTAGCAATGATACTGATAATGCTCTCTGACTCATCATCAGCTAAGGACATGCAGGGCAAGTCTTGTCTCTCCAGAGCAGGCTGTTATGCGCGTCCCAATGTATTGAAACCTCAAATCATATGGGCGTTGCAAAAATGATTACATGCCATGTGCATCAGTGAATGTAGCAGACTCAGCAAGACACACAGCAAAATCTGCTGTTACATGTCGCACTGCTGGCCATATTTTGCATTTTGCAGCCCGGCAACAGTCACAGACCTGTCTGCAATTGTGAAGCACCTTTTTTCAAAGCCTTTCTAGCATGGCGCAGCTGCACAAGAAAGGTCTCTGTGCAACATCTGGCAACCACAAGATCTGGTCCCGTAACGCTGATGGTGCATTGTATTATTTTCAACTGTGCCTACTCTCCCGTGCGTTATTATCCTGTTGACGCCTTTGATCAGCTGAGTCATGCTGGCAATACATATACTTCAACCATGATGTTACTTTTGCTATGCCATCATTTTAGATGCTGTCAGCATAACTTACAGTGTCTTGTGCTGTGGTATGTTATCTTTTGTCAACAAGTTCGAAGCTTGCAGGAATGGGTGGTGGAGACCGACATTGGGGTCCATGGTACACCGGATCGCCTCACAGACCCTTCGGACAGACATGGCCCCTGTGCTTCACTGTAAATCATGACAACCAGGGCTGGAGAAAGCCAATCAACCCTCTGATCAGTGATCTGCATGCTTGTGAGAGACTTTACAATGAGACTTTGCAGCTCATCAACGACACTGCTGAAGTGAAGATAGCTGGAGTCAACTGCAACAATAGCCACACTGCAAGGCACGCTTAGCTGTGCGTGTATGATATGATAGCTACAAAGGCACTGTACCAGCGCCGCGTTGCCCCTGTATAAAAGCCCATTATTGTGTTTTGATTGACTGTGTTTCTTCAGTGGTATTTGTTTACTGCGGTTCCTGGCTTTATTGATCTGTTGATGTTAGCATACTGTGTGCATTACCGGTACTCTGTTCTCAGCTTGAACACATAGTGGAGTTCCTGTCGTGGGTGTACTGTATTGTGCTCCAATCTGTTTGTACTGTGCTCAACTTTTTTAACCAATTTTGCTTTGCTTTGGAGCAGCTTGTCGGGAGACATCTGCAGTGTAATACATACTATGTGCAGCTAGTGAGTTGACTGTGCTCGGTTTTGTAAACTCGAACAGCATAGACAAATCAGCACATGCAAATGTACATGTAGCGCAATGACCTTGACCCATGTTACATACAGACTTGCCTCATGTGCTGACCAATGATCACTTAAGTGCAGTTGACACTAACAATGCATACCAGAGCATTCCAGCATACGCTGGTCAGCACAATCGCCACATGCTACCGCGGAAAAAATGTCAAACTTGCCCACATTTCATAAATCTAGCCGGACGACGCAACACCAAGCACCCGATAAGGTCGCAGGATGACCCTTAAGAGCTGCCACAAACACGTCCATAGAAAAGAAACGACTACACTCTTCTGCGTCAATCTAATGAGAAGCCAAGCATTATATTGGGCTGGTCAGAACCACATACATAAAGATATAGCACACCGCTGCAAGCCCTATTGCTGGGAATACCATGATGCAAAAACCTTCTCAAGATTTCTATACTTCGGTCTTAAAAAGTCATGCTTGTAGACGAGCACCCAGAAAAGAAAAAATGAAAAGAAAAGTTTATCAGCAAAGAAACGCTTCTCAGCGATCATAACGGGAGCCTCCTGAGGCGGCAGCCCGGAGCTAGACGAGCACCCACACTTACATGCCATTTTTGATGTTGATTCAGCAGTATGGAGCTGGGAGGTCTCTGACACACTTGAGATACACTTGCAATATCATTCTCTCCTTATTTCAAGAATAACCTTACCACGTGCACGTCCACTCTCCTGATACTCATGTGCTTCCCTGCAGCATGCACGCAATAGGATTTACAATTGCCCACATCAGAACTGCATCGTTTGAGTACATAAGTTGGCAGAAGCAAGCCAGATGTATGTAGTACGGACAGACTTGAGCCGCTGACTACTGATATAGAAGCTATCTCACCTGACTTGTGTAAACATATCATAGGTTCTATCCTTGATGCATTTCAACTTTCCCTGCAATGCAGACATTCCACGAGCGCTCATGATGGGCACCAAATCTTAGCCAGAAGATTCTTAAAAATTACAACAATGTATGAGGCAGGTCAAAGGCTCAAGCGTTTCCCTGTCATCATCAACAGGGGAGCACACTAGCACACAAAAGGCAACAAATCAAGAAAGCCGAAGTAAGGGCAGATGTATACCTGCTCAATGAGGTCTGAGATCTCCTGTAGCATCTTACCATTGGGCTCCAGAAACATGCACTTGTACCTTGCACCTTGCACATTCTGACCCATTTCACCACTGCACAGCAGCCCAGTCAAGTCAAAGCACAGCATGACCTTGGCTTGCACATTGCGTTTGCTGATCAGCAAATAAGCCAAAGCACAGCATGGCCTTGTCTTGCACATTGCATTTGCTGATGAGGAAATAAGTCAAAGCACAGCATGGCCTTGTCTTGCAAAATACATTTGTTGATCAGCAAATGAAAGCCAACAGACCACCAACACTATAAGCTGCACAAAGGCTAAAAGCACCTTTGATTCTGCTTTGAGCATATGTGATCTGGCGGGAACTTACTATTCTTTACTTCTTTTCTCATCTGTGCTAGGAGTTGCAAGTTCTGTGTATGCACCATTCTTGTTGATGACCTTAGTGTAGCCCTTGACAGTTGCATCACCTGCAAGGCATGCACCATGAGGCAGAGCTAGCCATAGACAAGAAAGGAAAAAGAGAATAATACGCCTCTCAGTGTCAACTTTGCGAGAAGCCAAGTATTGTACCGGGCTGCCCAAGTGCGCTAGCCATATGGACATTAGTTTGCAATGCGCAGACGCTGGTCTTGGCACAACTGGTTTTGGCGTATGCATGTCTCGACTAGAAGTTACGATAGCACAACAAACACAACACGGCAAGGCTGGTGCCCATGCTATGGGCGGCCATACCTCCTATAGAATCAAAAATGAAGTCAAAAGGCTTGTCCTTATAGACCTCTGCAAAGTCTTGTTCCCTGTAGTTCACGGTCTCATCAGTCCCAAGCTCCCAAACAAGCCATGACATGAAGCACAACAGCCATTAGGCAGCAAACATGAAAAGTGGGATTATGATGCTGCAAGCCTGATGCAAGATCGCAGGCATACCATTGCAATGACAATACCAATAGAAAGAGGGCTGAGCTGTCCTTTGAGTTTGAAAAATGAGCCTATCATGAGTCAGCAGGGCGACATCAATGTTGGCAAGTCGTACCTTCAGGAAGTCTTGGTTCTTTGGTCCAGCAGTTGCAACAACAAAAGCTCCGCGCAGCTGCAGACAACGATAAGCAGAGTCAGAAAAACTTTGTGCCAAAAAGAGAATGCAGCAAGGCATATGCATACACAACTACAGCTCAAGCAGATTGCAGTACAGAATACAAGTATGTGGGCAACAAGGCTCACTTTGGCTGTCTGCACAACCCACGTGCCCACTCCTGAGGGGCATATGCATACACAACTACAGCTCAAGCAGATTGCAGTACAGAATACAAGTATGTGGGCAACAAGGCTCACTTTGGCTGTCTGCACAACCCACGTGCCCACTCCTGAGGATCCAGCATGCACAAGAACTCGACTCCCAGACTTAATGTTCCAATCTGACATTGCCTGCACGCAGGCAAGTGATCATCTCCTGGGCAGCCCGGTATAATACTTGGCTTCACATTAACTTGACGCCGAAAGGCGTAGTCTTTTCTTTTTCTTTTCAAGTGATCATCTTCCATGTTTGCACAGCAGTGACTGACATGCATTTGTGCTGTGGCACCTACAGCAGAGGCCAATTGCTCATAGTTCACTTGTATCAGCATGCATTAGGACAGTAAGGACAGTTCAGCACAAACATAGCAGTTGCTGTTGTTTGCCCATAATGTGCAGCTTACTGCACACCTGCCAAGCTGTTAAGGCCACCACGGGTACTTGACCAGCCTCATGAAGTGGGAGAGTTTTGGGACAATATGCAAGCCATTCTTCTTTGGGACTGACGTACTCAGCATAAGTGCCTTCTTTGAAGCTCATCCAAAACCAGGGCGCCAAGCCAAAAACCCGATCGCCTTTTTTGAACTGCGACAGCGAAAGGGCTTGCCAAATGACTTTACAGCGAAATCCACGCGCGGTTCCAAGCACAGTGTGCAAGCGCTTCATTTCAGACTCTGCTTGGGTCTGACCTTGCTGTCTGCACCAGTCTCTTCCACTATGCCGGCCATATCACCTCCTGGAATCTGCACATGTACATGTGTACAAAGCGATCTTGTTGCTGTCGATTGCGAGCCATACACGAACACGCAGGCCTCGTTGGATCCAGCCAACCTTGGGGAGCTGATCTTTGTTGGTCTGTCGCATCTTGAAGTCGATGGGATTCACGCTAGCACTGTATTGCTTGACAAGCACCTCTCCATTTCCCCGTTTGGGGATGGGCTGTTCCTCGACTTGCAAGACCGAGGCATCGCCTGGTTGATGGTAAATGACGACCTTGTGCTGCGCATGCGCCATGAAGAACAACGATCAAGGCTCAGCACGACAGAGTCGCAACACCTTTGCCGAAACAAGCTAAGCACACATACTATCTGGGGAGGTGCGAAATACCGCTTGTCTACTGTCCCCAAGCGTTTCGGGATCGAAACTTTTACAGTGTTCTGAATTGGAATAGACGTTTCGGGATTGAAAAGAGCTAAGGCTGACGTAATGGGGAATTTCTTGTGATTCCCCCATAAATGGCTAACCAGCCCCCCCTCGAGCCCCCCGGGTCCCCCCCACGGCCCCACGGGCGTCATACCCCACTCACCCCAGACCCCGGATCCTTTGTTCTATACCACCTGGTTGTTTTGTGAATGCAGCACCTTGCTCTTCTGCTGGGCAGTTACTAAGTTGCAGCGTTCCTGACAATATTGATTAATTAGCTGTTGTGACCTGCAGCCAAGGCAAAGAAGAGGGAGGCTGACCAGAACAGGAGGCAGGCGAGGAAAATCAACATGCTGGAAGAGGTCGCTGACTGATGTGCTTTCACACAGTCCAAGTTGAACAGCTTTTGACGAGCTGTCGTTGTGAAGCAAACGTCCACTACATCTACAAACGTAAAAAGCAAGAAGAAAGAGGCCTTCTTTCTGATCAGTCTAGTCTTGTAGAGGAAAGACATACGGAAGTAGTTTATGTTTTACAAATGCAGCTCCAGTATCTTCTCCATGACTCTACACTGCGTGCCCAACTGGCAGCAAGGTAAACCTCTAAGCAATCCTTAATCCCCGAAGCCTAGATCCCCTGCCTCTCTCTGGGCCTCTCGGTGACGGTAGCCTGGGCCGTAATTACACCGTCACGTATTGGCTGCCGTAAACCAATCCGTCGGATTTACGTTTACAAGTCAACAAATTTTATTTTAGTTTACAGAAGCTCAGACAACTTCTGTTCGTCAACAAGCAGCCCAGATTTGGCAAAGCATAAAACATGAAGTGTGACAGTTGACAAGTTACAGCAGAAAAGAAAAGAAAAGAAAAGACTACGTCTTTCGGCGTCAATTTAATGAGAAGCCAAGTATTATACCGGGCTGCCCAGGGCCAAGTTACAGCACAAGTGTCATATCAACAGCAAATTTAAATCAGCCTTCTATAATGCTGATTTTACTCGAGATCTGACAGGTCTGCCACATCCGCTTTGCCATCAATAATCTGCTGCAACAAGTTCATGCGTTGAAGAGTTGTGGTCTGGCTCAATGGTGGGGTCGGCAACCGCCTCCTTGTTGGTTCTAGCAAAACGCTTGGCAGATTAAAGTTTCCCTCAGGGTCTGTGCGCAGAACATCTGGCGGAAAGCTGGACATAGCTGCCGCAAGGAACTGCATCATGCCTTTTGCTGTTGCAAAATAGCGTTGTGTGATGATTGTCCAGCCATCTGGTGTTTTCTCACCAGTAGTGTAATATGCTATGCCCACCTTAGTCATGTCTGTCAATGTGCTGATGACTGGCAGATTTGATTTCAGTGATGCGCACACAAATTGGGTCAGCGCTTGCCGCAAGCTTTGCTTGACCACATGCCTCTTGACCTCAACTGTGCAGGTGATGGAAGCTTCTGGAATTGTTGCTGATCTCCTAATGACAATGCATTCATCTGTTTTGCACCCTATTGGGAAAGGCAACTCAGCTCCACCAGAGCTCATGGTAGTCTTCAGCAGGCTTGGGTTGTCCTTTGCCGTCTGAACCCAAGAGCAGTGGGCTGGCAAATGCACCTGTTACAGTCAAGACTCCCATTGGCGTTGCAGGTGTCAAGATCAACAACATACACTGCTTCACCATCACAACAAATCAGGGCACTGTGCTAATGCAATAACTGTTGCAAATTCCTTATGCAGGAGCAAGTTGGGATACATACAACTCATTTGCATTGCCATCACATGACAATATACTGACTGGAACAGGACATGAAGATACCTCGTTTTTCGGCGCTTGCAGGCATTCCTCCTGCTGCTGGGGCTCATACTTGTTTTCAGCCCGGGTGTACTCAACATCCTCAATGACTCCAACATCCTCATGTTCTACGGACACTACTGTGCACTTCAATGAGACCAGCACAGCTTCCAAGTCATCATCTGAGATTTCAGAGGCTTGGCGAGTTGCTTCTGATCTTAATTTGAGCATTTTCCTGATTTCTTGAATGTCTGATTTGACGTCATCATTGGCAGACAATCCTGAACACATGAAACGTGACTGCTGAACAGCAAACCCTCATGAGCTTTGTGAATATGCAGACAAGTTCAATAGACCTCAAGCTACAGGGAAAGCCAAGAGGTTGTGCTGATTCTGTTCTACTGCTGTGCGACAATGCCTTCTGGATAGGCTGTGAGATCAACAGCAAACCCTCAAGCCACAAATGAGGCTGAGAAGCTGCATTGACTCTTCTCAGAAGCACGGTCAAGCTGCGGACAATTGTGGTGCTTTGTGAATATGCAGGCAGGTTGAGTGTGTACAAGGGTCAACAGCAATCTGTCAAGTCACAGAAAAGCCTGTTAGGCTGAAATCAACTGCTTTGCAAATGGGCGACTGTATGGTAGGCACTGCAGTCACTACTGTCCGTCGAGCCAGTGAAAGACGAATTCACCTTGAGGTTTGAACCTTACGAGAAGAGCGTTAATTTCCCTCACCTTCAATCCTGCTCCTTTGACTCTGACATTTTGAAGCTGCGCCTCGGTGAGAGCACCCAGCGCCTCTCCAGCTGGCTCATCAAGTAAGTAACCAAGCTCTTGAAGGGTATCTGCCACAAGCTGTCTGCGGTCCTGCTGAACGTCAAGACTGTCTATCAGAGCGCGTACAGTTGGCATGGCACCTCAGGAGTCACATCAGATGCACTGAAGACGCCCCGCGCAAATACTGACACCTTAAACGATAAACGGCAGCTGCCTTGTCCGGTGCACTCTCCGATTTTCCGTGGAACCTCCGTGCACCACCGGCACGGAGCAGCTGGTTGCCGGCGGTCACGTGGTAAAGAATGGTAAGTCAAAACCATGCACAACTGTTTTTGTCTTTGTGCAGGGCTATCATGCAGGCTTTCATACCAGCATTTGACACTGAGTGAGCTTAAGAGACCGTCGCTTCGCTCACGGATCTTGAACAAAGTTCCTCAGAGCTGCTCACTTTCGCAGTGACAAGTGCATTGCTACACCGGTGGTACCATGCGGGTAATGCATTTCCCTACTTGTGAAACCCTATTTTCGTAGTCACACTTCCCTCACGATCAATCGTTGCAGCAACTGGCTCTGTGTCATGTGCATGAGTGCAAGATAAACATGCAGACAGAGCTGGTCACGGGTCCTTGTGTGCCTTGTCACTATCGTGTGCCTGTGCCTGGATGGACTGCATGACCTAACCCTTGCTCTGGAGTTGCTACTCGTGCTGAAGGCCGCTCGTGTCCTGTCTTTTTCAGGTATAACGCATCATTACACCACGGGTATTTCCTTGGTAGATTGGATCTCAGATACACTTTCCCAAGGATACACTAATTTGCAGAGCTTGGTAAAATGCCTGGATCATAGAGGTGTTGCACCAGATACACTATGCAGTCAAGCAAGGCTGTGTTAGGCTGCGCAATGCATTGAGATGCACCTCGGAGGCTATATTTACATCTATGTAGAGTAGAGTCGCTGACTGAAAAGCTGCTGAGACAACAATCGTGGCATCTGTTACTGACAGTTAGGGCGAGGCTGACAATCCCGACGGCCGGCCACGAGCGCAAGCACAACGCATGTAGAGCTGATATTGGACCACGGGTATTTGCTTGTGTATAATGACTCGTGGCCAGCAGCCCTCAGCTCAGATCTAGCATCCAGACTCAGCACGGCACAGACAGGCTTCACAGCTCAGGAGTGAGTCCACGCTTTACGCGTCAAGGCTTGCGACTGGGGACGACAAAAAGATAAACATGAACCAGTCCTCCACTTGATTTGCCATTAATTTTTTTTTGCGTGACCATCCATGTGTGTGTGTGTTGCAACGAAAACTACAATTTCTTCTTGCAACGAGTAGATGTCTATGACTGATCAGGTGCCGCAGAAGTTGCAGAGCTGATACGCTCAATGTTTGCGATGGTCTTAGTCGCGAACAGCTAACGACATCACCTGCTGACGGCTGCCTGTAGTAAGTTTAGGCTCAGTCGAGGTCAGTCGTGCACGCTGCAAACTGGGCGGTCTGCAAAGAGAAAGGCATGCCTATGGCGGTGTAGCACTCTTCCAGGAGCTTTCCTGCTGCAGTATTCGGCTAAATGCCATCCATGCTGTTATTGTGCACTGTATACTCCCTTGGAGTCAGCGTCTGCTTGGGTCAACCACAGGTATCCGGTCTCTCCCTCCATCCGTGCAGCGTATACGGCACAAGACTTAACGCAGCTCAGTGATGACTCGCGCAGGCATCACGCCACACTGTATCGGCGCAGCTAGACTACCACGAGCGCTACCAAGCTAGCAGCCACGCGCACGGTCCCGAAGTTGTAGACTGGATATCCACTGCTGGCCAGGTTGTGTGCGTCCCGCTTGCAAGGCTGCACCTACTTGCTCTGCAGCTTTTGTACTCATCTTCGTAATCTCACGCAGATTTTGCCCAATCCAGTGTTACCATCTGGCAGCTGGCCAGCAAACCTGGTGATTGGCTATGTGGGAGGCTACACATATGAGGTAGCCTTGCAGCAGTAACACAGTACTTACTTTGTCTTATGTCTTGTGCGCAGCATCAGCAATTCCTTCAGCACACATGTCAGTCACATTTTCCATTTGCAGGTGCTGAAGCCTCTGATAATAGGCTTCCTCATCAATGTGAAAGAAGGCGCTCTGGTGCTGCTGACACCCTCTGGTCAAGTCCCTGGCTTGCCCCTAAGGTTCACCAAAAGGTGACCACATTTTTGCATTCCTTCGCATGTAGTGATTCTGACCACCTTGCAGGACACAACATCCAAGTATAGAAGTGCAGCAACACAGTCTTGCTCTCTGTGCTACGCTGGTGATGCAGATGTGCAGCAGTGTTGTCTTGTTGCATGTCTGCATCTGCTTTTGCATCTCCAGTGCAGTGCAGACAACCAGGCTGCACGAGACCTGCATGACCAATGCTGCACGTGCCGCATGCGTACTGTACGAGCACAGATATAGCTGTGTCAGATCAGCCAGCATGACGCTGCAGAAATCATCAATGCCCATGTCCTAGTACATCAGCATAGTTTCAGTGATGTTACATTATGTGAACGTCAAAATTGTCTTATTAGTAAGATGCACAAGACATGCTGCTTTGGAGAAATTACCTGCCCTGCACATACCTAGTTCATCATGAGCTGGAAAATGTTTTTATTACTATGATTTTTGACATTTTTATTATTTTTACCAGCATGCACAGGTACCAGCAGTAGCAATAGCACAACCTCTGCTGTTGGACTTTTTGGAATACAGACTGCTGCTGCATTGCAGGAGCATGACTTGCATGCAGCTCTGTTCTCTCTTTGCCTTTGCCCTTAGCATCTGCCTTTGCCTCTGCCTTTGCCTTCGCCTCTGCCTTTGCCTTCGCATTTGCCTCTGCCTTTGCCTTTGGGCCACCTGGTCAATCTAGACACCTCACAGCGCTGCGCAGGGTGATTGTTCAGAAGCACGAAATGCCAACGCATTTTCCAGAAGAGGCAGTCCCCCATGCAGTCTCTCTGCGCTTCTATGTAGTGCAAGCCTTCCTGAAGCAGATTCAGCACACAGGCAAAGCTTTCATCTGCGACAGCCGGGATGTGTTCATCCAGAAAGACATGTTTGAGGCTTTCGATGACGATTACCTCCACTTCCCACGGGAATCTGCAGGATACAGAATACGTGGCCCCTTCTCACAGAATGCCAACTGGATCACACAGTGTTACGGACAGTGAGTCCTCCATCTGAAGCTGTACTCCCCAAACTTGGCAGCTTTTCAATCTGCACTTGCTGGCGATACAGAGAAGCAGCAGCCTGTTTGCTTGATACCATGTTGTGGCATGACTCATCACGCAGGTGGCCTCAATCCTAAGCCCTGCACACATGCAAGCAAATCACGCTTTGCAGCAGCAGCTTGCATCATGCACATGCAACTCTGCTTTTCCAAAGAAAAGTACAGACAAGATTGTTTTTGTTCGGGATCGCTTGTAGAGCAAGGTATACTGGGCTCCCCTGTGGTGATCTTGCACACCTTGCAGCATTCTTGGTCAACATCCCAACACCTTCGCATTGAAAATTTAAGATCTAGGCGGGGCACAGTGCATTTGAGAAGCTTCACACACCACACCAAGCAACGTTTGCTACCTATAGTCCTTCCTGACGCAAAAACCATCATCATGTACTGCTTGGTTTTGTTGCACACTACATACACCTGTGCTTCCAAGCCAGGTTGTCTGATGACTCACAACTGGCTCCACACCCCAGACTGTAAGGTATAAAATGAATACTGGGCAAAGGATGTAAACGCTTCTCTGCAGGGATACACTGGATGCCCTAGGGGGCCATTACGTGCTCAACTCCGGGACCTTCTTGGGTCCCAGTAGGATGCTGGTGGCCTACATGGATGCAATGCTGGAGGAGTTCCAGCACCGGTGGCACTGCATGCGCCTGCATGGCTCAGACCAGGCTGTGCACAACTTCCTTGTCTACACTGGCAAGTTCATTGGAACAGGTGGGCTATAGCTTGGGCGCAGGTGTAGCTTGCGTGCATGTGTCATTTGAGTGCCATTTGCTTGTGTGCCATGTGTAGCTTGAGGGCCATGTGCTTGAGTGCCATGTGTGGTCTGAGTGCATGTGCAGCTTGAGTGCCATGTGCAGCTTGAGTGCCATGTGCAGTTTGAGTGCCATGTGCTTGAGTGCCATGTGCAGCTTGAGTGCCATGTGCATGTGTGCCATATGCTTGAGTGCCATGTGCAGCTTGAGGGCCATGTGTAGCTTGAGTGCATGTGCAGCTTGGGTGCCATGTGCAGCTCAAGGTCCATGTGTTTGAGTGCCATATTTAGCTTCAGTGCTGTGTGCTTGAACTGCTGACCATCCACAGCTGGGGCACAGCATTGCTAAATGTCGCGTCCTCTACACATTCTGCATGTTTGTTGGAGTGTGACAGGCTCTTGAGATACTACAGATTTGCTGAAGGTTGTCTCCTGCACCACATCATGTCGTGTTGTGCAACTCAAACACAAGTTTAATGGAATGTAATGCGTGCTTCAGATGCTAAAAGGATGTCACAGACTCTCTTCTGTGCAGACTCTGCACTGCACAGTGAGATTTGGTTGTGTGCTGCAGTGAGAAAGTCAGAGTCAAGGCTCTGTTGCTTTTCATCAGCTTGTAGAGACTGCACTCATACACAAGTGATAACTTTGAGATGCAATATCCTGCCACCACTTGCTCTGATTTCGCTGAGACTTACAGCATACACGCCCATCAAGACAGACAGTCATAACTGGCACATGTCTCCATGACAAGCTTGGCTGGCAAATGCTCATTTTCCTTTACGCTGCTGAATCTGCGCAAGGAAGCTTCAAGGTTCCCAGCGGCCAGGCTGAGGGCTGAGGGCTGAGGGATTTGTGACACTTGCAGGGATCAGCTTCAGCATTGAGGATTTGGAAGTAGGACGCTTTGCGCATGTAGCCTGGGTACACAGTGCCATGTTGGATTTCAGAAATGTCTCGAGCGAACGTGCTGAGCTGTACAACAGAGTGGGCAATCCTTATGTGGCCATTCATTTGTGGAGTGCAGATTCTCTGGTTGGTCAACAGGTCGTTTTGCCCTTTGTCAAGGAGTTTGAACCCAAGCTGCTTGGGACAGTAGGCCAGAACGGATCATCCAGTGGCAGTGGCAGATCAGCCTTTGATCCTCGGTACCAGTCTCAAGAGGAACCCGACATTGGCAAGGTGTTAGGAAATGCAGATGAACAGTCTGAGTCATACATTGAGTCATCTGGCGTGTCAGATGTGAGCACTGAAGCAGAGATAGTACATGTAGGAACTGATGAGCCAAGGCCACATGCAAGAAGACCAAGAAGACGAAGTAGTGAGCATGTAAGGGGAGTTGGCAGCAACTGATGGGTTTTCCTGACCTGAGAATGTGAGATCATGAAGCTATGTGTACATGTGTTGAAGCTAAACTGTTTGTCTATGCTGACCATAGCCTGATGGTTTCCTTTGACCTGAACAGGATGTGAGATCACAAAGCTTTCTTTACTTATGTTGAAGCTACATTGTTAGTCTATGCTGAGGACTGTAGCCTTCTTGTAGTTGTGCTTCTGTCAGGTGGGATGTTTGTCTATGCTGACTGCAGCCTTCTTTCCTAGTTGTGCTTCTGTGAGGTGGGATGTTTGTCTGAGCCTACTTGGTGTCGTTGTACTGAAGCAAATAAATGATAGGAAATGTGCAACAAGTACGATGCTGTGACCAACACTGTGCAATTACTCAGCAGGCACAGAAGTTCTCTAGTATCGCAATGCTTGAACGCTTGTGCTATGCCGCAAAGCAGTCCTTCTATGTGTTAATGCTTATTTTCGGATGTACCTCTGCATGATGGAGGCTAGACGTTACTCTCACAGCACGTCTGTCAGCATGCGCACATGCAGCACGTCAGTCAGCATGTGCACAGGGTAGTTCAGCACTAGCTAGTATGTCTCAACCCAACAAAGCCAAGTATGTTACTAGCTTCAAGGACTGAACAGAACGTGACTATAGCAGAGGCTAGATGGTGACAACATGTAATGGCTTTGCAGTAGAGATGCTGGCATGAGAGCGCCTGTGCCACCACTCTTGGCATTCAGCATTCACATTTGAAGTACACCAAAACAGCGCTATAGTTGCAGTCCCTTGTACAAGAGACTACGCTGTGCAACCTGTAATCAAGCTGGCATCCTGCTCCCAAGTATAGTAACATCAGCACACTGGCCACAAGCAGCATACACACTCTGATCTACGACGTCGGCCAGTAGCAGTAATGCTGCAACAGCTGCAACTGAGCACTGTTGCACCAGGGTGCGAAAACGACTCTAGCCCATCATTTTGGTGCACAGCTCCACTGCTTGGTCTGTGTCAAGTCCTAGATCATGGGGTCTGCTGCCAAACTGCACGGCTGCCAATGCAACTTTGCGGTACTCCAGGGGGTTTTGTGTGCAGCATTTGGCCAGCTGGCTGTTGAACTTCAGCAGCACATCATGTTTCTGACTCCACATGGGATCCTGCATGACAACAAAAAAATGTCTTTGCAATGGTGCCAGGTGGAGCTACAGTGTGGGGGAACATGCTTTCAACATGGCAATATTGATACATTACTGGCATGTAATCAAAGTATGGAGATGATAACCTAGACAGCTATGAATCAAGTTTTGTGCACTATGCTCAGCGTGATAAACAAGTTCGCCATGTTTGCCTTTCCCACCTCTTAAATGACTCTCACCCTTGAGTGGAGAAGCTGCACATTAGCAGGTGTTTGGTGATGCCATCGATCATACCAAGTTGCACATGCAGATGCATCATACAACAACATACATGCACACTGTCCAACCACATTGAACATGCGCTCAGTTTGGCACCAATGCACAAGAGCCGATGCCCACTCATAGGGTAGGGTCTTAGTCCTGGCAGGTATGTATACTTATGCCGGCAAGTATTGGTGTATGCCTGTACACTAAGCCAATCAAGACTAAACTAATCAGCTTGGCATCAGACGCACCTTCAGGGCAACTCTTGCTGTCTGATTGCTGCTGCTGACGTCATCGCTTGGTTGACAACCATGGTTTTGACTGCTGTCCAGCACACCAGTATGACCATTCAATGCTCCGCTGCTCCTGTCATTATGGTCTTTGTTGCTGGTAACTTCACTGTCAATGCTGTCATGGTTTACAATGGTACAGTCACTTGGGCTCGACCAAGCGAAGCTGATGCCATATGTGTCATGCTTAGTCAGCAAGCCAGCCTGGGAGCCTGCGTGCACTTCTACTTCTGGCATCCACTGCACTGCCTGCTGCCATGTTGGGCCCTGTGACACCAGGGCAATCAAGACAGGCTCAGACTTGAGGACAGGGGTATGGGGTTAAAGGATAGGGTTTTGGACAGAGGTATAGGTTTAGGGGATAGGGTTTTTGACAAGGAATTATCCCAACCATGGAGCATGCCGACTAACAATGTGGTACACAATTGGAACAGGACCACAGAGATTGTCCAAAAAGAAAGACAGACACAAAAGAATGGGGGCTGAGGAGACTTATCAGGGTAGTCAGCTGGCCTATGGTCAAGCAGAGAGCAGTGCACATGCAAGTACACAGCAAAAGGAGACAAGGAAGCACAATGGTCAGCAGCATGTTTCAGCATGATGATGTAGAGATGCTATAGAAAAGAAAGAAAACAAAAGACTACGCGGGCTTTCCTATAGTGGAGATGCTGTATCCAGGGCAAAGCAAGCTATTGAAAGTGGCAAAACAATAGTGTGGAAGTACCTTTTTACAGTAGGGCCTGGTGCTCAGCTGTGTTTGCTCGTCCAAGTCCAGCTCAAACCAGAAGGCAATGGCATTGCACATGCCTGACTGCTGTATTGGCAGCTGCATGCACACCTGCACAGACAAGCTCTGCTTGAACACATCCTTCAAATTCCCCCCCACCTTGGGACGAGATGATGTCAGATGCAATACATGCAAACACACTTGGAACCTGCATTGAACGCTCATGCATGCATTGTGATACGTGTCATTTGTTTACTTCATTGTTGCCACAACAAATGCTTGCTGTGGTCTCACTGCCCACACTTGCTGGAACCACCATGACTTTCTCATCAGGCCTTGGTGCTGCCAATAGCGTCGGTAGGAAAGACAGCAAAGACACCATCTATTGCAATATGCAGCTCTTCAGGGAAGCCCATCCGAGCTCACTTGCAATAGGCTTGCTTCAAATAAATGCCAACAGAGCATGAAATGGTTTGTTTCTGCGTCATTTCTGGTTCGTGTCCGGTGCAATTCTGGTTTGTTTCTTAATTGTATCTGGTTGTTTTTGGTTCGTTCCTGCTTTGTCAGACAGCTCCTGCAATGAAAGTGTACATTGAGGCTGGCCAAAGCTTGTAAATTTCTTCTTACATTACCTCAGAGGGCTCCATGTTGGCTTCAGCATCATAGAAGTCAAAAGCCAGAGCTTGCATGGCTGGGCCCAGTGCAGTCCAGCTCTCCCTGTCGCAGTCACAACAAATATTGCACATGTCCCACTACACAGAATACATACGTCACATATTGCACACAAGTATGGAACATATTGTACATATCACACAGACCTGTGCAGCGTACATGCGTTGCATATCGCACAAATACATCGTGTTACACAGACCACGCTACACAGCGTACATGCGTTGCATATTGCACAGGTGCGTCATGTTACACATGATGTACTACCAAGTAAATGTACAGGTACAGTGGGTCATGGCTGCAATTTTGGGATTGCACATCACTGAGAAACCCTGAAACCACAATGACAATCCCAAATCCTGGACGGAACAGCACCAAAGCCCTCTGGATCGTGGCAAAAAAAGAAATGTATGGCAAGAACGACTTTGCTTTGAGCGACCATTGCAAGCAGCATAGCTGTGTGTTTGCTGTGTGCAATGGATCTTATGGCCTATACTCTCCATGCCATGATTTCTGCTCATTAATATGACTCAGACAGTTATGTGAGTGCACAGCATGACTCAGTCATGCATGTGTATGCAGATCATGACTCAGGCAAACATGTGTGTGAGCTTGACAATAGCAGCTATGAGACTTTGCTATGAGACTTTGCAGACATAACTTTTGAAACAGAATGCAGTGATGCTTAAACACATCCTGGGCCAGTCTGGGAGCCATGCTTGCATGTTCACATCTTGCAGATTTCATCGCACAGTAAATTCGTGGCTCTAGCACAATTTTGGGTTAGCCTCAGCAAAAACCTATACCCATACCTGCAGTTAGCCAGATTCATGCTTTCATAGTCAGGGCGCCACTGCCAGCTGTTGACCTGCTCCATGTTGAATCCTGAGACCTGTGCATTGAATCATCACTCTGATGCCACACATTGCATTCCTTGAACATATGAGAAAAGTACAAGTGCACGTGCAATCAAGCTGCCTTTCATTGGGCACCACTCAAACCTGTCATTGCATGGCTTGACAGTAGCAGCATGAGAAGGACGACCAAATGGGAACGGTAGAGAGGGAAAGGCAGAGAGGGAAAGGCAGAGAGGGAAAGGCAGAGAGGGAAAGGCAGAGAGGGAAGGGCACATACGAAAGGCAAGAGAGGGGAAGGCAGAGAGGGTTCATCAAAAGCAAGAGAGGGGAAGGCAGAAAGGGTTCATCAAAGGCAAGAGAGGGAAAGGCAGAGAGAAACGGGCAGAAACAAAAGGCAAGAGAGGGAAAGGCAGAGAGGGAAGGGCAGAAACAAAAGGCAAGAGAAGGAAAAGCTTGTGGAGGGAACACCACAGGGGAAAGGCTGCTGACTGTGCTTGCCTGGCCTATACGCATCTGCAGAGGTTGACAGAAGACAGTAGCTGCAGCCGGGACCAAAATGGCGTCCTTAGTAAGCAGCTTCTGCTTGGCTGCAGCCAGCATGTGCAGCACGCCCTCACCTATCAGGCCACTGTCAAAAACCTGCATTGTCACACAGAGTGACATTGATGTACCTGTACCTTTAGCTTTCTCGACATCTTTCGCTTTATATGCTGGATCAAGGGAGATTGGAGCCAGCTTAAAGTACATGCTGATTGCAAGCTAGCAAAATGTACCATACATGCTTGCATGCTATATGGCTTGTGTGCTGGCTCAGCTAAGTGTCTCCCATATGCATGCAATATGCAATTTTGCAGCGTGCTGACATGCTTTTGACATGGTTTTTTGACATATGAGGCAGGCATATGAGGAGCAGGTCCTGATGAGCTAAGCAGGATCTCCCTTGGTACTAATGCTATATCAGATCAAATGCAGTGAGCAAACAATCAAGTCTACAACAGACGTGAATGCATGCGGGCATGCATGTATGTGTCCGTCTCAATCCAACAACTTGCTGTGTTGCCGTCATGCATATATATATGCTGACTGGCTGACTGACCGCACAGCGCTGTTGCTATAACCAGTTGCAATACCTCAAAGATGGCAATGTCCGCTTTAGGGTTCCCTGAAACATTTGCACAATGTAGAAATGCATTTTACTGTCCCCAGACGTTTCTCAGTTTAGATTTCCATCGTCGGGGTGATGTTTCTCAATTAGAATAGACGTCTTGGGATTGCAAAGGAGTGCTGCAACACCTCAAACATGGCAACGTCAGCTTTAGAGTTCCTTTTGCAATACCTCAAAGATGGCAATGTCAGCTTTAGGGTTCCTGTTGCAATACCTCAAAGATGGCAGTGTCAGCTTGAGGGTTCCAGTGGCACTACCTCAAAGATGGCAACGTCAGCTTTAGGGTTCTCCAAAACACCTCCACCATGTAGCAAAGCATTTTGACTGTTCCCAGACGTTTCTCTATTTAGATATTTGCAGTGTCGGGATAATGTTTCTGAATCAACATAGACGCTTTGGAATTGAAAAGAGTGTTGCACTACCTCAAAGATGGCAATGTCAGCTTTGCTGTGCATGTCAGGTGGGGTGCCATCAGGCTTGGCTGATGTTTCCAGGTGTCGCACATCTTTGTTGACCATGATGCATTTGGCTCCGAAACCATTCATGACCAGGGTTTGAACCCCAGCATCGCACATGGCTTGGCTCACTTCGGCGCCCACCACCCATTCTGCGCCAGCCCTGCACCAGAAAAGCCAAAAGTATGTTGCAAATACAAAAAAGAAAAGGAGAGTTTAGGCTGTTCATCGATTGTAACGGGAGCGTTAACACCCATTCTGCGCCAGCCCTGCACCAGAAAACCCAAAAGTGTTCTCATACAAAGAAGAAAAGGAAACTTGAGGCGCCAAGCAGAAACCCAACAATGTTCCCTTAAAGTAATGTATTGCATTCTAGACAACTCGATCGAGACCACATTGTATCGCCAGTATAGGTTCTTTTGTAGGGTAGGAGATCATACAGTGGGAGGATCTAGTTTTATATACTGTAGCATGACACATACCAGTAAGAGGTCTAGAGCAAGACAATGTTACATGACAAAGTGTTCGGTGTGAAGTACAGAGCGTGAATACTATGTAGTGCACAGTATATCGAGGTATAGTACACAACAGTGTCCGTTTGATGATGACATGAATTGGCTTGATGTGGCATCAGACACCCAAGCCGCCCGCTGTGTTGTACGCTACGCAGCCTTTTGAACATGGCTCACACACAGAGAAAAAAGCCTACACTTTTCAGCAACCACAATGAGAGCCTCCGGAGGCAGCAGCCTGGAGGCTCACATATAGAGCAACAAGGATTTTGTCACCAACCGCAAGCTGGTTTGACTGCAATGCAGCTGACGGATCTACAAACAGACTGCTTCTGCTATATTGCACAGCTTGGATCTGCAAGTGTCACACCAGCAAAAGACATAGAAGCACTAATGTTTTTCTCTATTTATTTTACTGATGACAGCTTGAGTTGTTTTCTTCTTCTTCTTAGTTACACAAAAGGGGGGGTTTGTTGCATGTTTATACCTGGCTGCCATCATGGACAGAAGGCCAGACCCGGCCCCCATGTCTAACACCCCAACCCCCTCACACCCCAGTGCCTTTTTGAAGTACACTGCCTGCATGACATGCAAGCCTTGTGCCTGACCAATTTCACATGCTAAGCCTTGCGCCTGACCTTATGTAATCTAGCTTAACCTTGTGCCTGACCTTGTGTAATCTAGTCAAACCCTGTGCCTGCCATTGTGTAACCTAGCCAGACCTTGTGCCTGACCTTGTCTGATCCAGGCAAACCTTGTGCCCGACGTTGTGTGACCCAGCCAAACCTTGAGTCGATCACACAAACCTTCACAAGAGTCCACAGCACAGCATAGCACAGCACAGCAGAACATGGCACAGCCCAACCTGGCCAAAAGCATTATTGAGTGTGTGATCTTGGACCATGACAAGTTAGAAGGCATGCCAAATTCTGCATGCAAATTTAACACATGAGCAGACTTACTCTGCTGATAGCCTGGTCATAGGCATCATTGCGCATATGATCTATGTGCAATATCAAAGTGCCACCTGAGCATGAGGGCATAGAATGACAACAACAAGACAGAAGGCATGAATCACACTGTAGCGGGGGTGCATGAATCACACCCTGCATTAGGACTGAGAGCACAAGCAAACTTACTCTGCTGATAGCCTGATTGTAGGCATCATTGCGCATGTGATCTTGGACCATGTCAAAGTGCCACCTGGGGATGAAGGCATGGCGAGGCCTCTGCTGAGCTGGCACTGAGCTGAACAGGATCTGGTTGCAATCCTGTTGAACACGCAGCTTCACGCTGTGACCCTGTGTTGCAAAGCACCTGATATCAGCGCCAGAGCTGCAAGGAATGGGTTGAAGAATTGGTAGAGAATAAAGGGGGTGGTGGGGATAAAGGGGTGTGGGGGGGGGGGTATCAGCGTAAAGGACAGATGGCATAATGGGCTCTTTCTGTTGTAGTCATGGTGCGTCTACCTAAGTCACCAAACTCAGTAGCCACCCTAAGCACATCAGCATCATTTGACTTGAGACATTACAGCAATCAATTGAACTAATGTAAAAACCCAGATTTTCTTGCCACTCAAATTGAGTGACTCAATAATGATGTCCAAATTTGACCTAATTTATCGGCAGCTGCATTGCCCTGACCCAATTTATGCTGACGCTCAAACGGAGTCAGGTCAGACCTTGCTTTTGCAACTGCACTGAATCTGAAAACGTAATCTGTATGTTCAAACAGGTTGTACAGAGTACGCAGTCTTGCCAAACTTGCTCAGGGAGTGGTGAGGCATGATTGTGGTCATTTGCATGACCAAGAGCAGTACACAGGCAGGGCTGCAAACCTTATGCACTCTTTTGAAGTCCAGATACTGCACAGCTTGACCCCAAGAAGAGCAGATGGGTAAGCCTGGGCGGCCGCCCGCCCAGCTGCTGACAACACTGGTGCCGTGCGTCTGTACCTGCAACAGCGTCTGAAGCATTGCAGCATAGAATACTTTGCAAGCACATGGAATTTCTGCACTGCAGCAACTCTACACACAGGGAGAATCATGACAGGAGCCTTAGACTCTCAGCTGAATACGTGGCAACCCAGACTGATGATGACCAGCCTGGGCAGCAGTCTCTGCTGAGGTGTTTATACCACTCTCAGCTGATGCCAAAGAGACAGTCTCAGCTGAACATGACTATGTTTAGGGTTTAGGCCTAAATAAAACTCATAACCGATAACCCTGAATAACCCTGAATATAATGAGTTTGCTGCAGGTCCATCATGCATCTCACCCTGGTTACTCGTCTGCACAATGTGACGCATGGGCGAACGCAAGGCTGACACATGGTGGAGACAGCGAGGGCTATGATGGTGTGATTGGTATCATGCAACAGGACAGTACCAGCTGACCAGTGATGTTGCTGCAGGTCCATCGTGCATCTCACCCTGGTGACTCAACTGCACAATGCAACGGGACACTGACAACTCTCAATTCAGGTGGGCTCAGTACGTTCACCATCTGACAGAGGGTGGACAATTCCCCTGTAACCCAACAAAAGAAAGAAACACAGGACAGTGACAAGCCCACCTCAAACCAGAAGGCAACCCCATTCCAGAGGCCATCAGATGAGACGTGGACCTTCAGCTGTGTGTCGGACTCCCACACCAAGTCTGTGTTGGGCAGTGAGGTATGGGTGAGGGCAGCACCAGCTATGGCATCCACACGCTGCTGCAGGTCCAGAGCTAAAACAGGGAATGGAGAGGACAGCCGCTTGTGTGGAACCCTGCAACGTAGGCAGGCTGAGCACCATCTTGGAGTAGCAACATGCCCCAAAGACACAAGTTTTATGTAGGACAACCTCTTCTCACATGAGCAAAACAGTTTGACGATCTGTGTAGTACTTTACAGAATGGAAAAAGCATGATTTTGGAAATTGATACATTTCATCAAGTACCATTACCATATTATGGACAAGAGCTACATCATGGGAAAACAGACCTGGCCATTAGTCACAGCAGCATACCTGGACAGGTCCACTCTGTCATGATGAGGGTGCCATCTGAAGCCATTCAGTGCTGACAAGTCAAAGCCGCTGATGCTGTCAATGCGCATCTCCACAAGCATGCCCCAAACCTGCAAGGGGAATTAGCTGCAGTGTGGCTGCTGAGCACCAGAAAAAGTATGTGACTGAAGTTGGTGCACAATTTGCAAGGCAAGCTGCATGTCAGAAAACAGCAGGACGTTCTGATACAAGGTTGTCCTGACAAGCTGGCTATGCATTTGCGGCTGTTGCAGTGAAACAAGCTGAAATCCTTTTTTTGTTGCTCGCACATAGCCCGTTTTACCTGAATGGCTGCAGGTACAACCCTGGCTCCGGGTGTAATTAGCCTCTCGGCTGCATAGTCCAGGCTTAGCAACAGGCCCTTGCCCAACACACTGCACCCAATACTCAATTTTGCTTTGTCAGCCACGATCACCATGCGTTGTTCATACCTGAACTGACCGTGCACAAGGCAGGATGTATGTTGCCTTATGAGGGAGTATGCAAGCACAGCAGAGTGTGTGATCATATATCAAACAGAGATATGCTGAGTAGCTGTTTGCCATACTAAGGAGCGTGTTGAGGCAGGCAGCTGGACTGGCACAGCAGTGGTGCTGAAGATAGATTACAAAGAACTGATTGATGTCTCCCATTGTTGCTTGGACACCGCTGCAGACACAGTACAGAGCAGCGCAGGGCAAGGGCAGCCACAGATGCTTGAGTGCCAACACAGAGCATGGACCCAGCCCAGCCCAGCCCAGCCCAGCCCAGCCCAGCCCAGCCCAGCACAGCACAGCACAGCACAGCACAGCACAGCACAGCACAGCACAGCACAGCACAGCGCAACTAGCATGGCACAGCGCAGCGCAACTAGCACGGCACAGCGCAGCGCAACTAGCACGGCACAGCACAATATGAAAAACACAGCACAGCACAGCCAGAGCACAGCATAGCACAGCACAGCACAGCAGCCTCACCTGTGGTCAATCAGGTCTGTGACTAGCACCTCTGCTGGCTCAGGCAACATGACTGCAGACTGACGGATCCTGCTTAACTGCTGCTGAAGCAGTGCGTCACAGGTAGCTTCAGTGGTGTGCTGTCTGTCCTGAGCAACACAAAATTGGTTGGTCACATGGGCTTGATCCAGGGGTGTTCTATACTCCTCTTCTTCACCCAGCTCTGGGATGTTTCTGTCTCCAGCTTCTGCCTGCTGCGCTGATGCCCCCTCTTCTTCTGCCTGTTGCGCTGATGGCCCCTCTTCTTCTGCCAGTTGTTGCGCCTGTTCTGTTTCGGCCTTCATACCCGGCTGCATCTCTGCAACTCTTGGCAGAGGGAAGGGGTTTTGTACTTCCTCTTCATCTTGGCAACTGTCGCCATGCTGATGTTGACGTCCTTGCATGTTTGAAGGATGCTGACCCAGTCCCTTCTGATCCATCTGTTGATCTGCACAATCAGGTAATTTGTTCTTGGGAGAACAAGCTTCCTGGGAATCTTCTTTGTCAATCACTGCCTGATCTGCTGCATCAGCTGCAGGCCCAGCACCTGCGTCAGCAGCTGCCACGCCAGCTGCAGCCTCAGCTGCCAAGTGACTTGCAGCTGCAGCTGCTGGTTCAACTGGTGTCTTGGCTGCGGCTGCTGCTGCTGCTCCTGCTGCTGCTGCTGCGCCCTGTGTGTCCAGAGATGCCTCAATTGCTGCAAAGCTGTGTGCATGCATGGCTGCCATAGCTGCATTGTGGGCCCCCTGTGCCTGTGATACAGCTGTGGCTATATCTGTTGGAGTTGCCCCTCCTGCACAGAACAATAATGTTGGCAGTGCAAAAGCTTGCGGCGTTTTGTCATACACACAGTCACACACAAGTGGTGTTGGGCATGTGTACAGGTGCACAGATCACAAACAGTCTGGTACAAGGCAAAGCTCTGTGCAATGTGACAGGTTCAGTGGGATCTTGCACACATCTGACCTCTTTTATGCACAAAGTCAACGCACAGAACAGCAAGGAAAAGCAAATGAATATAATCCAACAACAACATAGGGTGCTGGGTACGACCCATCGGCAAGGAAATACCTGCGAAGCATGCAGCTGCATAAGCTGCAAAACAACAGACGTCGGTATCAAAATACAGCGTGACTTATTTTGGTACTGGGTGACAGCAACCCACCTTACTCATATGCGTGAAAACAGCAACAAGAGTTTGGAAGCAAGCCAACCTGTGATACCACATGCCTGCAGCTGCCTATCAATGAGACAAACGTTTTCAGTCCCCTTCATATGTCTGTTGCTCTGCAGCGTCTGTTTGGCCACTCTGTACAGCATGGGGCCACGCTCTATGCATGTCACCCGGCGTGCGCCCAGCTGTGATGCCATGAGGCCCAGTATGTTGCCGCCACTGCCCAGGACTATCACATGCCCACCTACAGGCAATTGCCGCAAGTTGTGCATGCTTTGAGTTTGGCTGATGAACCTTAAACAAGACCCTAGACAGCCATTTCAAACATTGATTGCAGGGAAACAGTCCATGAAACTGCTTGTTATAAGCATGCTGTGAACACTCGTTAAGATGCATTTTTTTAACACATAGCTCCACCAGGATGTTACAATTTGGTCAACATGTTGCATCAGGATCCAAATATATTGCTATTACATACAAAGTGATCCTACTAAGCTAAGAAGATCCGTGCAGCTCAAACTGCATACCTGGCAGCTCATGCAAAGCACCCTCAATGGCTGCCTGAAAAGCATCCAGCCTAGACTGATCATGCAGAAAAAATATGCAGCCTTTTGGCTGAGCCAGATCTGCCAGCGCATGTACATACTCTGCAAGCATCCTGGCTGTGGGGTCTGCCAAGACCTTGGCCTTGTCAAGCCTCTTCTGCTTCATGGCAGGCAGGAAAGTAGGCCTCCTGCAGACAGCAATCTGTCTCAGAGCCAATGCTTGCTATAGGAGTAGGGCATCAGACTAAGCCCCAAGGGGTGTTAACATGCATTGTCACAGCTCCCACGAGGAGGGAGCGTTCAACATCATCAAACACAAGGCGGACATGAGAAGATGTCCTGCAATGGTGATCACTCTCATGCAAACGCACAAGCAGACACGAGCCACAGGCTTGCACAACAACATGAAATGTCACAGCATGCCATTGGTGCAGCTGCCTGTTGTCAGAGGTGGTGAGATCAGCACTGCGTTATGTTAAGCAAGGCCTGTCAAGCAGCCTGAAACTTCATACGACAAGTCTGAACAAGAGAAATGTGACCACTCATAATCTTCAAGCTCCCAAGCAGGCGCGGCCATGCTCTGCTTGAACTGCTTCAGCATCTGCTGCCTCACCTCTTCACGCCGCACCTGTAGCAACAGACCTCCCACTGCAGCATGGTGGGCTTTCAAATGGCAACTGGCCACGCATGCAAGGACTGAACTGGGAGCACATCAAGAGTACTGGCAAACTTCATAACAACCCCAGATGGATCATTCCATACAGTACGGAAATTGCATGGAGTGAGGTACGCTAAGCATATGCTATTCTTGTCTGCAAACAAAAGCAATGACGCTGCACAGGACCTTGTACCTGAGCCCATCAACATCCAGCATGATGCAGTAAACTTGGGAAAGTTGTCACATGTGCAGCAGGAAGAAGCATATACACAGCAGGCAAGACAGCACCTGTCTTAGCTTGAGCACAAGGTCTCTCTTTAGCAGTGCTGATGTTGCCAAGCTTGCCTGACGCTCCTCTGCCAGCAGATTTCTGCTCTCCACTAGCTTTGCTTCCTGACAGGCAGGATACATTCATAAATGCTGCTGTGTTACTCAAGGCTGCGCAACTTGTGCATGTTGCTTTATGTAGAGCACATGGGGCCACGTGCAGCGTGCAGGAGCCAAGCATCAGTATATACGACAAGGAGTCAGAAATGTGTGTGTTGGTGGCTCATCAGCAAGTGTGTATATGCAATACGCTAAGCTGTAGGCTAACAATCATGTAGACATGCTTCAAACTTGCATCTCCTGACATGTTAACCAGGAAGGCAGGCTGCTGTGCAAAGGGTTGGTAGCCAGTGCCTTACCATGTGGTCATTGCTTGGATCAAGGTGCAAGCCTTGGCTGAGAGCTGCAGCAGCTGTGTCCCAGTCACCCATTGCCATGCGAGCCATTCCCAACCTAAAAACACACAGTCACAGACTGCTATGGCAATGCATGCCCACTACTTGCTTGCTGCGAGACCAACGTGCAGCATTTTACAGGTGAGCTTGAACTCAAACCTGTAGTATGCTTTGGGCCAGCTTTGATGGAGTTGCACAGCCTTAGCAGCATCTTGCAGCGCAGCCTGATACTGGTATAGAGCAAGGTAGGCCGCAGAACGGTTGGCATACAGTGTCGCGTCACGCTCTGCTGCAGCTATGGCCTGGCTGTAGCATTTGACAGCTTCTGCAGACAGAGAGGCTGCTGGTTTCTGTATGATCGCTTGCAAACAAATCTTATGCAGTGATAAACGCTGACCTTGGAACTGCTTCCGTCGAACGGCTGTGTTGCCAAGGCTTTTGAAACGCTGGGTAAGATGTATCAGCAACTCTGGAGGAGCGTTGCTTACTTGTTCACCAAAATGCTGCTCGATCAGTGTTTTCTGCAACGGATCGCAGACGGTCGGGTCCATACAAGCCAGCTCGTGAACAGCAAAAGTGACCTGAACACTAGCCTGACTGCCAAGAAGATGCAGGATACAAGAGGTGCGCACCGAAAGTAGTGCTGGCGGAGAAGTTCAGGCTCTCAGCTTATGCCTCGGGTTGACCGAAATGCATGGTTGGTCTGGATGTCATGCACAGCAGCATTTGCAACTCTGCAATGGCATGCTGCATAGCCCAGTCGGATCGAGCTAGCCAATGCTGATGTATTGTTGTATGATGAAAGTGCAGAAAGTTTCCGGGCAGATTCCATGACACTTGATACACCATAAGGCACTCCATACAGCTGAGTGCCAGGTTGCCACAGCTGCAATTTTGTTCAAATATTGCAAGCTTGCCCCTTGGTCATGCGGAGCCTTGCATGAACAGGCCCTCACTATGAATATGCCTCATTACAGGTTGCATTGGCCATGTCGAAGGACGATGCAAATACTCTTCCAGACACCCATCAGCCCAACGCATGTCGACACTCAAGTACATGGCTTCAACTGGTGTGTGGGGTTCTTTGCAGTACAGCTTTCGTCAAAAGTGGTGTCCAGAGTACGAAGCACGTCTATTTTAGACTATCGTAAAGCACACAGCTGCCGAGCTATTCGATGCTGCGACTCAGGACAGGTGTACGACCTATGTAACGATGCGTGTGGGGATTGACCGCCTCGCAAAACGATCACAGCGCTGTTTAAGTATTGCCAAAGCCAGAGCTACTGTCACAGTGAAATAGAGGTGAAAGCACAGGCTACACTTGTCAGTTGTGCTGGGCTCGAACGGTACAGGGAAGGATACCCTGGAAGGCCCAAGGTTTGTGGCAAAACAGCACAGCTGTGAAACGTAGTATCCAGATTTTGCAGCAAAGTAGCG
>JAABUK010000868.1_pt1 | contig 60931 bp, 50 predicted proteins | sample 5559141 | NCBI WGS metagenome assembly JAABUK01 (sample SAMN10711869, study PRJNA513367) | rock metagenome | isolation source: Antarctica rocks | place: Antarctica: Victoria Land, Pudding Butte nord | collected 2016-01-03
TCCAAGCTCTTCAAACGGACTCGGGCGTTTAATTCAACAAGCTCCTAAAGAGCGACCGCGATTCGGTGGCTGTCATTGTTCTTTAAATACGCACACATCGCTCGTCCGGCTCACGATTCGTTAGCTTTGAATAAGCTGACGATCACTCTTACTATTTGCGCATCACTGAGGGGGCAAAGCCGTTCGGAGTTGCCGCGCAAAATTGTTCCAGTTGCCATCGTTCTGATAATCGGCAACACGCGTCTGTCAATGGAAATTTGAAACAATGGTCGGCATCTTACTGTCCGTTTATACGCAAAATGTCAGTGGTTTTCACAGACTCGTAGCCTCCAATTACTGCGCCGGCGGTGGGGGCGGCGGCGGCGGAGCTGGACGAGCAGCAGCCGGCTGGGCAGGAGGGACCGTCTTCGGATGAGAAGCCCCGTTGTGGCATGTGTAGCAGCTAACACGATCACCTATTTCATGCGTTTCGATGCCAGCAGGGAAATTCGCATTGATCTGCCGTGTCATCAGGATCATTTTGCGGGCAGTCTCCTTTTCCGGTTTGGCATCGCTCGCGAAATCGCCTTGAACATGGCATGCCGTACAAGTCACACCCAGGGATGCGCGAAACAAACCCATTGCGGGGCGAACCTCTTCCGGCTTTAGAATTTTCAAATTCTTAGGTGCCTGCTGCACTCGTGCGCCAGCGGGTGGTGAAGGTAGTGGCGGTGCGGTCGGAGGCTCCTGGGCGGCAATTTTAAAGGAACCAGCAAGCAAACAGAACAGTGCAAGAGATCGCATGGGCAGATATTACATCACAATTTGCCGATTATTTTTCAGCATGTAGCAATTTTCATTTTTCGTCGCTGTTACTTCCTTACAAGCAGCGCCCAATCCGGCGCCCATGTAGTTAGAGTTCCGGCTCCCCGCATCTTCAAGTGAACCGCCATTACGCATTGCGGCCAAAAAATCGCCAACAACTTTCTCGAAAGCCGTGTGGATTGTTGTTTAGGAAGGTCGTGCACGGTCGGTAGTCCAATAGACTCCCCGGGCGATCATCGTCAGAAGTTCTGCTTTAGTCAATAGGGCGAGCGCCCATGTACTGCCGCTCTTTAGCTTTTAAGACAATTCTTCCGGCGTGAGATGAAATTCGTCGGCAATTTGTTTTCGAAGCATAGCGATTTAGGTGGTCTTTCCTATCTTCGCTAAGCTTGAGAACCGAGTGACTGTGTGTTTGTTGGGGTTTGGTTGCGGGGGCAAGATTTGAACTTGCGACCTTTGGGTTATGAGCCCAACGAGCTACCAGACTGCTCCACCCCGCATTAAGAGCATACCGCCCCTTTCGCTCTTCCGTCAAATTTCAGAACGTCGCGTTCGAAGCGCCGGCACCGCAAAGTGGATTTTCGTGATTTAGCTGCGGGCACTCAGGGATTGCGCCAGCCGGCTGCGAATTTGATTTATTACTTCGGATGCCAGAAATGGTTTCCGTAAAACAGGGAAATCGTGCTCCTCGCAAACCGCCTCATCTTCCGAGGGCAGCACCGATCCCGTCATCATAATCACCTGCAGCTTGGGAATTAACTGGCGGAGTTGAACGCCAAGCTCCACTCCATTTCCGTCGGGAAGCATGTAATCCAAAAGTGCCGCATTCGGTTTTTTGTGGGCCAGAATCTTATGAGCCTCGGCTGCGCTTTCCGCTGTCAAAAGCTGCCAACCCGCTTCCGCCATTAACCGCTCCAGGAAATGCAATAGGTCTCGATTGTCGTCCACTAACAATACGGTGGGATGCGCTGGTGCCTCGTCCTCATTTCGGCCCGTAGTTCTCAAGAGGAGCTTGTCGCGGCTTTCTGCTATATCCACCCGCACGCGGGTTCCGCTCTCAATTTGACCGGTTGCCACCATCGTAGCGAGCGGTTGCGTCAAGTTCCGGTGAATAGTGCGATTCAACTCTCGCGCGCCGTACTCATTACTGGTGCCGTTCTCAATCAGCCACTGACGCGTCTCAAAGGGCACTTCAATTTGGAAGCACTTGGTTCCAAGGCGCGTATTCACATGATTCTGAAGCGCGGAAATCTGGTGATCCACAATCTGACTTAACGATTCCGCGGTTAGCGGTTGATAGGTAATCACGCAATCGATGCGGTTCACAAATTCGGGCGAGAACTTTTTCCGCACCGCTACCAGAGCGATGTTTTGCAGCTTGCTTGTTACGTCAGTCAGCTTTGGGCCGGCACCCGCGTGGAATCCAAAATCAGGATTCAGTTCCTTCATCATTTCCCGCGCGCCCAAGTTACTGGTCAGGAATACCAGGCTCTTTTCAAAATTAACTGTCGAATTATCGCCCAGCCGAAGCACGCCTTTATCCAGCACGCCCAATAGCAAGCGGGTTAAAGAAGGCGCGGCTTTCTCAATTTCATCGAACAACACAAGAGAAAGAGCACTGTTATCGCTGGTGACACTGGTCAGTTTTTGCTGGCTCAGCATGGGCTGCGTTTCGCGGTGACCCAGATAACCCGGAGGCGCGCCAATTAACTTCGCCACCTCATGTTCCATCTGAAACTCTCCACAATCGATTTTTAACAGAGTTTTAGCGTTACCGTGAAGAACTTCCGCCAGTGCTTCAACTGTCTTTGTCTTGCCTGTCCCAGTAGGCCCCAGCAGCAGAAAAACTCCCACCGGACGCCCTTCCGGCGCAAGCCCAGCCTGAAACATTTGTATGTAAGGAACAATAACGCTTGTGGCAGCAGGCTGGCCCACCACTTTTCGCGATAGCACTGCCGTTAAGTTCTCTGTTGTGTTTTGCGGCGTTTTCTTCGCGCGTCCGCCGGATGATGTATTCTTCTTCCCGTCAACCATACTGTTGGCCTTAGTATATCCACGGCCCACCTCAGCCACTTGGTTCGAGCCAGGTGTTTCACCGATTTAGCATAAAGATTAATTTAGTATTATTCCCTGTGAAATGAATGCAGTACGCCAGCAATACGCCCGCTTGCATGTCCATCACCATATGGGTTGTGAACGCGTGACATGAGTTCCCTTTCCTGGGGGTCACGAAGCAGTTTGAGCGCCTCTGATTCAATTTTGTCCGGATCCGTCCCCACCAGCCGCACCGTACCGGCGGCAACAGCTTCCGGCCGCTCCGTCCTTTCGCGCATTACAAGAATCGGTTTACCTAAGGAGGGCCCTTCTTCCTGAATGCCCCCGGAATCGGTTAGCAGCAGCGTAGCCCGCATCATCAGGTCCACGAAAGGCACGTAATCGAGCGGTGGAATCAACGTGACTCCTGGCGCATTGCTCAGAAGCCGCTCTACCGGACCGGTAACATTCGGGTTGCGATGGACTGGATAAACCACCTGAACATCTTCTTCCCGTGCAATGCGCCAGATCCCTTCGCAGATATGCTCAAACCCAGCTCCGAAACTTTCGCGCCTATGGGCAGTCACCAGCACCAGCTTTTTACCGGGGATCAGATAGTGCGGCGGTGGAAGGGGATTGCGCTCCAATCGCGCCTTAATGGCCAATACCGCATCGATCCCTGAATTTCCAGTAACAAAAATCCGGCCGCCTTCCACACCTTCCCGCCTCAGGTTATCCGCCGCGCCTTCCGTTGCGGCGAAGTGCAAGGCAGCCATGCACCCTGTCAATACGCGGTTGAGCTCTTCTGGAAAAGGCTGCTGCAAATCTCCTGTCCTCAGGCCAGCCTCTACATGCGCCACCGGTATCTGCTTGTAAAACGCAGCCAGGGCTCCGCAGAGTGTTGTAGTGGTGTCGCCTTGAACAATCACGAAATCCGGCCGCGCTGCATCCAAGATTGGTTCCAGTGCAACCATCATGCGTCCGGTCACCTGACTCAAACTTTGCCCCGGCTGCATCAGATCCAAATCAAACTCCGGGGTGACCCCGAATACGCCAAGTACCTGATCGAGCATGCCGCGATGCTGCGCCGTGACACACACCTGAACATGAAACACGTGAGGCTCCTGCCGAAGCCTCAGCAGTACCGGGCAGAGCTTAATCGCTTCCGGCCGCGTGCCGAAAACGAAAAGCGTTCGAATCATGGAGTTTTACGGACTTGGCTGAACTTTACTACCGGTGCCGAAAGGTAATGCGGCCTTTGGTAAGGTCGTAGGGAGAAAGTTCCATGGTGACCCGGTCGCCCGCTAGAACACGGATTCGATTTCGGCGCAAGCGGCCGGCCAGGTGCGCCAGCACCACGCGCTCATGTTCCAATTGAACGCTGAACAGCCCACTAGGAAACTTTTCAAGAACAGTGCCGGTCACTTCAATGCTGTCTTCTTTACTCAAATCCAATTCCTTTTCGAATACTGTTTCATAAACTCAAAAATGCCGGCTGCGGACTTTTTGCCGCATCCGCGCGCCGGCCCAAAACACTTACGCCATCGTTACGTTGGAAGCCTGCAAGCCTTTCGGGCCCTTGGTCACTTCGAATTCCACCCGCGCACCCTCATCCAAGCTGCGATAGCCAGAAGATTCTATCGCCGAGAAGTGTACGAACACATCTTCTCCGCTCTCCCGTTGAATAAATCCAAATCCCTTCGAAGCATTGAACCACTTGACAGTACCTTTTTCTCTCATTTACTTCTTCCTTATCTAACGAATTGCACTTGTTTTCCGATCCCCGCGCCACTCAAGCCAAAATGCAAAGAGCTCGATGTAGCGGTGCGCACCTTCGCGTCCCTGCTCATCGAGCCCTCTCGATTTCCAACCCTTTTCTGGAACAGATACCGTAAGACGATCAAACTATGCGCCTCCAGTATACCCCGGCCCGGTCGTACAGTAGTTAACGTGGAATTCCGCTGCTGGCTGCTCAGGCTGATGTTTGAAGTACAAGCTCCGGTCCAGTTCCCGCCCAGCTTTTCCGCGAACATTTTTCGTGGAGCTCTGGGAACACGTCTCCCCCGGCACGTTTTTTCACCAACGCAATCGCAGTCCGGCCCAAGCGGCTTGGCGGACCCCCCGCGTCCTTTCGTTTTGCGCGCCAAGCACCTGGACGGTCTTGCGCTCACGCCGGGCGAGACGTTCTACCTCCATTTGCACCTGTTCGCCCAGTTCAGCGCACAGATCACCGAAGCCTTCCATGATGCGCAGCCGTTTCACGGTGCCGTTCGCCTTCGTGACTCAGAACCGCAAATCGAAATCGTGCTGCCGCTGTTCCCGACGGGCTCCGAAATCGATCAAGCGACGGTTGATTTCCTCACTCCTACGGAATTGAAACACAATGACACCCTGGCATCGACACCCTGCTTTTCGATTCTCTTCACGCGCGCCGCAACAAGGCTTCGCAGCCTTGCTGGTTTTTATGGCCAACCCATCAATCTCGATTTCGAAAGTCTGGCAGCCCGATCGGAACAAATAGAACTCCTCGAACACTCCCTCACCTATGAGCGGGCGCAGCGCTTCTCCACTCGCACAGGGCAAACTCACCCGCTAGGAGGATTCGCCGGAAGAGCCCGCTACCAGGGCCAGCTTCGAGATTTTCTGCCGATTCTTCGCGCCGCGCAGTACACCGGTGTCGGCCGTCAAACAGTTTGGGGCAAGGGCGAAATTAAAGTCACCGCCGTGGAGCCGTGATTTCAGCCGGCGTTACGCCCGCGGGGCTTTCGGCACAACTTTCATTGCCTTCTCATCCCAGTACAGAACCCTACCCTCGCGATAGCTTTGCACAGCCATGCTGATTGTCACTTGCGCATGAAGCGCGGTGTCTACGTCCAACACTGGCTTTTGCCTGCTCTTCATGCAATCCAGAAAGTTGCCCACGTGCGCCTGCATTGCGTCTTTTTGGTCCACCGGAATAGTAATCTTCTCTACTCCGAATTTCGCCTTGTATTCGGTCGTGGCCACGCCCTTTTCTGGAATTACCGTGATATGGTCCGTCCGGCCTTCGAACTTTCCATCGTCCACCATGATTACAGTGCCTGCATGGCCGCGAATCAAACCAGGGATATGCTCGGAATTCGCCATGCTCGAACTGAGAATCAGGCTGTGTCCTTTGGCAAAATCCGCCATCAGATTGAAGGTATCTGGCACCTCGCGCTCGTCTTTGAAGACGTAGATGCCGCCGAAGGCCGAAACGCGATAAGGGAACTGCGGTTCGCTCCAGCAGATATTCAGCGGTGCTACTACGTGGAAAAACAAGTCGGTGGCAATGCCGCCAGAATAATCCCAGTACTTTCGGAATCGAAAGTATCTGTCTGCATCGAAGGCCCGCTTCGGCGCCGGACCGAGCCACGTCTTCCAATCGATATAGTTTTCACCCTTGCCATCGGGGCCGGCACCGGCATCGATGGGCCAACCCGGCCCGTTCCACTCACCCGCGGTCGAATTGCGGTGATACGAACCTTGGCTTGAAATCATCTGACCGATCATTCCGTCCGCAATAGCCTTCTTTGCCTGATGCCATTGATCGGCGGAAGTGGTCTGGCTCCCCACCTGCAAAACGCGCTTCGTTTCCCGCACCGTCGCGGAAAGCTGTTTGGCTTCCTCGATCGTATGCGTCATTGGCTTCTCGCAATACACATCCTTACCGGCGTCCATCGCCTCAAGGGCAATCTTCGCGTGCCAGTGGTCTGGGGTGGCAATTACAATAGCGTCCACGTCCTTGCGCGCGATCACTTCACGGTAATCGAGATATCCATCGCACTTATACAGGTCGGAGGCATGCTTTTTGCGCTTCTCGTAAACATCGCAGACCGCGACAATTTTACAGGCATCGTCATGCTCGGTGCCATATTTTGTGAACTGCCGGGAGAGGTAGCTGCCTCGGCCCCCCTGCCCCACCATGCCGAGATTGATTTTGTCATTAGCGCCCAACACACGGCCGGAACTCTTGCCCGAACTCTTTCCCGAAGCTTTGGCCAATAAGTGCTGACTCATACCTAAAGCCGCTGCAGATACAATAAAGTCTCTACGATCCATGCGGGAATTATATGCCCTTCGGAGAGTGAATTGCTCCTAAATCGGACATGGAGGCTCAGCAATGAAGAATCAACTATTTACGGCCATTACGCTGACCAGTGTTCTTCTTACCGGAGGATGCGCAACGAAGAAGTATGTTTCAAAGACTACGGATCCTATCAAAGACCGTGTGGGACAGGTAGCTGCCCAAAGTGACAAGCAAGGGCAGGACATTTCTCAGCAAGGCAGCACGATTCAGAAGCAAGGTACTGATCTAGAACGGAATCAGACTGAAATTAACGCGAACAAAGAACGCGCTATGGCAGCAGATGCTCGCGCGGGCGACGCTTTGAAGAAAGGAGAGGACGCCCTTAAAAAAGGTGATGAAAACTCTCGCGATCTAAGCGAACTTCGTCAAACTGTCTCAAATCTCGATGACTACAAACCCGCTGGGACCGCAGTGCTTCCCTTTGGATTCGGTAAAGATGCTTTGACAACACCGGCAAAACAGGAGCTGGAGAAACTGGTTGCCGATAAGAAAACTTCAAAGCGATTTTTTATCGCCGTTGAAGGTTTTACCGATCAGGTAGGTTCTAGCAATTTCAACGACGCTTTGAGCAGGCGCCGCGCAGACCGCGTAGTGCAATACCTGGTAGCCAAGCATGATATTCCAATTTTCAGAATTCATGAGATCGGACTTGGTAAAGAAAAGCCCGCTGAACAGGGTAGGAGCCGAGCGGCAAACGCTAAAAATCGCCGTGTGGAAGTTACTTTCTACTCAGCTGACCCCACCACAACAGCAACCACCCGTTAAATAGTTTTTCTGCTGGTAGAGGTGCTGTTTCAGTATCTCTACCAGCATTAATGCACTTTTTCTGCTGCAAACTCAAACCGCAAATCCTCTGACACTTCGTCCAGCATCTCTTCTGTAGCGACCTTCTGTTCCATAGCGAATGAAGTTAATAAGAGGTTGTCACAAACCGAATTAATCAATCTCGGAATACCTTGTGTCCGTCTTGCAATCTCCCTCATTAATGGCACCGGGAAAACTGTCTGGTTGGGCATTCCGGCATGGGCCATGCGGCTCCCGATATAGCGGGCCGTTTCCAACGCGTCGAAAGGTTGTAAGATACAGCGGAGTGCAATTCGTTGTTTCAACTGTCGGTATTGCGGCGCATCCAGCTTCTGATCCAACTCCGGCTGCCCCGCGATAATCACTTGGATCAGTTTGCCCCGCCTGTTCTCTAAATTCCCCAGCAATCTGATTTCTTCCAAAACATTCCAATCCAGATTGTGCGCCTCGTCCACAATGAGAACCGTTGTTCGGCCCTCATTGGCACGCTGCAGCAGCATATCGTTCAGCGTGAATAGCACAGCAGTTTTGGTTCGTTCTCCTGGCAGATCAAAATCCCAGGCGATCATTTCGAAAAACTGCTCTGGGGTAAGCCTGCTGTTGAACAGAAAGGCGAACGGAATTTGTTGCTGGTCCAGAAAGTCCCGAAGGCACTCCAGCATCGTGGTCTTCCCTGTTCCCACTTCGCCAGTGAGGGCAATAAAACCCTTGCGGCTCTGCACTCCGTAGATAAGGTTTGCGAGCGCTTCTTCATGCTGCTTGCTGCGATATAGGAATTGGGGATCCGGGCTGAGATTAAAAGGGTTTAGTTTCAAACCAAAAAATGCTTTATACAAAAGATCCCTCCGTGGGATTCAGCGGACTTGCAATTGGTGCACCCCGCTCGTTCACAGCGGCGCGGAATTGATCAACTGCCCTCTTTAGGCTAGCAACCCCTATTCCCTTTGGCGCATACTCTATCGCAACAATATGGCCATAGCTCATTTTTTCCAGCGTCCGGTAGATCTCTTTTGAAGAGATTGATCCCGTGCCAGGTTCACTCCGTCCAGGAGCATCCGCTACGGATAGGCAGGAGGTATATTGCAAACCGTCCTGAAGACCCGCTAACGTCCCAACTTGCACGTGCTCTTTATAAACGCTGCATAACAGGCGCACATGCCAGGGCTCCTGCTTGTCTCGCGCTCTCCACCGGATGCTGATATTGTTCAGCATGGGTTCGGTACGCAGGATCGAGCAGTGAATCCGTCTTGTGCTGCCGGTAGCGTGGGTCCGCAGTGTCTCTGCTACCATTCCGAAACTTTCCATGTAGCGTTGGGCGCGCAGTAGCTGTGCCGCATCCAATGTGTGTACTCACCCCGGAGCCTTACAGTCTGTAGACCCGCTTCCGCCGCTATTCTCACCCGCTGCTCAAAGGTTCCCGGAAGCGTCCAAAGCATCACCGCGCTGGTAATTCCAGCCTTCGCGGTGGGCAGGCAATACGGGGGGCAGTGTCTGGGCGTGCGCTGTACCTGCCGCGCTCAGTGCCAGAAACGCCCGCCGATTCATATTCACAGCCTGATTCTACAATGGAGGTTTCCACCCATGGCATTGCGTACGCTCCGCTACTCCACTCCGCACGGCATTACAGTCACCCGAACCGCCTCCGCTACATCGTACCGGCGCGGCCTCAGAAGTTTGCTGAAAGAGTTAGACACTCATCGCGGCGTTTACCTTTCTTCTGGTTATGAATATCCCGGCCGCTATTCCCGCTGGGATTTCGCGTCCACGCGTCCGCCACTCGAATTGGTTTCACAAGGGAAAGATGTAGCGTTCCGGCCTCTTAACTCTCGCGGTGAAATTCTGAACCGCATCATCGAACCGGTTTTGGCGAATCATCCCCACTGGGACAGCTTTCGTTTGATTGATGGTGAACTTCGTGGCACCCTGAAGCCGAGTCCAAAGTTCTTCCCTGAAGAGCAGCGCTCGAAGCAGCCGAGTGTCTTTTCCGTTCTGCGTGCGCTGATTGAAGAATTCCGCAACTCTGAAGATGACCGCCTGTCGCTGATCGGGGCTTTCGGTTATGACCTCCTCTTCCAGTTCGAGCCCATCAGCTTTCGGCTCCCCCGCAACAACCATCCCGACCTGCATCTCTATCTCTGCGATGACATCCATTACATGGACCGCAAGCGCGAGCGCGTGGAACGTTTTGAATACGATTGGGAATCGCACGGGCTTTCCACTGCGGGCCTGCCGCGCGGCGCCACAACAATCGAGCCTCCGGTGCATCGCGAACCTGGCCCCATCGAATCGGACCAAACGCCAGAAGCATATATGCGCAATGTCGATTCCGTTCGCGAAGGAATGCGCCGCGGCGATTATTACGAAGTAGTGCTCCGCCAGACCTTTTCGACGCCATACTCCGGAAAGGCGAGCGATTTGTTCACCAGAATGCAAGGCGCCAACCCCAGCCCGTATGAATTTCTGCTTCAATTCGGGGACGAGCAACTGGTGGGCGCAAGCCCTGAGATGTTCGTCCGCGTCGAAGGTCCAAGGGTGGAAACATGCCCCATAGCCGGCACGGCCAAACGCTCCGGAGATGCCATGCGCGATGCCCAGAGCATCCGCGAACTGCTGAACAGCACCAAAGAAGAATCCGAACTCACCATGTGTACGGATGTCGATCGAAACGATAAAAGCCGCGTCTGTGAACCGGGAAGTGTAAAGGTGTTAGGCCGCCGGCTGATAGAGAGCTACGCCGGTCTGTTCCACACGGTCGATCACGTCGAAGGCATCCTGCAGGAGGGCTACGACGCCCTAGACGCCTTTCTCTCACATATGTGGGCCGTCACTCTGGTAGGTGCGCCTAAAAAAGCGGCCGCCGAAGCGATTGAACAATATGAATCGAGTGCCAGGGGCTGGTATGGCGGCGCAATAGGCATGCTGAAGCTGAATGGCGACATCAATACCGGCATCCTGATTCGGACCACCTACCTGCAGGACGGCATCGCCCGCTATCCCGCTGGGGCTACGCTGCTCTACGATTCCGACCCCGCATCGGAAGAAGCGGAAACCAGACTGAAGGCCACGGGCTTTTTCCGCCTCCTGGGCCCGAAACTCACCCCTGCGCCCACTCCCGAGATCCACACCAACGGGCTAAAACTTCTCCTGGTGGATCACAATGACTGCTTTATCCATACCCTTGCCAATTACGCCAGGCAAACCGGCGCGGAAGTTGTCACCTATCGGCACGGCTTCCCCCTTACCCTTCTCCAGGAAATCTCCCCCGACCTGATCCTCATCTCACCCGGCCCCGGGCGCCCTTCCGACTTCGGGATTACCCCGCTAGTCCATGAAGCCGTAAAACAGAGCATTCCAATTTTCGGCGTCTGCTTAGGCTTGCAAGGAATTGTAGAGGCCTTTGGCGGCGAGCTGGCAATTCTTGATTACCCCGTCCATGGGAAACCAAGTAAAATCCACCACACCGGGAAAGGCGTCTTCGCAGGCTTGCCCAGCCCGCTGGAAGTGGGTCGCTATCACAGCCTCTACGCGAAGCGCGACAAACTCCCCGCATGTCTCGAAATCACGGCCGAAACAGAAGATGGCATCATTATGGGGATTAAGCACCGTACACTTCCCATAGAAGCCGTCCAGTTTCACCCGGAAAGTCTACTCACCACGCAGGATGACCACGGCCTCAAGCTGCTTTCTCAGGCGTTATTACTGAGCCGTCTTTTCACTGCCCGACCGTAGCTTCCACCCGCTTCGGATCGATCCGCCACACATGTCCGCCCGCCAGATCGCACAGCCAGACACTGCCTAACCCAATCCTGACCGCGTCTCCGCCCTTCCCCACAAACTGCTGCACCACTTTGTTGGTCGCCGGATCGATCCGGGAAAGCGGAAATCCAAAACTAGTCACCCACACTGACCCTTCCCCCGCCGCGATATCGCCGCCGCCGCCCGGCACTCCAACCTCAATCGTCGCCACCACCTTATTCGTTTTCGGGTCCACTCGCGTCACGTTCCCCTCAGTCTGGTTCAGGGTCCAAACGCCACCCTCCCCCACAGTCAGAAATCGAGGTGCCTTCCCCACGGGAATCGTTTCCACCACCAGATTGGTAGCGGGGTCTACGCGGCTCAACGAGTTTCCGTCCGTGCTGGTGACCCACACTGCATCCTCCCCAAACACCGGGCAGTACGACCCAACCGGCAGGATAATCTCCGCCACCACTTGGTTAGTCGCCGGATCGATCCTCGCCAGCGTCCCTTTCTTATCCGTCATCAGCCAAACACTACCTGCCCCCGTTGCAATGTACCCTTCTGATTCGGCAATCGCTATTGGAAACGTAGCAGTCACCTTCCCGGTTTTCAAATCCACCCGTGAGACAGACTGATCGCCACAATTCGGCACCCACACGCTCCCAAACCCAATCGCCAGTCCCGAACAGGGTTTCTGCCCCACCGGCACCATCTCCACCACTTTGTTTTTCTTCGCGTCCAGCCGAGCCACTGTGTTCTTGGGCTTGTTTGAGATCCATACTTCGTCCCCGACAGCGATCCAATCCGGCGCACCAGGCACATCGAAAACAGCATCGAATTTCAACTCTGCCATCGGTATCTGAATGGTTGGCGGCTTCGCTCCGGGTTTGGGCACGCGCGCGGATTGAGGCGGCTGTGCAAGCACCGGAATAGCAATCAGAATCGCCAGGGCCCGTCGGGATCTTGTCATAAAGGTTTCGGGAGTTCGACTACAGACAAGGTAGTGAGAATTAATAAGGGTACTACGGTTAACGCGTGTGATCTGGCCGCACTGATCTCACAAAAGTAAGCCTCCGTTTGCCGTGTTAATCTACTGTTTAGCGTTACCCCGGCGTAACCAGAACCTAGTCGTCACGTTCTTGCAGTTTCAGCCACTAATCTTGAGGGTTCACGCATGTTCGGCCAGGTATCACCACTTCGCTTCGCCTTTCTTTCAGCTTTTACGCTTGTCGCTGCATCGCCTGCTGTTCCCCCGAGCACGCCTGAATTTTTTGAGACGCGCATACGCCCCCTCCTTGCGAACAATTGCTACGGCTGCCACACCAATTCGGCGCTGGGCGGTCTTCGTTTAGATTCCCGCGAAGCTCTTGTAAAAGGCGGAACGACTGGGCCGGCCCTCGTTCCCGGTGACGCGTCGAAATCACTGCTCATCACGGCTGTTCTTCAAACCACTGAGCTGAAAATGCCCAAGGGTTCTAAGCTGAAACCCGCTGAAATAGAGGATTTGACTGCCTGGGTGAAGGCCGGTGCCAACTGGCCCGCCTCCGCTTCGCCGGTTACGACATCGAAAAGCGGAGAGTACGTCATCACCCCCCAACAACGTGCGTTCTGGAGCTTTCAACCCCTCCACGCCACACCCGCTCCTGCTATTCGAGATACGGCTTGGGCGAAAAATAAGATTGATCGCTTCATCCTTGCCCGTTTGGAAAACGAGAATCTCAAGCCTGTTCACGCCGCCGATAAACGCACTCTCCTCCGGCGGGCGACGCTCGACCTTACCGGTCTCCCACCCACTCCGGAAGAAATTGACGCCTTTGACAAAGATGTTTCGCCCGAAGCCTTTCCTAAAGTGGTTGATCGCTTATTGACATCACCGCATTATGGCGAAAGATGGGGCAGACTTTGGCTGGATGTTTCCCGTTTCGGTGAAGATGATTATCGCTCGCTCGATCCGATGGGTCGCGGACTGAATCCATATCCCAACGCCTATCTGTATCGCGATTGGGTCATCAACGCCTTCAATAACGATCTTCCATACGATCAGTTTGTGAAAGCCCAACTCGCGGCCGACATGATGGATGACAGGGTCAAAGTAAAAATGCTGCCCGCGCTCGGCTTCCTTGGCCAAGGCCCCTGGTACTATGACAACGGTGCGATTGAAGTTACCCGTGCCGATGAGCGCCATGACCGCATTGATGTTGTAACGCGCGGCTTCCTCGGCATGACCGTTGCCTGTGCGCGCTGCCACGATCATAAGTACGACCCTATTCCCACCAAAGACTACTATTCTCTAGCTGGCATCTTCGCCAGCACCCGCTACAACGAATATCCGCAGATGCCAAAAGATGTGGTTTCGGAGTTCGATTTAAAAGAAAAGAAAATCGAACAGAAGGAAAAGCTATTTGGCGAAATTCAGCGCGCTGAAAGCACCGGCTTGGGCGAAACGCTCGCCCTGCAATGTTCTAAATACCTTCAAGCCGTTTGGCGCGTGCAAGGCGAACCAAAAGACCAGATCTCGAAAGTAGTGGAAGACGCCAAGCTCGATTACGAACTGCTAGAGCGTTGGGCAAAATTTAGTGCGAAGCCCCCGAAGTTTTACCCCGATCTTCAGAAATGGCAGGCCATGATTAAACGCGGCGGCACCGCACCCGAAGCTAAGAAACTGGCTGACGAATTTCAATCCGCTGTTGTCGCCGTCATGATGGAAAGGCGCGAGATGAAAGATATTAATGAAGTCATCGTCGCTAAATCCCTCCCCGAAACCAACAAACCGAAAGAGCGTAAAAATCGCCCCAGTGATTTTGTCACGAATGACGATTTCTGTCCCGGGTGCGGACTGGAGCTGAAAACCCTCCCCCTTGAACGCATGAATCTCTGGACTGACGTTTTCCAGCGTGATCTAAGCGACGGCGAAGACCCGATGAACAATGTCCGCAATATGAAGCCGGGTCTGCTCTCCTTCCGCGGCTGGGGTTTGGATCGCCAGCTCAGTGCGGAAAAACGCGCTTACCTCGATAGCCTGAAAACCGATATCGAATCCGCGAAAAAAGAGCTGCCGCCTAAATATCCCTTCGTTCACGGAGTCTCCGATGAGCCGAAGCCAGTTGATCTGCCGGTGAGCAAACGAGGCAATCCCTATACCCTGGGCGACATACAACAACGTCACTTTCTGTCGGCCCTAGTCGATGGACGGCCCGAGCCTTTTACGAAAGGAAGCGGCCGCATGGAACTTGCCGAATCCATCGTACGCCAGCCCATCGCCATGCGCGTGTTCGTCAACCGTATCTGGAAAGGCCACTTCGGCACCGGCATAGTCGATACACCGAGCAATTTCGGTTTCGCCGGCGAACGGCCGACTAATCCCGAGTTGCTCGAGTATCTGGCGAATCGTTTTATGGATGATGGCATGTCCGCCAAGAAGCTTCACCGGGAAATTATGCTGAGCAGCGTTTATCAGCTTAGTGCCGACAACGATGCCGCGGATTTCGCGAAGGATAGCGGCAACCGCCTCTACTGGCGCGCTAACAAGCACCGCATGGACGCCGAAGAAATCCGCGATTCGCTTTTGTCCGTCAGCGGCACCTTGGAGCCCAAGCTTTTTGGTCCTTCAAAAGACCTGACGCCCGATCTTACACGCCGGACCGTCTACGGGAAAGTCAGCCGCTATCATCTGGACGAATATCTTGCTCTTTTCGATTTTCCCAGCCCCGCGATTTCCGCCGAAAAACGTTTCTCCACCAATGTTCCGCTGCAACGACTGTTCTTCATGAATAGTGATTTCGTGCAGCAGCAAGGCGAATTGGTAGCCAAGCGCGTTCTGGAAGAACCAACCAACGCCGACCGTATTAAGAAAACGTATCGCATCGTTTTTGGCCGCATGCCGACTGATGCCGAACTCGCCGCCGGGCTCGATTACTTGAAGACGGAGCCCATGCGCGAATACGAAGAGCGCAAAACGGAGAAAGAAAAGGAACGCCTGAAAAAGATTGCGGACCGTAAGACAGAGCAAGCCAAAGCGGCTGAAACTGCAAAGACCGAAGCCGCAAAAAAAGACACAAATGAAAAAGTAATGGTGGCGAAAGTTGAGCAGAAGAATGAAGGCCATCCCGCTCCCGTAAAGGATGATGACGCCGAGCCTGCCGCAGACGCCGAAAAAGAACCGATACCAAAAGCTGACGATAAGCCTGAGATGGGGCAAGGCATGATGGCGGGCGTGATGGGCAGGCGCGGTGCAAAGCCGGAAGTGGAAAAAAAGCCGATGCTACCCGTCACAATCTTCGGCCGTTACGCAAAAATCTTGCTGAGTTCCAACGAATTTACGTTTATCAATTAAAAGGTTTCTTATGATGCACCAGGCATTTTCAAGACGTGATGCGCTCCGCCGCATGGGATCGGGCTTCGGCATGATGGCGTTCGCCGGTATGGTCAGCGATTCATTGAAAGCCGAAGACGGTAGTCCGCGCAAGCTCGATTTCGCTCCCAAAGCCAAACACATCATCTTCCTCTACATGAACGGCGGCCTTTCGCAGGTAGATTCGTTTGATCCCAAACCCGCGCTCGACAAGTATCACGGTAAGCCAATGCCGGGCGATCATATCGCGACTGAACGCAAGACGGGCGCGTTGATGCGTTCGCCCTTCAAGTTCAAAAAGTACGGCCAGGTTGGCATGGAAGTATCCGAATTGTTCCCTCATGTTGGCGAATGCGCGGACGATATCTGCTTTATTCGTTCCATGTACACCGATATCCCCAATCACGAGCCATCCATGCTCATGATGAATACCGGCTTTTCCCAAGCAGGCCGCCCTTCACTTGGCTCGTGGATGACGTACGGGCTGGGTACGCTCAATAAGAATTTACCGGGCTACGTGGTTCTCTGTCCCGATGTCCCCACCACAGTCGGACCGCCGCTCTGGGATTCCGCTTTTCTTCCTGCTATCCACCAAGGCACGTTCATCTCGAACAAGATCGTCGAAAAACAAACAGACGAAAAGCTGATCGACCCCAAGTTCGATCCGAAAAAGCTGGTCAGCTTCATGAGCAATGAGAAGTTCACGCTGACCGAACAACGCCGCGAACTCGATCTTCTGGAACGCCTTGATAAGCTCCAGGGAGAACAAGCCAAAGACCCCCAAATGGAGGCGACCATTCAATCCATGGAAATCGCCTACCGCATGCAGACCGAAGCACCCGACGTCTTCGATATCCGGAAGGAGAAGCCCGAAGTCCTGAAAATGTACGGCCAAGGCTCAACTGCCAGAGGCTGCCTGATGGCTGTGCGCTTGGTCGAACGCGGCGTCAGAATGGTGCAGGTGTATTACGCGAAAGGTGATCCGTGGGACGCACATGCCGACATCGAAGCGCACCGGAAGAATGCGAAAGATTCCGATCAGCCCTTTGCCGCCGTTATAAAAGACTTAAAAGCCAGGGGCTTGTTGAAGGACACCATCGTCGTCTGCGGCAGTGAATTCGGACGCACGCCTATGATGGAAGTCGGCGGCGGCAATGCAGAGGGCCGCGTGCAAAACGGCCGCGACCACAACCCGTTCGGCTTCACCATGTGGTTAGCGGGAGGTGGAATTAAAGGTGGAACCATTTACGGTGAAACTGATGAGTTCGGCCTGCGTGCTCAGAAAAATCCGGTGCATGTCCACGATCTTCATGCCACGCTGCTTTATCTGATGGGCATCGATCATCTAAAGCTAACCTCCCGGTACAGTGGCCGCGATTTCCGCCTTACCGATGTAGCTGGCAAAGTTGTGAAAGACATAATCGCCTGATTCCAGCCGTCGAACGGCCGCTTCAATCTGCTCCGGCTGGTCATGATCCGGCACGGCGAAATCCATCGCGATCTGTGCCGCGCCGCCTGCCTCAGCCTTAGCGAGCAACACCACCCGTGTACCCAGAAAAACGGCTTCGTGCGTGTTGTGGGTCACAAATACAATGGTGCACCCGTTTTGCTCCCAAACTCGCCGAATCAGTCGTTGCATCTCCCGACGTGTTCCCGGGTCGAGCGCGCTGAACGCCTCGTCCATTAACAGAATCTTGGGCTCCATGACAAGCGCCTGCGCAATTGCGACCCTCTGCTGCATGCCGCCTGATAGCTGATCGGGATATTTCTTCCCGTCAGCTTCAGATAAGCCCATAGAACGCAAGCTGTCTAACGCTCGGGACCCATATTCCTGCTTTTTGCGCCAATACCGAGGAGTCCATCTGTTGAAGAGCCCAAACTCTTCCAACTCTAATCCGAACGTGACATTCTCCAGCACTGTTTTATCCGGAAACAGCGAATACTTTTGCGGAACATATCCTACATTGCGGTCCGGGTGGCAATGCACTTCGCCATCAATCAGCACGCGCCCGCGGGTCGGTGCCTCAGAACCTAGAATTAAGCGCAGCAAAGTACTCTTCCCACACCCTGTCTGTCCCACCACGGAGATAAACTCACCTGGATGAATATCAAGGCTGACCCCGTCCAGTACATGCTTCGGAGCATGCCCGTGAACTGGGTACGTCACATGAATATTTTCGACGCGGATCATTCCCGGAACCAGGGATGCATGCGGCGGTTCAATATCCGCATGGAAAGATCCACTAGAAAAAGCAGCAGAGCAACCCACAATACGTAGGGCAGAATCGTGCTCATCCCCATGTTCCTGCGCAAGAGCGCAATCCGATAAGCAAGCCCATCGGTGGAAGCGATCATCTCGCCCGCAAAAAGAAACAGCATCACTGCTTTCAGGTTCAGACGAATGCTATTTAGAATGCGCGGCCTAATCTGCTTCAGCACCACGCGGTAAGCAATTGCAAAATCGCCCGCACCCAGGGTGAAGCCTTTCACAATCTGCTCTTTCGGCACGCTCTTCGACAGATTTACAGTATCCAAAATGATCGTCGGTGTTACACCGATAACGATCAGCATCACCTTTGATAGCTCATCGATCCCGAACGCGATAAACAGAATCGGAAGCACCGATAGGGCAATGATTTTATCGAAGAACAAGATAAAGCGAAGAAAGAAGGCACCGAAAAAAGGAAACATGCCAACGTGAAGTCCCAAGACAACAGCCGGAATCAGCAACAACATAGCCCATAAGAACCGCTTACCGCTGGCAACCGTGTCCTGCCAAAGCATGCTGTTTAAAAAGCGATGCGGCAGAGAAACTTGCCCGCCTTCTTCATCGGTACCAAAAGCCGCCTCATACAAGCCATGCCCCATTTGCGCAACAGTGGGCACCACGCGGTCTTCCGGATTTTCCCGGTGACGCTGCTGCGCAATCCAGATGTATGCGCAAACACCAGCCACAAAGAGGAACCACGAAAGCGCCCACGATACCGCGCGGCTAGGACGCGCATTGATTGCGAAAATCTCCACTAAAGCTTTCCTTGCGCCGCCATTTGGGTGTACGAAGTATCGAAGCGAAAGCGAACGCGGTCAGGCTTGCCCTGGATAGAACCATCCGGATACGCAATCGCCACTTGGTCAGCCGACTTCGCATCGCCAAGCAAATGATGAGCAAAGCAAAACTGGCGAACCAGTTCCATCTTCTTCTTCAGTTCCGGACTCTGCAGAAACGTTAATGCGGATTGGGGCGTGTAAAACAGATTCGTCGTGCTGAGCTGCTCTTTGTAGGAAGGCAGCGTATCCTGAGCGTTTGCGGCAATCCCTGCCAGCACTTTGTCCTGTTTCATTTGGGCAGTCACCTCGTACCAGGCGCCCGTGATTGCCTTGGCAAACTTTTGCCCTTCCGGTTTCTTCAGCACCTCTGTCCGCACCACCAGCAAATCCATAATCTCGCCGGGAATCTGTGAAGAATTAAAAATCGATGTCACTCCCTTGGTCTTCAAAATCTGCGACACCATGGGCTTCCACGTCACCACGGCTTCCTGCGATGGATTGGCAATAAATGCCGTCGCAATATCGGAATCTGACGTGTTCACCAGCGGTACGCGCTTAATCTGGTCCTGCAGACCGTTGATGGTCATGGCGCGCTCGAACAGGTATTGCGAAACGGTCTTTTCCACCAGCATCAACTTTTTGCCCGGCAGTTTCGCTAACGTCAATCCGTTGCGCACCAGAAGCGCATCGTTCCCGTTCGAATAATCGCCCATGATGATCGCGGTACTGTCTACACCGGCTGCCGCTGGCAGGTCCAACGCTTCCATGTTGGTCATCGTGCAAGCGTCGATATTCTTCGCGACGAACGCATCCAGCGAAGGCGCGTAATCGAACCTCTGAACCTTGATGTCTATGCCAAATTTATCGGACCATTTTTTCAGAATTCCGGACTTTTCCATGTAGGCATACGGATTCCAGCCAACATAAATGGACCAGCCAACCGTGAACTTCGGTTTCTGTGCCGAAAGCTCTGAGGCAACCAGTATGAAAATGAGAGCGAATCTAATCATGAGAAGTAGGTGGGGAAGTGCGGGGCTTGCTGGGCCAGATTGTAAAATCGCGAAACGCCATGCGGCGCGGCTGACCCGCCATCGCATGAAGACCTTCGTTCAATTCGAGCAACGTTCCGCGCGTTAGAGCCAACGTGTGCTCTTCCGGCTGATAAACAGTATCGATCGGATAATCTTTATATGGCGTCGAAGCCTGCTCGATATGCGTTCCTAAAACGTGCGCAACAATCTTGCCCCTGGTAAATTCCACCAGTCGCTCCGTGCTCTCGACGAATGCGGGAAAATCTCGCACATAAAGGCGGCCTGGGTAAAGACTATCGCCCGTTAACAGAATTCCGGTTTGCCGATCATAGAATGCCACGCTCAGCACATCGTGCCCGGGGATTGAAATCACGTCCATTACGCGCTCGCCCAAGTCGATGGAACCGATACCGTTTACGATCCGAAAGAACTGCGCCATGCCTGCTACAGTAAGCGGCACCATGGTGGTATCAGCGAGTGCCTGCAATTGAGAGTCACCTGCTATGTGATCGCCATGCGAATGAGAGTGTGCCACCACCAGCGGAATGGTTGTTCTTTTGTTCCGTTTGCACCAATCCTGAATTACGGCCGTAACAGCCCGCGCGGTATCCGGCTTTCCGGCACCCGTGTCTTCCAACAACACGCGGTCTTTTCCGAAAATCAAGTATAGAAACGGTTTTTCGTAGTTCGTGCAGCCGCTTTCGCGGAGGATGTAGAAATCCTCGTTGTATTGGTGAATCTGCCAATCCGGAACTTCGACGCAATTTGGCCCGCTTGCTTTCCAACGTTCGGGAAGCGTGCCAGCGCGCACCCCGGCACCATCCGGTTCGGGAGCTTGGGCGAATGCGTTTGCGGCAAGAAGGAGTACGCTCAGAAGCCTCATAACGGCGAAATACAGGCAGGCGAGCGTGGCCAGCTTGAGTGTTCAAGTTTAGCAAAGTACACTGGCTCATGCCCACTCGGCGAACGTTTTTGCAAGTGGCAGCCATGGCTCCTGCCGCTATCCCTTCCGCGATCAGCGCTTTGAAAAGCCGCAAAGCAGAAGCAAAACCAATCACGCCGGAAGAGCGCCGCACACGCATCGAACGGGCTCAGAAGCTGATGACGGAACAGAAGGTCAACAGCATCTGCCTGGCTGGGGGCACCTCGCTCGATTACTTTTCCGGCGTTCGATGGGGCAACAGCGAACGCATGTTCATCATGGTGATTCCCATGCGCGGCGAACCTTTCTACATCGCTCCGGGCTTCGAAGAAGAGCGCTCCCGCGAGCAGATTGCGCTTGGGAATGGCGGCGCACACGCCCAGGTTTTCACGTGGCAGGAAGATGAGAGCCCGTATCAGCTAACCGCGATGTCGCTCAAAGAACGCGGCCTGCTTACAGGGAAGCTCGGGATTGAGGAGACCGTCAAGTTTGTGTTCGCCGACAGCATCGCGAAGGCGGCCCCGACCGTCACGGTGGCAAGCGCGACTCCCATCACCGCAGGCTGCCGCATGATCAAAAGCGCGCACGAGATCGAGCTGTTGCGGCTTGCCTCAGCCGTGACGCTAGCTGCTTATGAAGCGGCATGGAAAAGCCTCAAGGAAGGCATGACTCAGCAGGATTTCGGTGCACTGGTCGCTGCGGGACACGCACAGCAAGGCTTTCAAGGATATGCCAGCGTGCAGGTGGGCCAATATTCCGCGCTCCCGCATGGCTCGATTCAGAAGCAGTTCATCCGCGAAGGCACCATTCTTCTGATTGACGGTGGCTGCCGGGTGGAGGGCTATGAATCGGATATCAGCCGTACTTTTGTCTTGGGGAAGCCCACCGACAAAATGAAGCAGGTATTCGATATCGTGTACCGCGCGCAGAGTGCCGCCTTGAAACAAGCCAAGCCCGGGGTTCCGGCGGGGTCTGTCGATGCAGCGGCCCGCAAGGTGATTGTGGATGCGGGCTTTGGACCGGGGTACAAGTACTTTACCCATCGTGTAGGCCATGGGCTGGGGATGGATGGTCACGAGTGGCCGTATCTGGTGAAGGACAACCCGCTGCCGCTAGAGCCGCACATGGTGTTTAGCGATGAGCCCGGAGTTTACATCCCCGGCGAGTTCGGTGTGCGCCTAGAAGACGACATGCACATTACGGAAAACGGTGCCGAACTGCTGACCCCGCAAAGCCACTCGATTGAACAGCCGTTCGCCTAAGCCGCGGGCGTGATCACAAGTCCGGAAGGAAGCGCTTCGCCGAAGACACGTTCCCTGGAACGGTCTGATTGATCGGCCTCAAGCAGGTCTTCGGCACCGGTCTTTTGAAGGTAAGCACGCACCTTCGCGAGCAGGGCAGGCGCGACATCGCGCGTCGGATCGCCTGTATGCCGCGCCAACTGAGCCAGAGCGTCGCCAGCGCGATCCACCGTGAGCAAAGCTTCTGCCCAGCGGCTTGCAGTTCCCGGCGGGAGCACCTGGTTCACGGGACCATGAAACAAAGTCCGCGCCCCAAGACGGCCAACGCACCAGAGCTCGCTTGCGCCAAATTGTTTGGCCTTCAGAATGGCATCGCCCAGATCAGTCCGAGTGGAAACCGGCAGCAGCTCTAAGCTGGACGCCGTACGCCACATCTCGCGCAACAGGCTGCTGTTAGTGCGGGGCGCTTTCTTGCCGCCACGGGGCAGCAGGATTTGCGAGATGCGCTGGAACACATCCACCTGCTGATTGCGATTCAGCCCGCCCGCAATGCGCCCCGCAAAGATCCACCAATCGATCTCGCACTGCACCTGATTCGGGTACTGCAAACCACCGGCATAGACGCGGCGCGCCTGCTCCACGCGGTAATCGTCACCAGGAAAGCCGAATCCAGGGCGAAGACAGAATCCGCAGAGGTTCAGCCACCGCGCTTCAAACGCAGGGGTCTTCTTGCGGCCATTTGCGTTCTCTAGAAATACATCGGCGAGTTTGCGGTTCACCGAAGCGGGCCACGAATTTCGTCCCAGTCCTAAAGCCTGCTCCAATCGGCCCGGCAGCTCTTCCGGCGCAAGACCAGAAGGCGAAAACGTCTCGGCAACCACTGCGCAAGCCTTCGTAAGGTGCTCTTCGCTGACTACAGCCGAAGGCCGCGCGGCTTGTTGCACCGCCGCTTTGCGCAGTTGAAACTCCAGGCGCCATCGATGCTCACTCACTTTGGAATCGCACCAGGTTTCGAGCGTGCCCACTTCAGTCAAATGAGCGCCCAGCTTCACCGGGATCAGCTTTTCGCCGGGCTTGCCGTAGCGAATCACCGCTTCGAGTGGAGCATGATGATGCACATCAGCGGAGTTCAGCGTGACCGCTTCGCCCGCCTGATCATCCGCGCGCGTCAGCGAGCTATACAGCCGGAACGACACAGGGCGATTGGTGAGCAACTGCAAATCGCCGCGGTCCACCTCAAGGCTCGAGCCTTCTTCCGTCCCGCGCGGCACAAGGCATACGGCCGGTACATTACTGCCGTCCACATCGCCGATCCCGACATAATAAGACCGAGGCAAGCCGCCGCGCACCAGCACTCCCGAACCCGTGGAACGCACATACGAATAGTAGGCGGCACCCGTTGCGACCGCTAGATCCAGATCGCGATGATCGAATATCTCTGGACGCTTGCCGTACCAGTGCTCGAGAATGTCGGCTACACGCGAACAGCAAATCTCCGGCAGGAAAAAGCCACCGTTGAACAAGATCGCATCGGGCACTTGCCCCGCTTGCTCCAAAAACGCGTTCAGGTGCTTGCTGATTGCCGGGTCCGTTTCATACGGCAGCCCCAGTTCGCGGAACAGGCTGCGCTTTTCATCCTTCGGCAACTCGCCTTTCGCCGACAGCGGCAGAAATCCTCCCAGCGTCAGCTCCAAAGCCTCTTGGCGCGTAATCTCAGTCTTCAGCGAGCCGCCAATTAACGATGAACCACCACCCAGAACCGTAATCTCAACACTCTTGCGCGTCGCATCGGCCAGCAGTGTTTCCTTCGCCGCCGAACATTGCCTGCGCAAGCCGCTGCGCTGCCGGATGCTCAACTGCGCGCCCAACTTTTGCTCCGCCAGCCACGCCAGCGTAAGGTCCAGATTGTCGCCACCCAGCAGCAAATGCCTGCCCACGGCGGTGCGGGTAAACTCAACCTTGTCGCCCTCGCGGCTCACGCGAATCAAGCTGAAGTCACTGGTGCCGCCGCCCACATCACAAATCAGAACGATCTGCCCATCGAAAAGCTTTCTGCGCGATTGTGCAAGATTGTGCGAAATCCAGGAATAAAACGCAGCCGCCGGTTCTTCCAGCAGCACAACATTCGGCAGCCCGGCATCGGCCGCGGCACGCACAGTCAGTTCGCGCGCTTCTTCATCGAAGGATGCCGGGACGGTGAGAACAATTTCCTGTTCCGCCAAAGGTTCGCGCCCCGATGCGTCCCACTCCTGGCGAATCTTAGCTAAGAAGCGGCTCGATACTTCCACCGGCGAAAGGACGCGCCCAGCTTCCGGCGAATCCCACGGCAGAATCTTCGCGGTGCGATCAACGGCATCATTCGATAGCCAGCTCTTTGCGGAATGCACCAGCCTTGTTGGAACCAGCGCACCCTGATCGCGCGCGTAGGCTCCCACAGGTTCGCCTTCTTCAAGCAGCAAAAACGAGGGCAGCGTGCGCCGCGCTTCCACACGTGAGGCGGCAATCAACTGCGGAATCTGGAAAATCTGAACGGGTGGAAACAGCGAATCTTCCGCGTCAGCAGGATCGATGTAGGCCAGCGCGGAGTTGGTCGTGCCAAGGTCGATGCCGACCTTCATGCGGCAATTCGCTCCCGCACATTAAACTCCAGCTTCCATCTGCGTCCGTCCGGCGCGACGCACCAGAGCTGCAGCAGACCGGTTTCGGTCACCACCGTTTCGAAGCTGACGCGTACCCGTTCGTGCGAGCCGCTGGAAGCAGGGAAGTGAACTTCCATGGGCGGCAGCTCTTCCAGTTCCTCAGTCAAGTCATCGATCATGGTGCCGGGCGCGTCGTCCTTGCGAACAGCAGAGGAAAAGATCTGAAACTCCGCTGGCTCCCCAATTACCAGCGAAAACTCCCGGCCAGGGATGCGGATGTCGCTACCCTCTTCCATTCCGAATTGCGCCACGGTAAACGCGCGGACCGGTGGCGCGAAACCCGGCACTGCGGGTACGGAACTCTGGATGCCGATGTAATAAGAACGCGGGATGCCGCCCCGGATGCGAATGCCACGCCCATGCCTTGCCAGGCCATAGTATGCGGCGCCGCGGGCAACCGCTTGCATCAGGTCCTCACCTTCCAGTGCGCGCGTGCTGGCTCCCCAATGGCGGAGTGCTTCGAGGATGCGTTCGCGCACGGCGGGCGCGTGCAAAACTCCGCCATTGAAAAGCACATGGGTAGGCAACTCAAGACCGTTCGTCGAAAGAAATCTTGCAAGGTGCCGGGTCACTGCGGCGTCCGTGGCATACGGCAACCCTATTTCCTGCACTGCGGCGCGGGATTGCCGGGCAGGCATGTCCGTACTCTCCACCAACGGAAAGAACCCTTCCATCACCTGGCTGACATCGGCGCGCGTGAGTGCGGCTTTCAACGTGCCCCCCACCAGGCCGGTGCCGCGGCCCAGAATAGTAACAGGCACTTCATCACCGCTGAACTCCGGGTCCAGCAGTTGTTCTTTGGCGACGCGGCAATTTGCCCAGAGCTGTTGCAATTGCGCTGCACTGATGCGGCCCAACCGCGCGGCAACCGTGCGCGCCAGTGCGAGATCGATATTGTCCCCGCCCAGCAGAATATGTTCGCCCACGGCCACGCGTTCGAGTTGAAGCGAGCCGTTCTGCTCCGTAACCGCGATCATGGTGAAGTCCGTCGTGCCACCGCCGATATCGACCACCAGAATGCGGTCGCCTACACCCACCCGTTCACGCCAGTCTTCGTGCCTGCCCACCCATGCGTAAAACGCGGCTTGCGGCTCTTCGAGCAATGTCGGCTCACCAAAGCCAGCTTCGGCAGCGGCACGCAGCGTCAGTTCACGAGCCACTTCATCGAACGATGCAGGCACAGTGACAATCACTTCCTGCGAAGCTAGCGGCGCTTCAGGATGCGCCTGGTCCCACGCATTGCGCAGATGCCGCAGATATTCCGCTGAAGCGGTGACCGGTGAGATTCGCTCTACCCCTTCCGGCGCGGCAATCGGCAAAATAGCTTCCGTGCGATCCACCCCCGCGTGCGATAGCCATGATTTCGCGGACGCTACCAGCCGCCCGGCACTCTCCACACCACGTTTGCGCGCCAGTTCGCCAACCAGCCGCTCCGGTAACAAATAGAGGAAGGAGGGCAGTAGCGCTTCGGCGCGCACTTCACCCGGATTCACTTCCTGCGGAATCGCGAATGCTTCCACAGACTCGGCCGATAGCTCCGCAAAGGCTAGTGCGGAGTTGGTGGTTCCGAGATCGATTCCCACTACAAAACGCGCGTCGCCCAACACTTACTCCACTTCAAGCTCAGCCGGCGCCAGCACGGTGATGTTCTGTTTCGGAGTCAATGCGGGGAGATGTACATCTTTTACAGCCCATCCCCGATGCCGCAGCATGCCGCCGGAAGGAGAAACAGCTGGCACGTTGCCCAAAAATTTCACCATCGCCGGATCCTTTGAAGGTGCTTGCACAAAGGTCCCTTCCACACCATCGATCACCGGCGCAATCGTCAGATACCGGTTCAGTGCTTCACGGCAAGGCCCATGCATGGAGCGCGCCGCCGACCCGACTTGATCATCGCTGTAACCACTAATATCTTCCAGAAAAAAATCTAACAAACGCCCATCACGCTGAAGAATGCCCAACAACTGCAGAGCGCCATCCGAAACCTTTACAGTAGGCGGCGGGGGTGGAGCAGGCTTTTCATCTATTTTGCGAAACAAACCCAATTCCGCCATCAACTCCGGAGTCAATTGCCCATGGGACAACATCGCGAAAAAGCAGCGGAAAGCAAAGGAAATCTTAGACATGCTTCAGTCAACTTCAGAATAGCAGCCGTGTGCTTAGCGGGCGGGAACCAGGCTGGCCTGTTTCAAGCGTTCCAATTGTTTACGAGCCACCTGCGCCCACGAGCTGCTGCCGTCTAGTTTCAGATACTCGCTCCAGTAGCGGACGGCGCGCATCTGTTCGCCGGTATGTTCAGAAACCAGCGCCAGGTTGAACAGAGCATCCGCATAGTGCGGGTTCAGTTTGATTGCGGCCAAGTAGTGATCCCGAGCCCGCCGGGCATCGCCCTGCTCATCATAGAGGTTGCCCAGGTTGAATTCAGCAAGCGCATATTCGGGGTCGGAATCCACGGCGCGGCGGTACAGATTTTCCGCCTTGGTGAGCTTGCCCATCCTGAAATAAATCGTGCCCAAATTTACCAGCGCCCCCGCTGCTTCAGGATTCAGATCTACAGCCTTTTGATAAGCCTGAAGCACCTCATCCACAGGCGCGCCTGTTTCTTCCAGCGTCAGTCCATGCTGGAACCAGCTCTCCGATTCGCGATCGCTCGCCGCGCGGGTAGGCTTTGGTTTGGCAAGCAGGGTGGTTGGGCCACCCCGCCCCGCTGCGTCAAAATTGAGCAGCAATTGGCCGGTAAGCGCGTTCATCTTTCCGCCCGCCAACTGAACCGAAACGGTGCGGCCTTCAGAAGTAAATTTCAGCTCTGAAAGAGGCCGCTCCACATGCGCCAGCTTGTTCCGCAATGAGCGAACCACGCGGGTAATGGTCGCGATTGGAATCCTCTTCTGGCGCAACATCAGCAGTGTGCGCAAAGCCAGTATGTCGGCGAAAGAAAATTCACTGCCGCCAGAAACCAGTCCCTGGCGCTCCCAACTCTTGAGCTGACGCTCAGAAACTTCAAGCATGCGCCGGACATTCTCACGCGAATACGACTGGTTCGGAGCGTGTACGGCCACAACCTGAATGGTAGCTTGCGCGCCTCTAGAACGTATAGGTGGGCGGTTTCACGCCTTTGAGCCGCAGGTACACTTCGGCTTGGCCACGGTGATGAGCCATATGCGTGAAGCCTCCCCAGAGCGCCTCAGTGCCGGACATCTGCTTGCCTTCGGGACCGTACATCTTCCCGAGCTGGTCATCGCTGAGCGATGCAGCAGTCTTCGTGCAGAACGCTAACCCGTCCTTCATATAGGCCATTACCGCAGCCTTGTCCATGGTGGCAGGCTTGGTGGGGCCCTTCTCACCCGAAACGCGGCCAAAGTAGTTAAGGTCAGCCTGGACGATATGAACCATCAACGCACCGAACGTCATTTCCTTCGGCTCAACTGTTGAGGGGGGGACGAAATCATAGCCATCGGCAGGCATGGCCTCCGCAACAGCAAGCGTAAGGGCGGAAGAGCTAGCCCAATGCTTCGCGAAATTCATGTTGTCAGCAGCAAAGGTCGGGATAGTAACCAGGCCTGAGACGGCCAAAAGGGTAGTAAGTAAAAGTTTGCGCATGCGTTCTCCGGGTCCAATCGTATCGAAATTGGCGCTCACAAGTAAATCCACCTGCCTCTGAGCGACTTGTTCGTTACTATAGAGCGCCTTTCTCGCTATGATTCATTTCGTGCTCCGTAACGCACCGTCCAGATCGTCTTTCAGATCTTCAAGATCCTCTACTCCCACACTCAGCCGAATCAGGCAGTCCGTAATCCCCAATGCTTCGCGCTGCGCTTTCGGAATTGTGGCGTGAGTCATAATCGCCGGGTGCTCAATTAAACTTTCGACGCCGCCCAGGCTTTCGGCGAGCGAAAATATTTTGCAGTTTTCCAGCATGCGCCGGGTCTGCTCCAACCCGCCTTTCAGACCTACCGTGATCATGCCTCCAAACGCCGGCATCTGGCGTTTGGCCAGTTCGTGCTGCGGGTGCGAGGGCAGGCCCGGGTAAAACACGCGTTCCACCGCGGAGTGTTGTTCCAGCCATTCCGCAAGCGCCATGGCATTGGAGCAATGGCGTTCCATCCTGAGGTGCAGAGTTTTCAATCCTCTCAGCGCCAAGAAAGAATCGAAAGGCCCAGCGATTGCCCCAACCGCGTTTTGCAAAAACGCCACCTGCTCACCCAATTCCGGTTCGCGCGTCACGGCGACACCGCCCACGATATCGGAGTGCCCATTCAGGTATTTGGTGGCGGAGTGCATCACGATATCGAAGCCGTATTCCAGCGGACGCAACAACCAGGGACTGGCAAACGTGTTATCCGCGATGGCCAGCAGATTGTGCTCTCGTGCGAACGCCGCGATTTGCTCGAAATTGACCAGCTTCAGCATCGGGTTCGAGATCGTCTCGAGCCAGATCATCTTCGTATTCGGGCGCAAGGCGGCTTTGAGCGCCTGCGGATCGGCTAGGTCTGTAAAGGTAAAATCCAGGCCGGCAGAACGCCTTCTCACCCCCTCGAAAAGGCGGAATGTTCCGCCATACCGGTCATCGCCCGCAATCACGTGAGACCCGTGGTCCAGCAAATCGAGAAGCGTAGATGTCGCTGCCAACCCGGAAGCAAATGCAAATCCGCGTGAACCGCTTTCCAGGTCCGCAACACAACGCTCATAAGCAAAGCGCGTGGGGTTATGGCTCCGGGCATAATCAAAACCCTTATGCACGCCGGGGCTTTGCTGCACATAAGTGGACGTGGCATAGATGGGCGTCATAATGGCGCCTGTGGTCGGGTCCGGCGCCTGCCCCGCATGGATAGCTCTGGTACCAAAACGATGTTTCGTCATTAAATTTTGCGGCGCAGATAGCTCAGCAGGTCAGCGCGGGTGATTAGGCCCAGAAAGCGATCGCCCTCCAGAACAAGCGCCACCAATCCGCGATTCAGAATATCGTAGAGCCGATCGATACTCTCACCGGGCGCGATTGTTTCCAGCTTGCTGGTCATCGCAGTGCGAACCGGCTGGCGAAATTGCGCTTCATTGTTGTGCACGGCAAGCAGCACATCGGATTCGTCCAGCACACCGATGCAGCGGCCGTGCTCCACTACCGGAACTTGTGAAATGTCGGCAATGCGCATCCTCTGGAACGCACTCAGCAAAGGCTGATCGGGCCCGACGGTAATCACCGCGCCCTCATCGTAATTCCGGGTAATCAAGTCGCGCAGGTCACCGGTATGCGGCCGATCGGTATACCCCTGATCGCGCATCCAATACTCGTTATACATTTTCGACAAGTACTTCGCGCCTGTGTCGCACACGAAGGTGACCACGCGCTTCGGCGAGGTCTGCTGACGGCAGTAGCGCAAAGAGGATGCAATCAGGGTACCGGACGAGGAACCCGCCAGAATGCCGGCGCGTTCCAGAACTTCGCGCGCCGTGCGGAAGCTTTCCGCGTCGGAAATAGCAAAGGAAGCCCGCACGCGAGAGAAATCCGCAATGGCGGGCGGGCACGATTGTCCGATGCCTTCAACAGCATAAGGACCGGTCACGCCGGGCTTTCCCGTTTCCACGAACCCGTGAAGCCCGGAACCCTGAGGGTCGGCAAGCACCATCTCAAGTGCGGGCTGGTGGCGCGCAAAAAAGCGCGAAAGACCGGTGAGAGTGCCGCCTGAGCCTACACCGCAAACGATGGCATCGACATTGTGTTCCATCTGCTGCCATATCTCGGGTGCGGTCGTCGCCTCGTGAGCATCGGGGTTGGCGGGGTTGCCGAACTGGTTGATATGGTAGCCGCCGGTTTCCGAAGAGATCCTGGCTGCCATGTCGATATAAAATTCAGCGTGGCCGGGCGATACATCGGAACGCGTGATGCGAATATCAGCACCCAACGCTTTCGCATGTGCGATTTTCTCGGACGACATTTTATCCGGGATCACCAGAATCAGACGGTAGCCTTTGATTGCCGCCACCAGCGCCAAGCCAATTCCGGTGTTGCCGGCCGTCGCCTCAACCAGCGTCTGTCCGGGCTGGATTCGGCCAGAGCGTTCGGCCGCTTCGACCATCGCAACCGCCATGCGGTCCTTAATAGACCCGCCAGGGTTTTGCGATTCCAGCTTAAGGTGCAGTTCGCATAAGCCGGTATCGAACCCAGTGAGCTGGACCATGGGCGTGTTACCAATCAAATTGAGGGTAGTCGCGGGCACTTTCCTAGATTATGGGCCGTTTCGGTTCAGACTTGCAGCCTATTGCAGGCGGGGGTGAAATAGCTACAGTGCCACGTGCGGATCCTGCTGGCCAAAATATGCAGCGATTGCGCCCGCAGGTCCACTGCGGCCCTAAAAGCTAATTATCCGCCGATGCAGATTCCCACCTCGCCAAGCTGTCCTGTACACGATGCACGTCCAGCTAGCAATTTGAGAGCGGCACGGACGTCGTCGTCAAAGTTGGCCAAGAGCTTTGCATACCTATGCACGTTGCCCAAATCGGAGCGGTAATCTAAAAAATTTCTTAGTATAAACCTGTCCGGGGTAACGGTCGCTTTCCGCTGGTTGCAATAATGCTGTCCGCATAGATCCTGAGGCGGTCTCAAATCTCGGCAGTCTGGCTATGGTTTACGGTCATCGGCTGCTTTTCATATAGGCCGAAGTATATAGCAATCTTTATGAGAGCTATATCAAAAACAGGGGTCTCTGTGCTATCTTGGCGGCAGTTTCGTTTGGGAGCTTTACAACTAATGACGCATCTCCGTGTGATGTGTGCCTGCGTGGCACTTTTTTTTCTGGCCGTTTGCTCGTCTTTTGGACAAGCTGTGAACGGCACTCTATTAGGGACTATCAATGATAGTTCCGGCGCGACTGTGGCAGGCGCCAAAGTTTCCGCTACCGAAGTGAATACCGGTATCAACCGTGAATCCACTTCCAATGAGAGCGGAAATTTTACCTTTCCTGATTTACCCCCCGGCAAGTATAGAGTTCTTGTTGAGCTCGCAGGTTTTGAAAAGGCTGCGCGCGAAAATATCGACGTGCTGGTCAATTCGTCGGTACGCATGGATGTTACTTTAACCCCGGGTAGTATCAACGATACGATTACGGTGAGCGCGGAGACCGCGATTCTACAGACTGATCGCTCCGATACGGGCCGGAAAATTGAGACCAAACAGCTTGCTGAGTTGCCTGTTGGCGGCGGACGCAATTTCCAGAATCTGATTAACCTTGTGCCGGGTGCGACGCGCGCATTTGGCCAACATTCGGCATTCTTCAATGCGCAAGGGTCTTTAGGAACTCAAGTGAACGGACAGTCTCGCCTGGCGAACAACCTTCAGATTGAAGGCGTGGACAACAACGAGCGCACAGGATTATTGCAGGTCTACATTCCGCCAATCGAAGCAATTCAGACGGTGGACATTACCACAAGTAATTATGAGGCGGAGTTGGGACGGGCCACCGGTGCTGCAACAAACGTAATTTTCAAATCCGGCACAAACCAGCTTCATGGCGGGGTTTATGAATTTAATCGCGTGAGCGCTCTTTCGGCCAGGGCCGAATTCGACCCGGCGCGCGCTCACTTTACTTACAACTATGTGGGCGGCAATGTAGGGGGGCCGGTGATCAAGAACCGCACCTTCTTTTTCGGTGATTATCTAAAACAACTAGATTACCGGTACAACAACGACAGGCTCAATATTCCTACTGCGGCTGAGCGAAACGGTGATTTTAGCGCCTTCCTACCAGCTCTTGTCTATGACCCCGCGACAGGAAGCCAGACCGATGGTACCGGCCGTATCCCTTTCCCGAATAATCAAATTCCGGCTAGCCGATTCAATGCCCTATCGCAAAAAATGCTGGGGCTGATTCCCCTTCCGAATCTATCCGGCGCTGGTGGGGCTGCGCTTCTGACCCAAAACTTTTTCCAACAGGTGCCGTTTACCCGCGTCACAGATTCGTTCGATGTCAAAGTGGATCATAACCAGACCGCAAACGACCGTCTCTCCGTGCGCTACAGCTACTCGAAGCCGGCGACTTTCGATGGCTCAAGCTTTGGCGTGTACGGGGGACCCCACGGCGGTGGCTTCTCTGCAAAAGGTACCCAGGGTACACACAATGCTGCAATCATCTATGACCATATTTTCGGTCCAACTCTGATTACGGAAGTCCGTAGCGGTTTAAGCCGTTACCGCAACGATGCCCAGCAGCTTGATTATGGGAAAAAAAGTGCCGCAGATTTTGGTATTTGCGGTGTCAATATTAATGATTTCACCAGCGGATTCGTCGGTATCGATGTTGGCGGCTTGAGTAGTCCACTGCTTGGTTATTCCGCCAGCCTGCCTTGGATTCGCGCCGAGACAAACATCAATGTGGCGAACGTCTGGACCAAGACCTTAAACAATCACACAGTAAAGTTCGGAGCGGAAGTCCGCCGCATCCGAGATGATTTAATCCAGACACAGACGTTTAGTCCACGTGGATTGTATCGTTTTCGAGAAAGCCAGACATCGATCCCCGGCGCGAAGACCAGTGCTGCGAATTCATTTGCAAGCTTCCTGCTGGATGTACCGAGCGAAGCTGGCCGCGACCTCTTGATTTACAGCCCGGCTCAGCGGCTGTGGCAAACATTTGCATTTGTGCAGGACAAATGGCTGGTCACGCCGAAACTGACTGTGGATCTTGGAGTTCGCTGGGAATTCTATCCCCCCGCAAAACCGCAGTTCGATGGCGGCTTCTCGAACTACGATTACACAAACAACACGCTTGTCATTGCCGGCAAGGGCGGAAATCCCTCCGATCTAGGGCTGGACAAGCACTATAAAGACTTCGCTCCGCGCATCGGCCTTGCTTACCGTTGGAATGAGAAAACCGTGATTCGAAGCGGTTTTGGCATCAGCTATTCGCCGTTCCCCGACAATGCTTACGCCTATAACTTTCCGGTTAAGCAGAACAATGCTTTCTCGCCGAACTATAGCTTCGGCCCTGCCTTAGACGCGAATAATAACCCATTAACATTCCAAGCCGGTTTCCCGGCTCCTACACCGGCTGTGGTTCCGTCAAATGGAATCATCCCCGCGAACACTCCGCTTCTGATTTCTCAGGCTTACGAAGTAATCAATAAACATTTCCGGGAACCGTATGTGGAGAGCTGGAATTTCGCAATACAGCGCTCATTGCCTTGGAATTTCAGCCTCGATGCGGCTTATGTCGGAAATCATGGCGTAGCCCAGCCGGCGGTTTTCAACCTGAATGCCTCCACCACGGTCGGTGCCGATGTAGCAGGTCAGCCTCTCTTTGCGAAATTTGGCCGTAAAGCTGATACAAACCTTCGCTTCGTAGGTTTAGGTTCCAGCTACAACGCGTTGCAGGTGAAAATTGACAGGCGATTCAACAAGGGTCTTGCGGTTACCACGGCTTATACGTGGAGCAAAGCTGAGGGTTACCAATCGGAGGATGGCGGACTTGCATATTACATCAATCCGCGCCGGAACTGGTCGCGCCTTAATTTTGATCGCCGCCATAACTTTGTCCAGAGCTACGTATGGGAACTCCCGTTCGGGAAAAACCATCAGTTCCTGCAGAATGGTATAGCAGGCGCGGCCTTAGGTGGCTGGCAGGTAAACGGCATTCTTACCCTCTCAAGTGGCTCGCCCTTAGATTTCGGGTACAGCGCGGCAGGCTTGAAAGCTCCGGGTAATAGTAATTCTCTCAACGTGACCGGGCCAATCAGGATATTGAACGGGACTAATGTGGGTGCCAACTGGTTTGATACCTCGAACTTCTCCGCTCCGGCACCGCTTACCTTTGGTAATTTAGGCCGCAATGTGATCAGTGGACCTGGTTTCTTCAACCTGGACGCTTCCATCTTCCGGCGCTTCGCCATCAAGGAGCGCTTGAACCTGGAATTCCGTGCGGAGGCATTTGCGGTCACCAACACACCGCAATTCAACAACCCGAATACAGATATCACCAGCGCGAACTTTGGCAGAATTACCGGTGCTGGTGGCAATCGCTCGACACAACTAGGTGTCCGGCTGCTGTTTTAGCCCGCAGTCTTAAACGAACCCAGCTTCCGGCGCGTCTACTTAATGTGCGATGGCTGGGAATTGGGTTCGTTTTTGCGTTTTCCTGTTTTGCTGCCGAACCTCGGCTGGATAACCTGCTCAAAGCAGTCGAGAACAGGTATAACCGAGCCCAGTCGTTAACTCTCACATTCGAAGAAACTTACATCGCACAAAGACGTCCCCAGCAGGTTGAAAGCGGTACCCTAACCTTACGAAAGCCGGGGCGCATGCGGTGGAATTATTCAAAGCCGGCCGGAAAGGTTTTCGTCTCAGACGGAAAGCGCGTATCTCTCTATGACCCTGAAACGAATCAGGTAGAAGTAACTGGTGTGAAGGAAACAGAGGACATGCGGGCACCTCTCGCGTTCCTTCTGGGCAAACTGAACTTCTACAAAGAATTCCGAAGATTCACGTTGCGGGAGGATACTGAGGGTGCTTGGATCAGCGCAGAGCCGAAAAGCGAAACATTGCCGTATTCCCGGGTTGAATTTTTAATCGCTCCCGATGCCCGTATCCGCCGCCTGAAAGTGTTCGGCCAGGACCGCTCCATTCTGGATTTTCGCTTCGACCAGGAGAAACTTGATGTCCCCGTCGATGCGAAGTTTTTCGAGTACCGGCCCCCCATCACCGCTCAAGTCCTGACCGAAGGTGAAAAATAGTCGTGTCCGAATTTGTGCTGAAGTATGCCGATTCGCGCGGCGAAGTTCATTCCCAGGTCGCCACCGCCGCAACCGAACAGGAGGTTCGCGAGCGATTCTCCGGGCAGGGGTTCCTCATCTATTCCATCCAGCCCCGCCGTGGTGCCATCGCGCTCTCGAATAACATCAACATCGGCCAGCGCGGCAAGAAGATCAACCTCGAAAAGTTTCTCATCTTTAACCAACAGTTCGTCACCCTCATCCGCGCTGGTTTGCCCATCCTGAAAGGTCTCGACCTATTGGCCGATCGCTTAACCGATCCCAAACTAACTCCCTATATCCAGTCAGTGCGCGACGAAGTCCGGCAGGGTACCCAGCTTTCTGATGCGTTCGAAAAGCAGGGCATCTTCCCGAAAATCTACATCACCTCCGTAATGGCCGGTGAGAAAAGCGGCAGCTTGGGCGAAGTGCTGGAGCGTTACATCACCTACCAGAAACTGGCTCTTGCGGTCCGGAAAAAGGTGCTGCTCTCGCTCATGTACCCCTCCATTCTGGTGGTGCTGGTAGTCGCATTGATGGTCTTCCTCGTTACCTACGTGGTGCCGAGTTTCGCTGGCCTTTACACCAGCATGTCGGCAAAATTGCCCGCTGTCACTCAACTTCTGATCGATGTCGGAACCACCGCCAAAAATTACGTTCTCCTCATCGCACTCGCAATCTTTGGGGGCGGTACGGCCCTTTACTATTGGTCGCGCAAGCCTGCAGCCGCCGAAAAGCTTGACGCCATCAAACTGCGTGTGCCAATTTTCGGCGATATCTGGCTGAAGTATCAGGTAGCCCAGTTTTCCCGCGTGCTGGCCACGCTGCTCACCGGCGGCATCCCGCTAGTACAAGGTTTGGAAACCGCCGCTGAATCGCTTGGCACCCAACTCCTGCGCAAGACGCTTTCGCGTACCGGCCAGATGGTCCGCGAAGGCAATCCTCTGTCAGGTTCACTCAAAGCCACTGGCATTTTCCCCGATCTCTCGATCGATATGATCGAGGTGGGCGAATCCACCGGCGCGCTGCCGGTCATGCTCACCAGCGTTGCCGAATTCTATGAAGAAGACGTAAACACGAAAATGACTGCGGCACTCAGCCTGATTGAGCCTGCAATTATGGTGTTTATGGGCATATTTGTAGCTTTCGTATTGATAGCCCTGTATCTGCCCATCTTCTCTTTAGCGGACACAATTCGATAAATCCATGGCAGCCGAAAGACTTGTATTGAAAGACATGGGGCCGGAAATTGCCGCGGCCCAAGCCGTAGCGGCGCGCTACCGCTGCGAATACGTTGACCTGCGCGAAGGCGCCATCGATCACGACCTGTTCCGCAGCGTTCCGGTTGACCTCATGTTCCGTTACAACTTCGTGCCCTTGCGCGCGGTTAACGGGACGCTCGAAATCGCCCTCTCCGACCCGCGCAATCTGAATACGATAGACGAACTCGGCCTGCTGCTGAACAAAAAGCTGCGCGTGAAAGTCGCCACCGCCTCGCAAATTGGCGATCTTCTTAAGAAGACTGAACAATCGCAGCGCGTGCTGGAAGAAGTCACCGAAGGGTTCACGCTCGATGTCGTCGGCGATGACGATAATCCCGATGAGACGCTTTCGATCGACAAACTCTCCCAGGGCGATAGCGATATTGCGCCGGTCATCAAGCTGGTCGACACCACAATTTTCAACGCGCTCGAACGCCGGGCAAGCGATATACACATCGAATCGCGCGATCAGGAAGTGGCCATTAAGTACCGCATTGATGGCGTGCTGCACTACGCCATGCCCCCAATTGCGAAGGATTGGCAGACCACCATCCTCTCCCGCATCAAGGTGATGAGCGAGCTCGATATTGCCGAGCGCCGCGTACCTCAGGATGGACGTTTTCGCGTCCGCTACAAGGGCCGCCTGATCGATTTCCGCGTCTCGGTAATGCCCACAATCCATGGCGAAGATGCCGTGCTCCGCGTACTCGATAAAGAGAGCATGAGCGAGAAGTTCGCCAAGCTTTCGCTCGAAGTAGTCGGCTTTTCCGAGCACGACTTGGTCAAGTTCCGCCGCTACATCATGGAGCCGTACGGCATGGTGCTGGTCACCGGCCCCACCGGTTCCGGCAAGACCACTACCCTCTACGCCGCTTTGAGCGAAATCAAGAACGACGAAGACAAAATCATTACGATCGAAGACCCCGTTGAGTATCAGGTAAAAGGCATCACTCAAATTCCTGTCAACGAAAAGAAGGGCCTTACTTTTGCACGCGGCTTGCGTTCCATCTTGCGCCACGATCCCGACAAGATCATGGTGGGCGAAATTCGAGATCAGGAGACCGCGCAAATTGCCATCAACTCCGCCCTTACAGGCCATCTGGTGTTCACCACCGTCCATGCCAATAACGTTCTCGATGTCCTCGGCCGATTTCTGAACATGGGCGTCGAGCCCTACAACTTCGTCTCCGCGCTGAACTGCATTCTGGCCCAGCGCCTGGTCCGGTCCATCTGCGAATTTTGCAAGAAGCCCGTCGTGTTCCCGGATTCCGCCTATATTGAAAGCGGTCTGAATCCCGATGAATGGCGTGATGCCCCCACCATGGAGGGCACCGGTTGTTTCGAATGCGGCGGTACCGGGTTCCGCGGTCGTACCGCCATTCACGAATTGCTCGACCTGAGTGACAAGATTCGCGAAATGATTCTGGATCGTAGGTCCACTGCTGAAATCAAGCGTGTGGCGCGCGATGAAGGCATGACGTTCTTACGCGAATCTGCCGTGGACAAAGTACGCAAAGGCATTACCACCTTGAAAGAAATCAACAAGGTCACGTTCATCGAAGGCTAGCCATGTCCAGCGTGGTCCCCACACTTACGGCGCTCCTGCAAGACCCGCCGCCTGAATTTTGTTTTGAGATTTCCGACCAGGCGCTCGCGATGGCCCGCACGCGCAATGCCGCAACCATGGCCGTGCAGGATCTCCCGCCCGGTATCGTTTCCGCTTCGCCTGTGCGCGATAACATTCTGCAGCCCGAGAGATTCGCCGCGGAAGTGGCTCGTCTGGTTCCCGCCGCGAATAGCCGCAAGCGCCGTACCGCCGCGTTGATCCTTCCCGACTACAGTGCGCGGCTTTCCGTTTTGGATTTCGATTCTTTCCCCGAAAAGGCTGTGGACCAGGAAGCCCTCGTACGCTTCCGCATTCGTAAGAGTGTTCCCTTCGATATCGATTCCGCCGCCATCAGTTACTGGCGTCAGAACAGCCCCGGCGGTAAGTCCCATGATGTCATCGTCGCGGTAACGCCGCTTGAAATCATCGCGCGCTATGAAGCGCCGTTTCGTGCACTGGGCTTGCAGCCCGGTTTTATAACGGCATCGCCCCTCGCCGCATTGGAATTGGTTCCTCTCGATGGCATCTCAGTGGTCGCGAAGGTGAACGGCCGCATTCTCACCGTACTGGTCAGCCATCTGGGCGTGCTGAAGCTGGTGCGTTCCTTGGAACTGACTGAATTTTCGCTCGCCGAAATTGCCGCTGATCTGTATCCCACGTTCGTGTACGTCGAAGACAACCTGCACGCCGTGGCGGCCCGTTTACTCCTCTGTGGATTCGGCGAATTGGAACACTTGGCCATGCGTGAATTTGAAGCCGAAATGCAGCTTCCCGTCGAGCCCTTGCGGTCGCGGCTCGGCGCCGTGAACGGGCAGAATGCCGGGCTGTTGGGTTATCTGCAAGGTCTCTCGAGTTCAACTTTTCGTGGAGCCGCGGCATGAAGATTGCCCTCAATCTGGCGAGTGAACCGTTCCGCCGCAACCGTCCCGCCCTGGTTAGCTGGACCGCCGCCATGGTGGTGTTGATGTTCTCTTTGCTGGCATTCATCGTGATGGCCGTGACCGATCGCGGCGTCATTCGCCGTGACCAGCAAGTGGGGCAGCGCCTCACGCGCGATCTCGCCAACCTCAAAACGGAACAGCGCAAATCTGACGCCGAAATACGCAAGCCCGAAAATGCCGAAGTGCTGGAGCGCAGCGTCTTCCTGAACCAGCTTTTGCTCCGAAAAGGAATTAGCTGGACCCGCATCTTCGCCGATCTGGAAAAGACGCTGCCGCCAAACGTACGCATCACGCAGATCCGTCCGCAGGTGAATGCCAATAACCAGATTTTTCTCGAGATGACCGTTGCGGCCGATTCGCCCGAACCCATGATTGGGTTCGTTTCGAAACTGGAGCAATCCGATGTGTTCGGATCTGCCAATGTGACCACCTATCAGGCACCCTCCCAGACCGATCCTTTCTATCGCTATCGGTTAAGCGTGAACTATGCCCAGAAACTTTGACGTCACAGAGCGGTGGCGAGCCGTTTCCTGGAGCGCGCCCGAAACGCTCCTCCGCATCGGAACCGGCATCCTGCTGGTGGCTAATCTGGTTGCGGCTGGCTTTGCTTTTCACTGGTGGGGTGATTCGCCCGCTTCCGCACAGAGGCGCATTGACGATTTAACCCGCGAAATTGCAATCACTCGGTCGCAGGCAGTCCGCTCCCGGGCAATGGCGCAAAAGGTGGATGGCGCACGTGATCAGGGCGGCGCTTTCATCGACACCTACATGACGCCGCGCCGCATTACGTATTCCACTGTTCTTGGCGAGCTGAACCACATAGCTTCCGCGGCCAGTATCCGCACGCGGGAAACCGGCATCGGCAGAGATCAGGTGGAAGGCAGCGAAGCGCTCAGCATGTTGACCATCAGCGCCGGTTACGAAGCCACTTACCCGAACTTGGTCAAGTTCCTGAATGAACTCGATAAATCGAAGCGTTTCATCATCATCGAAAGCGTGACTGCGGCCCCGCAGGCGAATACACAAAATCTGCTGGTGACCGTAAAGCTGAACACGTTCGTTCGTGACGATATGGAGGGCCAGCCATGACCGTGGTCCTCAAGAAGAAAAGCGAAAAGAAAAAAATGTACTTGCTTGGCGGCTTGGCGTTGGTTGCCGCCTACCTGTTATGGAGCAACACGGGTTCCGATCAACCTGCCCTCTCCGTGGCTAGCGAACCAGCGCGTGTCACCGCTCCTGCTCCATCAGACTCAAACGTTGCGCCTGTGCAACGCCGCGGCCTTGCTGCACGCGGCAGTGCGGATTTTCGCCCGCGACTGGGTTCAAAGCGCCCCGAAGATCGGGTTGATCCGAACAAGGTGGATCCAACGCTGCGTTTGGATCTTCTCGCCAAAGTGCAGAGTGTAAGGCCGCAGGGTGGTTCGCGTAATCTGTTCCAATTCGGGGTTGCCGCTCCTGTCACGCCGCTCACTCCGATCCCGAAAGTTGGAAAGGTTCCGATTAACAGTCCCGTTCCCGCACCAGCACCAGCAGTTGCCGCAAATTCAGGGCCGCCCCCCGTGCCGCAGGCTCCTCCCATTCCGCTGAAGTACTATGGATTCGCCAACGCGAAAAATCAGCCGCGCAAGAAGGCATTTTTTCTGGACGGTGAAGAAATTATCGTGGCCTGGGAAGGCGACACGGTAAAGAGCCGGTACAAAATTGTGCGGATCGGCGTGAATTCCGTAGAGATGGAAGATACTCAATTCAAGAGCAAGCAGACGTTGCCCTTAGAAGCGGAGTTGGCTGGATGAATCGCCGGAATGAGCAAGGTTTTGCCTTGCTTTTCGTCTTCGCAATGGCGGCTATCATCGCGATTACGCTCTACGTAGCGCTGCCTAGAATTACGTTTGAGGCTCAGCGCGATAAAGAGGCGCTGTTAATTTCACGAGGCGAACAGTACAAGCGCGGCATTGAACTCTACGTCCGCAAGTTCAAACGCTTCCCTTCTAAAATGGAGGACCTGGATAATGCCAATGGCATTCGCTTTCTGCGTCACCATTACAAAGACCCCATGACGGGGAAAGAAGAATGGCGCCTGATTCATGCGGGGCCAGGAGGGGTGTTACTGGATTCACTAGTGACGCCTGCTGCAAAAGAGAAGAAGCAGGCGGCCCAGACAGCTATAACCGAATTACTGGGCGCGGGCGGCTTGCCGGAAGCGGATGCGAATGCAAACCCGGCTCTCCGAAAACGTCCTAGCGATCAGCAGGGCGCGCCCGGCGAATTACCAAATGGACCTGCTCCGGGTGCACCAATCCCTGCCGACCCACAGCCTGGCAACTTTCCCGGTCAAGTCCCGCCAAATGCGGCAAATCCTTACCCTCCGAATCCTTTTCCCAATGCTTTCGGACAAGGTCCGGCTGGAGCTGGTACTGGTTTGCCCGGCCGCTTTCCCGGACCGGTTCCGAATCCCACCAATCCGCCAGGCTCAGCTGTAAACTCGCAGACAGGTGGCCTTTCCGCCAGCGCACCGGTCGGCTCGAATGTTGCCTTTCCGCAAGGCCCGGGCCAGATTGTTCCTGGCCAGACTCCCGTGCCTGGTGGAGTCACTCAGCAAATCAACAACCCGGTTAACCCTAATGGACCAAACCCGAATGGGCAAGGCGCAACCGATGCCGCTCGCTTGATACAAGGGTTGCTTACAACGCCCCGGCCAGGCGGTCTGGCTGGAATTCAGGCGGCCCAGGCAGGAAATCAGACTATTGGCGGCGGTATCGCCGGAGTGGCGAGCACCATCAAAACGGGTATGGGAATCAAGGTCTACAACGATCAGGATCAATACAAGAAGTGGGAATTTGTTTTTGATGCCACCAAACTAGCGCAAGCGGGTGCCGGAGGTATTCCGCAACAAGGCCGCGTCCCTGGAACGCCATTAGGTGCTCCCGGCGCCCAGCCGCCCACGGGTGCAATCGGTGGTGGCGTTTTCGGACCCCCGCCCAAGTGACCGGTTGCACACGCAGCACCGATCAGTCACTCTAAAACCTATGTGTTTATGGGCATCGTAATCGCAATCGATGGGCCCGCCGGTGCGGGCAAGAGTACCGTCGCTCGCCAGCTTGCGGCCCAGCTTGGTTTCACCTATATCGATACAGGCGCTATGTATCGCGCCGTTGCCCTGTGGGCCATCCGTTCCAATTTGGCGTTAACCGATATGCACCGCATGGAGCAATTAGCTGACGCGTCCGTAATAGTGCTGCATTCCGAAACCAGCCAGGTCTCGCTGAACGGCGAAGACGTGACCGAAGCAATCCGTACACCGGAAGTTTCCGAATCGGCGTCCCGCGTGGCTGCCATCGCGGGTGTGCGCCGCTCCATGGTGGCGAAGCAGCGGAAAATTGCGGAAGACACGAACGTAGTCATGGAAGGCCGCGATATCGGTTCCGTCGTCTTTCCCCAGGCACAGGTAAAAATTTTTCTGGATGCCGATCACACAGAGCGTGCACGCCGCCGCGTCGATCAACAGGGAGAGAGCGCTGAGATGGAACGGATTGCGCAAGAGCTTGCCGAGCGCGATCATCGCGACCGCATGCGCGCGGAATCACCCCTGGCCCAGGCTCCTGACGCGGTTTACATAAATTCTACTGATCTCTCAATTGAAGAAGTGGTGGAGGCTCTGTTGAAAGTGGTGCGCGCGAAAACCGCGAACGGCAAAGGCTACCATTGAGCGGCCTGTTAGTAATGAAGTTTGGCGGCACCAGCATGGGTTCCGCTGAGCGAATCCGCGTGGCCGCATCGCTGGTTCAGGAACAAAGCAGCCACCGCCCCGTACTAGTCGTGGTTTCCGCAATGTCGAAGGTGACAGACCTGTTGCTGGACGCAATGAAACACGCCGAAGCCCAGGATGCCGCGGGGTTAGCTGAGGCTGTCCAGAAACTTCGCGTCAAGCACCTCAATGCCGTGGAGGGCTTGGCGCTTGGCCCCGATGCAGTTCAATCCGTTGAAGATCTGATTGCAGAGTTTGAGCGGCTTGTAGGTGGCATGCTAATGCTGGGTGAGCGTCCCGCCCGTTCAGTCGATGAAGCGGTCGCCATCGGAGAGCGGCTTTCCGCGATGCTTCTGGCAAGCTTCCTTGGCAGCCGCGCCGTCGCGGTGAATTCCGCCGAGTTGATCGTGACAGACGCCGTGTTCGGCAATGCGTCTCCCTTCCTTGACCAGACTGCGGTCAAAGCCAAGCTCAAGCTGAAACCGGTCCTGCAAGCTGGCCGGATTCCCATCGCAACCGGATTCAACGGCGCTACCGTCGATGGCCGCGGCACAACTTTGGGACGGGGCGGTTCCGATTTTTCGGCAAGCATACTTTCCGCCGCGCTCGATGCCGAAGAGCTCTGGATCTGGACCGATGTCGACGGCATTATGACAGCCGATCCGCGCCTGGTGCCTGACGCGCGGGTCCTCGAAGAAGTCAGCTTCAGCGAAGCTGCGGAACTGGCTTACAACGGTGCGAAGGTATTGCATCCGCGTACGCTCTCTCCGCTGGTGGAACGACGGATACCGGTGTGGAGCAAAAACAGTTTCGCGCCCGAAAAGCCGGGCACGCGGATTGTCCCTGAGCTTTCTGTTTCAAGCGGTGCCCGGGCGGTCACGTCCATGCGCAACGTGGCTCTAATTTCCATCGAGCCTGCACATGCGGCTTTGAGCGGTGTTCACGTAATGGCCCGCACCATGGATTGCCTCGCGCGCGCCAATGTGGAAGTGCTGACCATTTCGGCCTCCAGTTATCGGCAGAGCTTCTGCTTTCTGGTGCGCGATGAAGAGTTGGCCCATACCGTAGAGGTGCTGGAAGCAGGGCTCGCGCTGGAGTTGACGCATGGTTATGTTAGTCCCCTCACGATTGACCGCGAAGTTGGTCTGCTAGCGGTTGTCGGTGAGGGAATGCGCGGCGCGCAAGGCCTGGCTGGCCGTATCTTTACCGCTATTTCACGCGAGAACGTCAATATTATGGCAATCGCGCAAGGCTCCAGCGAACTGACTATCGCGATTATAGTTCGCCGAAGCGGCCTTGAGAAGGCCGTGCGCGCCGTTCACTTCGAATGTCACTTGTAGCACGGGTTATAATTGAGGATTCGTTAACCTTTAGGAGATTTCCGTTTCATGTTCGATTTATTCCGCAGCCGCGATAAGGCTGTGCGCATTTTGTTGGGAGCCATTCTGGTGATTGTGGCGTTCTCCATGATCACTTACCTGATTCCCGGTAGCGGTAGCGGCAACACGGGTGGCCAGGACAACGTAATTGCCACAGTCGGTGACGAGAAGGTCACCACTTTGGAGGCACAGAAAGCCATCCAAGCCGTTCTGCGCGGCGGCCAGATGCCGGCCCAATATCTTTCCATTTACGCTCCCCAAATTGTTCAGCAACTGATCGGCGAGCGCGCGCTTGCCTATGAAGCTAAACGCCAAGGCATTCGCATCAGCGATGAAGACGTGAACGTGGCTATTCAGAATCAATTACCCGCGGGCTTCTTTGCGGATGGCAAGCTGGTGAAGAAAACTGAGTTGGAAGCTGCGCTCTCGCAACAAGGTATGACTGTCGCGGATCTGAAGAACGACATCTCGCGGCAGCTATTGGTCTTGCGGCTCCGTAATATCGCGCTTGAGGGCACTCTGGTTTCGCCCAAGGAAGTGGAATCCGAATATCGCAAACGTAATGCGACGGCTCGGCTGCAGTATGTTCTTATCTCGCCGGCAAAGTTCGAATCGGAAGTGAAAACCGATGACGCGCAGATGCGCCAGTTCTATGAAAAGAACAAGGCGCAATTTCAGACTTCCGCGAAGAAAAGCATTTCATACCTGGTATTCGATCCCGCAGCGGTGGAAGCGTCTATCCCCGTGACCGACGAAGATCTGCGTAAGGCTTATAGCGCCAATTTGGATAAGTTTCGGGTGCCGGAGCGCGCCAAGGCCCGTCATATCTTACTGATGACCAAGACCGGCGACGATGCTGTTCGCATTAAGGCAGAAGGTCTGCTGAAACAGGTGAAGAGTGGGGGAGATTTCGCCGTTATCGCGAAGGCGAATTCGCAGGACCCCGGTTCCGCTCAGAAGGGCGGCGACCTGGGTTGGGTAATGCACGGGCAGATGGTGAAGCCGTTTGAAGATGCGGTTTTCAGTCTGAAGCCGAACGAAATTAGCGGTCTTGTAAAAACCGAATACGGCTATCACATCGTCCAGGTAATGGAGAAAGAGCCGGCACACCTTCGAACATTCGATGAAGCGAAAGCTGAGATATCCGGTGGCTATCGCAAGCAGCGCGTAAACGATGTGATGCAGAAAGCTGCCGAAAAAGCGGCAGCCGCCATGCGCAAAGATCCGTCGCATCCGGACAAAGCCGCGGCGGAAGCTGGCCAGCCTTTGCTACATGCTGATAACGTGGCTCCTGGTGAGCCGCTTCCTAATATCGGCGTGAGTAAAGAAGTCGACCAGGCAGTGCAGGGCTTGAACAAATTTGAGGTATCTCAGCCCATCGTTGCCGGCACCAAGATTGTGATTGTGGACGTGACCAGCATGGTTGCGGCGCACGCCTCTACCTTCGAAGAAGCGCAGCCTGAAGCCCGCAAGGCACTTATTTCGCAAGGCATGGAAGTGCTGCTCACGCGAAAAGCTTCCGACCTTCTGGCGAAGACCAAAGACTTGGGTGGCGATCTGGACAAGGCTGCGAAATCAATGGGCCTCGAAGTAAAAAGCTCAACTGACTTTGACCGTCAGAGCGCCGTCGAAGGCGTAGGCTCGGCCTCGCTGCTTCCAGATGCGTTCACAAAACCGGTGGGCACCGTTTTCGGACCCGTTACCGCGCAAGGCAACCGCGTGATTGCGAAGGTGACTGCTCAGACCGCTCCAGATATGGGCAAGTATGCGCTTACCAGCGCTTCCATCCGCGATGAAATAAAATCGAAGCGGGCCCGTGAACGCAACACCATCTTTGAAGACGGCGTTCGGCAGCGTCTTACCAAGGAAGGCAAGATCAAGACCAACCAGGACGCCATCACACGCGTGATTCAGAGCTACCGCACCTAAGCCTACTCGCCATCGACATGGATCTGCTGAAAATTCTGATACACCCGAAAGAGCTGGTCCATTTGATCATCTCATTCTCCGGCTGGTTGGTATACTTCGCGTTATTTGCCGTTGTATTCGCCGAGACCGGGCTGCTGGTGGGTTTTTTCCTGCCGGGAGATTCGCTGCTGTTCACCGTGGGCGTCTTCTGCTCAACAGGCGAACTCAACTTGTATATTGTGATTCCGTTGTTGATCGCCGCCGCCGTTATTGGCGACACCACGGGTTACCTGTTGGGCTACCATGCCGGCGCGCGAGTGTTTAGCCGCCCCAAGAGCCGGCTTTTCAACCCGCGACACTTGAGAGATACCGAAGCGTTCTATGCCAAGCACGGGGGTAAGACGCTCATCTATGCGCGTTTTGTGCCCATCATTCGAACGTTTGCGCCTTTCGTTGCGGGCGTGGCTCGCATGCCGTACGCCAAATTTATTTCGTACAGCATCTTCGGCGGTATTGGCTGGGTTACCTTCATGACGCTTTTGGGTTACGCTCTGGGCCAAGTGCCGCTGGTACAAAAATACTTCGACATCGTGATTCTGCTGATCATCGCGATCTCTCTTCTCCCTCCGGCTTTGCAGTTTTTAAAAAGCCGGCGCAGTCCCGCGACCACCTAAGGCATTTCGGCCGTGACTGCGGTTCTGAGGCACCTTCCTTTCCTGCTGAAGCGAACGCTGCTGTCATCTTTGGATGACGGCTGCTTTGCTATAGCCAAGGGCGCGGCTTACTCGTCGCTACTTTCTTTTTTTCCGGTGCTGACATCGGCGGCCACCATCCTGGTGCAGACGCGCGCGGAATTTGTCGCGCGCACCATGTCACAATTTCTCCAGCAAATTGTTCCCCCAGGCAGTGAAGAGATCGTAATAAACCAGTTCCGAATCAAGGGGCAGCGGCCTCTGTCACTCCTGATTGTCGCGGCGATTCTGTCGCTCTGGGCCGCTTCCAGCGTGATCAAAAGCTTAATGGAAGGCTTTCACGCAGCCTATCGAACACCGCGCAGCCGTTCTTTTCTGCATGAAACAGGAGTTGCAATCGGGCTGGTGTTTCTAGCTGCGATTCCTCTCATCGGCGCTTCAGCTTTGGTCCTGTTTGGCGGTCAGGTGGAGCACGCAGTTCTGAAAGCGCTATCAGTAGACCCCCTGCTCGACCCTGTCGCCGGGCTGTGGCAGGTATTTAGCCGCATCGCGAGATATGCTGTCGCCTTCACCGCCACCGCTACGCTAACGGCAATTCTTTATTACTTCGGCCCATACCGCAGGCAGCGCTGGTCGCGTGTGTGGCCCGGTGCCATCCTGGCCACGCTTCTCTGGTTAGGAGCGACGTCAGGCTTTGCTTGGTACATCCACAACATCACCAACTACAACGTGCTTTATGGAAGCATCGGGACAGGCATCGCGCTGTTGGTGTGGATGTATGTTCTCGCGGCAATCGCCATTCTGGGTTGTGAGTTCAACGCGGAGTATGAACGAATGCTGGCATAGTCATTTCACAATCTGCCACAGGTTGCTGTAATCGTCAGTCCACAAACGCAGATCGGTCCGCTGAGGAATCAGCACGGAAAAGCTTTTCAGGCTGGCGCGGTCCAGATAGCCGGGGCGTCCGGTAATCAGCATCCACGAAGACGCGGAAACATCGGTCTCCTCGTCGGATTCGTTATCGATCATCAAAACTGATTTCTTAAACGCTCGGGCTTCGTGCTCGACAACAGGTGCTAACTCCAGATAGCGGTTCGAGACATGTATTGCCAGTACGCCATCGGAATTGAGTTGGCGGAAGTAGACGGCGAAAGCTTCACGTGTCAGCAGATGAACCGGTATAGCGTCGCTTGAGAATGCGTCAATAGCCAGCACGTCATAATTCTGACGCGGCTCCCGTTCCAGTGAAAGGCGCGCATCGCCGAGCACGGTTTGAATAGTAGCGGGAGAATCGCTTAAGTAATGAAATTGCTTGTGCGCGATATCGATGACCAGAGGGTTGATCTCGTAATAGCGATATACGTCACCCGGCTTGCCGTAGGCAGCGATCGTGCCGGTTCCTAAGCCGACCACGCCAACTTTCAACGGCCCCTTGATGCTGAGATCGCGCAGCAGCAGCCCTATGCCGGAGCGCGGCCCGTAGTAGGTGGTGGGTTCATGGCGCCGGATAGGATCAAGGAATTGCTCGCCATGGTTGATGGTGCCATGGGTCAATTCGCGCGTAGCCTCCTGGTCGGCGCTCTTCGGAAGATCATTCACGCGGAGCGCACCGTAGAAATTGCGGACCAGCAAAACAGCCCCGGCGACTACACGGCGAGTTTGAATGAAAAGGAACACGGCGAGAGAGATTGTGGCAATGGCTGACGCGAAAAAAAGTACCCTGCGCGGCTGATTACGAGAGAAACCGAATAGCACCGCGACGGCGCAACACACAATCGAAAGCGGGAATTCGTAAAGAGCGTTGAAAATGCGGGGCGCGACAAACGCAACAAATAAGCCGCCGATGGCACCACCTACCGCGGTCATCAAATAGAAGCTTGTTAGAAAGCGCGCTGCCGGCTTTCGCTTGGCGAGTTCCCCGTGGCACACCATACAGCAAACGAAAAGAGCACTACAGAAAAGCCCGATTTGTTGCCGAAAAAATAGCTCGTGGATCTTTCCGGTAAGGTCGAGCGCGAGGACAATCAGTGCAACCGCGAAGAGCGGCAGAAAGAGAATTCGGCGGTACCACTTGGAGCTTTCGAAGCACAGAATAAACGAGAGCAGGTAGAGAGCGAGCGGCAGGATCCAAAGAAACGGGATAGATGCTACGTTCTGCGAAAGATGATTGGTTATCGCAAGCAACAGAGCGGAAGCTGAACCGGCGAGCGCGAGCCACAGCATGTAATCAGCGGCTCTAGGCAGAGGTGCAGCGTTATCAGCTTCCGCGCAAGAAAGCTGACCGGCAGCGCGTGAACGAAAGGCGGTCCATCCGCAAAACAGCGCGAATAGCGCGTAAGCGATAGACCAGCTCCACGCTTGCTGTCCGCTTGCCAAGCGCGGCTCAATTAGAAAGGGATACCCAAGCAAGGCCAGCATGGACCCCAAATTCGAAAGCGCGAACAAGCGATACGGAACCGCCCCGGCCTGCGTTCTAGCTAGCCAAGATTGCAGCAGCGGACTAGTGGAAGAAAGCAGCAGGTACGGCATGCCGATGGTGGCGGCCAGCAATCCTAAGATCCGGAACAGCGGATCGTCTGAGCCAGCCGGCTTCCACCAGGTAGAAGGGATAATCGGCAGCACCAGCAGGCTGGCCGCAAGCAGCCCACAGTGCAGCCAAGCTTGTTGATTTGGCTTTAAATACCGCGAGGTGGCGTGCGCGTAGGAATAGCCCAGCAGCAGAGCGATTTGGAAGAACAGCATACAGGTGGTCCAGACGGCTGCGGAACCGCCGAACCACGGAAGAATCAATTTTGCAATTAGGGGCTGAACGGCAAAAAGCAGAAATGCGCTCAGAAAAATAGTGGCTGCGAAGAGAAGGAGCCCGGAGCGCCGCTTAATTGTAGGCCGCGATTCCGGTAACACGCTCTCCGATGACAAGGGCGTGTATGTGGTCTGTTCCTTCATACGTCTTGACAGTTTCCAGATTGCATAGATGCCGCATTATAGGATATTCGTCCGTGATGCCATTGGCACCCAACAGATCACGGCTGGTGCGTGCGGCGTCGAGCGCGATAGTGACGTTGTTGCGCTTCAACATGGAGATGTGAGCCGGTTGTAATTTGCCTTGGTCCTTCAAGCGGCCGCAGTGCAGGGCCAGGAGTTGCGCTTTCGAAATTTCTGTAATCATGTCCGCAAGCTTGAGCTGGACTAGTTGGTGCGAAGCAAGTGGACGGTCTTGGAACTGCTTGCGTGTGACGGTATATTCGCGCGCGGTTTCGAAACAATCCTGCGCGGCACCAATCACGCCCCACCCGATTCCAAATCGCGCTTGAGAAAGGCACGAGAGCGGGCCTTTCAGACCGGCGGCGTCTGGCAAGCGGTTGGCTTCGGGTACCCGGCAATCCGCAAAGGCGAGGCTGGAAGTTACAGACGCACGCATCGACATTTTGCCGTGAATGTCCGCCGTTGTGAACCCTGGCGCGCCGCGCTCTACAAGGAATCCGCGAACTCCTTCCGCGGTCTGCGCCCAAACTACCGACACATCGGCGACCGATCCATTCGTGATCCAGGTCTTCTCACCGTTTAAAATCCAGTCCGTTCCATCTCGTCGCGCGGAGGTGCGCATACCTGCGGGGTTCGATCCGAAATCCGGTTCGGTCAGCCCAAAGGAGCCGACCGCCCTACCGGATTGTAATAAAGGAAGCCAATGCTGCTTCTGTGCCTCAGAGCCAAATTTCCAAATCGGGAACATCACCAGGGCACCCTGCACGGAAACGAAGCTGCGGATTCCGGAATCGCAGCGCTCAATCTCCTGCATCATCAGGCCATATTCCACGTGGGTCATGCCCGCACATCCGTAGCCCTCCAGATTAGCTCCCAAAAAACCAACTGCGCCTAAATCTGGAATGATTTCGCGGGGGAAACGCCCCTCGCGATAGCAATCTCGGATCAGCGGCTGAACCTTGGCTTGCACAAATTCACGGGCGGATTGCCTGACCAGCTTTTCCTGTTCGGAGAGTTGGCCGTCAATCGATAGATAGTCCAAAACTGGGGAGAGGGGCATGTAACGTTTCGATTTTATCAATCACATCCTAATGTTTGTTAGAACTCTGCCGATGATTCCTTGAGGAAACAACCTAGTGTTTTCATCGTTTATGGAAGAAAAGGGCCTACAAAGTGCATGTTTGCTTCCCGTATAATAAAGATCGTTACATTCAAAGTCCGCTATTCAGGATTCGACCTGGAACGGAGCTGCACCGATGACTTCTCTAATTTGGCTTGGCCTTGTTTCTTTTGCGCTTTCTGTGATTCTGACTCCGATCTTCCGGGACATTTTCCGTTCTTACGGAGTCGTCGATAAGCCAGATACCACGCGTAAGCTCCACAAACATCCGATTCCCCGAGTTGGCGGGATGGCAATTGCAGCGGCCTACGTCGCCTGCTTCTTCATCGTTCCCCTCATCACGCACGAGTCGTTGAATGGGCAATTGTCCCTAGTGTTGGATTTGTTACCGGCGGTAGGTGTAATCTTCGCCGTCGGCATCATTGACGATCTTTTCGGCCTCAAGCCGTGGCAAAAGCTCACCGGGCAGTTGGCCGGAGCTTGCCTAGCCTACTGGTCCGGTGTTCGTGTACTCGATGTCGTGGGTTTCTCAACCCAAAGCTGGTGGAGCTTGCCGGTAACTATCTTGTGGCTGCTTACCTGTACCAATGCGTTCAATCTTGTAGATGGAATGGACGGGCTCGCAACCGGCGTGGGCCTCTTTGCAACGCTTACCATTTTTATAGCGGCGATAATGCATGGAAACTTGCCTTTAGCGCTCGCAACATTGCCTCTCGCGGGTTGCCTACTTGGCTTTCTTTGTTACAACTTCAATCCGGCTACCATTTTTTTAGGCGATTCCGGAAGTCTTTTAATCGGCTTTCTGCTGGGGTGCTACGGCGTAATTTGGAGCCAGAAATCCGCTACTCTTTTGGGTATGACTGCCCCTCTGATGGCGGTTTCCATTCCTCTTATCGATGTGGGCTTGGCCATCGCCAGGCGATTGATTCGGCGCCAGCCGATCTTCTCCGCCGACCGCGGTCATATCCATCACCGGCTTTTGGATCGCGGTCTGACGCCGCGCCGAGCTGTATTGGTTCTGTATGGGCTCTGCAGCCTGGTTGCGATCTTTTCGTTGCTGCAGAGTCTTTCCAGAAATGACCGCCTCTCAGGCGTAATAATACTGCTTTTCTGCGCTGTTGCCTGGTTGGGAATTCAGTATCTTGGGTATGCCGAGTTCAGCGTCGCGAGCAAAATGCTTTTCAGCGGAAACCTGCCGAGAACTTTGAAGAGTCAGTTAGATCTGCACAATCTGGAAAAGCAACTGGAAACTGCTGGCTCCATTGACGAGTGTTGGGCGGCGTTATCTGAAACATGCGAAAAATTAGGTTTCCGCTGCCTGCGCATGGAAGTAAACGGCACGGCTTACGAAAGCGCAAGTTTTGGGGGCGCTCACGACAAGTTTTGGACGTTGCGCGTGCCGCTGGGAGGAACCGGTCATGTTGAATTTAGCAGGGAGCTACAGTCGCAAAGCTTATCGACAATTGTCGGGCCCTTTGTAGACGTTATTCACACCGGATTGGTCTCGCGACTCAGGTATTTCCGGGATCGCGGCTCTCACCTGGAGCGCGCCCCCTCACAGGGCGTAAGTTCTGACCATTTTGTAAAATCTGAAATTGTCGGCTAAGTGCAATCCATTCACTTTAATCCGTCAAGTTCCGCCTGATGAGGATTTTTAACATAATCTTTCCGGTCCGGGTTTCCGGGCTGCTGCTTTCGGAATTTCTGCTCACCAGCCTATGCTTTCTGGCGAGCAGTCTTGTGTTTGTACAAGTGGACGCCTCAAATTATCTCTCTGAAGATCGGGGTTGGCTTCGCATACTGCTGGCAGGGCTGAGTGTTTCCGCTGGTTTATTTGTCAACAACCTTTATGCCAATCTCCGGCTGGATTCGCGCGTTGGGCTGGGTCTGAAGCTATGCAGCGTAATGGGCCTTGCACTGATTGCTCAGGGGCTGCTGGCTTACTTGCCGTCTGGTTTAACACTCCCCAGGGCCGTGATGATCGCTGGCGCTTTACTTTCGTTTATAGTGCTGTACTTCTGGAGGGTTGCATCCAGCAAAATCTTGCTGAGTAACGCGGGATTGCAGCAAATTGTCTTTATCGGGACTGATAGCGCGATTCAGGAGATTGCTGAACGGGTTCGCTCCCGCCCGGAAATGGGCTATTCAGTGGCGGGATATCTTAGCTCTACGCTGCCCGGGCCCGGCCTTGCACCCGGACCACTTCTCGGAAACCTGAGTGACGTAGAACAAGTCGCGGGAAGGGTGAACCGGCCCTATCTCATTGTGGCTAGTACCGATAGCCGATTTGAGCTGCCGTTGCCTGCCCTTCTTCGCATAGCACGGTCTGGAGTACCGGTCGAAGAAGCGGCCAGCGCCTACGAGACTATCTGTGGGAGGGTCTGTTCCAGCCAGCTTCAGCCATATCAGATTATTTTCTTTAACGAATTACCTGCTAAGCCAGGTAGCGTGGCTCTCCAATCGGTGTACACGAACCTGATGGCTTTGGTTGCAATTTTGGTCACGTCACCGATTCTTGTTCTTGCTGCCTGTGCGGTAAAGCTGACCTCGCGCGGTCCGGTTCTGGAGCGCGATATGCGCGTCGGCCTACATGGAATTCCATTCTCACTTCACCGGTTTCGATGCCACCGTGTCGAGCGGGCGGCGGGAACCCGTGAACAGCTTCTCACTCCTGTAGGCAAATGCCTGCTGGCTCTTCACCTTGTGAACCTTCCGCGGCTTTTTAACCTGCTTCGGGGAGAAATAACGCTAGTGGGTCCACAGCCGGAGCGGCCGGAATTCGCGGCTGAGTTACGGCGCTATTTCGCCTTTTATGAACAGCGGCACTCCATCAAGCCTGGCATGACAGGGTGGGGACAGATCAATACTCAACGCGATGGCACGGAAAGTGACGCGCTTAGGCAGCTCGAGTACGATCTTTACTACACCAAGTACATATCTCTCGCGCTGGACGCTTACATTCTGCTACACGGCATCCGCGCGATGCTGCCCTTTGCACGCCAGCCCGTTTGAGAGTTAAGTTCTTTTATTTGCCCATGCACTAAAGTTCTGTTTGTAAGCTGACGAAAGAAGAGCATGATGGCAAATGTGCTTCCTTTATATGGCTGTGCGGCTCTCGCAATCACGGTTCTCGGTGTCTTTGCGAAACAGAATCGTAAGAGCGGTTGGAAACGGGAGAGACCGACAGCGGCTCAAGCCTGGAAGAGCTTTTACTCAGAATTAGGGATCGTAATCAATGATGAGAGTCCTATCGCGCCCGCTGAATGGACGCCTGTAACGCAGGAAGAAGCAATCGGCTTTTCGGCGCAAATGCTGCAACTCCGTTCGGCGCTTGGAACAGGAACTTCTGTGACGCAGGAAGTGCGGTCCGCATCTCGAGAGCTAGTGCGTCAATAGCTGGGGTTCCCCTGCTGCCCGGGCATTGTCTTGTGCGCAAGCACCGGTATGCTGCTCGAAATCGCGGAACCACATCTCTAAGACCAGAAGTGCCCACAACCACGTGGTATTGTCTCGGCGGCCATTCTGGTGTTCTTCCAACATATGGTGAAGGAATTCAGGGGAAACAATGCCGCGGGCCAGAAAACGCGGACCAGTGAGGTGATCCCAAAGCATCTCTCGCAAAGGTCCGCGAAGCCACTGATTCAAAGGCAAGGCAAACCCCATTTTAGAACGGTTCAACAACTCTGGGGGCAAACGGTCACCCAAAGCACGCACCAGAATATGTTTACCTTGGCCTTCCCGGATCTTCCACTCGTGCGGTACGGTAGCAGCAACATCCGCGAACTCATGATCCAGCATGGGGGAGCGAACTTCAAGCGAAGCTGCCATCGACATCCGGTCCACCTTCACCAGCATGTCGCCCGCGAGCTTAGCGGTCGCTTCATAGTAAAGCGCTTGCGACAGAGGGTCTGCTCCTGCGGGCAACAAACAGTTGTGCAGAACCTGTTCCAGGTAAGCCCCATCGGCTGGCAGCATCCACTCCGGCCGGAGCAATTCCCGGCGCATCAGGTAGGGAGAATAATTGCTTTCGAAATAACGCTGAGTCGCAGACGGGCGGCTAATCATATGCAGGTAATTCTTGCCTCGCGTGGAATACGGCAAAGCGGCCGCTACATTAGAGATGATGCGCCTCAGTGGCTGCGGAAGAGCATCGTACCGCTCCAGCTTCTGCACAATTTGGAAACTTTCGTAACCGCCGAAGAGTTCATCTCCACCATCTCCGCTCAGCGCAACTTTCACATGTTGCACGGCAAATTGAGAAACGATGTAAGTCGGAATCGCGGAAGAATCAGCAAACGGCTCGTCGAATTGCCTGACAAGTTTCTCAGTGAGAGCCACGGAATCCGGTTTCACCACAATTTCGTGATGTTCCGTCTTATATTTCTTAGCGACGGCTGCGGCAAATGCCAATTCGTTATAAGCAGCCTCTTCAAAGCCGATCGAGAATGTTTTCACCGGTTCTTCCGATTGCAGAGCCATGGAAGCTACCACGGAACTGGAATCGATGCCGCCGCTCAGAAATGCTCCGAGTGGGACATCGGCAAGCATTCGAATCTTTACCGATTCGTCAAATTTTTCTCGAATCGTCTGACAGGTTCGCTCCACCGAAAAGTCCGCCGGTGTAGCCGCCGTAGGCGTCGGATACCGCCAATACCGGCCCCTGCGCATAGTGCCGGTTGCACTGTATTCCAGCCAGCAGCCAGGTTCCAATTTGCGAATGTGGCGATAAATGGAAAACGGATCGGGAATATTCGAGAACTGAAAATACAGCCGCAGCGCCTCGGGGTCCAGTTCAAGCGGAACGTTTGCGGCTCGCAGACATTTGAGTTCACTGCCGAAATACAGGCCCTGCGGCAACTCCGCATAATAAAGCGGCTTTTTACCGAAGCGATCACGCACCAGCAGCATTTTGCGTTTTCTGGAATCCCAAATGCAAAAGGCAAACATACCGCGCAAGCGGTGAATCCCGTCCACGCCCTCTTGTTCGTAAAGATGAACCAGAACTTCCGTATCGCTGTGAGTGCGAAAAGTGTGTCCTTGCGCGATCAGATTTTCCCGCAGAACCTTGTAATCGTAGATCTCGCCGTTGAAAACAACCCAGACAGTCCCGTCCTCGTTAGAAATCGGCTGGTGTCCAGTAGCCAAATCGATGATGCTAAGGCGGCGCATGCCAATGGCGCAAGGTCCTTCGACATGGAACCCTTCATCATCGGGGCCGCGGTGCCGAATGACATCGCACATGGCCTGGACAACGGCTTGCTGACCGTCTTCCGCAAGAGAAAAGTATCCGGCTATGCCGCACATAGATAACGATTTCGGCGGGTCTGGCCCATGGCTCTATGCTACTGTGAATTCCTTGCGGCAGCGTGAGGAGCACAGACATGCGTAGTGCTCGCGAGATCCGCTTCCGGCTATCACAACAAGCCGAAAATCTGTGGCTTTATGCGTTGCGTCCCAAGCTTTCCGAAAAATATCGACCTGTCGAGTTGCCGTTATCCCGGCCCGAAATAACGGCTCAAGCCCTTCGTGGAAGTGCTTATGCGGCGGACATGGAGCGCCTTGCGCGGGATATTCTGGGACATAAACTTCCTTTGTTCGGCGGTACGGTCGAAACCGGGTCTGCGATTGAGTGGAGGAAGGACTACGTGCATGGCCAAGCCACCGGCACCGGCTACTTCCGCTTTATCCCGTATCTTGATTTTTCGCAATCTGGCGATCACAAAAATATTTGGGAGCTAAACAGGCACCAGCACCTGGTGGCGCTAGCTCAAGCGTATCTGCTGACTGAAGATGCGGCTTTTCTTCAGGAGCTGGAAGCTCAGCTGGAAAGCTGGTTTGAGCAGAATCCGTTCCTGATGGGCATCAACTTCGCGAGTGCTTTGGAAGTAGCCTTTCGTGCACTATCCTGGCTTTGGATCGATCATCTGGTGGGCCCGCGTCTTCGGGCCGAGGTGCGAAAGCGGCTATGGAACGGAATGTTCCAGCATGGGCACTTCCTGAAGGCAAACCTCTCGACTTATTTTTCTCCCAACACGCATCTATTGGGCGAGGGTGTTGCGTTATATGCTCTCGGTCTAAAATTCCCAAACACCGGCTGGAAGCAATTGGGCGATCGCATCGTAACCGAAGAGCGCGACCGCCAAATTCAGCAGGATGGCAGTCATTTCGAACAATCCACCTACTACCATGTCTATGCACTAGACTTTTTCCTGTTTTACTTTTTGCTAGCAGGGCGACCGCTATCATTCGACCAGCCACTTCGCAAGATGGCGCGCTTCTTGAAAACCGTACAAGGGCCAGCGGAACTGCTCAGTTTCTTCGGCGATGATGATGGCGGACGATTATTTCATCCCTATGGAGACCGCGCGGCATTTGGTCGCGCGACTCTCACTACTTGCGCCCTGTTGTTCCCCGATGAGGAGTTCCCCTTCCGTCCTGAGTCTATGGCGGAGCAGTCAGCGTGGTGGTTAAGCCCTGAATTTGTTGCGAAGAAAAAAGCTAAATCCGAAGAAACGGCGACGGTTTTTCAGAGCTCCGGCCTAATCTCAATCACCAGGGGCAACCTGCACATCCTGATCGACACAGGTCCCTTCGGGCCGGGAGGCGCCGGTCACAGCCATTCCGATACGTTGTCCTTCACTGTCCGGCACGGCGAGCAGGAATTGCTGATTGACCCCGGCACCTTCACTTACGTCGCGGACCCACGCGCACGGGACGAATTTCGGGGTTCGGCATATCACAACACGGTTCGTATTAACGTTCTGGATCAGGCTGATCCCACGCGCCCATTCCGCTGGGACAACAAGCCGGAGGTGGCCCGCGGCGTTTTTCACGAAGACGGTTTAAACGTGTATGCCGACGCAACTTGTCTGTCTCGCGGCATTGCGCACCGCCGCCGTTTTTTCCTCCTCGGCAGCCAAGCGCTTTTCATTTTGGATAACTTCACCGGGCCGGGCGGCTTGCACTCAATCGAGCAGTTCTGGCATCTGGGCAGCGATACGGGGTCCCGTATGACCATTTTGTCGGATGCGCCATCAAAAGCTGAGTCCCTTGCTGGCTGGCGCTCCCGTTGCCTCGGCACGAAGGAAGAATCGCCGGTAGTTGCCTACCGGTGGAAAGCGGAGTTCCCATCCGCCGCGGCGACGATTTTCCTGTTTGACCCTTCGGTTCCGCCCGGTGCGATGGAAACAACCCATGGAGCAGATTCAACTTCCATCCGAATTCCAGGCTATCCAGCGGTAGAGTTTCCCGCCGCCGGCTACGCACGCGTAGTGCCTACATGAAACCGCCGAAGGGTGTTCTGCTGCTCGCCCACTCTCTCGATCTTGGCGGCACTGAGCGCCAGATGACAGAAATCGCGAAGGGTTTAGACCCGCGGAAGTTTACCGCTCATATAGCCAGCTTTCATCCACACGGAATCCGGGCGGATGAACTACGCGCGCAAGGTATTCCCGTGCTGCACCTGCCAGTTACCTCTTTCGCTTCACTATCTGCAATCAAAGGCGGCGTCAAGCTAATCCGTTATATCAGAAAGCACCAAATCCGCCTGATTCACGCTTTCGATGTGCCGTTGAATATCTTTGCGGTGCCGTTCGCGCGCTTAGCGCACGCGCCGATTGTGCTTTCCAGCCAGCGGGCCCACCGCAACCTGACGCCTGGTATCTACACCCAGCTGCTTCGCATTACGGACCAAATGGTGGATGGGATCGTGGTGAATTGCTTGCATATGCGCGATCACCTGATAAAGGACGAACGCGTACCGACTAACTTTGTGCACCTCTGCTACAACGGCATCGATCTCGATCTGTTTAATCGCGATCGCGCGCCGGCAATCCCGCGGGAAGCAGCCATTACGATCGGTGTAGTCTGCGCGCTTCGCCCGGAGAAGGGCTTGGCGACTCTGCTGGATGCATTTGCGAAACTGACCCACCCTCAGGTAAGACTCCTCATCGTAGGCAGCGGGCCAATGCTGGAGCAATTGGAACAGCAGGCTGCGGCGCTGGGCGTTCGCGGCAGGTGTACGTTTCAGCCAAAGACACCGGACGTTGCCCCGTGGATGCGCGCGATAGACATTTTCGTTCTTCCCTCCCTGAGTGAGGCCCTTTCCAATTCGCTTATGGAAGCGATGGCCTGCGGGTGTTGCTGCGTCGCATCGAATGTTGGGGGAAATCCAGAATTGTTGGGCAGCGATGAATCACGAGGACTGCTGTTCCCAAAAGGCGATTCCGCCGCTCTCGCCGGAGCCCTCGAGCGTCTTATTCGCGATCATCAATTGCGATCCCGGTTAGCGGATGCGGGGTTTGACTTTATCCATAGCGGATTCGGCCAAAGCCATTCGATTGCGCGAATGTCCGAGATCTACAACAGTTTTTTAGATTGATGGTGCGGGACGATTACCCACAGTAATAAGAGGGATAGATTGAATCCAGCTATTTGCCTGACGTACCATCTAAGAGTTAGATAGAACAAAACAAATCTTTCTAATGTAATTCGTCACGGAAAAATCATGAATCAAAAGCAGGCTGTTATCATCGGTGCCGGTCCCGCAGGTCTGACCGCCGCCTATGAATTTGTCACTCGTACCGGAATTGTCCCCATCGTAATTGAAACCAGCGAGGCGATGGGTGGCATTTCACGAACCATCCAGTACAAAGGCAATCGCATCGATATCGGCGGCCACCGCTTTTTTTCTAAATCCGACCGGGTAATGAATTGGTGGTTGCAGATCATGCCTCTGCAATCCACTCCCGGCGCTCAATCTATTAGCTATCAACAAAAGACGCGGACGATTGAAGGCTCAGCCGACGGCCCAAATCCGGAAACCACGGACCGCGTGATGCTGGTGCGGAAGCGCAAATCCCGCATTTATTTTCTAAGGCAGTTTTTTGACTACCCGATTAAACTGAGCGGCGAGACAATTTCGAAGCTCGGTCCCGCCAAGATGGCACGCATTGGAACCAGCTACATGTGGAGCGTGCTCTTTCCAATCAGAAATGAGCAGAACCTAGAACAGTTCTTTATGAATCGTTTCGGGCGGGAACTGTACCTGACATTCTTCAAATCCTATACAGAAAAAGTTTGGGGAGTGCCCTGCAATGAAATTAGCGCGGCGTGGGGCGCGCAGCGGATCAAAGGCCTTTCTATTATCAAGACTCTGCAACACCTTTTTAAGCAGGTTATAAGGAAAAAAAATAAGGCGGAGAACGATCTTTCGCAAAAAGACGTTGAGACGTCACTTATCGAGCAGTTCATGTATCCGAAACATGGGCCGGGTCAGATGTGGGAGGAAGTCGCCGAAAAAATCAAAGCGCGCGGCGGCCAGATTCACACGTCTTGGTACGTGAATCGGATTCTCACGCAGGGCGACCGCGTTACCGGTGTGGAGGCACAGAACCGCAAAACGGGCGAGAAGCGCACCTTCGAAGGCGAATACTTCTTCTCCACCATGCCGATCCGAGAGCTGATCAACGCCCTCGATGTAAAGGTGCCCGCGCATATCCAAGCCATCAGCGATGGCCTTGTGTATCGGGATTTCATTACGGTGGGTTTGCTCCTGAACAAGCTGAAAATCAAAGAAGCGGACGGCTCGCCTATCCAGGACAACTGGATCTATATACAGGAACCGGATGTGCAAGTGGGACGCTTACAGATTTTCAACAATTGGAGCCCCTATCTGGTTGCCGACCCTTCCAAAGTTTGGGTGGGCCTGGAGTATTTTTGCTATGACACAGACGCTATCTGGAAGCTGACGGATGAAAAGATGATCGAGCTTGCCA